>Ga0097691_1000377_pt1 | contig 40463 bp, 37 predicted proteins | sample NGESurdeep072012_8_FD_72858 | JGI IMG/M metagenome (GOLD analysis project Ga0097691, IMG submission 72858) | Arctic peat soil microbial communities from Barrow, Alaska - NGEE Surface sample 210-1 deep-072012 | ecosystem: Environmental > Terrestrial > Soil > Wetlands > Peat ... | reverse complement strand
GTTTTTGTTTTTGGAAAAAAACACCCCCAGCAAGTGGGGGCGCATTATTACAACTTCGACAAAAAAACCGAGCTTACTTGTGTACGCCCAGCTTTTCGCGCCAGCCTGGATACAACAAGTCCGCATCTTTCGGGAAAGACTCGAACGCGCGGGCGAATTCCTTGTGCTGCTTCGCGTATTGAATCGGGTCGGCACCGGCCGTCCAGCATTCGTATGCTTGACGCAGGGAAATCGCGCCGGCAGCCGGGGAGTCGATGTGGCCATAAGAGCCGCCACCCGCGGTATTGATCACGTTGCCGTGACCGAGGTTTTCAAAGAAACCAGGCAAACGCAGCGCGTTCATACCGCCGGAGATGATCGGGGTAGTCGGCTTCATGCCCAGCCATTCCTGGTGGTAGTAAGGGCCATCGGCAGAATCGCGCTCGATCATGTAAGCGATGTTGCGGTCATCGTGACCACCTTCCATCTTGCCGTAGCCCATGGTGCCGACGTGGATACCGGACGCGCCTTGCAGACGGGAGAGCTTCGCCAGCACGAACGCGGTGTAGCCACGCACTGCCGACGGTGAAGTAATCATGCCGTGACCTGCGCGGTGATAGTGCAGATATTGTTGCGGATACTGACGGCGTGCGGTGGTAATCATGCCTGGACCGCCCACAAAGCCGTCCACCAGGAACGCCACTTTGTTTGCATCCGGGCCGAACGTTTCCAGAATGAAGTCGGCACGCGCGCACATTTCATAGTGATCGTCTGCAGTGATGTTGGCGGAGAACAGTTTTGCATCGCCGGTTTCATCCATCGCGCGCTTCATCGAATCGTACACCATCGGGATGACTTTTCTCATCGGGCAGAACACCTGGTTGCCCTGTGGCTCGTCGTTCTTGATGAAGTCGCCGCCCAGCCAGAACTGGTAAGCAGCAGCGGCAAATGGCTCGGGACGCAAACCCAGCTTGGGCTTGATGATGGTGCCGGAGATGTAGCCGCCATCCTTGATCGGACGACCCAGAATGCGCCACATATCGGAAATATCCATCGCGGGACCATCGAATTGCTTGAGCATTTCAGGCGGAATGTAAAAGTCCTGCATCTGCGCGCACTTCACGTCGCCCATGCCCTGATTGTTACCGATCGCACAAGTCAGGAAAGATACGATCATCGCGCGACCGTCAGTGATGTTGCGATCGAACAATACCGACGGATAAGCGATCTTCATCACGCCCTTGGCTTCATCGATGGAGTACACCAGCGCATCCACGCCCTTGGTGAAATCATCGGTGGTGCTCACTTCCACGTTGGTGCCGGTGGAAGACTCTGCGGCAAAGTGTGCGGCAGTTTCCAGATAGCCGTGGCCATCGGCCGGAGTCATATGGTAAGCCACCAGAATGTGCTTGCCATCCTTGATCAGATCCGCTTCTTTCAGGCTCAGATCTGCATAACGATTCGATTGATCCATAACTTCTTCTCCTCTATCTAATGATTGATTTTCACTGGTTTCGACTAGCAACGGACGCAACTATAAAGAGGTCGTGATATAAGAGATAGTCAATTATTATTATTGAAACCATAAGAAACGCTTATAGTTTGTTATAATCGCGCCACCCCGATTCCAAGACGCCAAACCATGTTCCATTTCACGCTGCGCCAGTTGCAAGTATTTGAAAAAGTGGCCAGCCACCTGAATTACTCGCGCGCCGCCGAAGAACTATACCTCTCGCAACCAGCGGTGTCCATGCAGATCAAGCAACTGGAAGGACATATCGGCCTGCCGTTATTCGAGCAGATGGGCAAAAAGATCTTTCTCACCGAAGCAGGACGCGAGCTGTTTCACTATGCCAGAAGCATCGCGCAACAGCTTGCCGAAATGGAAGCGGTGTTCAACGAAATGAAAGGCCTGGGGCATGGCAAGCTCACCCTTTCGGTAGTCAATACCGCCAACTATTTCACACCGAAATTGCTCGCCAGATTTTGCCAGCGTTATCCCAACATCAATGTGATCCTGCAAGTCGCGAACCGCGATGCCGTCCTGAAACAACTCGCCGATAACAGCACCGACCTCGCCATCATGGGGCAGCCTCCGGATGGCCTGGACCTCAGCGCCGAGTCGTTCCTGGACAACCCGCTGGTGGTGATCGCCGCGCCTGGCCATCCGCTTGCCAAGCTCAAGCGTGTCAAATTCGCCCGGCTCGCAGAGGAAACCTTTCTGTCTCGGGAAAAAGGCTCAGGCACCCGCAGCGCCATGGAACGCGTCTTCGCACAACATAAAATCCAGCCGCACATCAGCATGGAAATGGAAACCAACGAGGCCATCAAGCAGGCAGTCCAGGCTGGCATGGGGCTGGGTATCTTGTCGCTGCACAGTATCGAACTTGAACTTGAGACCAAACGGCTCGCCATGCTTAATGTCGAACATTTCCCGCTGCTGCGCCACTGGTTCGTCGCACATCGCAGCAACAAACGGCTTTCCAGCGCGGCTTTGGCATTCAAGGAATTTTTGCTGAACGAGGCGAAGAAAATAATAGCAGCGCACTGAAGCACCGCGCACAGCCCCGAAGAACCCTGTAGCCCAAACACTTCTTTCTTTAGTGAACCTCTAAATAGAGAAATTTTATCCGCAATTTTATAGAGGTATCCTATACCCCTATAAAATCTGCGCCGCTTCCGCGAACGGCAGGCGCGGATTGCGCGGGAACAATTTGGCGTGATCGCCGTAGCCGAGGTTGATCATAAAATTGGATTTGATCTTGCCGTCGGGGAAAAACTCCTTATCCACTTTCGCGTTGTCAAAACCGGACATCGGCCCGGCATCCAGTCCCAGCGCGCGCGCGGCGAGGATCAGATATGCGCCTTGCAGCGTGCCGTTGCGGAACGCCGTGGTGTCGATCAAAGCCTGGTTGCCAACGAACCACGAACGCGCGTCGGCTTGCGGGAACAGTTTTGGCAGTTTTTCATGGAATTCGGTATCGTAAGCGATGATCGCGGTGACCGGCGCGGCGCGGGTCTTGTCCACGTTGCCCGGCGCCATGGCCGGCAGCAAGCGCTGCTTCGCTGCCGTGCTGCGCACGAACACGATGCGCGCCGGACTTGAATTTGCGCTGGTCGGCGCCCACTTCATCAAGTCGTAGATCTGGTGTATGAGCGCGTCGCTGACCGGCTTGTCCAGCCAAACGCTGTGGGTGCGCGCTGCGCGAAAAATGGTGTCCAGGCTGCGATCGTCGAGTTGCATGGTTTTTCTCCTTAATTGAATTAAACTAGTTTACATCACTCATATGCCGGTGCCCAATATGGAACGGGCCAAAAGTAACAGCCCAAGGAAATAGTCCAAAAGAAATGATAAAGATGAACCCATTAGTCGTTGCAGCAATCTATAAATTCGTGAAGCTGGCCGATTGCGCGGCATTGCGTGCACCGTTGCAAGCGCAGTGCGATGCGCTGGGCATCACCGGGACACTGCTGCTCGCGGAAGAAGGCATCAACGGCACGATCGCCGGCACGCGTTCCGGCATAGAGCAGATATTGGCGTATCTGCGCAGCGACCCGCGTCTGGCGGATCTCGAGCACAAGGAATCCGCCGCCGACCAGCCGCCGTTTTACCGGATGAAGGTCAAGCTGAAAAAAGAGATCGTGACCATGGGCGTGCCGGGCATCGATCCCACCGAACTGGTCGGACATTACGTCAAGCCGGAAGACTGGAACGCACTGATCAGCAATCCCGATGTGTTGCTGGTGGATACGCGCAACGATTACGAGGTGGATGTCGGCACGTTCAAGGGTGCGGTCGATCCGCGCATCACCACCTTTCGCGAATTTCCCGAGTACGTCAAAAATAATTTCGATCCGGAAAAACAGCCGCGCGTCGCGATGTTCTGCACCGGCGGGATACGCTGCGAAAAAGCCTCGGCCTATATGCTGAAACAGGGATTCTCCGAGGTCTATCACCTGCAAGGCGGGATACTGAAATATCTGGAAAACGTTCCGGCGGAACAGAGCCTGTGGCAGGGCGAGTGCTTCGTGTTCGACCAGCGCGTCGCGGTCGGGCAAGGCCTGGTGCCGGGGCATTACGAACTTTGCTACGGTTGCTCGCGCCCGATCACGGCAGAAGAAAAAGCTTCGCCCAAATATCAGGCGGGGGTCTCCTGTCCGAATTGCTACGACAGCCTCACCCCCGAAAAACGCGCCGCCGCGCTGGAGCGGCAAAAACAGGTCGAGTTAGCCAAGCAGCGTGGCGAAGCGCATATAGGCAAACGGCGGAAAAAAGCGGCGAAGATTGTTTAGGTGGTGTACGCCTTACGCGAGTTCAACAATCAAAACCGCCGGGGGTAGCCCAGCAGCTAGTTACTTTCTTTTGCTTCGCCAAAATAAAGTAACCAAAGAAAAGGCGACCCCGGTTTACCGCCGCTGCGCGGTACCCTGCGTTGCTCGACTGGTCAGGCGGCTGCGGAACTCGCGCTACGCGCTCAGACAGTCCTCGCCGAAATCCCCTGACCAGTCTGCGCGACTCGGCGGCGCACAGGGAAAGGAAAAGCAAAACCCGAAACCCCAAACCAGTGAGGAGGGCAACAAGTTGCCCTCCTCACTCTACAACAAAAAATCGTACGCGCAGCGCACACAAAACCGTTTTGTTTTTCCCCTGAGCGCCGCCTCGATCAGATGCGAACGAGCGGTGGAGTTGGGCGAGCACTGTTTGAGCACGTGGCCGCGCAGCGGATCGTGCGAGTTGCGCAGCCCCGCTCGTTTGCGTCTGATCGAGGGAACCCCGCAGGGGCGGCAAACCGGGGGCGACTTCTTTGGGTTACCTTTCTTGGCAAGACAAGAAAGGTAACTGATGGAACTACTAGCCATCTGACTAACCCAGCAAACGACGCTGGGTAAGTCATTGGTTATTGCTGCCGGGCAACCCCCGGCGGTTTTTGCATTTAGTATACGGCGCGATGCCCGTTGGTTATTGCGCCCTACGTGGGTTCCCTTACAACAGATATCACACTATGCTTTCCATTCGGATACTTAACGCAACCAAGCAATCAATAGCCCGTTTACAACTCACCTCGTCATATTTGATTTGTCGGAAAATATTAATATGCCACTCGCCATCCATAGTCATGGAAGCATTCGGCAACGCATTTTTAATAAAAGAATAATCTTGAAGAGGTATGCGAATCAAAGCTGCGAACACTGCTTCACGTAACGATTCAAGATCGCCCCTCATCATCGGCACATTTCCGATTTTTGGAACAAAGCGGTCGAGTTTCGAAAATAACATCCCCTTCGCAATCGCAGCTTCATTTATGGCATCAGAATATTGAGCCGACTTTACTAACTGTTCGCTTCCCTTTAATCGGCTGCGCACATCATCAAAGGCAATAAGATCAACGAGAGACAAGTCATCAAAGTTCTGTACAAATTGGTCAACAAAAGAAACGCGTAAGAACTCTTCTACGTAGGCACGAAACTTCGTAGCCTCAGCTATTGCCGGCAAGTTTCCATAATGTTTAAAACCAACTCGGGATTTATTTAGTTCAAGCATTTTATGAATGAACGGCAGCTTAACCCCAGCGTTAGACAAACTTTCAATGTTGCTTGTGAACTGAGCGTTTTCCTTAACAGGTATGTTTTGCTCTTTTATGAGTGTCCACACAAACATCTCAACTGCATCCTGAAACAGAGAGATTGCCAAACCGCTTGAAACAGAATCACTTCTCTCAGCAAATTCACAGCCTTCGAGGTAGATTCTTTTGCTTAGCAGCAATTGTTTCTTCACATTTCACCGAATCTTCGGCGTTGCACAAACCACATCCGCATTCTGCGCCCTATTCCGCAACGCATGATCCATCAACACCAATGCCAGCATCGCCTCGGCGATCGGTGTGGCGCGGATGCCGACGCAGGGGTCGTGGCGGCCGTGCGTTTCGACCATCACCGCTTCGCCTTGCAGGTTGATCGAGCGGCGCGGGATGCGGATGCTGGAGGTGGGCTTGATCGCGATGTTCGCGACGATGTGCTGCCCGGTGGAGATGCCGCCAAGGATGCCACCTGCGTTGTTGGAAAGAAAACCCTGCGGGGTCATTTCGTCGCCGTGTTCGCTGCCATGCTGCGTCACGCAAGCGAAACCCGCGCCGATCTCGACGCCCTTCACCGCGTTGATGCTCATCAGCGCGTAGGCGATCTCGGCATCGAGCCGGTCATATACCGGCTCGCCCCAGCCCACCGGCACGTTCTCGGCCACCACGGTCAGTTTCGCGCCGATCGAGTCGCCGGATTTGCGCAGCGCGTCCATGTAGTCTTCCAGCGCCGGCACCACACTGGCATCCGGTGCGAAGAACGGGTTGTCGTTCACTGCATCCCAGCTCTTGAACGGGATCTCGATCTCGCCGATCTGCGCGATGTAGCCGCGCACCACGACTCCGTAGCGTTCATTCAGCCATTTCTTCGCGATCGCGCCGGCCGCGACGCGCACCGCAGTTTCGCGCGCCGAGGAACGCCCGCCGCCGCGATGGTCGCGGAAGCCGTATTTCTGCGTGTAGGTGTAGTCGGCATGACCGGGACGGAAGGTGCTGGCGATGTTGCCGTAATCTTTGCTGCGCTGGTCTTCGTTGCGGATCAGTAACGCGATCGGTGCGCCGGTGGTCTTGCCCTCGAACACGCCGGACAGTATCTCCACCGCGTCCGATTCGCGTCGCTGCGTGACATGGCGCGAGGTGCCGGGCTTGCGCCGGTCCAGATCATGCTGGATGTCGGCTTCGCACAACGCCAATCCCGGCGGGCAGCCGTCCACCACGCAACCGATCGCCGCGCCGTGCGATTCGCCGAACGATGTCACCGTGAACAAAGTGCCGAGTGTGTTTCCAGACATAACCCCATCCCTTAAAAAAACAATAGCTCTCGCCAAAACAATGGGTGAAGTTTAACATACGGCACACCGTCATTCCGGCGCAAGCCGGAATCCAGCGGTTCTCTTCAAAATGCCTTTTAAGGTCGAAATTCCTTTAAGGTTTCGTCTCCGCGTTGCGGAGGATTTTTCACTGACTGGATTCCGGCCTGCGCCGGAAAGACGAACTGGAGGTTTGTTGATGAAAGTCGTTTTAATGACCACCGCAGGCGGCCCGGATGTGCTGGCCCAGTACGATGTCGAAAAGCCCGAGCTGCCCTCGCCGCACCATGTGCGTGTGAAACTCTCCGCTGCCGGGGTCAATCCGCTGGACGCCAAACTGCGCGCCAAGGCGATTTATCATCCCGACAAATTGCCCGCGATACTGGGCTGCGATGGCGCCGGCATCGTGGAGAAGACCGGCAGCGCGGTGACGCGCTTCAAGGTCGGCGATGCGGTATTTTTCAACAACGGCGGCATCGGCGATGAGCCGGGCTGTTATGCCGAATACACCACGGTGCATGAAGAGTATTGCGCAGCAACGCCAGTAAATATCGGCCTGCAGGACGTTGCGGGATTGCCGCTGGTGTTGATCACGGCATGGGAAGCCTTGATCGAGCGCGCCAATCTGAAAGCCGGGCAGACCATCCTGATCCATGGGGGCACCGGCGGCGTGGGGCATATCGCTTTGCAGCTTGCCAACCATCTCGGGGCGCGCGTGGCCGTCACGGTCAGCGACGACAAAAAAGAAGGGCTGGCGCAAGGTCTCGAAGCGGAAAAAATCATCCGCTACAAAGAGATGGATTTCGTGGTGGACACGGTGGATTGGACAGGCGGCAAGGGTGTGGACGTGGTGCTCGACACGGTGGGCGGAGATACGTTTTTGCGCTCATTCGAGGCGGCGCGCATCGGGGGCAAAGTGGTCACTTTACTCTCCACCCCGTTGTCTTTGGCGGACACGCAATTGGCACGGCTGCGCAATCTGTCGATATGTTACGAAATGATGCTCACCCCGCAGGTGATCAAGCAACACGACGAACGCATCCGCCAGCGCAAGATACTCGAGCAGGGCGCCAAGCTCGCCGAAGCCGGCAAGCTTGGTGTGCTGGTCTCCTATGCGCTACCGCTGAAGGATGCCGCCGAAGCGCATCGCCTGATCGAAAAAGGCAGCGTGCTGGGAAAAATCATTCTGACGATGGGCTAAACCGACCGCTGTAGGGGCGGGTTTGAAACCCGCCCTGATTTATTTTTATTGCGCCGAACAAAGGGCGGGTTTGAAACACGCCCCTACGATAGGGTTCCATTGATCTGGAAATGGAATATTTGAATCGTTCAAGCTATCCCTCCCGATTGCGCATGTGATCGGCCACCTTGGCAAATGCGGCAGACAGCTCCTGACGCAACGTTTTGTCTTCCACCACGTCATCTAACGCCTGATTCATGCACAGCAGCCACTGGTCGCGCTCGGTGGCGGCAATGCTGAACGGCAGATGGCGGCCGCGCAGCATAGGGTGGCCGTATTGCTCGACATACAACTGCGGCCCGCCCATCCAGCCGGACAGGAATTTGAACAGCTTGTCTGTCGCACCCTGCAGATCTTCCGCATGCAGCTTGCGGATGCCATAGGCCTCCGGCAGTTCGTCCATCAATTGATAGAATCGCAGCACTAGCGCGCGAACCTTTTCTTCTCCGCCGATGCGCTGGTAATGGGTGAGTGATGATTGACTGATTTGCATATCTTAAGCATGTCTCTATAGTTTGAATTCAATAGCGGGAGCCTCTACCATTCCCGGAACGAGAATCCCAGGCCGATCGTATTCTGGCGATGGTTATAGTCGGTCAAGCTCTCGCCAAAGCCGGAAGTCATCTGTATGTGCATGCGCGCCGCATCGCCGAATCTTACCGGTGTCGCCCAGTCGATTTGCTCATAGCCACGGTTATGCGTCCTGCTCAGATTGTTGCGCAACAGCATGGCGATGGCTTGCGATTTATCCTTTGGCTCCCAGCGTATAACCAGATCGCCGCGCCCGAGATAATCGCTGATGTCGGGGTTGTCGTCTTTCAAAGAATTCTCCGGGATGCGCTGCCAGCCGCGCACCATGATGGATGTCGTGTCGTTCCATTCCCAACCGCCGAGCAGATAGATCCGGTACCAGCCGCGTGACTCTGGCAAGGAGCGGCCATTCGATTGGTGCACCCAGCCAAGATTGATGAGTTTCAATCCGGACACATGGCCTGTGCCCAGGGTGGCGATCAATTCCGGCTCGTATACGGTTTCGCGGAACGGGGATGAGTTCCGGATGTTGAACGCCTGCCAATTGGATTGTTGCGTGTATGCCCCCCACATGCGGAAGGTTTTTATGCCCAGAAAATCGATATTGCGCTGATCGCCTATATCAGCCTTGAAGCTCAACTGGAACTTGACCTCCGCGGCATCCATGTCTCTGGGTGCGGAAGCATTATGATCGATCAGCGGCGAACTGGGCTGACGGTTGGGATTGCTGGTCCTATTCACCACCAGGTAATTTTGCCGGTATGGCTGGAGCCGCCCCAATTTGCTTGGGTCCCGATTGGACAGGTCATCCAGGTTCCACGCCCTGGTCAGGTATGAACGCTCGGTGCTGCGCGTTGGAACTGCAGCGGGGGTCGCGGGGGTAGTACTTGCTTCACCATTTTCGTCGGGGACGATGTTTTTCCGGGCTGCCGGTGTTAGCGCGGACGCGGGAGCAGCCAACCGGTCATAGCATTTCAGGCGCTCGGCATCATCGCCGGGATACTGTTGCGCGCACGGCAAGAAAATATCGCCGCCTGCATAGGCTGATGGGACAAGCGCTGTGCAGAACACAACGGACAGCAAAATATTGCAGTTTATTTTTATGGCAATTTTCATGAGCACGTCTGACAACCCTAATATCCGCGCGCATCCATTGCGCGGCAAGCATATTCAACCAACTCATGCGATGGTTCATCCTGAACGGCGGCGCGACGATGCCTGCGATTATCCACCAGATGACATCAAAGGGAAACACGCCAATACCTGATAACTCGCCAGCCCGCCCTGTTGCACAGATTGCACCAGCGCGAAATCCTTTATCTGCCAGCGCACCGTTTGCATTGCTGGCAGCGGCGCATCAGTCCAGTGGGCATTGCGCAATAGCGTGACGTGCGGCTTGTATTCACGCTGGTCGAATTTGAAACGGTGCCTCGCGAGGCTTTGTTCCAAGGTAGTGACCAGTTGCGCCAGATGTTGAGGCACATGACCGGGCGCGGCATACACGATGTGGTTATGTCCCCAATAACGCGCCTCACCAAAACACAACTCGAAACGCGCAGTGCTGACCTCCTGCGCGGCAAGTTGCAATGCCTCAAGTCTGCACCGGTCGACATAGCCGATGAACACCAGGGTGTTGTGCAGCGTCTCGCCGCGCATGGCGCGCCCGCCGCACAAATGTTTCAGCGGCACCTGCCACTCGGCCAGCTGGCCGCGCACTGCGGCGGTCGGCCACAGTGCGAAAAATACCCGTGCTGTCGGGTTGCCGGATGGATGATTCATAAGCTTACATTTTATCCGCATCTTCATCATAACCAGCCTGCATGTGTTGTTGGGGCTTTAAGCCCCTTGCAACCATGGCGTACCCCTTGCGGGTGTACTTGGCTATTGTCTTTCGGGTGTCCAGCCATAACCAGCCGCTTGGTCGCCGTAGTTTGGCTACCTAGCGGAATGGCTAGTGGTTCCATCAAAAGTTCTTCGGCTGATAGCCAAGTCGAATGGCTATAACACATGACTTGTCCTGCGTTAACCAATGACTTGGTTGGCGTAGTTTGCCGACCTATAACCAACCACTTGGCAACCGTCTTATGGTTGCTTAGTGGGATGGCTAGTTGTTTCTTCAGTCAGATGGCTATGCAAAGCCTTTTGACAACCTAGTGGAATGGCTAGTAGTTTCACCAGTCGCTTCACCAGTAGAATATCAGTAGTTTCAATAGGGTCGAGTACCTCACTGCATTCAGGTAAAATGCGGGACTTGCTGAGCCAGAGAAAGCCATGACCGCACGTTTACGCGAAATCCCCTACAACTACACTTCCTTTTCCGACCGCGAGATCGTCTTGCGCATACTCGGCGGCGAGGCGTGGGACATCATCAACACACTGCGCGAAGAACGACGTACCGGTCGTTCCGCGCAAATGCTTTACGAAGTATTGGGCGATATCTGGGTGGTTTCGCGCAACCCTTATCTGCAGGATGACTTGCTGGGCAATCGCAAACGCCGTGCGGCCTTGGTCGGTGCGCTGCACCACCGACTGAATGCAATCGATGAACGCCGCCAGGACAATGAAATCGTCAAACGCCTGCTGGAATTAACCAGGTCCGCAGTCGATCAATTCGCCAATGAGTTCGAGCAAACTCTGGAATTGCGCAAACGCGTTTTGCGCGTATTAGGCCGCATCACGCGCCGCGACAATATCCAGTTCGACGGCCTCGCGCGTGTCTCGCATGTGACCGATGCCACCGACTGGCGCGTGGAATATCCGTTCGTGGTGCTGCATCCCGATACCGAAGACGAGATCGCCGCGCTGGTGCGCGCCTGCATCTCACTCAAGCTCACCATCATTCCGCGCGGCGGCGGCACGGGCTACACAGGCGGTGCTGTGCCGCTGGATAAATTCTCGGCGGTGATCAACACCGAAAAACTCGAAACCTTGTCAGCGGTCGAACATCTGATCCTGCCCGGCCTGATCGAGCCGTATGCCACGATCCATTGCGGCGCAGGCGTGGTCACGCGGCGGGTGATGGATGCAGCGGATAACAACGATCTGGTTTTCGCGGTAGACCCCACCTCGGCAGATGCCTCGTGCATCGGTGGCAACGTAGCGATGAATGCAGGCGGCAAGAAGGCGGTACTGTGGGGCACTGCGCTGGACAACCTGGCGTCATGGCGCATGGTCACGCCGGATGGTTTGTGGATGAACGTCGAGCGGCTGGACCACAACCTCGGCAAGATCCACGATGTCGCGTCAGCCAGCTTCCGCATCAGCCGTTTCGAGGCAGACGGCAAGACTGCGCATGGTGCGCCTGAGATCCTCACGATCCGGGGCAGCGCATTCCGCAAGGCAGGACTGGGCAAGGATGTCACCGACAAATTCCTGTCGGGCCTGCCCGGCATCCAGAAGGAAGGCTGCGACGGCATCATCACCTCGGCGCGCTTCATCCTGCACCGCGCACACAAACACACACGCACCGTGTGCCTGGAATTCTTCGGCCAGGTGCGCGAAGCAGTTCCCGCGATAGTGGAAATCAAATCCTATATGGATGCGCATCCCAGCGCACTACTGGCGGGACTGGAACATCTCGACGAACGCTATCTCAAGGCGGTGGGTTATGCCACCAAATCCAAGCGCGGCTCGCGTCCGAAGATGGTGCTGGTCGCCGATGTGGTGAGCGATGATGCAGACGCGGCGGCACAAGCGGCTTCGGAAATCGTGCGCCTCGCCAATCTGCGCAGCGGCGAAGGTTTCATTGCCGTGTCCGCCGAGGCGCGCAAAAAATTCTGGCTGGACCGCGCTCGCACTGCCGCGATCGCCAAGCACACCAACGCGTTCAAGATCAACGAGGACGTGGTGATCCCGCTGCCGCGCATGGGCGATTATTGCGACGGCATAGAGCGCATCAACATCGAGTTGTCGCTGCACAACAAGCTCAAGCTGCTGGACGCGCTGGATGAATTTTTCGCCGGCGAGCTGCCGCTGTATTACCAGGACGACAAACAACTCGGCGACAAGGAACTGCTCGGCAATCGCGCTCACGAGGCCAAACAACTGCTGACCCAGGTGCGCACGCGCTGGCAATGGCTACGGGATAATCTGGATGCGCCGCTGGCGGACTGCCCTTTTGCACCGGTTGACGCGCAAGACGCCCGGACTGTTTTCGACTCGGTCCAGCGCCACCAACTGCGTGCCTCATGGAAACTCGAAGTGCGTGATGTGCTGCGCCAGATCTTCTCTGGCAGCACTTATCAACTCATCCTCGACCAGTGCAACACCACCCACCAGAACGTGCTGAAGAGCCGCGTGTTCATCGCGCTGCACATGCACGCCGGCGACGGCAATGTGCATACCAACATCCCGGTGAATTCGGACGACTATGAAATGCTGCAACAGGCCAACGCCGCAGTGGTCCGCATCATGCAGCTGGCGAAAGACCTGGGCGGCGTGATCTCGGGCGAACACGGCATCGGCATCACCAAATTCGATTTCCTCGAGGCGGATGAAATCGCCGCGTTCACCGCTTACAAGAAGCTGGTCGATCCGGAAGGCCGCTTCAACAAGGGCAAGCTGCTCAGCGGCGGCAATCTGGAGCGCGCCTATACACCGAGCTTCAACCTGATGGAACTGGAAAGCCTGATCCTGGAGAAGAGCGAGCTGGGCGAGATCTCCGATTCGATCAAGGATTGCCTGCGTTGCGGAAAATGCAAGCCGGTGTGCGCCACCCACGTGCCTCGCGCCAATCTGCTGTATTCGCCGCGCAACAAGATTCTCGCCACTTCGCTGCTGATCGAGGCATTCCTGTATGAGGAACAAACCCGGCGTGGCGTTTCCATCCAGCACTTTGACGAATTCAACGATGTCGCCGATCACTGCACGGTATGCCACAAGTGCCTGAATCCGTGTCCGGTGAACATCGACTTCGGCGACGTGTCGATTGCGATGCGCAGCTTCTTGCGCAAACAAGGCAAGAAAAAATTCAATCTGATCGGCACTATTTCGATGATGTTTTTGAACGCCACCGATCCGACCACGATCAAGCTGATGCGCAAGGTGAGCATAGAGTGGAGCTATAAGGCGCAGCGCATCGGGCATTATCTGGCCAAGCGTTTCGGCCTGCTGAATGCCCAGTTGAAACGGCCGCCTGCAACCGTGGGCAGCACGCCGCTCAGGTCGCAGGTGATCCACTTCGTCAACAAGCCGATGCCGGGCGGCTTGCCCAAGAAGACTTCGCGCGCGCTCCTCGACATCGAAGACAACGATGTCGTGCCTATCATTCGCAACCCAAAACTATCGAGCGAGGACGCCGAGGCAGTGTTCTACTTCCCGGGTTGCGGTTCGGAACGACTGTTCGGTCAGGTGGGCCTGGCCACGCAGGCGATGCTGTATGAGACCGGCGCGATCACCGTGTTGCCGCCGGGATACCTGTGCTGCGGCTATCCGCAAAATGCTTCGGGGCTTACTGACAAGGCCAATCAGATCACCACCGACAATCGCGTGCTGTTCCACCGCGTGGCGAACACGCTGAACTACCTCGATATCAAGACCGTGATCGTGTCGTGCGGTACCTGCATGGATCAGTTGCTGAAATATCAGTTCGACAAAATCTTCCCAGGCTGTCGTCTGCTCGATATCCACGAATATTTGCTGGAGAAGAACGTCACGCTCAAAGAGGTGCAAGGCACGCGCTATATGTACCACGAACCATGCCATACGCCGATGAAGACCTACAAATCGCAACAGGTGGTGGACACGCTGATGGGCACGCGTGTGCCGCTCAATGAACGCTGCTGCGGCGAGTCGGGTACTTTCGGTGTGGCGACCCCGCAGATCGCAACGCAAGTGCGTTTCCGCAAGGAGGAGGAGATGCGCAGCGGCGCGGACGCACTGCGCGCCGATGGCTACAGCGGCGAGATCAAGATACTCACCTCCTGTCCGGCATGCCAGCAAGGCTTGTCGCGTTACAACGACGATAGCGGCACGACAGCGGACTACATCGTGGTGGAAATGGCCAAACATCTGCTCGGCGAGAACTGGCTGGTGGATTATGTGAACAAAGCCAATAATGGCGGCATAGAAAGAGTATTACTGTGAACGGTGAAAGGTGAGCCGTGAATAGCGGGAAAACCGGGTGTGAACTGTGCGTTCAAGTGGGCGGTACACTGCTCTGGCAGGATGCTTCATGTCGCGTGGTGCTGGTGGAAGATGCCGACTACCCCGGTTTCTGCCGTGTGATATGGCGGCAGCACGTCAAGGAAATGACCGATCTTTCCGCTGCAGATAGAGCACATCTGATGGACATCGTATTCGCTGTCGAAGCGGCGATACGCGAAGTGTTGCAGCCCGACAAGATCAATCTCGCCAGCCTCGGCAACCTTACCCCGCACCTGCATTGGCATGTCATCCCGCGCTGCACGCACGACAAGCATTTCCCGCAACCGATCTGGGGCACAGCGCAGCGCGAAGGTACACCATTATTCCCGCCCGACTGGCAAGTTCGTCTGAAGGAGTGTGTGCGCTCTAGACTACCCGGCTGAACATGCTGACCTTGCCACTCGAACCGACCGACGACCGCGCCGACCCGCAGTTCAAGGATGCGGCCGGTTGCTCGGAATGGCTGAAACAGTTTCAACTGACCAACCTGCAACTGGCGCACAGCACGCTGCTCACCCAAGTGCACGAATTCAACCGCTACCCGATGCGCGGACTGGAACGGCTGAACACGCTGGAACGACTGCGCGAAATCATCGACCATGTGCAAAGCGATTACGCCAAAAAGCTCATTGCCAAACCGCTGCCGCTGAATGAAAGCGAGTTGCGGATATTCGTTGCGATCGTGCAACTTTGGCAAACGATGTTGTCGGGTTACCAGCGTTGCCTGCAGGCCTACTTGGCCGGCGACAGCCAGCTTGCCCAACATGGCGCACTATTGTGTCAGCGCTGCCTGTTGTATAGCGGGCAGGCGATCTTTGAACACTTGCGCACCGGTTACGAATTCGACGAAAAACTTTGGCAACAATTGCACAAGTTGTATGCGTTTACCGAACAACGCGGGCTGCAACGGGAGGAAATACCAGATTCATTGAACAACGGCCCATTGAGTGCCAGTCAACCTCACAGCAGTTGCCATCGCATTTACGTCAAAACCCTGCTTGCCTGTTATGCACACCCCGCCGAGCTGACTCGTATGCAATTACAACTGCTGGACAATTGGCTGGCACAATGGAGCAGTACAGTGTTCGTGGAGCACAGCTATACCACCAGCAAGGGTGATGCTCAGCCACTCGCGCTGGATCTTGATAGCGCAAATGGACTACGGCCGGTCAAACTGGTCACGCATAGCAACAGCATGCGCTATCTGGCCATGGTCCCATTGAGCAAATTGCTGCGCGTCAAGACCATCTTGTTGCAACAAGGCAAAACCCCGTTACAGCTGGAACTGGGCGACCACAACCGCGATGATTGCATCGAGTTCCTCACTTTTCTGCATCAGTGCTGGTGCGAAAACCGCAACTCACGTTCTGATCAGCGGAATCCGGTCTCGAAACACGTGCAGCTTTGCTACAAACCGGAAAATATCCATGCACAAATGTCCGGCAATGATCGGGGCGAGATGGGGTTTCCAGTTGAAACCTGGCTGGTTCAAAACGAGAGCATCCTGGGAGCGCAACTCACCTGCGAAGACACGGCCGTCGGAAGGCTAAGCCCCAACCAGCTGGTTGCCTTGCGCTTCGATCACGCTGAGGCTTTCATGCTGGGAACAACAACATGGGCAAACGTGACACGCACCGGACAATTGCGTATCGGTGTGCGTTATCTGCCAGGAGTCGCCCGCGCGGTCGTGCTTCGTGCCACCGATGCGGTCATGCCTATAGCCGGGAACACTATCCCTGCATTTCTATTGCAAGCCGCACCCGCACTCAAGACCCCAGCCAGCCTGATTATTCCCCGCGACTGGTTCAAACCGGGGCGCGTGGTGGATATCCAGCATCAGAACGGCGAAAAGCAGAATGCGAAAATGGGTTTTAGCGTAGAGCGCGGGGTCGATTACGAGCGTGTCAGCTTTACGCTAGTGTAGTAACCGTTTGACCGGAAACACCAGCGCGAAGGTGCTGCCTTTCCCTTCTTCACTCGAAACCTCCAGCTTGGCCTGATGACGCATCGCGATGTGCTTGACGATCGCAAGCCCCAAACCGGTACCTCCCGTTTCGCGCGAGCGGCTGCGATCCACCCGGTAGAAACGTTCAGTAAGGCGCGGAATGTGCTGGGCGGCGATGCCGATACCGCTGTCTTGCACCAAGAACACCGGCTGACCGCCGCGCTCGAACCAGCGCAACAAGATTTCGCCGCCCTTCGGCGTATAACGGATGGCGTTGCTGAGCAGATTGCCGAACGCGCTATGCAGCTCATCACGGTTGCCGAGCAAGTTGGCTGTACTTGCGATCTCCATATTTAAGGAGTGACGTTCACCGCTTAGTAACTTCCCATCTTGATAAACCTCATTGAGCAGCACTTTTATATCCACAGACTCTTCGCGCAAAGGACTTTGTTCGTTTTCCAGCCGCGACAGGGTCAATAAATCCGCGACAAGATTGTCCATGCGCCGGGTTTGCTCGGCCATCAGTTGCAAAGCTCGCTTGGCGCTGTCCTGATTGAGGTCGGGCATGTCCTGCAGGTTTTCAACGAAACCGCTCACGACAGTCAGGGGTGTACGCAGTTCGTGAGAAACATTGGCGACGAAATCCCGGCGCATTGCCTCGATGAGCTTGAATTGGGTGATATCGCGACTGATCAATAATCGCTTGTTGCCACCGTAAGGAATGAGCTTGATGGATAACACCATATCGTTATGACGCGCCGGAATCATTATCAACGGGTCTTTGAAATTCGACTCATGGAGGTACTCGATGAATTCCGGCTGGCGCACCAGATAAGTGATGTCCTGCATGATGTCGTGCGCGGAATCCAGGTAAAAATGCTGCTGGGCAAGCGGGTTGAACCACTCGATGCGATTCATTTCATTCAGGATCGCCACGCCCTCCGGCAACGCGGCGGTGGCTTGTTCGATGTGATGCAGTTCGGCAGCAAGCTCCTGTTTGGTCTGGTTATGCTGCTTGACCATTTTGTATAGTTGCGAAAAAACCTCATCCCATATCCCGCCCGCTTCGGGAATGGTTTCGATGCGTGCATCGTTCAACCATAGTCCCAGCTTGAACAATTGACGCGCGCGGTATGCCATCACGATCAGCAACACGATCAACATGAACAATAACGCGAGGACAGCCGAGAACATGCCCCATAACAACAACGCCGCCAGCGCGCTTAACACGACGGGCAGACTTACTTTTAACCAAAAATCTTGCAAAGTTAATTTCCTTGATGAAGCAACTGATGGAACTATAGATGAAACCACTGGTGAAAAGACTGATGCGACTACTGGCCATTCCACCAAACTGCCAACAGGCTTCGCATATCCATTCGGCTAACGTCAACCAAGTGGGTGGCTATTTGCTGCAATAATACTTCAGCCAAGCCGCAAGGGTTATAAGTTAATCGAAAAGCGGTAACCGCTGCCGCGCACGGTTTGAATCACATTATCCATTTCGACCGGTTCCAGTGCGGCGCGCAAACGGCGAATATGCACGTCCACCGTGCGTTCTTCAACGAACACTTGCGTACCCCATACCTGGTCGAGCAATTGCGTGCGGCTGTATACGCGTTCGGCATGGGTCATGAAAAAATGCAACAGGCGAAATTCTGTCGGCCCCAGTTCGATAGCCTTGCCTTTTGCCGTCACGCGGTGGGATGTTGGGGACAACTCCAACCCGCCCGCAGCCACCGTCTCATCCGGCATAGCCGGAATATGGCGGCGCAACACCGCGCGTATCCGCGCCATCAACTCGCGCGGCGAGAACGGCTTGGTGATGTAATCATCCGCGCCGGATTCCAACCCCAATATCTTGTCTCGCTCATCACCGCGCGCAGTCAGCATGATAATCGGAATGTCTTTGGTGCGTGCATCGGCACGGAACTGCTTCGCCAAAACCACGCCGCTGGTATTCGGCAACATCCAATCCAGCAGGATCAAATCTGGCAAATTGCCGCGTATCTGCTGCCACGCGCTCTCCGCGTCTGCGGCGCGCAACGCCAGAAAGCCCGCCTGCATCACATTGAATGCGAGCAACTCCTGAATCGCCGGCTCATCTTCCACAATCAAAATCTTCGCATTCATCATTTATCCCTCATTTTCACATCCCACTATTGATATGGGATTGCGAGAATATGAACAAATTATGACAGGAAGATGACACTCGTTAAGTTTGTGTATGAGACGGATGATGGTGCGGCTGTTCCGCCACGTGCCCGGTATGGCTTGCAGCAAGGTGATGAAGCTGGGTGTGTTCTGGTTCTTCCGGCAGATTTCCGCCCGCCACGTTGGGCAGGAGCGAGCCGACTATCATGCCGAGCGCACTGGCGAACAGGCCCGCAAACTGCGCCGGGACGAACGGGTCTTCAGGTCCGAACACCAGGATGGAAAGCCATACCGACAGGCCGCAGAAAATCGCCGCCAGCGCCCCCTGATTGGTGGAACGCTTCCAGTAGATACCCGCAACCAGCGGGATGAATGCCGCCACCAGCGTGATCTGGTAGGCGTTTTCGACCATTTTGAAAATGCTGGCCTTGGAGTTCATCGCATAAATGGTGACCAGTATCGTGAACACCACCGTCACGCCGCGCATGGTATGCAGCATCTTGTGGTCGGAAAGTTTGTGTCCCAGCATCGGCTTGAGGATGTTTTCGCTGAAGGTGACCGAAGGCGCCAGCAGCGTCGCCGAGGCGCAGCTCTTGATCGCGGAAAGCAGCGCGCCGAAGAACATCACTTGGGCGAACAACGGCGCATGCTGCATCACCAGAGTGGGCAGGATCATCTGCGGGTCAGTGTCGATCAGATCGCTCACCATCTTCGGGTCGATCAGCGTCGCCGAATAAGCCAGGAACATCGGCACGAAAGCAAACACGAAATACAGGCCGCCGCCGAACACCGCCCCCCAGATGGCGATCTTCTCGGTCTTGGACGACTGTACCCGCTGGAACACATCCTGCTGAGGGATCGAGCCGAACATCATGGTCACCCAGGCGGCCGCGAAGGCGATGATCTCCTTGAGGTCGAGAGCAGGCCAGAAGTCGAACTTGCCCGCCTGCGCCGCGTGCTCGACCACCACTCCAACGCCGCCCACCATGTTGCTTACCGAACCGCCGATATACAACATGCCGATGACGATGATGATCATCTGCAGGAAGTCGGTAATGGCCACCGCCCACATGCCGCCGAAGAAAGTGTAGATCAGGATGGTGCCGGAGCCTATCCACATCCCGGCGAGCTTGCTGATCTCCCCGGCTGACACCACGTTGAACACCAGACCGAGAGCGGTGATCTGCGCGCCCACCCAACCGAGGTAGGAAATCACGATGGCAATCGTGGTCAGCACCTCGACGCTGCGACCGAATTTCTTCTTGTAAAAATCACCTATGGTCAGCAAATTCATGCGGTACAACGGCGCTGCGAAGAACAGCCCGACCAGGATCAGACACATCGAAGCGCCAAAGGGATCGGCCACCACGCCGTGCAAGCCCTCCTTGAGAAAGGTGGCGGGAATGCCAAGCACTGTTTCAGAGCCGAACCAGGTGGCGAAAACGGTCGCAGTGACCATATAGAACGGCAAACGCCGACCGGCAATGGCGAAGTCCCGGGTGTTATGCACACGGGTAGCGGCGTACAAACCGATCCCGACAGAAATGATCCAGTAGGCAATAACGAACCAGAGCAACATGCGATACTCCCTTGCGAGACCATGAAAGAATGAATGAAATTGTAGCAGCCCTGTTCATTATGAGCGAAACAAAAACGGGCCGTCATGAACACAAAAAAGCCACCCCGAAAGGTGGCTTGGTCAAACAGACGAAATCGGATTACAGTTCTTTGGCGTGTGTGGCCAGATATTTCGCCACACCTGCGGTCGATGCATCCATGCCCGCCTTGCCCTTGCTCCAGCCGGCCGGACAGACTTCGCCGTGTTCTTCGGTGAATTGCAACGCGTCCACCATGCGCAGCATTTCGTCGATGTTACGGCCCAGTGGCAGATCGTTCACCACCTGATGACGCACCATACCGGCACGGTCGATCAGGAACGAGCCACGGTAGGCCACGCCGCCGCCGGCTTCCACGTCGTAAGCCTTGCAAATCTCATGCTTGATATCGGCCACCAGCGGGTAGCGCACCTGGCCGATGCCACCATTGTTGATCGGGGTGTTCTTCCAGGCGAAGTGGGAGAATTGCGAATCGATTGACACACCGATGATTTCCACATTGCGTTTCTTGAATTCATCCAGCCTATGATCAAAAGCGATCAGTTCGGACGGACAAACAAAGGTAAAATCCAGCGGATAGAAAAAGACCACAGCATATTTACCCGCAATATGCTTCTTCAGATTAAAAGTTTCGTTGAAATCATTATTGCCCATCACGGCAACAGCGTTGAAATCAGGGGCGGCTTTGCCGACGAGTACAGCCATGTTCATCTCCTATGGGTTGATTGTGTTGAGTAGTGCAATTTAGACTTTTGCCATCGTCGCGTCAACCTTCTGCTGGTTGTGGGATTTGATTTCATTTGGATAAGCAAACCAGCCGCCAGACTGCCAAATGGCTCAACTCCGACCCAGCCCCCGCTTGGGCCCGGACCCGCCAACTCACGGCAGCTCGGTCAGATCACGCCACATCGTCATCAGCAACGCCATCAATGCCGGCCCCACAAACAAACCGATCAAGCCGAAGACTTCGACACCGCCGAGAATGCCGAACAACACCCACAGGAACGGCAACTTGACGGCGTTGCCGATGATCTTTGGGCGCACAAAATGGTCGCCGATGAATAGCACCAGCATGCCGAACGCGAATACCGAGACGGCTGCAATCATGTTTCCTTGAGCCAGCAGAACGAGAGAAACACCGCCAAAAATAATCGGGGCTGCGAAAGGAATCATCGCCAGCACGCCTGTCGCCAGACCCAATATGGCAGGATGCGGTGCTGCTGCCAGCGCATACGAGATGCCGATCAGCAGACCTTCCGCTAGTCCCACCAGGACCAGCCCGCTTACCGTAGCCCGGATCGCAACGGCAGCCTGCAGACCATAACGGTCGCCACTCTCACCAGTCAGCTTATTGAGCAGGACTAGGGTCTTGCGCGACAGATCCTCACCGTCCCGATAAAGAAAGAAGATGACGACGATGGTGAAAATCAAAGTAATCAGACGGCGAGCAACCTGTGCCCCGAACCTTCGCTCAAACTCCGCCAGCGTTTCGTTATCAGTTTGACCGATCAGACTGGATAGCGCGGCAGTGTCCGATAAATTCACGCGCCACCAGTCGGCTGCAGAGCCTCCAACCAATGGGATACCAGACAACTTCTCCGGGACAGCAATGCCCGTTTTCTGAACATCCGTGATCCAGTGCGTTATGGTGCTGACTTCTGCTGCGGCATGAAAAAGCGCATAGCCGATAGGCAAGAAAAATAATGCGGCGACAAGCGAAGTCATCACCACCGCCACACCGGTATCGCTGTACTTTGTATTAGCCGCAACCAACAAGCGCATCGGCCATGTGGCGATGACGATCACAACCGCCCATAGCAACGCGGGAATAAAGCCATGCAACAGCCATGCGGCTGATGCAAGCAGCGCGACGGAAAGGTAGACTCGGAGCTTGTCCTGCGCCAGCATAATTTATGAAATATGGGTTGTAGGCTGGGTTAGGTCGCCAGACCGCAACCCGACTCAATCATGCTTGAGAGCAGCGCGGCGCGAGACTTGCACCGCGACGATGTGCAGCACTGCGGCAGCAATCAGATACAGGAACGCGCTTTGCAGATATGGGAAGAAGTATTGAGCAACTTGGGTACCGTATTGAGCCGCGCTCATTTTGCCGAAATAGTCGGCAAACAGATAAAAGCTGGCATTGGATAGCAGAAAAGCCGCTCCGGTAGCCGCGAAGGCGATTGCCACAAACTCGGACAGACTGCGCAATGAGAACCTGTAGCGTGTAGCATAAAAACGTCCGGCGAACCACAGCACGAAATAGGTCGGAATCAAGAACCAGTAAGCCGGTGAGAAACACCAGCCATCCACCCCGCCGTAGTTGAGCGCCAGGTAATCCACCAGCCCCGCTTCGACTAACAGCACCGGGAAAGCCCAGCGCGGAAGGTAAAAGCCCGCCAGCAGAAACACCGCCAGCGAAGCATCCGGCAGGTGCAATGCCGTACCGAAGTGATAAGCTCGCGTCGCTGCCATCAGTGAGGCCAGCACTGCGAAAATCGCGATTGATCTGGTTTGAATGTTATTCATGACATCTCCTGAATTAAGCTTGTTCTAATGGTTACAACAGTACACGAAGCCAGGAAAAATGCAAAGGCGGCGGATCCGCCGCCTTTGCCAATTGAAATCGGCTTATTACAAGACAGCCACCAGAAATTACCTCTGAAAATTATAAGTTGCATTCAGCGAAAAGTTGCGCTCCTGCATCGGATAAGCGTTATAACGTCCAGGCGTGAAAGTGCTGGCAACGCCGTAAGTGAAATATTGCCTGTTGAACAGGTTATTCACCGCAGCGCCCAACAACCACGAACCCTCACGATGAGAAAGCTTCATATCCACCGTGGTGTAGGCAGGCATCTTCTGACCGAAGGTATTGGCCTGGTCGTTGTCGAAATGCTGCTCACCCACATAAACCGCATTGCCACTCAGCGTGGTTTTTTCGGATACTTTCCATGAGGAAGAAAGCGCCAGTCGTTGCCGCGGCACCAACGGAATATCATTCCCCGACACATTTATTCCTCCATAAATACCCTCGCGGAATTTCGCCACCGTATAACTATAGGCCGCAGTGACTGCTAGCGCACCGGTGTAGTTATGCGTACCCTCCAACTCCAGCCCGTAACGGCGCGTCGGCGAAAGGTTCATGTTGGTGTATGTGATTGCGTTGTAATGAATTTCATTGTTCAGGTTCATCTGAAAAAGTGCCGCGCGCACTTTATTGTTCCCGCTCTTGTAGTCGATCCCTGCCTCGCTATCCTGAGAGGTCTGCGGTTCCAGGATGGTGATTTTTGAGCTACAAATAAAAGTAATGGGATCACAAACGCCATATTGATCAAAGATTTCATCCACGGTCGCTATTCTAAAGCTGCGGCCGATACGGCCAAATATTGACAAGTCCTGGTCCAAGCTATGGCGCAACCCAAGTTCATAAGCATTCGCAGTGCGTCCTTGATTGCCCGATGCATAGGCCGCAGGGTTAACGGTATCACTGGCTTGGTAATCTACCTGTTGTGAACGAATACCCAACGTCATCTTGGTATCAGCACCAAGCTGCGTCGTATTCTGCGCATACAATGCACGATTGGACTGCTTCGCCAGAATATGCGCAGACGGTGTTCCGGTTGTTGCCGGACTGGTCGCACGGATGGAATCATAATTCCAATCGGCGAGATCCGCGCCGACGATCAGCTCGTTGCCAGAACCGCCAAGCTGATAGGGAATTTTCATGCGGGGCGTAACAGAAAGCAGATTGAGACCGGTATCCAAGTAGTTACCCCCGTAGGCTGCAAAATACGCCTGCTGTTTTGTGTCTCGATATGAAAGCTCCCCTGCCAACTGTCCAATATCGAACTGCTGACTGGTTCCGAGGCTTACATGCCCGCCATCACGCTTGCCATAATCCAGAGGTGTCGAAGTCCCGTGCGGGTCAGTCACCAGCTCATTCAGTCCAATACTTGGGTCAACCGTACGCGAACCGGGATAACGAAGATTTTGATTGTCTGCACCAAATTTAAGAACGGCTTCACCATGTCCCACGTCAGTACGCAAATCGGCTTCCAGATTACTTTGCGCGATGTTGTTATTGGCGCGATAGTTGGTCGAGTCCAGGCCGCTGGCCGTGACGCGCATGCCAACACGATCGCCTGAACCAGAGATTGCGAGTTGCCATTCCTTGGTACCGTAGCTTCCCAAACCTATGCTCGCATCACCCTGAATTTCTTTGCTGGGATGCTTGGTAATGATATTGATCGTGCCGCCTGTCGCGCCGCCGCCATATAGCACAGCACCGCTGCCGTTGACAATCTCGATGCGCTCTATCGAAGCGAGAGGAATTGCTGACCAACGAATTGAAGTCAGCTGAATTTCATTGAGCTGCTGTCCGTCCAGCAAAACCAGCGTGTTTTGATTTCCGGTCATGCCAAACCCGCGCAAATCAATTGCCATATCCGGAGTACCGTCATTGCTGCGTGCCTGAATTCCAGCGTGCTGTGCCAGCAAGGCCGGCAATGTTTTGGCTGCACTTTTTTCGATATCACTGGCTGTAATCACAGTGACATCCACAGTGGAGCTTTCTGGCGCTGCCGAAAATCGCGTGGGCGTCACGATCACCAGCTCCATCGGTGTATCGGCATAAGCTGCAAAAGGGAGTGCGATCGCACCGGACAGTGCGACCAAGATCATTTTTCGTATCATTATTTATTTCCTGAGTAAGTTCCAAGCGTCCCCGCTGGGAAATTAATAATCAGGAAATACTGCGAGTGGAATGATTTCTGAAAGACCGTTGCACAACGCAGCATCAACAGGCGCATAATCAATGACTTGGTTGGCGTAATTTGCCAACTTAGCCAGATGGCTAGTTGTTTCACCAGTTGTTGTGCAGTGGTCTTTCCGACGCGCCACCCGCAGCATCTCCTGTCCATAGCTCTCAGGCCGGTATCCGGGCTCACAAGTCTTGATTCGCCGCCTTCCCATGATCGCTCACAGTGGCACACTGGCAAATCCACACTCGCTTACCGTTGCGGGGGCAGCTCAGGCATAGGGAACTCAATGTTCCCGCACCTGCTTCCCGTTTAACTCGCCTGCAACCAGACGAGCACCTCAAAGCGGTGCGCACTTTACCACAAACATATTGCTTCTTATCGAAACAAGCATTGCCGAGAGCCTACAAAACGCTTGCATAAGACCGCCTTACCGTTTGACTTATCAGCACTTTTCAAACTATAGTCAGAATATGGAAAACGAATTGAACGCACTGGAAGGCAAACTTGCCCAGCTGATACAAGTCAGCGGCAAGTTGCGTGCGGAAAATCACCAATTGCGCCAGGAGTTAGCGCATGCACTCAGCAGCAATCGCCAGTGCAACGACAAGGTGGAAATCGCAAAGGCGCGCCTGGAAAAATTACTGATCACCCTCCCCGAAGATTAACCATGAGCAACACCACAAAAACTTTGGAAATCAAGATTCTCGACCGGGAATTGCGTATCTCCTGCCCCGATGAGGAGCGCGGAGAACTGCTGGATGCCGTGGCTTATCTGGACAAAAGAATGCGCGAGATCCGCGATGCCGGCAAGATCGCCAGTGTAGAACGCATCGCGCTGATGGCTGCGCTCAACATCACCCACGAATTGCTCACCACAAAAGTTGGACGGGGCGTTGACCTCTCCGACTTTAAGCGTAGAATGGATTCCATGCAGGCAGCGATTGATGAGGCATTAGCCGAACAAGACACGCTGTTTTAGTTTGTCCCCTGCGGTGTTCGTCAGGCCTATAATTCTTTGAACCAATAAGCTTTGCTTAGGCCGCAACCTTAGTTGTTACTGTTGTGCGCGTCCCCGGCGTATGTATCTGGCGGACGTACCTGATGTGACTTGGAAGCGGCCCACTTGAACCCAGGTTCAAGATGCTGGGTCAACGGCACAGGCGGGGGGCTTTATTCCAGTGCGACCTTGATTACATCGGGTCGCACTTTTTATTTGTGGACATGAACCATGCGCTACTGGCTAATGAAATCCGAACCCGGCGACGTCAGCATCGACGACCTCGCCGCCCTGCCCGACCAGACCGTTGCATGGTATGGCGTGCGCAATTATCAGGCGCGTAACTTCATGCGCGACCAGATGAAGGTCGGCGACGGTGTGCTGTTCTATCACTCCAACTGCAAGGAACCGGGCATCGCCGGCATCGCAAGGGTCAGCAGCACCGCCTACCCGGACGCCACGCAATTCAAGCGCAACGGCAAATACTTCGACCCCAAGGCCACCCAGGAACAACCGCGCTGGTTCAATGTGGACGTGCAACTGGTCAAGAAGATCGCGCTGATCTCCATCGATGAATTGCGCAAACACCCGGAACTGGAACGCATGCGCACCTTGCAGCGCGGCAACCGCCTGTCCATCACGCCGCTCGATCCGTCCGAGTGGAAATTCATCACCACCAATCTGGCACACGACTGATGGAATGGTATGCAGCCTATTTGATGCTCGGCGCAATCGCCGGATTCCTGGCCGGGATGTTCGGTGTGGGCGGCGGCCTGGTGCTGGTACCCGTGCTGCTATTTCTGTTCGACTCGCAGCAGTTCCCTGCCGAACATGTGATGCTCCTCGCTCTCGGCACCTCGATGGCGGCGATCCTGTTCACCTCGCTGGCAAGCCTGCGCGAGCATCATCGGCACAGCGCGGTAAACTGGCGCGTAGTGCGCAACATCACTCCCGGCATCCTGCTCGGTACCGGTATAGGGGCATCGCTCGCCGCATCCATTCCGACACGCGGGTTGGCCATATTCTTCGCACTGTTCATGTATGCCGTAGCTGCGCAGATTCTGCTCAACATGCGCCCGCATGCTTCGCGCCAATTGCCCGGCGCAACCGGCATGACGCTGGCCGGCATGCTCACCGGCTGTTTGAGCAGCCTGGTCTCCATCGGCGGCGGATCCATAGTCGTACCCTTCCTTGTCTGGTGCAATATTCCGCTACGCAATGCTATCGGCACTTCCGCAGCGATTGGCTTTCCGGTTGCTATCGGCGGCACCATAGGATATGCGGTTACCGGCTTTAGCGTCCCCGCACTGCCCACACACTCTCTCGGCTTCATCTATTTGCCCGCCCTGTCCTGGATTTCGCTTGCCAGCATCATCACCGCACCGCTTGGCGCAAAAGCCACGCATCACATGAAGGTCGGGCTATTGCGCAAACTCTTCGCACTGCTGTTGCTGGCGCTGGCGACCAAACTGTTGCTCAAAGTGCTCGCCTGACCGACTGACAAAACGCCCCGAACAACCATGGAATCTGCGTTCCCAAAGCATGGTTTATGCGGATTGGCATAGCCGCACCTGGGATCAGACAATGACAGAGGCCCAATGAGACTGACAAATCTGCGCGATTCGTGTCTGCAAGCTATTGTTTTAGTGATGGCAGACTCATCAAGCAATGCATGGACACCATACTGAAAATTAAGTATCCTGCCACGGCACGCTGGCACTACGCCAAGCCAGCATTGAAGTATCTCTTCGGAATCAAATTCGCGAGCCTTTTTATTATGAACACCAATACTGACGTCGATAAAACCGGCTTTGAGCAAGAACTCGCTCAGCACATCATAACCGCGCTAAATCTGGATATAGATCTTGCAGAAATTGATCCCCTCGCACCGCTCTATGGAGATGACGGTCTCGGCATAGACTCGATTGATGTGCTTGAAATCTCCCTGGTACTGACCAAGCAGTACGGTGTTCAACTGCGTTCGGATGACGAGAAAAATGCCAAAATATTTGTCTCGCTGCGCAGCCTCGCCAACCATATCCAACAAAACCGGACGAAATAAATGCTGCCTCATGGCAATAAAGCCGGCGCGATTGCATTCGCCTTAGTTTTCCTTGGTTATCAATACCTCATTCATAAAGTAACTCTTTCCGGCCAGTTCACGCCGATCGCCGCAGCCATTGTTTTAATCCCCTTTGTTGTCGCAGCAGGATGGGCCATCGCACTTGAACTGGGTTTGATCCTGGCGCTACTGATAACCACTACCGTGACGATACTAGGCCTGGCATGGGTAAACATGTTTGGCCTGCCTTCAGTCATCATCTTCGGTCTGCCGCACTTGGTGACCAATTTATTCCTGATGTGGCTATTTGCGCGCACGTTGAAGGACGGACGAGAACCGTTGATCACATCGATAGCGCGGCGTGTTCACGGATCACTGAAACCCGAGATCGAAATCTACACCCGCCGTGTCACTTACGCGTGGAGCCTGTTTTTTTTGCTGCAAATAACAGTATCGCTGGGGCTGTATATTTTTGCCACACTGGAAGCCTGGTCTATGTATATCAATATCCTTAACGTCCCGCTGATCATCCTGATGTTCGTTTGTGAATATTCCTACCGCATACTGCGTTACCGCGACCACCAAAGCTCAATCCTTTCCGGTTTGCAGTTTTTTTCGCGTGACAAGCCGGCAGCGAAGCCGACCAAGGCTCGCTAATATCAACCCATGCCATCCATCCCGCTGCTGAAGTTCCATCTTCCAGAATCTGTGTTTGCGTGGCAAGACGGAAAGACTATTTCTGCACAACGTTTTTTGACTGATGTCATAGCGCTTGCGGAGCGATTGCCCGCACGTTCATATGTGCTCAATTTGTGCAACGATCGCTATCGCTTCATGGTCGGGTTTACCGCAGCAATGTTGCGCGGCCAGATCAGCTTGCTGCCACCCAGTCACACTTCAGACCTGGTCAAACGACTCTCTCAGCAGTACGCAGACTTGTATTGCCTTACCGATGGTGCGCATGGCCCCGGGTCGCTGCAAACCATTTCCTATCCGGATCTGTCCGGTGTGAGCCTGCTGCAAACTCCGATGCCCGAAATACCAGCCTCGCAGGTGGCCGCAATCGTGTTTACCTCGGGATCTACAGGCAACCCGATGCCGAATGAAAAGAGCTGGGGTGCCATATCACGCAGCGTTACCGCCGAGGCCTGCCGACTGGGCATACTCAACCGCGGCGACCTGACGCTGCTGGGCACGGTTCCGCCGCAACACATGTACGGTTTTGAATCTACCGCCCTGATTGCGATGCAAGGCGGCGTGATACTGCACGCCGCCAAACCCTTTTTTCCGGCTGACATCAGTGCATTATTGAATGACATTCCGGGCCCGCGTGCGCTCATCACCACGCCGGTGCATCTGCGAGCCCTGCTCTCCAGCAACACAGACCTGCCGGAACTTGAACTGATCGTATGCGCCACTGCACCTTTGTCACGAGAACTGGCGATGCAAGCCGCAGAGCGCTTTGGTGCGCCGTTACAGGAGATATATGGCTTCACTGAAGCAGGCCAGATCGCCAGCCGGGAAACTGCCAAGACAGATGTATGGCGCACTTTTGACGGTTTAACGTTGCATCAAAAAGGTGATACCACTTATGTATCTGGCGGTCATGTCGTTGGCGAGCTTCCGTTTAGTGACATCACGGAGCTACGCAGCGACACCACTTTCCTGCTGCACGGCCGGACTTCCGATCTTATCAACATCGCGGGGAAACGCACCTCTCTGGCCAGCCTGAATCATCATCTCAATGCAATTGATGGCGTACAGGATGGTGTATTTTTCATGCCCAATGAGCAGGAAGGCAATACCGCTCGATTGGCCGCATTTGTCGTTGCGCCTGAACTTGACGCCCGCGAAATATTGAAGGCATTGCGACTACGCGTCGACCCGGTATTTTTGCCCAGGCCCATACACAAAGTGGATGCCTTACCGCGCAACTCAACCGGGAAATTGCCCCGCACCAGCCTGGATAAACTTTTACAGCAATGCAAACGAGGTTGATGAAGTGACCGCACTGAACCTGCAATTTGCCGTAAACCATCCTTGTGGCGCGGGACATTTCCCGGGCAATCCGATCATTCCGGGCGCGCTATTGCTGGATGAAGTGCTGGCCTGCATCGCAACCGATCTGGATATCGACGGCTGGGCATGGCGGGTAAAATCAGCCAAGTTTCCACAGTCGGTGCGGCCCGGCGACATAGTACACATCAACTACACGCAAACAGCCAACGGCGAAATCCGCTTCGAATGTACCGTGTCCAACTGCAAGGTAATGTCGGGGATTGCGAGCGGCCACCCGGTAACTAACGAAAGTTTGCCGTCGTGAGTCAGGAGTGGACCACACGCCCGGAGCGCAGCAACGTATGGGCAATTCGTTTCATCGTCTGGGTCGCGCTCACCTTTGGTCGCCGCGTATCACGCGGCCTGCTTTACCCGATTTGTTTTTATTTCGTTATTTTTTCAGCGCAAGCGCGGGCCGCATCCCGGAAATATCTGGATCGCGCGCTGGGTCGCCGCTCGACGCTACGCGATGGTTTTCGGCATTGTTTTTTCTTTGCTTCGACTATCCTGGATCGGATTTTCCTGCTTAATGAACAAAACATCTTGTTTGAAGTTCGGGTGCAAGGCGAAGAGATATTCAAGGAAGTCATATCCGACGGACGCGGCTGCTTCCTCATTGGCGCTCACATGGGCAGCTTCGAGGTACTGCATGCGCTCAGCCGCGATCAAGGACACGTGCAAACCAGCATGGTGATGTATGAGGAAAATGCGCGCAAACTGAACACGGTACTCAAGAACATCAATCCTCGGCGTAACCCGCCCGTGATCTCGCTTGGAAAAATCGACTCCATGCTCAAAGTTCGTGAGGCGCTGGAACACGGCGAATGTATCGGCATACTGGCTGATCGTGCCATATCCGGAGAAAAAATGATCTCCTGCGAATTCCTGGGCGGATCAGTAAAATTTCCCGCCGGTCCATTTCGCCTTGCCGCGATACTTGAACGCCCGATCATGCTGATGTTTGGCTTATATCAAGGCGGGAACCGGTATAATATTTACCTTGAGCGTCTGGTCGATCTGCAGCATGTGCCGCATTCGGAACGCGATGCCGCCATTGAACAATCTGTACGGCAATTTGCCAGGCGGCTCGAGCATTACTGCCGTGAGTCCCCTTACAACTGGTTCAATTTCTATGATTTCTGGAAATAATCCTTCTTCGTCATGCCCAGTCAATTTATCACGGCTGGGCAAATTCATTTTCTTCACCAGTTTTTTTTGTGTTGGCTTGATGTCTATCCCTTCTTTTGCTGAAGAACCGGAAAAAGATGCCTCAGCATGGACCATCAATGAACTTATGCACGGTCTTGCGCAGGTAAAAAAATCCAGGGCGACTTTTGTCGAACGAAAATTTATAAGCATATTGAAAACGCCGCTGGAGTACTCGGGGACACTCATTTACAACGCCCCGGGACACCTGGAAAAATATACGCTGCTCCCCAAACCGGAAAGCCTGGTGCTGGATCAGAATAATCTGGTCGTGCAAAGCGGGGACGCACACCAGAAACGCACCTTGTCCTTGCAGGATTACCCGGCCATATGGGCATTTGTCGAAAGCTTTCGCTCCACGCTGGCCGGAGACATTGGAACACTCAACCGCTTTTATCACGTGACCCTGGAAGGTCATCCCGAACAGTGGCTGCTCATTTTGCGTCCGATTGACACCCAGATGAAAAGCCTGGTCAGCGAAATCCGTATCAACGGCAGCCTCGAGCAAATCAGCACCATCGAGACTCGGGAGTCGGGCGGTGATTACTCGGTAATGAGCATCAGCAAGGACGATTCGTGAAACGTTTTAACCGGCCCCTTTTTAGTCGGTATTGGGCCGTGGCAACCTGGCTTTTTTTTCTCGCACTGTGCATCTTCGCTGTCAGCAGGGTACAGATCGGTGCCGACCTCAGCGCTTTCTTGCCGCGTTCGCCAACCCCGGCACAGCAGTTACTCAGCGAACAATTGCGTGATGGAGCTTTTTCCCGGCTGATCCTGATCGGTATCGAAGGGGGTACTCCGGATGCCCTGTCTCAAACCAGCAAACAGCTCGCACAACGCCTGCGCAATGAACCCGGATTTTCCCTGGTCAATAACGGCGATGAAAACAGCCTTGCCAAGGATCAGGCTTTCCTGCTTGAAAACCGCTACCTCCTGAGCTCCGCGGTTACACCCGAACATTTCACCCCCGATGGTCTGCATGCGGCACTCGAAAATTCACTTCAATTGCTGGGCTCTCCGGCCGGGATAATGATCAAGCGCGTGATACCCCGCGACCCCAGCGGCGAGATGTTGCATCTGCTCGAAGGATTTTCCGGGCAAAATCAGCCTGCGGCACACGAAGGAATATGGGTGTCGCGTGACGGCAAACGCGCACTGCTGCTTGCACAAACCAAAGCACCCGGCTTCGATATCGATGCTCAGCAACAGGCCATAGCACTGATCCATACCCACTTTGCCGAAGCCGCCCGCGGTCCGGAATCATCCGGCCTGCATCTGGTGCTAAGCGGTCCGGGCGTGTTTTCAGTAAATGCGCGCGACCATATCAAAGGTGTCGCATTCAATTTTTCTATCATCACAGCCATTCTCGTGAGCATCTTGCTGTTGCTGGTCTTTCGCTCGTGGCGGGTGCTCGCGTTGTCGCTGCTTCCTGTGGTCAGCGGCTCTTTGGCCGGCATTGCGGCGGTGAGCGTGGGTTACGGCGTGGTTTATGGCATCACACTGGGGTTTGGTATCACGCTCATAGGCGAAGCAGTCGACTACGCCATCTTCTTCTTCACGCGCCTCGCGCCCGGAAAACCGCCGGGCAGAGCACTCGACAAAATCTGGCCCACGCTTCGTCTGGGCGTAATGACAAGTGTGTGTGGTTTCAGTCCGATGTTTCTTGCAAATTTTCCGGGATTCGCGCAGTTGGGGCTGTTCTCGGTAGTCGGGCTGATCGTGGCTGTGTCGGTCACCCGTTGGGTACTGCCCAGCCTGGTACCCGGCAATTTTGCAACCCATACGCCAACCCATTTGTCTGCCTGGGTGATGGGGCTGATACGGCAAGCTCCGCGGCTACGTCCGGTGGTATTGGTCGCGGTAATGGCTGCAACTCTTTTCATCACTCTGCACCGCGGGCCCGTCTGGAGCGACAGCCTCTCCAGTCTCAGCCCGCTGATGGAAGCCGACCAGCGCCTCGACCAATCGCTACGAAGCGATATCGGCACGCCGGATGTGCGCTACATGGTGATCGTCAGCGGCAAAGACCGGGAGGATGCGCTTGAGAACAGTGAGATGGTGGGCTCACAACTGGATGTGCTGATGAACAGCCAGACCCTGGCGGGTTACGATACACCCGCCCGCTACTTGCCCAGCAAAAAGACTCAGCGCGCCCGCCTGGCAGCACTCCCCGAACCGCAGAAGCTGCAAGCCAATCTGCTTAAGGCGCTCAACGGACTGCCGTTCCGCGCTAATCTGTTCGGGCCATTCCTCGACGATGTCGCTGCAGCGCGCAACCACCCGCCGCTCACGCCGGACGATCTGCGCGGTACAAACCTCGGGCTTCAAACCGAGAGTTTATTGGCCCAGCGCAGCAATGGGTGGATAGCCATCCTGCCGTTGCGTGGCGTGACCGATATCATGCCGATCCAGCAGGCGCTTACCAAACAGGATGGACATATCGTATTGCTGGATCTGCAACGGGAAAGCGATTCGCTATACCAGACCTATGTGCATGAGGCTGTCAAATTGTCTGCTTATGGCGCTATTGCGATTGTCCTGCTGCTGCTCGTCAGCCTGCGCTCGCTGCGCCGCGTGGCAATGGTGCTGCTGCCGTTGGCTGCTGCAGTAATCATTACCACCGCCATCGTGCTGGCGAGCGGTCAAAAGCTGCTGATCTTCCACCTGATCGGTTTGCTGTTAGCGGTGGCAGTGGGATCAAACTACTCACTGTTTTTCGATCGCGAAAGCTATTCTGACCAACATGACGAAAACAGCGGGCGCACCATGCTTTCGCTGCTGGTTGCGAACATCTCAACTATCATCGCATTCGGCATGCTGGCATTTTCCGGCGTCCCGTTGCTGACTGCGATCGGCGAGACCGTAGCCATCGGTGCTTTTCTAAGCTTGCTGTTCTCCGCAGTCCTGATGGGACAAAGGGTCGCCAAGTGAAACCTTGTGATACCGAACCGGCAGCGGACTAGACCTTACGACTCCTGCCGCCGCTCTGTTTCTATAGGAACCAGGTTTTGGCGGATCAACAAAGCTGACTGGGTCAGCGACAGACCCGCTGCAAGCATCCCCATTATCGCCCCTGCAACCATATCGACAGCGACATGCTGCTTGGTCGCCAGTGTCGAGTATGCAATGCCCACGCACCAAGCCCAGTTGAATGCGCGAACGATACGCGGAGCACCTACCTCAAACAACAGACGATTAAGCCACACCGCGGAAAAGACCGCAGTAGCCACATGAAGCGAAGGACAAGCATTGCCAGCGGCATCCACACCTTTGAGAATGGAAAACCCGAAGCTCTGATCCCACTCTATGTTTGCAGCAGGAACGGCTGTAGGCCAAAAAAGAAAACAGGCCAAACCCGCCACACATAAAGCCCCCACAGCCAAAGCGTAATAGATCAATTCGCGGCGTGTCGCTTGCAGCCCCGCAGGCAATGTTGCATACAGCCACAGTGACGCATACAAAAAGATTGTGTCCGGCTTAAACCCCACTGCGATATCCAGCTCCGTCAGCGGCATCATCGTCACCGGGAAAACCGGATTTTTCAAAAGGTAAAGATAGCCCGCAAAAAAGGCCCACATAAAAAGCGTAATACCAGTTAATTTAAGGAAAAAGTGACTCTTCATTCTGGTGAAGATTTGAAGGTGCCATGGTATGGCTTGGTGGGAGGATTTATTCATGCTGGAGACGACACCTTCATGGGTGGCATTGGTGGCAAACATGCACTGATGTATAACACATTCTAGTCGAAATAATCCAGGCGGTGATGGCGCGTCCTCCCGTTATTGAATCGGCCATTAAAAAGTAAGCCGTTCGCCCTGAGGTATCGAAGGGCATCTCGGTTTGAGCGGGGCTTCGATACATCCGTTATGGTTCGATACCTCACCACGAACGGATGTACTCTGTGCTGAGCCTCCTGAGGTATCGAAGGATAAAGCATCAGTCGAACGGAATGGTTGTCGCAAATTATGTAATTCTCAATAATTTTTCTTTATAAATATACCCACCCCTTGATATCAAAATCGTATCGGAGATGACTGCTGCTGTTGCGATAATATCCCATGGGTTAGAATGCCACGCAGCCTTGCCCGCACTAGAGGCAGCCAAACAGGATGTTGGCATGAAGCAAATAATAGTTGACCAGGAGCAGCGCTTTTGATTTCCGCCAACGCACTGGCTAGTCAACTTTTCGCATCGTGTAAACGCCAAATAGAAATGTCCTCTCTCCTGTAAAGTAGATATAAATGCATTCCAACGCTCCACCCCCTGCTGCGCCTGGCAAAGGCCACCCAACCGCTGCAAAGCATATTCAGTTACCGCTGTGGCGTGCCACTCCGCTGCTGCTATTGAGCACGGGGTTACATGTATTTTGCGCAGTGCTGACCGTGCTGAATCCCGCAATCTGGCAGTGGACGCTTGGCGCGGTCATTGTGAATCACCTGCTGATCCTGGCGACGGTAGTCATGTGGCCTGGCAGCCGCCTGCTCGGGCCGAACATGACACGTCTTCCCGCAGCGGCTGCACAACGCGGAGAAGTGGCGCTCACCTTTGATGATGGACCCGATCCCATCGTCACGCCCCAAGTACTTGATCTGCTCGATCAATACGGGGCCAAGGCCAGCTTCTTCTGCATAGGCAACAAAGTCATCGCACACCCGGAACTGGCCCGTGAAATCATCAGGCGCGGGCACAGCGTGGAAAACCACACGAACAGCCACCCTCATGCATTTGCCTTTTTCGGGCCGGGTGCCTTGCAACACGAAATCGACTCAGCCCAAACTGCAATCCACGCGACCACGGGCGTTGCCCCGGTATTCTTTCGCGCGCCGATGGGCTTCCGCAACCCCTTCCTCGCCCCGATGGTTGAGCGCGCGGGCCTGCGCTACACCAACTGGACTCGGCGCGGTTACGACACCGTTGCAAAATCTGCAGAGCCGGTTTTGCAACGGCTGCAACGCGGCCTTGCAGCCGGCGACATATTGCTGTTGCACGACGGTCGTTCGATCCAGCCACATAACGAATCGCCGGTTATTCTGCAAGTGCTGCCGCGCCTGCTTGAGCATATTCAGACGCTCAATTTGAAATCCGTTGCACTGCAGACTGCCTGCAACGCTATCAGCCAGCTTTAATCCAAAACAGATGCCGCCTTGCCCTATGCTTGGTGAAAGCGGCATTAGAAGCCAATATCAAGCGTCTTTCTGTTAAAATTCGCGCCGGTAAGCTCAGGCAGTTCTTGGAAAGAAATTCATTTGCAACCCCTTCGATTAAGTGCATTCACCCTTGCATCACCGCTGGGAGCGGGAGTTCCTGCGACGCTTGACGCCTTGCTTAAAGGACGCTCTGGGCTGCAGCGTTGTGATTTTCTCGATGTCGATCTGGACACTTATGTCGGGCGCGTCAGTGGTCTGGAGGATCTGCCGGTGCGCGCCGACCTTGCCGCTTACGATTGCCGCAACAATCGCCTCGCGCAACTCGGTTTGGCACAGGACAATTTTACCGAAGCGGTTGCAGCGGCACGGCAACGTTACGGCCGCGAGCGCATCGGCGTGTTTTTGGGTACCAGCACCTCCGGCATCCTGGACACCGAACTTGCCTATCGGCACCGTGACCCGAAAACCGGTGCCTTGCCCGAAAGTTTCAACTATGCGGGTTCACACAGTTGCTACTCGGTGGCTGATTTCGTGCAACGTGTGCTTGATCTCGCCGGACCGGCCATGGTCGTATCGACCGCATGCTCCTCATCCGCCAAAGTATTTGGTAGTGCTGCGCGCATGATTCAGGCCGGGCTGTGCGATGCCGCCATCGTCGGCGGTGTTGATTCGTTGTGTCTGACCACACTGTACGGATTCAATTCGTTGGGGCTGGTATCCAGCCGCCCTTGCCGCCCGTTCGATACAGAGCGCGATGGCATTTCCATCGGCGAAGCTGCCGGTTTCGTGTTGCTGGAAAAAACATCTGCCCTGATGAATTCACCTCTGGCCGTCCCCGACGCCGTGATGTTGCTCGGCGTGGGCGAGAGCAGCGATGCCTATCACATGTCCTCACCGCATCCCGAAGGTGCGGGTGCGCGGCTGGCGATACAGGCGGCGCTGCAAGCCGCAGGACTGACGCCTGGCGACATCGACTATATCAATCTTCACGGCACCGGCACCAAAGCGAATGATGCAGCCGAAGATAAGGCGGTGTTCAGCACCTTCGGCGGCAACACGCCATGCAGCTCCACCAAAGGTGCGACCGGACACTTGCTCGGCGCGGCGGGAGTCACCGAGGCGATCATCTCCGCGCTGTGCATACAACACGGCTTCATGCCCGGCGGCCTGAACACCGAGCACATCGATCCAACATTGAAGAGCGCATACCTGCTAAAGAACAAACAGCAAACTTTAAATTTTGTGCTTTCCAATTCGTTGGGGTTCGGCGGCAGCAATTGCAGCCTGGTATTTGGCCGGATGTTGAAAAGGGCCGAGCGATGAAGGTTTTCGTTGAAGGCGTCGGCATAGTCGGGCCGGGGCTGAATGGCTGGCAGGCCAGTCAGCCAGTGTTGGCGGGGGCTGCCCCTTATATTGATGCATCCGTTGTCATACCACCCGGCGATCTGTTGCCCCCCGCCGAACGTCGCCGCACCGGATTGCCAGTCAAGGTCTCGTTGGCGGTTGGCCTCGAAGCCATAGCCAACGCGCAACGCAATGCGGCTGAGCTGCCTGCCATCTTTGCCTCCTCCGCAGGCGATGGCGAGAACATGCATTGCATTTTCGAGATGCTGGCCAATAATGGCCGCGAAGTTTCACCGACACGTTTCCACAACTCAGTACACAACGCGCCTTCCGGTTATTGGTCGATCGCAACCAAATCCATGGAGCCATCCACCAGTCTGGCCTGCTACGACGAGAGCTTCGTCGCCGGGCTGATCGAAGCCGCCACACAAACACTGGCAAGCGGGAATGCCGTGGTGCTGATTGCCTATGATGCCACCTACCCGCTACCGCTACATGCGGCACGGCCGATCAGCGCAACTTTTGGTGTTGCCCTGGTACTGGCCGGCAACAAGACCAATCGCAGTCTGGCCGAGCTGGAGATTGGCATTAGCCGCAAGAGCAATGCCAGCACATCCGTCGCTAATGCTGAACTGGAGGCCATGCGAATCGGCACACCCGCCGCACGCAGCCTGCCACTGCTTGCCGCTTTGGCCGCCCTGAGTTCGGAAAAAACCCGGACTCAGGACAGAATTTATTTTGACTACATTGCCGGCAACCAGCTTGATGTCGTGGTTCGTCCATGCTGATCGGACGCTCTGAAATACAGGCATTGATTCCTCACACAGGCGACATGTGCCTGCTGGCCGGCGTGACACACTGGGACCCGACACACATCACCTGTACAGCACTCAGCCATCGCAACCCTGACAATCCCCTGGCGCATCACGGTAAACTGCATGCGCTGACTGGGATCGAATATGCCGCGCAGGCCATGGCCGTGCATGGCGGTCTCACCGGCCTGGTCGGTCAGCGTCCACGCGCGGGTCTGCTGGTGAGCGTGCGCGATGTGGTTGCGCGGGTAAAATACCTCAGCGACTTTGCACAGGATTTACAGATCGAGGCGGAACAATTAATGGCCGGAGATAACGGAGTGACTTATTCTTTCAGCATTCACGTAGGCGACCGGGAACTGCTGGCCGGGCGCGCCCTGGTGGTACTCGATGCAGCCCTGAATGCAACTGGGAATGCAACCGGGGTCACGTCATGAAACGCGCATTGGTGACAGGCGGCAGCGGTGCCATCGGTGCGGCGGTGTGTCGTCAACTTGCCCGGGATGGCTGCCAGGTGATCGTGCATGCGAATAAAAATCTTGAGCATGCCCGGCAACTCGCTGCAGAAATCATTGCCAACGGGGGTGCCGCCGCTGCGGTCGCTTTCGACATCACCGATGCCCAGGCGACCAAGACTGCACTGGACAATTTGCTCACCGATGGAGCCATCCAGATCATCGTGAACAACGCCGGCATACACGACGACGCGGTAATGCCCGGCATGCGTCCCGAACAATGGACCAGCGTGATCGACGTTACGCTGAACGGCTTTTTCAATGTCACGCAACCGCTGCTGATGCCGATGATAAGCAAACGCTGGGGGCGCATCATCAACCTGTCTTCATTGGCGGCAGTGATGGGCAATCGCGGCCAGGTCAATTATGCCGCAGCCAAAGCGGGACTGCATGGAGCAACCAAATCACTGGCACTGGAACTCGCCAGCCGTGGCATCACCGTCAATGCCGTGGCACCGGGGATCATTGTTTCACCGATGTCCGAATCGGCTTTCCCCAAGGAAACCATCAACAGCATGGTGCCGATGAAACGCGCCGGACGACCCGAAGAAGTAGCCGACCTGATCGCATTCCTCGCCTCGGATCGCGCCTCTTATATTTCGGGGCAGATCATTTCGATCAACGGGGCGATGGCCTGATTACATTTCGCAATAAAAAGTGAACTATTGTAGAGTGCGTTGCACGCGCTGCGTTTGATAGTCTGAGATGTGCCAATTTCGGCCTACGGTGAAGGTCCGCTTTGGGGAGTCGAACTTGATACTATGAAGTGCTGCTTGGTGCCAATTGCAGAACTTCATATTGATATTCCATTTGATTCACATCAGGATGCACAGATGATACTTTTTCTACACCACCGCTAGAAGTCATATGAATTCCAAAACCGAGCTTAAGCAGGTCGATGATGAGTTAAAGATGATGCGGTTCAGCGTGGATCGTGCGCGTGACAGTATTTTCTGGTTCAGCCGAGAGGGGCTCATCCTCTATGTCAACGATGCGGCCTGCGCGGAACGCGGTTATTCCCGCGAGGAAATGCTCGGAATGAAGATTTACGACTTGGATCCCGATTA
>Ga0097691_1000376_pt1 | contig 40492 bp, 33 predicted proteins | sample NGESurdeep072012_8_FD_72858 | JGI IMG/M metagenome (GOLD analysis project Ga0097691, IMG submission 72858) | Arctic peat soil microbial communities from Barrow, Alaska - NGEE Surface sample 210-1 deep-072012 | ecosystem: Environmental > Terrestrial > Soil > Wetlands > Peat ... | reverse complement strand
GGTGATACCTCGGATTGCTTGGTGCGCTTGCGTGAGGGTTCTTCGGCCCGCGGGCGAAGGCCGGTGTCGCGCACCGCGTTCTTGAGCGCCTTCTCGAGCCGGTCGGGCTGGCCGTCGCCGGCCAGCTGGGTGAGGCGCTCGATGGTCCAGTCGAGGTCTTGCTGGCTGATGCTGGCGGGCGAGACGACCTCCATGATCGCGGGGTTGACGGTGGGCCGCACGCCTTCGTCTGGCGCAAGGAGCTCCTCGGTGAGTCGCTCGCCTGGCCGCAGTCCCGTGTAGACCAGCTTGATGTCCTCGCCAGGCCGCAGGCCCCTGGACCTGATCAGGTCCTGCGCGAGGCTTGCGATCTTGATCGGTTTGCCCATGTCGAGCATGTAGACGTGCCCGCGCCCGGCGATCATCAGCGTGGAGATGACGAGCGCCACCGCTTCGCGGATGGTCATCATGTAGCGCGTCATCTCGGGGTGGGTGATGGTCACCGGACCGCCCTGCAGGATCTGCTTTTCGAAAAGGGGAACCACGCTGCCGCGGCTGCCGACCACGTTCCCGAAGCGGACGGCCCAGCACGTCATCTCACCCTGGTAGGCCAGGATCATCTGCTCGCAGAGGCGCTTCGTGCAGCCCATCACCGAATGGCGAGCGACCGCCTTGTCCGTCGAGATGAGGACGAAGCGCTCGACCTTCGAGGCAGCCGCCGTCTCCGCCGTGATCCGCGTCGCGATCGCGTTGTTGCGGACGGCCTCCAGCGGGTTGGCCTCCATCAGCGGCACGTGCTTGTAAGCGGCCGCATGAAACATCACGCTGGGCCGGTGCTGTTGCATGACCTCATCTACCCGCGCCGCATCGCGCACATCTCCTATCAGGCAGAAGATATTCAGTGCCGGGAAAGCCTGCTTCAGTTCCTGTTCGATCGTAAACATCGCAAATTCGCCGGATTCAAACAGCAGCAGTTTTGCCGGTGAAAAGCGCGCTATCTGACGGCACATTTCCGAGCCTATCGAACCTCCGGCGCCGGTCACCATTACCGCCTTGCCTGCCAGCAAATGATGTAATCCTGCATCATCCAGCACCACCGGGTCGCGTCCCAACAGGTCATCCAATTCTATCGCTCGCAGTTGCGACACCGCCACTTTGCCGCTCATCAAGTCGTCGAACGAAGGGACGGTAAGTACTTTTACCTGTGCTGCATTGCACAACTGTATCGCACGCTTGCGCTGCTGATGCGAGCTGGATGGCATGGCAATGATCACTTGTGTTACGCCAAGTCGTTCGGCCCATTCCGACAGGCTATCCAGTTTGCCTAACACATGAGCATCGTTCAGCATGCGGCCATGTTTGCCGGTGTCGTCATCCAGAAATCCCACCAGTCGCCAATCGCTGCTCTTGATCAAATCCTTGGCCAGACTCGCAGCCGCATCACCTGCACCCAACACGAGCACGGGTTCGCCTTGCAGCTTGAAGCCACCATATAGCCCTTGCTCTTTCCACAGCCGGTAAACGAAACGGCTTCCGCCCATCATCAAGATCAGCAAAAGTGGATTGATGATCAGGACTGAACGCGGGATCACCAATTCCAGACGCAACATCAGGAACATCAGTGGAATAGCCGCCGCTGAAAGCGCAACGGCCAGAAATATGCGGCGCAAGTCGGCGGTGCTGGCATATCGCCAAATCCCGCGATACAAATTAAACCGCCAAAAAATGACCAACTCCAAAGGCACTACCCAATATAGGGTTTGCTGTAGCTCTGCAGCGAAGTTGGTTGGCAATTCAAAATTGAAACGCAACAGATAGGCTAGGTTCCACGCCAACACAGCGGCAACCGCATCATGCAGTACCGCCAAAGTGGTACGAATTTTGGGTTTAAGCATCGCCAACACTATGTTTCATCGCTTCATACTGCCGCCAGCGCCGATCTACCCACATCGCCAGCCCCAGATAAACTGCACCCCACCACGCCAGCAGATTGCCCTGTCCCTGTGCATCCAAACCGATACCCCACAATGCAGACGCTCCCGCCAGCAGCATCAGCGCATATTCGGCTACTGCGGTATTGCGATGCCCCCAACCCATTTGTACCAGACGCTGGTAATAATGATTGCGGTGCGCTTGCGCGAGATTTTCTTTGCGCCGCGCGCGTTTAATCAACGTCACGGTTGCGTCTATCACGAACGGTGAAAACACCAGAAATGGATACCAGAATGGCCAATAGCCCTGTTGCCAGCCCCACACCCCGAATGCTGCAGCGAGAAAGCCGAGCGGTACAGAACCCGCGTCGCCCATGAACACCTTTGCCGGATGAAAGTTATGGTAAAGAAAGCCCAATGCAGCCGCACCAATGGAGAAATTCATCATCGCGAACGCTTCATTGCCATTGATCAAACCGGCGATTCCATAGAAACTGAAGCCGAACAGCGTCATACCGCCCGCGAGTCCGTCCGAGCCGTCCATGAAGTTATACAGGTTGGTCATCCACACGATGAACAGCAACACCGGCAGCAACCATAGCCATTCGACACCTGCACCCCACAATACAATCATTGCAGCGGCAAAGTGACCGATCAACCGCATTTTGGCTGGAAGGTTGCGCACATCATCTACCAATGAAAGCGCGAACAAACCCAACATCGGCAACACGATCCACCATGCCCAAAATTGAACTAGAAGTATCCATCCGGACAGTATTCCCGCCATGATGGCAACACCGCCAACCCGAGGTATCGGCTCGGTATGCAATGAACGCTCGTTGGGAATATCTTGTATCGTTCCGTTCTTATTCAGCGTAAGGATCAGGGTCAGCATCATCGTGACAAATGCGGAAATGACTGGCGGGTAATGAGTCATGCTTGTTACCAAAATTGTTGATTGCTCATTTTAACAGCTTATGCCGCAGTCTCTCGCGTGTTTGGAGCAATCAACGCCAGACACTGCCGATAAACTTGCAATGGTCTGATCTCTTGTTGGCAAGGCGGTATTTCCCGCGCTGTTTGCAACCTTGGACAATCTCGCTTGAAGCACGGCGAGCAGTATATGCCGCTGGTGATGTGTTGGCATGCTTTACCCAGGATACCGCTATATCCGGGATCGGTCGGTCCATGCAACATGACACCGGGAATATCAAGCGCTGCCGCCAAATGTCCGATCCCGGTTTCCACACTGACGAATGCTTGAGCATGCAGCAACACACCCATCAATTCGGTCAGCGACAACTTCGGCAATACCTGCGCGTGTTCGCCTCCTGCAACCTGCAAACGATGGGCACGCTCGCGCTCAAGCTCGTTACCCCACGGCAGCAAACAGCGCCAGCCCTGTTGTGCCAGCAAACGAATCAGTTCCACCCAGGATGCTTCCGGCCAATATTTGCTATTCCAGGTAGTTCCGTGCAGCAGCACTACGTAAGGCTGATTGGAAATATTTTTAAGCGTGCCTGAAAGCTCGGCCTGCATCTGCTTCTGGCGAAATTCATCCAGGCCGTAGTCGGCTGCCTGGGTTATATCGGCAGTAAAAATTTTCGCCACCAACTGCCGGTTTTTTTCGATGACATGCAGACCGTCAGGGACTTTGGCAGTCTTTTGATAAAACCGCGCTGCCAGTGATTCCCTGGCACTGCCGGCAGCAAAACCAAAAACGGCAACCCCGGCAAGTCGCGCCAGTAATGCGCTTTTGAGCAGACCCTGTGCATCCAGCACGATGTCGTACTTCTCCGTTTGCAGTTGTCTCCGCAACTTGCTTAGCAGCGTTGGTATCTTCCACCAGATTTTTTTATGTGCACGCAGCGGCACCGTAATCACCTTGTCAACCGCCGAATGCCAACCTGCTACTTCGGCAAAGGCCGGTTCCACCAGCCAGTGTATCTCCGCATCCGGAAAATGGCGGCGCAAATCGCTGACGGCGGGAAACATGTGAAGAATGTCACCCAACGAGGACAACCTTACGACAAGAATTTTCATTATGGGAATTTATGCAATTACCTAACGCTTGTTGCCAAGTGACAGGAAAGGAAATGTGTTCATTCTAGTAGGCGCGAGAAATTACAACAAATGTTTTTCTTGAGTAGCGCTCGTAAGGCCACTACTATTCACAACATCGCTAAACTACGTGACTGTACCAGATGATATTTGTTTACACCCTCGCGATGTGGCTGCTGTTGCCCTACATTTTTCTGCGTCTGCTTTTGCGAGCGCGCAAACAGCCGGAATATCTGCGGCACATCGCTGAGCGTTTCGGTTTTTTTTCCATCCGTAGCGATAAACCTGTCATCTGGTTACACGCCGTCTCGGTCGGCGAGACTCGCGCCACACATAGCCTCGTCACCCGGCTAAACGCAAGTTATCCTGATCATCAAATCCTGCTCACCCACACCACACCCACCGGTCGCTCCGCCAGCGAACAAATTTACGGCGACAGCGTGTTGCGTGTGTATCTGCCCTACGACTATCCGTTTGCGGTGAATAGATTCTTGCGCCGCTTCCGCCCGAAACTCGGCATCCTGATGGAAACGGAGATCTGGTTCAACTTGATACGCTCCTGTCATATGAACAGCACGCCACTGCTGCTACTGAATGCGCGCATGTCGAAAAAATCTGCGCTAGGTTATGCGCGTTTTTCGCGACTGACCCGCAACGCTTTGGGCAATCTCGCCGCTGTAGCAGCGCAAACCGCTGATGATGCCGCGCGCTTGACCAGCCTCGGTGCAAAACATGTTTCCGTGATGGGTAACCTCAAGTTCGACATCGAACCGCCGCCCGCCATGTTGGAACTGGGTAAGCAACTACGCGAACAGTTCGGCCCAACGCGCAAGATTTTTCTCGCTGCCAGCACCCGCGAGGGTGAAGAAGAATTGCTGCTCGATGAGCTGCAAAAAGTCCATAATCCCGACTTGCTGCTGGTGATCGTGCCGCGCCACCCGCAGCGTTTTGCAGCAGTTGCAAACTTGCTCGATCAACGCGGCATTACATTTCAACGCAGAAGTGAAGTGGGTAAAACAGGCCAGCCTCCACAAAATCGCGCTGTTCCATCAGATGTTCGGGTAGTACTTGGCGACAGCATGGGGGAGATGTTTGCCTACTACGCGGCTGCCGATCTTGCCTTCATTGGCGGTAGCCTGCTGCCTTATGGTGGACAAAATTTAATAGAAGCCTGCGCGGTAGGCACACCGGTTCTGGTCGGGCCGCATATGTACAATTTCGCCGAAGCAACCCGGTTGGCCATTTCAGCCGGGGCCGCAATCCCGGTTCCAGATGCCGAAGGACTTGTTTCAGAGGCGCAACGCTTATTACAGGATGTCAGTAAGCTGCACGAAATGCGTCAACAATGTGCTGGTTTTGTGGGCGCCAACCGCGGCGCGACTCAAAAGTCACTACAACTTATTAAACGGCACCTGGTTAATTAAATCGCCTACTCATCTTCATTCTCATAAAAGCAAATCATCTTTGCCTGCTTCTTTTACACATCCAGATTCTTTACTCCCAATGCATTTTTCTCGATGAAGGCGCGGCGCGGTTCTACGACATCACCCATTAAAGTAGTAAAAATTTCATCGGCGGAAATTGCATCCTCAATGCGTACGCGGAGCAGGATACGATTCTTCACGTCCATCGTGGTTTCCCACAGTTGTGACGGATTCATTTCGCCCAAACCTTTGTAGCGCTGGATATTGACGCCGCGCTTGGCTTCTTCGAGCAGCCATTCGACAGCCTGTTTGAAGCTGGACACGGCGCGTTTCTGTTCGCCTCGGGCAATGTAGGCAGTTGGCTTGATAAGGCCGTTGAGGATTTCCGCCGCTTGGCGAATCTGCACGTAGTCGCTGCCTTGCAGGAAGTCTTTATCCATATAGCTGACGGAGTAATTGCCGTGATACAGTTTTTCCAGACGCAGGCGTTGTTCACCGGCTTCATCGGTCTCCACTGTGACTTTGATGTTGCCCCCGCAGGCGGCTTCGAGCAGCTTGGCGCTTTTTTGCGCCTGCTTGTCATCATCCAGCGACAGTGTTGGCAGAATCAGCAGGGCGTGGCTGGCCTCTGGCGCGGTAAAGCGCGACAGGCGGTCGATCACCGCCTCGGCTAGGAAATATTGTTTGGCGATCTCTTCCAACGCCTGTGCCTGGATCGGACTGGCATCTGCTGCCGGATACAGCACGGCATTGTTCAGCGCGGCTTTTAGCATGTAAATCTTCATCTCCTGGTCGTCCTTGAGATAACGCTCGTCCTTGCCCTGTTTGATCTTGTATAACGGCGGTTGCGCGATGTAGATATGTCCGCGCTCGACCAACTCGGGCATCTGGCGGTAGAAAAAGGTAAGCAGCAGGGTGCGGATGTGTGAGCCGTCCACATCCGCGTCGGTCATGATGATGATGCGGTGATAGCGCAGCTTGTCGGCATTGTATTCATCCTTGCCGATGCCTGTGCCCAGCACGGTGATCAGCGTGGCAATCTCCTGCGAGGCGATCAGCTTCTCGAAGCGCGCTTTCTCCACGTTCAGTATCTTGCCCTTGAGCGGCAGGATCGCCTGAAACTTCCGGTCGCGGCCCTGTTTGGCTGAGCCACCCGCAGAATCGCCCTCGACAAGATACAGTTCGGACAGGGCAGGGTCCTTCTCCTGGCAATCCGCCAGCTTGCCGGGCAGGCCCATCCCGTCCAAGATACCCTTGCGGCGCGTCAGTTCCCGCGCCTTGCGCGCCGCCTCCCGGGCACGAGCGGCATCGATGATCTTGCTGACGATGATCTTGGCATCGGCCGGATTCTCTTGAAGGTACTCGCTCAACTTCTGCGACACCACCTCCTGCACGGCGGGCTGTACTTCGCTGGAAACAAGCTTATCCTTTGTTTGTGAAGAGAATTTCGGCTCCGGCACCTTCACCGACAGCACGCAGGTGAGACCCTCGCGCATGTCGTCGCCGGCGGTATCCACCTTGGCTTTTTTCGCCAGCTCGTGTTCTTCGATGTATTTGTTAATGACGCGGGTCATCGCCATGCGCATGCCGGTAAGGTGGGAGCCGCCGTCGCGTTGCGGGATGTTGTTGGTGAAGCATTGCACGACTTCGGAATAGCTGTCGTTCCATTGCATCGCGACTTCGACCACGACGTTATCCTTTTCGCCGGTGGCAAAAAAGGTCTTGGGGTGCAGCACAGTTTTGCTCTTGTTCATGTATTCGACGAAGCCGCGCACGCCGCCGGAATGGACGAAGTTCTCGCTCTTGCCGTTGCGCTGGTCGATTAGCTCGATTTTCACGCCGTTATTCAGGAATGACAGTTCGCGCAGACGCTTGGCCAAGATGTCGTAGTGGAACTCAACGAGGCCGAAAATTTCCTTGTCCGCCAGAAAATGCACCTCGGTGCCGCGCTTCTTGGTTTCGCCCAGATCACGCACCGGAGAGACTTCGATGCCTTTCTGCTTCTCGACCAAACGGTCTTTTACTGCACCGCGCCCAAACTCCAACGCGTATTTTCTCCCGTCACGGTAGGTGGTCAGCTTGAGCCACTCGGACAAGCCATTGACGCAACTCACACCAACACCGTGCAAGCCACCCGATACCTTATAGCTGTTCTGGTTGAACTTACCGCCCGCATGCAGCACCGTCATGACGATCTCGGCCGCAGAACGTTTCGGTTCAAACTTATCATCGAACTTGATGCCAACCGGGATACCGCGGCCATTATCTGCTACTGAAATGGAGTTATCGGCGTGGATGATGACTTTAATATCATCACAATACCCCCCCAATGCTTCATCGATAGCATTGTCGACCACCTCGAATACCATATGATGCAGACCAGTACCATCGGATGTGTCTCCTATATACATACCGGGACGCTTGCGCACAGCCTCCAATCCTTCAAGTTGCTGGATGCTTGATTCGTCGTAATTTTCACTCATTGGATTACTATGCTTTCTGTTTCACGTGAAACAATTAAATGCGCATCGGCATGACAACATAGCGGAATTCATCGTTGTCATGGGTGGTTATCAAAATACTGCTATTGGGATCGCCAAAAGAAAAGACCGCCATTTCGCTGCTAATATTATTCAGTCCATCCATCAAATAGTTAACATTGAAGCCAATATCTATCGCTTCTCCATGGTAATCAGTTTCTATCTCCTCCTGAGCTTCTTCCTGTTCACTGTTGCTGCTAATGATGCTGAGATTCTTCTCGGTTAATACGAAACGCACACCGCGGAATTTTTCATTGGACAGGATTGCTGCGCGTTGCAAAGCTTGCTGAACCATAATCCGATTCATACTGAGGTGGTTGTTATATTTTGGAATGACTCGCTCGTAGTCAGGAAATTTTCCATCAATTACTTTGGTAATTAAAGTAATACCTGAAAAATTTACTTTCGCTTGTTGTGCTGAAAAATCAAGTTCTACGGTTTCGTTTGTATCATTAAGTAGCTTACATAGCTCCGTAACAGCTTTGCGTGGCAAGATTATTTCTTGCTTTTGATGGTTGCCGTCAATGATACCAGCATTGAAAGCCAGACGATGTCCGTCGGTTGCCACTACTTTTAATTTATTTCCCTCTATAAGCAACAAAACTCCATTGAGGTAGTAGCGTACGTCCTGTTGCGCCATTGCATATTGCACAGAAAGTAATAGATTCTTTAATAAAGATTGATGCAAAATAATTTTTTTAGCATCAATTAATTGATTGTTTAATTTTGGAAAGTCTTGTGCAGGGAGAGTTTGTAAGCTGAATCTACTGGTATTGGCTTTAATCTGTGCTTTATTTTCTTTGGATTGTATTGAAATTTTACTTTTGTCTGGAAGAATACGAAGAATTTCCTGAAGTTTTTTACCACCAACGGTAATACTCGCTATTTCGTTATCTTGAGCATTGGTTTCTATTGTGGTTGTTATTTGAATTTCTAAATCCGTTGCGGTAAAACGAATTTTACCCGATTCTTTTTCAATCAACACATTTGACAATATAGGTAACGTTTGTTTACGTTCAACTATACCTATTACAACCTGCAGCGGTTTGAGTAAAATTTCTTTTTCTAATTTCTCTATAAACATAATATTAATTCCTAATAAGACTAATAATGACCACTTTTTTTGTTAGTAAGCCAAATGAATTCTTTTAAAACATAAAGATAACGATATAAATCTTGTTTATTTATTGTTAATAATGAAGCGGCTAAATGTGCATAATTTTTTTTATTATAATTTTAAGTTGTTTATTAACAATTAATACACAAGGTATTAACGTAGTTATCCTTTTAGTGTTTGGAATAAAATTTTGTAGTCCGCGTCAATGGTTATATCTGTAGTTCGCAAATTTAAGATCGTTTTGCAAGCATGGATTACAGTTGAATGATCTTTGCCACCAAATGAATTTCCAATTTCCGGTAAACTCATAGTGGTTAATTCTCTTGCCAAGGACATTGCTATTTGACGAGGGCGAGTTAGATTTCTAGTGCGTTTTTTAGAAAGTAATTCGACCATCTTTATTCGATAGTAATCAGCGACTGTTTTCTGGATGTTATCAATGGAGACCAAGCGTGTCTGAGCAATTAAAATATCTTTTAATGCTTCTTTTGATGTTTCGACAGAAATATTGCGTTTGTGAAATTTGGCGAAGGCTTCGACGCGTTTTAAGGCACCCTCGAGTTCGCGAACATTGGAACTGACATGTTTTGCTATAAAAAAAGCGACTTCATTGTCAAGCGAATAACCACTTAGAGAAGCCTTTTTTAATAAAATAGCCACGCGCATTTCTAATTCTGGCGGCTCTATTGCGATGGTCAAGCCCCATCCAAAACGCGATACTAAGCGGCTTTCTAACCCGGATATTTCTTTAGGGAATGTGTCGCTGGTTAAAATAACTTGTTTATGTGCATCGATCAGTGTGTTAAATGCGTAGAAGAATTCTTCTTGTGTTTTGGCCTTGCCGGCAAAGAATTGAATATCATCAATGAGCAAAACATCTAGAGAATGGTAGAACTGTTTAAATTCTTCAAATTTATTTGTTTGATAAGCGCGAACAACATCAGCAACGTATCTTTCTGCATGCATATAGCATATTTTTACTTGGGGGCTATTAAGCCTAATTTGATTACCGATTGCTTGTAATAAGTGGGTCTTACCTAGACCGACACCCCCGTATATGAATAATGGGTTGTAAGAAACACCAGGTAATTCGGCAACTTGTGTAGCGGCAGCAAAAGCCAGTTGATTGGCTTTGCCGATAACAAAATTATCGAACGTAAGGCTGGGATTTAATTTTCCATAACCTCTAAAAGAAGTTTCAATCTTGGGTCTATTGTCAACCGTTGGGGTTGTTTTTGTTGTGGGAGGTAACTCGGATGGTTTATTTGCAATCGGTGTGTCTAGAACACGAAATTCAAATGATGGAACTTGCAAGTAAGCTAACCCGGCTTGTCGGCTGATCTCAGGTAAAAATCTTTCTTGAACCAGTTTTAATGTAAAGCTGTTGGGTGCAGTGAGTACAAGGGATCCATTCTCACTTTTTAACAGCAAGGGCTTAATCCATGAATTGTACTGTTGCGGTGGCAGGCTCTTTTCAAACGAGCGCAGGCATGAATCCCAAAAAGAAATATCCTGCATAGTTGAATGGTCAAAGAATGGTTTGGCGACAGCTAAAAGTTGCAGCATTCTACATGGCAAGTGCAAACTTATCCACAGGCAATAATGTAAAATTGACTTGACACTTGTGTCTTAAGGCTTTGTAATACCGTGCTTTACGATTTGCCAAGGATAAAACATGAAACGCACTTACCAACCGTCTGTAACCAAAAGAAAACGTACCCATGGCTTTTTAGTCCGCATGAAGACACGTGGTGGTCGCGCAGTTATCAGGGCGCGTCGCGCTAGGGGCCGCGCAAGACTTGCTGTTTAGTATTTCGTCAAAATTTACTGTCGCGCATCGGTTATTGCGCAAAAACGGTTTTGACCATGTTATGCATGCTGAAACCGTCTTGGATAAATACTTCAAGGTTTTTTTTGTTCGCAATGAAGAAAACAATGCCAGGCTTGGAATAATTGCAAGCAAGAAAACGTTACCCAGCGCAGCCGACCGAAATAGTATCAAAAGAATCATTAGGGAGACTTTTCGCCAGCACAACATCAAGGCACGCAAGGTGGATCTTGTCGTGATGGTGAGAGCCGCTTACCCGCAGGAAATTAATGCGAAAGCAAAGAGTTTGGAAATGTTGTTTAGCAAGATACAAAACAAATGCGCAACACAGTAATTAAACTTGTTCGCGGCTACCAATACCTGATTAGTCCGCTTGGCCCACCTACGTGCAGATTTAATCCCAGTTGTTCTCAATATACCTGTGAAGTTTTAGCGAAATACGGTGTAATAAAAGGCGGCTGGCTCAGCATCAAACGATTGCTGCGTTGTAACCCTTTTAATCCCGGCGGATACGACCCCGCACCCTAACATTTAGGCTTAATCATGGATCTACAAAGAGTTTTTTTGTTTTTAATTTTCGTCTTTTCATTGGTTTTAGTTTGGGATGGATGGCAACGTTATCAGCATCCTGAACATGCTGTTCAGGAAAGTGCCCAAGCAAACAAAGATTTGCCTAAGTCACAGACATCTCTTCCCTCGAATACCGGGCTGCCTGCAGCTAATGCCAATCTCGTGTCCACTTTGCCTGCCATTGATGTAGCTTCAGGACATGCCGCTATAGCTCAACAGACTGTCCAGCGGGCTCCCGGGAAAATTATACACGTTAAAACCGACTTTCTTGAGGCCGAAATTAGCACTATAGGCGGAGATATAACACGTCTGGATTTTTTGAAGCAGCCGGATAGCCTGGATAAAAATAAGCCGCTGGTGCTTTTTCACCGGGGAGAAGGAACGCACAATTATGTTGCGCAAAGCGGTCTGCTTGGAGCAAACCTGCCTAACCACAATAGCACCTTTGTTTGGGAACAAGACCAGTATGAGCTTTCTGCAAATAGTGACCAGATACAAGTAAGGCTGAAAGCTGATGCCGGTACAACGTTGCAAGTCATTAAGACTATCACTTTTCACAAGGGTAGTTATTTGATCGATATTGCCTATGAACTGGACAACATGGGGCAACAAGCTGTAACGGCAAGCAGCTACTTTCAGTTGGTTAGAGATAGTGTTGCACCTGCAGGCAGTTTGCGTTTTTTGCCTACTTACACAGGCGCGGCGGTCTATACCGACAAGGAAAAATTTCAGAAAGTGCCGTTCACGGATATAGAAAAGAACAAGGCGAAATTTATTAAACAAGCGGACAACGGTTGGATAGGAATTCTGCAACATTACTTTGTTGCAGCTTGGATACCTAAAGAAAACACCAATCGCGAATATTTTACTCGCAAACTGGATGGTGATTTGTATTCGGTTGGAATGGTTTTACCCGCTGTGGTTATTGAACCTGGCCAGAATACTGTCCAGAGCGTAGGGCTCTATGCTGGTCCAACGGAGGCAACTTTGGATAAAATTGCTCCTGGTTTGGGGCTTACGGTAGATTATGGATGGTTGACCATTATCGCGACGCCGTTGTTTTGGGTCATGTCGTTGTTCTATGCATGGACACACAATTGGGGCGTTGCCATCATTTTGCTTACCGTCCTGATCAAGCTGATATTCTTTCCGCTTTCTGCTGCAAGCTATCGCTCAATGGCAAAGATGCGGGTGGTTGCGCCCAAACTGGAGAAGATCAAACAGCAGTATGCTGATGACCGCGAGCAGTTGAATCGCGCCATGATGGAGCTATACAAGACCGAAAAGATTAATCCGCTAGGTGGTTGTTTGCCGGTGCTGATACAGATTCCTGTTTTTATAGCGTTGTATTGGTCCATCCTGTCCAGCGTTGAGATGCGTTACGCACCCTTTTTCGGCTGGATAACAGACTTGTCGGCGGCAGACCCTTATTACATCCTGCCGATACTCATGGGGACAAGTATGGTCATACAGATGCGCCTGAATCCAAAGCCGCCCGATCCCTTGCAGGCCAAGGTGATGCAAATCATGCCGATCGCGTTTAGCGTAATGTTCTTCTTTTTCCCTGCCGGTCTTGTGTTGTATTCCATCGTGAACAACGTGCTTTCCATCGCCCAGCAGTGGTTCATAACGCGGACCGCCGAAGCCGAGAGCAAAGGTGTTGCTGCCAAACGCTGATACCATCGCCGCCGTTGCAAGCGCGCAGGGGCGGGGAGGGGTGGGGGTGGTGCGAATATCCGGACCCGATGTCAAGGCGCTAGCCAACGGGATTCTGGGTAACCTACCCAAGGTACGGCATGCAACATACGCCAATTTCCTGGACGACAAAGGCGATATCCTGGATCAAGGTATCGCCTTGTATTTTCCGGCACCGCATTCCTATACCGGCGAAGAAGTCTTGGAGTTGCAAGGACACGGCGGCCCCGCCGTGTTACACATGTTATTGCAACGCTGTGTGGACCTCGGTGCGCGTTTGGCGCAACCCGGTGAATTTACGCGCCGCGCGTTTTTGAATAACAAAATGGATTTGGCGCAAGCGGAAAGCGTTGCCGACCTGATTGATGCGAACAGCAGCGAAGCCGCACGTAGCGCGTTGCGCTCTCTGCGCGGGGAGTTTTCTTCGGCCATTCGTGAATTGGTCGAAGCGTTGATTCATCTGCGCATGCTGGTCGAGGCGATGCTGGATTTTCCCGAGGAAGAAGTGGATAACGCGGACTTGCAGCACCGCGATACCCTGCTGAAAGACGTTCGCCAGAAGTTGCAGCATACCTTGGATAAGGCCAAACAAGGCAGCCTGCTGCGAGAGGGTGCGCATATCGTCATTGCGGGGCAGCCAAATGTGGGCAAATCCAGCTTGCTGAACAAATTGAGCGGTGAAGAAGTGGCATTGGTCAGCGATATTCCCGGTACCACCCGTGACGTCATACGCCAGGCCATACAATTGCACGGCGTACCCTTGCACATCATCGACACGGCAGGACTGCGCGAGTCCGAAGATGTGGTGGAAAACTTGGGAATTGCGCGAACACACCAGACCTTGCATCGCGCTGATTTAATCTTGCTGTTGTTGGACGCAAGTCAGGGTTTGACCATTCGGGATGAAACCATTCTCGCGGGACTGCCGGTGGATATTCCGCGCTTACTGGTGTTCAACAAGAGTGATTTGTTGCAAGCCAAAGCGCCGAATTTGCCTGAAGACATCCGTAGTATTTTCGTTTCGGCCAAAACCGGCGCCGGCCTGGAAGAGTTGCGCGGCATGTTGCTGGAGGCGGTGGGCTGGTGTGCCCAGGAGAGCGGTGCTTTCATGGCACGGGAACGCCATTTACGTGCTTTGCGGTTAGCACAAAACCACCTGGGTCAAGCCCAAGAGGTATTGGCTGGCGCTGAACTGTTTGCCGAGGAACTGCGCTTGGCACAGCGTGCGCTGAGTGAGATCACCGGCGAATTCACGTCGGATGATCTGCTGGGCGAGATTTTCAGCCGGTTCTGCATCGGAAAATAGCAGTTATTGTTTCACGTGAAACAAGCTGTTTGGGATTGTCGCTTGGCTGAGGTATGATGCGCCTCCTTTTCAAAGCAGCAACGACATGAAATTTCCAAATGTATTCGATGTGATCGTGGTGGGCGGTGGGCATGCCGGTACCGAGGCGGCGTTAGCTAGTGCCCGTACCGGATGTAAGACCTTGCTGCTCAGTCACAACATCGAGACGCTCGGGCAGATGTCCTGCAACCCGTCCATAGGCGGGATAGGCAAGGGGCATTTGGTCAAGGAGGTGGACGCGCTCGGCGGTGCGATGGCCGCCGCTACCGATGAAGGCGGTATCCAGTTTCGTATCCTGAATTCCAGCAAAGGTCCGGCAGTGCGAGCCACACGAGCCCAGGCCGACCGTCTGCTCTACAAACAGGCAATCCGTTCACGACTGGAAAACCAGCCCAATCTCTGGCTGTTCCAGCAGGCAGTGGACGATTTACTGGTCGAACAAGACCGGGTGAACGGGGTGGTCACTCAGCTGGGTTTGCGCTTCAGTGCGAAAACCGTGGTGCTGACAACAGGCACGTTCCTGTCCGGTCTGATCCATGTTGGCCAGGCTAATTATGCAGCGGGTCGAGCGGGTGATCCGCCATCCGTAAGCCTGGCACACCGTCTCCGCGAACTTAATCTGCCGGTTGGGCGGTTGAAGACCGGTACTCCTCCGCGCATCGATGGCCGCACGATCGATTATTCGTTCATGCAGGAGCAACCGGGGGACGATCCTGTGCCGGTGTTCTCGTTCATGGGTAATGCTGCGCAGCATCCAAAGCAACTTCCCTGCTGGATCACCGAAACCAATCAGCGCACGCATGACATCATCCGCGGTGGGCTGGATCGTTCCCCTTTGTTCACCGGTGTGATCGAAGGAGTCGGGCCGCGTTACTGTCCATCTATCGAAGACAAGATTACTCGTTTTGCTGATAAGTCCTCCCACCAGATTTTCCTTGAGCCGGAGGGGTTGACTACCCACGAGGTTTATCCAAACGGAATTTCCACTAGCTTGCCATTCGATGTGCAATTGGATCTGGTGCGTTCCATCAAGGGGCTGAAAAACGCCCATATCCTGCGTCCCGGATATGCGATCGAGTATGACTATTTCAATCCATGCGGACTGAAAAGTTCGCTGGAAACCAAAGCGATCCGGGGATTGTTTTTCGCTGGGCAAATCAACGGCACGACCGGTTATGAGGAGGCCGCCGCACAAGGCTTGTTGGCCGGGCTTAATGCCGCGCTGCAAGTGCGCGAACAGGACGCATGGTGTCCGCGCCGTGACGAAGCCTATCTGGGTGTGTTGGTTGACGATCTGATCACGCGCGGTGTTTCCGAGCCGTATCGCATGTTCACCAGCCGTGCGGAATATCGTTTGCAATTGCGCGAAGACAATGCCGATTTGAGATTAACAGAGATCGGTCGCAAGCTGGGCATCGTGGATGATGCACGCTGGCAGGCGTTTGAACAAAAGCGCGAAGCCATCGCCCGCGAGCAAGAGCGGCTGCGTGACACATGGGTGAACCCGCGCAACTTGCCGGCAGAAGATGCAATCCGGGTTTTCGGCAAGCCAATCGAGCGCGAATACGCGCTGCTTGAGTTGTTGCGCCGTCCGGACGTTAACTATACCAGCCTGATGACCTTGCCCGGTGCAGGTACGGGTGTAGACGATGAAAAAGTTGCCGAGCAAGTGGAAACACAGGCAAAATATCACGGATATATTGAACGGCAACGCGACGAGATCGGACGCAACGAGCAGTACGAAACATTGGGTTTGCCGAGCAAATTGGATTATCGCGAGGTACGCGGGTTGTCTATCGAGGTGCAGCAAAAGCTCAATCAGCACAAGCCCGAAACAATAGCGCAGGCGTCACGGATATCCGGTATTACGCCGGCGGCGATTTCCCTGTTGTTGGTGCATCTGAAACGTGGTTTTCGCGATACGAAACCAACGCAAAAACGCGCGTGAATCCGGCTGAAGTACTTCAGCGCGGCAGCGCGCAATTAGGCATTTCGCTGAGCGCGGAAGAACAAAACAAGCTGCTGGTCTATTTGGCATTGCTGCGCAAGTGGAACAAAGTCTATAACCTGACGGCAATTCGGGACGAGCACCAAATGGTGAGCCATCACTTACTCGACAGCCTTGCAGTAATGCCACATTTATGGTCAGGACGGTGGTTGGATGTGGGGTGTGGCGCGGGCTTGCCAGGATTAGTATTGGCGGTTATGCAGCCAAACTGGCAATTCACTTTGCTGGATAGCAACAGCAAGAAAACCAGTTTTGTGCAGCAGGCAATCATTGAACTGGAGTTGCACAACGCAAGCGTTCATTGTGCGCGAGTGGAGGACTGGAAGCCGGCGGAAAAGTTTGACGGAATCATCTCGCGGGCATTCAGCGAATTGGGGGATTTTTTGCGCAGCACGCAACATCTTTTAGCTCAGCACGGACGTTGGGCGGCGATGAAGGGCACGCCGGAACAGGAGTTGGCGGGAGTGCCTGACAAATGCCATGTAGAACAAGTCATACCATTACAGGTGCCAGGGTTGCACGCGGCACGCAGTCTGGTAATTGCAACATGCGAGGAGAGCGAAGCAACATGACAAAAATATTAGCTGTAACCAATCAGAAAGGCGGGGTGGGGAAAACCACAACTACCGTGAATCTGGCTGCCAGCCTTGCGGCCGCAAAGCAACGCGTATTGTTGATCGACCTTGACCCGCAGGGTAATGCCACTATGGGCAGCGGCATCGACAAGCGCGATTTGCAAGCCAGTGTTTACGAAGTGCTGTTGGGTAGTAAAACGATAGCCGAGGCACGGATTTACGCTGAAGCAGGAAAATATGACCTATTGCCCGCAAATCGAGACCTGGCAGGTGCAGAAATCGAATTGGTAGATTTGGCTCACCGCGAAACAAGGCTGCGCGATGCGGTGCAGCTGGTTGCTGATGAATATGATTTTGTGCTGATCGACTGCCCGCCAGCATTGAATTTGTTGACCCTGAATGGTTTGTGTGCGGCCAAGTCGGTGATGATACCGATGCAATGCGAATACTATGCATTGGAGGGTTTAAGCGATTTGGTGAATACCATCCGTAAAGTGCGCGCCAACTTGAACCCGGTTCTCGAAATAGAGGGATTGTTGCGCACTATGTTCGATCCGCGCAACGCGCTAGCGCAGCAAGTTTCAGATCAGTTGCAAGAACATTTCGGCAATAAAGTTTATCGTACCGTGATTCCGCGTAATGTGCGTTTGGCCGAAGCGCCCAGTTATGGAGTGCCGGTGTTGTATCACGATAAATTATCCAAGGGAACGCAGGCATATCTGGCTTTGGCCGGAGAGTTATTGAACAACGCAGTGCAACCACAACCTGCAGCAACGGTATAAGGGAAAAAATTATGGCAAAGTTACACAAGGGGTTGGGGCGTGGTCTGGATGCACTGTTGTCGGGCGGCAAAAGCGAAAAAGACGAAGTGATGCGTGATTTGAATGTCACGATGCTTAAGCCGGGGAAGTATCAGCCGCGTTCGCATATGGACGAGGCATCTTTGAACGATTTAGCTGCATCGATCAAAGCCCAGGGAATCATGCAGCCGATTTTGGTGAGACAGCTCGCCGATAGCAGCTATGAAATCATTGCCGGGGAAAGACGCTGGCGCGCCGCACAACTGGCCGGCTTGAGCCATGTGCCGGTATTGGTGCGCAGCGTGCCGGACCATGCAGCGCTGGCGATGGCACTGATTGAGAACATTCAGCGCGAAGACCTGAATCCACTCGAAGAAGCGGTGGGCATACAACGATTGATCGATGAATTCAAAATGACGCATCAAGTCGCTGCGGATGCAGTGGGTCGCTCGCGCAGCGCGGCCAGCAACTTGTTGCGCCTGTTAAAGCTGCCCAAGGCCGTGCAGAATCTGTTGATGGAAAACAAGCTGGACATGGGCCACGCGCGTGCATTGTTGTCATTGGAAAGCGCACAGCAAATATTGCTCGCCAACAAAATCGTACTGGAACAACTTTCTGTGCGTGATACGGAAAAACTGGTGCAGAAAAAAACTCACGATTCGGAAGTAAAAGACAAACCTAAGAAAGCGAGCAAGCTCAGTCGCGATACGCAACGTTTACAGGAAGAGATGAGCGCACATCTTGGAACGCGCGTGGAAATCAAGCCGGCCCACAAAGGCGGCGGCAAATTGGTCATTGAATATGCAAATCATGACCAGCTTGATGAGTTTCTGAACAGGCTCAAAAAGGGCAAATAAGTTGAGGGAAGATGTCTCAGATGCTGAGCAACAATGTTTGACACCCTCGGGAAACGCCGCTATCATCCTCGCGCTTTTCGATGTTGAAGCCAAAGAAAGAAAAATAGCGCGGCAAGTGGTCTGGTTGCAGATCATAGTTACGCTGACAGTTGCAAGCATCGCTTACAGCACGAAGGGCACACCGCAATTTGCATTGGCGGTGTTAAGCGGGGGTGGCGTGTCTGTGGTCAACGGGGCAATGCTGGCTTGGAGGATGTCTCGATCAGCCTTGCATCCAGCCCGTGAAGTGCCCGATTCCCGTGCCGTGCATCAACAACTCCGGCTTTTGTATTTTTTCGCCGCCGAAAGATTTTTGGTGGTCTTCACGCTGCTTGGTTTGTGCATGGCAGCGCTGAAATTGTCGCCGCTCGCATTATTGGCTGGCTTTGTGATAGGTCAATTAGTGCTGTTGGCGGCTCGATTGTTATTAAGTAAAATTAAGACAGAGATAGTGACTAAAAATGTCTAGCGAAGCACACACATCAGCAGAATACATCAAGCACCACTTGCAAAACTTGACCTATGGCCATTTGCCAAACGGTAGCTGGGGGGTTGCGCACACGCCCGAAGAAGCCAAGGCGATGGGATTCTGGGCGATCAACCTGGATACATTCCTTATGTCACTGCTGCTGGGCGCGGTGATCATGTTCGTGTTCCATCGTGCCGCCAAAAGCATTTCCACAGGGACGCCCAGCGGACTTCAGAATTTTTGCGAGTGGGCCATTGAATTCATCGATACCAGCGTGCGCGGTTCATTTTCAGCCAAAAATGACATGATCGCGCCGTTGGCGCTGACCATCTTCTTCTGGGTTTTTGCGATGAACCTGATGGATCTACTGCCGATAGATTATGTGCCCTTGTTGATGCACGAACTCGGCATTCCTTATTTCAAAATTGTTCCCTCTACTGATCCGAACGCCACTTTCGGCATGGCAATCGGCGTGTTCTTGCTGGTGCTTTATTACAGCGTAAAGATGAAAGGTTTGGGCGGATTCGTGGGTGAATTGACGTTGCAACCATTTGGCAAATGGGGCATGCCTGTCAACCTGTTGCTGGAAGGCGTCAACTTGATCGCCAAACCGATCTCCCTCGCGTTGCGTCTGTTCGGCAATATGTATGCCGGTGAAATGATCTTTATTTTGATCGCGCTGATGGGCGGCACATGGGCTGGGCTTTCGTTGGGTAGTTCAACCTTGTACGGATCACAAATCCTGCTGTCGTTGGGCTGGGCGATTTTCCATATCCTGATCGTCACCTTGCAGGCTTTCATTTTCATGACGCTGACCGTGGTCTACATGGATATGGCACACCAGGAACATCATTAAAAAAACGGATTTATTAACTTAACTTTTTCAAACAGGAGAAATAAAAAATGGAAATGGCAAATGCACTGCTGTACATCGCTGGAGCACTGATGATGGGTTTGGGCGCGCTGGGCGCGGCTGTCGGTATCGGTATTTTGGGTGGTCGTTTTTTGGAAGGTGCCGCACGTCAACCAGAGCTTATCCCTATGTTGCGTACCCAGTTCTTCGTGGTGATGGGTTTGGTCGATGCGGTGCCGATGATTGCTGTCGGTATTGCGATGTACGTTCTGTTTGCGGTGGCGCATTAATTCGCCATAAGCGACAACGCATAATTTAAGAAAGGTAGCTTGCATGAATATCAATGCAACTCTTCTCGCTCAGACGATCATGTTCGCACTGTTCGTGTGGTTCTGCATGAAGTTCGTCTGGCCCCCGATCATGGCCGCGCTGGAGCAACGCAAGAAACATATCGCCGATGGTTTGGCGGATGCGGAGCGGGCGAAGCACGATCTGGAATTGGCCGCCAAGCGTTCCGCAGAGATTTTGCGTGAAGCGAAGGAAAAGGTCGGCGAAATCGTGGCCAATGGGGAAAAACGCGCCAGCGAGATCGTCGAGACAGCCAAGGCGCAAGCCAAGGTAGAAGGCGATCGTATCATTGCGGGTGCCAAGGCCGAGATCGATCAGGAAGTGTTTCGTGCCAAGGAACAATTGCGCACCCAGGTGTCGTCAATCGCGCTTGCAGGCGCGAGCAAGATCCTGGGTCGTGAAATCGACGCCAAGACGCACAGTGACCTGCTCGATAAACTCGTTGCGGAAATCAAATAGCCATGGCTGAAGCCCTTACCACAGCCAGACCCTACGCTCAGGCGGCATTCGAAGAAGCGCAGAAGCTCGGAGATTTAAAAGGCTGGTCTGAAATGTTGCTGTCGCTCACCGAAGCGATTAGTCATGCGGAAGTTCGCGCGGTTGTCACCAGCCCGCGCTTTCTCAAAGCGCAGATCGAAAAATTGATGGAAGGCCTGCTGGGTAGCCAGGTAAAAGTTCAGCAACGCAACTTCGTCCGGATACTGGTGGACAATCAGCGTCTGCTGTTGTTGCCGGAAATCGTCGTTCTGTTCGAAGCGTTGCGCGCAGAAGCGGAAAAGACCGTGAATGTCGTGGTGGACTCAGCGTTCGAATTGTCTGCCGCGCAACAGGAAAAGATCATCGCTTCGCTGAAGGCACGCTTGGGCCGCGAGATCAAGCTGGTCTGCAAAGTAAATAAAGAATTGCTGGGCGGCATAGTGATTCGTGCCGGAGACAAGGTGATCGATGGTTCTGTGCGCACCCGTCTTGGCGAAATGGCAAATGCGCTTGCTTGATTAAAAATACACTGGCCTGATAAAAGATATATCAATGAGGAAATGCACATGAAGCTCAACCCTTCTGAAATTAGTAATTTGATTCGCAGCCGCATCGAAAACTTCGACGCACTGACACAAGCGCGCACTGAAGGTACAGTGGTTAGCGTCACCGACGGTATTGTTCGTGTACACGGACTTTCCGACGTAATGCAGGGTGAAATGCTGGAATTCCCCGGCAATACCTTCGGTCTTGCGCTTAACCTTGAGCGGGATTCTGTCGGCGCGGTGGTGCTCGGTGAATATGAGCACATCACTGAAGGCGATACCGTCAAATGTACCGGCCGAATTCTTGAAGTGCCGGTTGGTCCGGAGTTGTGTGGACGTGTGGTGAATGCGCTGGGTCAGCCGATCGACGGTAAGGGCCCGATCAACACCAAGATGACCGACAAGATTGAAAAAGTGGCGCCGGGTGTGATTGCGCGCAAGTCCGTTGATCAACCGGTACAAACCGGTTTGAAATCGATCGACTCGATGGTTCCGATTGGTCGGGGTCAGCGTGAACTGATCATTGGCGATCGCCAGACCGGCAAGACCGCCGTGGCGGTGGATACCATCATCAATCAAAAGGGTCAGAACATGACCTGCGTGTATGTGGCTATCGGTCAAAAAGCATCGACCATCGCCAACGTGGTACGCAAGCTTGAAGAACATGGCGCGCTGGGTTATACCATCGTGGTCGCAGCCACCGCTTCGGATTCCGCCGCGATGCAGTTCCTTGCGCCTTACGCCGGCTGCACCATGGGCGAATATTTCCGCGATCGCGGCCAGGATGCGCTGATCGTTTATGATGACTTGACCAAGCAAGCTTGGGCATACCGTCAGATATCTCTGTTGCTGCGCCGTCCACCGGGCCGTGAAGCGTATCCTGGCGACGTGTTTTATTTGCACTCACGTTTGCTGGAACGTGCGGCTCGCGTGAATGCCGACTACGTGGAAGCGTTCACCAAAGGTGCAGTCAAAGGCCAAACCGGTTCGCTGACCGCATTGCCTATAATTGAGACACAGGCTGGTGACGTGTCCGCCTTCGTTCCGACCAACGTGATCTCTATCACTGACGGCCAGATTTTTTTGGAAACCGATCTGTTCAATGCGGGTATCCGTCCTGCGATCAACGCCGGTGTCTCGGTGTCTCGCGTGGGTGGCGCGGCGCAAACCAAGGTGATCAAGAAGCTTGGCGGCGGTGTGCGTTTGGCATTGGCGCAGTATCGTGAATTGGCGGCCTTCGCGCAGTTCGCATCCGACCTGGACGAAGCGACCCGCAAGCAACTGGAGCGCGGCCGAATGGTGACCGAACTGATGAAGCAGTTGCAGTACGCCCCGTTGTCGGTAGCAACCATGGCAGTCACACTGTTCTCCGTTAACAAGGGCTATTTTGACGACGTTCCAGTGAATAAAGCGCTGGCGTTCGAGGCGGGATTGCACACCTACCTGAAATCCAATAGCAAGACCCTGCTGGACACGATCGAGTCCAGCAAGGATCTCAATGCCGACAACGAAAAACTGTTGTCTGCAGCAATTGAGAAATTCAAGTCTACGGCTGTATATTAGGGCGGGGGTGAGAAATGGCTGGCAGTAAAGAGATCCGCGCAAAGATCAAGAGTGTAGAAAATACACGCAAGATCACGCGCGCCATGGAAATGGTCGCCGCAGCCAAGATGCGTAAAGCGCAGGAACGTATGCGCGCTGCGCGCCCCTACGCAGAAAAGATTCGCGCAGTGGCTGCGCACTTATCGCGCGCAAACCCGGAATACAAACATCCCTTTTTGGTAAAGCGCGAAGAAAACCGGAATGTCGGCCTGATCGTGGTAACTTCGGACAAGGGTCTGTGCGGCGGGCTGAACACCAACATCCTGCGGCTCGCGGTGAGCCGCATGAAGGACTGGGAAAATGAAGGCAAGGGCATTCTGGTGTGCCCGATCGGCAACAAGGGCCTGGGCTTCATGTCGCGCATCGGCGCCAAGGTCAAATCCAATCTGACCGGTCTGGGTGATACGCCACATATCGAAAAACTGATCGGCGCGGTGAAGCTGATGCTTGATGCCTACACAGCTGGAGAGATCGACGCGATACACATCAGCTACAACCATTTCGTCAACACGATGAAACAGGAGCCGCGCGTGGAACAATTGCTGCCGCTGAGCGGCGAGCAGATGGGAACCGCCGAGGGAACCTGGGATTACATCTATGAACCGGATGCCAAGCAGGTGATCGACGAGCTGCTGGTGCGTTACATTGAATCGCTGGTTTACCAGGCCGTGGTGGAAAACATGGCTTCCGAACAAAGCGCGCGGATGGTGGCGATGAAGGCCGCGTCGGATAACGCCAAGAGCGTGATCAGCGAGCTTAAGCTGGTATACAACAAGGCGCGCCAAGCGGCCATCACCCGAGAAATTTCAGAAATCGTGAGCGGTGCTGCAGCGGTTGGTTAAGCGTTGAGCTGCAAAATACAAAATTAATCTAGACGGGGAATTTTAAAAATGAATCAAGGAAAGATTGTTCAGTGTATCGGTGCGGTAGTCGACATCGAATTTCCACGCGATCAAATGCCCAAAGTGTATGAAGCACTGCAGCTGGCAGATGTCGGCTCTTCAACCGCAGAGGCGGGTTTGACTTTTGAAGTGGAACAGCAACTCGGTGATGGCGTGGTTCGTACCATTGCAATGGGTTCTTCCGACGGATTGCGTCGAGGCATGAAAGTGAATGCCAGCGGCAGCGGAATTAAAGTTCCTGTCGGCAGCGGTACGCTGGGACGTATCATGGATGTGCTGGGTCGCCCGATCGACGATGCCGGTGAGATCAAGTGTGACGAAAGACGCGAGATTCACCAGAAGGCGCCAAAGTTTGACGAATTGTCCCCATCCATTGATCTGCTGGAGACCGGCATCAAGGTGATCGACTTGGTTTGTCCATTTGCCAAGGGCGGCAAGGTCGGCCTGTTCGGTGGCGCAGGTGTCGGCAAGACCGTGAACATGCTGGAACTCATCAACAACATTGCTAAGCAGCACGCAGGCCTCTCGGTGTTTGCCGGCGTGGGCGAGCGCACACGTGAAGGCAATGACTTCTACCATGAAATGTCGGAAGCGGGCGTTATCAAGCTGGACAATTTGCCCGAGTCCAAAGTAGCCATGGTGTTCGGTCAGATGAATGAACCGCCCGGTAACCGTTTGCGCGTGGCGTTGTCCGGCCTGACCATGGCCGAGCATTTCCGTGATGAAGGCCGCGACATCCTGTTCTTTGTCGACAACATCTATCGATTCACACTGGCCGGCACTGAAGTGTCCGCGTTGCTGGGCCGCATGCCTTCCGCGGTAGGTTACCAGCCGACGTTGGCGGAAGAAATGGGCCGCCTGCAAGAACGCATCACCTCCACCAAGACCGGTTCGATCACCTCGATTCAGGCGGTGTATGTGCCTGCGGATGACTTGACCGACCCGTCACCTGCAACCACCTTCCTGCATCTCGATTCTACCGTGGTGTTGTCACGTGACATCGCCTCGCTGGGTATCTACCCTGCGGTCGATCCGCTGGACTCCACTTCGCGTCAGCTCGATCCGCTGGTGGTGGGCGAAGAACATTACAACGTGGCGCGCGGTGTGCAGCAAACCCTGCAGCGCTATAAGGAATTGCGCGACATCATCGCGATCCTGGGTATGGACGAATTGGCACCGGAAGACAAATTGGCCGTCGCACGCGCCCGCAAGATTCAGCGCTTCTTGTCGCAACCGTTCCACGTGGCTGAAGTATTTACCGGGAGCCCGGGCAAATACGTCACACTGAAAGAAACGATCAAGGGCTTCAAAGGCATCATCGAAGGCGAATATGATCACTTGCCGGAACAAGCGTTCTACATGGTGGGCGGTATCGAAGAAGCGGTTGAAAAGGCCAAGACACTGTAGGAACAATGGGGACAACCATGGCAATGACCGTACATGTAGACGTAGTTAGCGCGGAAGCGTCCATTTTCTCAGGGCTGGCTGAAATGGTAGTGGTTCCTGGCGAAATGGGCGAGTTGGGTATTTATCCGCGGCACACTGCATTGATGACGCGCATCAAACCCGGTTCTGTGAGGATCAAGCGACCCGACCAGGAACAGGAAGAGTTGATTTATGTGTCTGGTGGTATGCTTGAGATACAGCCTGGTGTCGTAACCATACTTGCAGATACTGCGATACGCGGCGGTGACTTGGATGAAGTGCGTGCGCTGCAAGCCAAGCAAGATGCCGAAGAGGCGATGAAAAATCGCAGCTCTGATATCGATTACGCTCAGGCGCAAGCCGAATTGGCCGAAGCGATCGCACAACTCGCAGCGATCAAACAACTGCGCAAAAGTAGCGGGCATTAAGGTTTAAGCGATATAAACAACAAAAAAGCAGCTTCGGCTGCTTTTTTGTTGACGCGAAAATATAAAACATCAATGTCGGATTTAAAACCGATCGAAATTAGCGGGCAGTAAGAATTCTTATTAAACGCGCAAAAACGTACCAAACGGCGAAGAATGCCAACCAAACTATAACGCCCACAATAAAAGCAAATATGATGCTTTCCACAGTCAGATTAAAGGAGGGCAAAAAGGCTTCCCATGTTGCGCGAGCAATGAGCGGATCGATCTTGGCAATCAAATAAACCAGCTGATGAAACAAGTCTGTATTGAGCGCTTCCAGCGCCCGCCTTAATTGCTCGGCCGAATTGACCATCGCCTGAATAGCCGCTCCCTCATTATGAAATGTCGAATCGGGACTGGCCAGATGATGCAGGATAAGCTCTTGAAGGCTGCCATGATGGAATTGATTGGCAATCTCCTGGAATGGTGCAAGATCCTGAATCACCTGATCCAGCCGACCGCCTACGCGTTGCCGATATTGGGCAATGAAGCTCGGAATACAGCCCGCAGCAACAATACCCGCCACCAAAACAATACGATCCAAAATTCCGCGCACGAAATCCATGAACACCTAACAAAGAAGATTAAACACAAATGAAACGATCCGAAATTCTAACATAACCACTTGATGAAATTACAAAAAGCAAATCAAGCAATCAAGAAACAGAATGAACAAATTGCAAGGTAATCGATAGCCAGTTAATTAGGCCCGAACAGTGAAAATGGCAAATGAAAAGCAAGGCGCCGCGTGCTACAGCAAAATCTATTTCCGTTCAACAAGTCCGTCTAGTGTGCGGTTGGAACGTTTTTGTCGTCAACTACAACCGTTTTATCCAAGTTGTAATAACGTTTGCGGTTGGTATTGACCGTGGGCAAATAATTACGGGTCTCTTCATAAGGCAGTTTTTCGTGCAGCGTTTGAAAAACTTGTGATGGACCGAGGCTGTTGATACGCATGTAAGCCATGCTCGAAACGTTGCTTGCCTTTGGCGTCGGTGAATGCTCGCATTACATTGCTCGGGCCGGTGTGGTAGGCAAAAAGCAGGTCGTAAAATCAGAACGCAGAACTTATCCGCTGTTGCGCAATCCAGTGGCGATACCATTGATGGTGAGATGGATCGCTCGCTTCACCAGTACGTCATTATCTCCGGCACGGTGGCGCTGCAACAGGGCGATCTGTAAGTGGTTAAGCGGATCGATGTACGGTGTGCGGGTCAGCAGACTGCGCGCAAACGCCGGGTTGTCTTGCAGCAGTGTAGTGTTGCCGGTTACGGCGAACAGCATCTCCACGGTATCCTCCCATTCGCGCTCGATCATGCCGAAAATTCGCTCGCGCATATCGACGTCATCCACCAGCTCGGCATAGCTCGAGGCGATGCCCATGTCGGTTTTGGAAAGCACCATATCCATATTGGACATCAGGCCGCGGAAGAACGGCCAGTTCTGGTACATCGCCTGCAGTTGCGCGAGTCCGTTCTTGCCTTCGCGTTCGACGAAAAGCTTCACTGCGCTGCCAAAACCGAACCAGCCGGGCAGCAGGGTGCGGTTCAACCCCCAGCTGAACACCCACGGGATGGCGCGCAAATCCTCGATGCGGTCGGATGCCTTGCGTGCCGAAGGGCGGCTGCCGATGTTGAGTTCGGCGATTTCGCGTATCGGTGTCGCAGTGAAAAAATATTCGGTGAAGCCGGGGGTCTCGTATACCAGCTTGCGGTAGGCAGAATAGGCATCGCGGCTCAATACTTCCATGATGCGATGGTATTCAGGCATGGTGCTGTCCGCGCCGTGGTGATGCAGCAGCGTGGCTTCCATGGTGGCGGCGATCAGTGTCTCCAGGTTGCGCCGGCCGATCTCGGGATTGGAGTATTTGCTGGAAATCACCTCGCCCTGTTCGGTGATGCGGATCTGCCCGTTAACGCTGCCCGGCGGTTGAGCCAGGATCGCGTCATAGCTCGGGCCGCCGCCGCGTCCGACGGTGCCGCCGCGGCCGTGGAACAGGCGCAGTTCAATGCCGTGTTTGGCGAACACTTTCACCAGCTCGACCTCGGCTTTGTATAGTTCCCAGTTGGCGGTGAGATAACCGCCGTCCTTGTTGCTGTCGGAATAGCCGAGCATCACTTCCTGGGTGTTGCCGCGACTGTTCAGTAGCTTGCGGTAATACGGGATAGCGAACAATTCGTCCATGATTTTACCGCAACCGCGCAGGTCCTCGATGGTCTCGAACAAGGGGACTATGTTGATATGCAAGACAGGATTGACGTGCAGCGCAGGGTTGTCGCCGCCTTCAAGCAATTGTACTTGTTGCAGCATCAGCGCGAGTTCCAGCATGTCGCTGACTGCCTCAGTCATGGAGATGATATGGTTGGGCAGCGCGGCGCGGCCAAAGCGCTGCTGGATTTGTGCGGCGGCTTGCATGATGCGCAACTCGCTTTGCGCCACGGCGCCGTACTGGTCGATATCGCCGAGCAATAGCTTGCCGGACTGCAATGCAGCCAGCAACACTACACGGCGTGCGGCCTCGTCCAGATCCCGGTAGTTGGCTTTGCCCGAGCTGTGCGAGAACAGCTCGGTTACGGTTTGTTCGTGAATCGCGCTGTGCTGGCGCATGTCCAGCGGGGCAAGGTGGAAGCCGAACACTTCCGCGGCGCGGCGCAGATAGGCAAGGCGTCCGCGTGCCAGATACAACGCGCCATGCTTGAATAGCGAGTCGATCAGCACATCCAGATCGGCGATGAAATCCTGCGGTGTGGCATAAGGTTGAGCATGCTTGTCCACCGGCGACAGATGCGAGACGCTATGGCCCAGCTGTTTGGCGGTGGCCGTCAGGCGCGAATAAATCAGGATCAGCGCGCGTCGGTAAGGTTCATCAGCGCGGCTGGCGGCTTTATCCGGCGATTCATCGGAAAGCTTGCGCAACTCAGCGCTGACCTCCACCAAACGGTCGGTCAGGCTCAGGCGCGTGCCCAGCAGGTGTGTCTCGCTCAGGTAATGCTCGAATGCCAGCGATGAATGCTGATGCATCGCGTCCAGCATCACATCGTGGGTGACAAAGGGATTGCCGTCGCGGTCGCCGCCGATCCAGCTGCCCACACGCAGCAGCGGCGGAATGCGGATGCTCTTGTCAAAGCGCGCTTCCAGCTGCTTTTCCATGTAGGCGTATATCTTCGGGATCTCGCTGAGGAAGGTGTAGCGGTAGAACTCCAGGCCGTTCTTGATCTCGTCGCGCACGGTAAGCTTGGCGCTGCGCAACATGCGTGTCTGCCACAGAATCAGCACGAAGCGATGCAGGGTTTCTTCGTTATAGTCCAGATCATCCGGGGTCATGTCCAAGCGATCGCGTTCGGACAGCAGACGCGAAATGATCAACTGGCAATCGAGGATGCTCTTGCGTTGCACTTCGGTGGGATGAGCGGTCAACACCGGCGAGATAAGCGCGTTGTCCAGAAATGCTTGCAGCGTTTCCTTGCTGATGTGTTTCTCCCCGATGCGCTCCAGCGCCAGCAGCAGGCTGCCGTCTTTGGGCGCACTGCCTGCCTTGAGGTGGGCGCGGTGACGGCGGTTGTGGTGCAGGTCTTCGGCGATGTTGGACAGCTGCGAGAAATAGCTGAAGGCGCGCACCACCACCAGCGTTTCGCTGGGCGACAGCGCGTCCAGCGTCTGCTCGAGCTGCACGCGGTCACGGTCGTCCTGGGTCTTGCGGAAACGCACTGCGGCGCGGCGCACGTTCTCGATCAGCTGAAAGGACGCTTCGCCCTCTTGTTCGCGCAGTGTGTCGCCGAGAATTCGACCAAGCAGGCGCACATCATCGCGCAGCGGCAAGTCTTTGCTGGAAATATCGGCAGGGGCGGCAATCAAATTCATAACATTCTCGGGACAAAAGCACGGCGCACCTTATGTTAGAATGCGCCGAAGACCGTTTGTAAATTTATAAAAAATTCAGGCACAAAATTTCAGGAAAAACTGTGAATCAGACACCCCACCCAGGCCCCGCTCGTTTGGTGATAGCTTCGCGTGAAAGCGCCTTGGCGATGTGGCAGGCCGAGCATATCCGGGACAGGTTGCGCGCATTATATCCGCAAACCGAGGTCAGTATATTGGGGATGACTACACAGGGCGACCAGATTCTCGACGTCACGCTTTCCAAGATCGGCGGCAAGGGTCTGTTTGTGAAAGAACTGGAAACCGCTCTGGAAGACGGTCGCGCGGACCTTGCAGTGCACTCGCTGAAAGACGTGCCGATGAATCTGCCGGAAGGTTTCGTGCTTGCCGCCATCGGCGAACGTGAAGATCCGCATGATGCATTCGTTTCGAACAAACATGAGAATTTGGCTGCATTGCCCGCAGGCAGCGTGGTGGGCACTTCCAGCTTGCGCCGCGAGAGCCAATTGCGCGCACGCTTTCCGCATCTCAAGATTGAACCGCTACGCGGCAATGTGCAAACCCGTTTGCGCAAACTGGACGAGGGACAATATGCTGCGATCATCCTCGCGGCCGCCGGGCTGAAACGCCTGGGGTTGGGTAGCCGCATCCGCGCGCTGATCAGCAGCGAGGACAGCTTGCCGGCAGTCGGACAGGGCGCTTTGGGTATCGAATGTCGCGCCGATCGCGCCGATGTCATCGCCTTGCTACAGCCGCTGCATCACCCCGACACCGGTGCCTGTGTGCTGGCGGAGCGTGCGCTGAGCCGCGCGCTGGGGGGCAGCTGTCAAGTGCCGCTGGGCGGTTTTGCCGAAGTGAAAAATGGGAAATTGCGTATGCGCGGATTTGTTGCCAGCCCGGATGGCAAGCGCATGATGCAATCCGAGATGAGCGGCGATATCGCTCATCCTGAGGCACTGGGAAACAAGATCGCCGATGCATTACGCGCGCAGGGTGCAGACGTGATCCTTGCCGAACTTGCTCTCTAAGTCCATCGGGGAAAGGTTATAGCCGGTTGTGCGCGGCTAAACCACTCTCGTGAAACAATGGCATTTCTAACGAACATGGAATGGGATGCGCTTGCGGGAAATGACTGACAATTCACCGCTGACCGGACTGAAAATCGCCATCACTCGGCCGCGTGAACAGGCCGTGCAATTGGCACAGCGCATCGGACAGGCGGGTGGGAATCCGTTGCTGTTCCCCTTGCTGGACATCTCGGCGGTGCAGGATACTCAAACGTTGCACGAACAAGTCTCGCGTCTCGCGCAATTCGACCTCGCTGTCTTCATCAGCCCGAATGCAGTGCAATATGGCATTGCGGCGATACGCGCAGCGGGCAATCTACCGTGTCCGCCACAAAACGTTGGCGGCGAATCATCTAGTAGTGGGGGTGCGGACGGGCGGCAGCTCCCGCAATCGGCCGGCTTCGCCAGTAACGTGTCGCTACCGCCAACATTAAAAATCGCTACAGTCGGACAGGGTAGCGCGAAAGCGTTGCGCGAACTCGGCATCGCCAATGTCATCGCGCCCACCGACCGTTTCGACAGCGAGGGTTTGCTGGCTATGCCGGAATTGCAGAATGTCGCCGGTTGGCGCGCGATGATTTTTCGTGGCGAAGGCGGGCGCGAACTGTTGGGCGATACGCTCAAGGCGCGCGGTGCGACGGTGGAATATGCCGCTTGCTACCAGCGCAGCAAGCCGCAACAGGACTCTGGCGTGCTGCTGGCCGCAGCACCGGACGCGATTACGGTAACCAGCAGCGAAGCACTAGGCTATCTGTGGCAGATGCTGGATGGCAAAGCTCAACGACTAATATGCCACACGCCAATATTCGTGCCGCATGCGCGCATCGCCGAACTTGCCCACGAACAAGGTTGGAAGCAGGTCCAATTGACGGGTTCAGGAGACGATGGGATGCTGAACGCTCTGGTTGCATGGGCAGAACAGAGGGCAAAGGGGAATGCAGGACTTAGGACTAAGGGCTGAGCTACAAGCGGTGCGGCGGTTTTTACTCAGTCATAAGTAATTTACTCTAAGTCCTTTTATGAAAGGTATTGAATGAACGGGCAAACGTCACAGCAGCATAGCAGCGGGTCTGAGGCACCGGCATTGCCGGCTACAGTAAAGACGGCGCGAAATAACCCGGTTGCCGGTGTGTTCGCGCACATCAGTCTCACGCAGTTGACTTTGGCGGTGCTGGTGTTGATATTCCTGTGGCAATGGCTGGATGGGCATCGCATCATTAGCGACATGCAACAACAGCTGGCGAAAAAAATTGCCGAGATGGACGGTAACAGCAAGGCCAATCAGATGTTGTTGGCTCAAAATCAGGAGCAGGTTCGCGAACTTTTCGCCAAGGTAACCGTACTGGAAACTCGCTATGCCGAAGCGCAAAACCAGCGCGCCGCGCTGGAGGCTTTGTATAACGACTTGTCTGTTAATCGTGACGAAACTGCGCTTGCAGATGTCGAACAGATGTTGCTGATCGCCGCGCAGCAATTAAAATTGTCGGCCAATGTGAGGGCTGCGCTGATCGCCATGCAAAGTGCCGACGGACGCTTGCAGCGCATGGATCGGGTGGCATTCAACGGGCTGCGCAAGGCTATCAGTCTGGATATGGACAAACTGCGCGCACTGCCCAGCGTGGATATCACCGGCATCAATTTGCAACTCAACAATCTCATTGCCACTGTGGATGAGTTGCCGTTGGGCTATCAGCAACGCGTCGCAAATGAAGTTTTTGCGCAAGTAGTCCCGCCAAAAGATGAAACAGCCTGGCAAAAGTTGTTGCGTGAAATCTGGCAAGAAGTGAAGCATCTTGTGCGTATTGAAAATACCGGCAAGGACGAGATACCGCTGTTGCCGCCCAATCAGGAATTTTTCTTGCGCGAGAATCTGAAAATGCGTTTGTTATCGGCACGCCTTGCGTTATTGTCGCGCGACGAAAACAGCTACAGGCAGGAACTGAAAACAGCCCAGCTTTGGACTGAGCGATATTTTGACGGAAAATCGAGTCAGGGAACGCGGATGCAGGCTGAGTTGAAAAAGCTTGCCGCATCCAACATTAATGTCGAATTGCCTGACATCAGCTCCAGCTTGCAAGCGGTGCGCAACTATCGTCTGACACGCGAAAACGAGCCAAAGGCGCGTTTCGAGAGACGGTCAAACGAGCCAAAGGCGCGTTTCGAGGGACGGCCAAAGGTTATGCGATGAAATACCTGGTATGGATACTTGGCCTTTTCGCTGCCGCCGTCGCCCTCACTACCGCAGCATTGCACAATTCTGCGTATGTGTTGCTGGTGTATCCGCCCTATCGAGTCGAGTTGTCACTTTTGCTGTTCATCGTCCTGTCGCTGGCAAGCTTTGCAATTGGTTATGGACTGGTTCGTTTGACAATTACCGTCCTGCAGCTGCCGGCTTATGTGCGGAAATATCGTCTGGACCGCGCACAGGCCAAAGGGCGCGAATTGCTTGAGGAAGTACTTGGTGCGTTTTTCGAAGCTCGCTATGCTGCGGCGGAAAAAGCCGCAACAAGTGCGATGGAATTGGGTGAGACATCAATTTTGTATCCCATCATTGCAGCGCGTTCAGCGCACGAATTGCATGAATACAAAAAACGTGATGCCTATTTGTCGGCAGCCGAAGGCAAAACGACAGGCGACTCCACGATGCGATTGATGGCGTCCGGTAAATTCATGCTTGACCAGCGCGATCCGCATGCCGCATTGAGTGCCTTGCAGGAATTGCGCGATAGCGGGGTCAAAGGCCATGTTGGTGCAATGTCGCTGGAGCTTAAGGCGCAGCAACAGGCGGGTAATTGGGATGAAGTATTGAGTGTGCTTGATCAACTGGAAAAGCGCTCGTCCATCGATGCGATGCTCGCGGTGCAATTGCGCCAACAGGCTTGGATGGAAAAGATTCGTCAGCAAGAGGATTTGGCTGGGCTGAACGCCTGCCTGAAAAAAATCCCCGCCGAATTCAAGCGGAGAAGTAAAGTTGCGGCAACCGCTGCGCATGCGCTGATAAAACACGGAAGCGGGTCACTCGCACAGCAATTGCTTACTGATAGCCTGAATGCGCAATGGGACAGCAGACTCGTCGCACTTTACGGTGATTGCATATCCAGCGACGTGGTGGCGCAAATCGAGCAAGCCGAGAAGTGGCTCAACCAACACAAACAAGATACCGGGCTGTTGCTCGCGCTTGGCAAGCTATGCTTGCATCAAAAGCTGTGGGGCAAGGCACAAAGTTATCTGGATGCCAGTATCAGTATCGCGCCCAGCTATGCGGCTTACAACGCGCTGGCCAAGCTTGCGGAACGCTTGGGCAGATCCGATGAAGCGTTCAAGTATTACCAGAAGGCGATGGGGTTAAAAGCAGGATCGAGGAGCGTGGATTAAGGATTAAGGATTAAGAATTAGGGTGCAAGGATAAACAGCAGCTCTGCCTTTAACTTAATCCTTGCTCCTTGCTCCTTAATCCTAATTCTTAGGTGCAAACGTAAAAGCATCCGAGAAGAATGCCTCATTTGGCAACTTGCGCTGGGTAGTGAAATCACGGTGGGCCGCTTCCACGACCACGGGCGCTCCACAGACATATGCTTCATGCCCTGATAAGTCGCTATAGTCATCTAACACCGCCTGGTGTACAAAACCGGTGCGTCCTTGCCAAGCATCTTCCGGCAAAGTTTCGGAGAGCACAGGAGTAAATTTGATGCCTTTGTTTTCCCATTGTTTCGCCAGATCCAGCAGGTACAGATCCGTCTGTTTGCGTCCGCCCCAGTAGAAGTGTATTGGGCGTTTCATACCGATGTATAGCGCATGTTCGACGATCGCTTTGATGGGTGCAAAACCAGTGCCGCTGGCGACAAGGATGATGGGTTTTTCCGTATCTTCGCGCAGAAAAAAGGTGCCGAGTGGTCCCTTGAAACGCAGGATATCGCGTTCCTTCATGACTTCGAACACATGATGGGTAAATGCGCCGCCGATGATGTTACGGATGTGGAGCTCCAGAAACTCATCGTCGTGGGGTGCATTGGCCAGCGAAAAGCTGCGCGGCTTTTGATCCTTGAGCAAAATATCGATGTATTGTCCGGCCAGGAATTGCAAGCGTTCATTGGAGGGCAACTTGAGCAAGAGCACCATCACATCCGGCGCCGGACGTTCCATTTTATGCACACGGCAGGGCATGGTCTTGACCGGAATATCATTGACCGCACTCACTTCGCGGCAGTCCAGCACCAGATCGGACTGCGGTTTGGCGCAACAGAACAATGCCATGCCCGCCGCTTTCTCGGCCTCGCTCAGTGTGCTTTCCTGGTACTTGCCGTAATCCACCTGACCGGACACGATCTTCCCCTTGCAGGTGCCGCAAACGCCGTCGCGGCAGCTATATGGCAGCGTGTAGCCGTGCTTGAGCGCGGCTTCGAGGATAGTCTCGTGCTCTTCGATGGGAAAGCTGTGACCGCTGGGTTGTATGGTGGTCTTAAAGGACATGACGAACGCGGTGGGTTGCACAAAGACGCGGATTTTAACGCATAATTATAAAATGAGACGCTTGTTAATTATCGGCTGCGGGGATGTCGCACTGCGCACGATTCCATTGTTGGAGCAGGGTTATCGGGTGTTTGCACTGGTACGCAATGGCGCATATTTTGCAAGATTGCGGACAATGGGCGTGGTGCCGATGCTGGGTGATCTGGATGACCGTACAAGTCTCGCGCGTATCGCCGGGTTGGCCGATACGGTGCTGCATTTCGCGCCGCCGCCGAACAAGGGTATTCACGACACGCGCACGCGCAATCTGCTCAGCACTTTGTCACGGGGTAAATTGCCAAAGCGCCTGGTCTACATCAGCACCAGCGGAGTGTATGGTGATTGCGGTGGAGCTTGGGTGAGCGAGACGCATCCGCTCAATGCTGTATCGCCGCGAGCACAGCGGCGCGTGGATGCCGAGATACAGATTCGCGGCTGGGCGAGACGTAACCGGGTGAAGGCCGCTATCCTGCGGGTGCCCGGTATCTACGCGGAAGAACGCTTGCCGATAAGCCGGGTGCAGCAAGGCATCCCGGGCATCGTCGACGGAGAGGACAGCTATACCAATCACATTCATGCCGATGATCTGGCACGTATCGGCATAGCGGCTTTGCAGCGCGGGGAAACGTGCCGCGTATATCACGCCAGCGATGACAGCCAACTCAAAATGGGCGAGTACTTCGATAGCGTGGCGGACATGTTCGGCCTGCCGCGCGTACCGCGCATCAGCCGCGCCGAGGCACAGCGGGTGTTGCCGGAAACATTGCTTTCGTTCATGAATGAATCGAGACGGCTGATCAATCAGCGCATGAAACGCGAATTGAAGGTGAGGCTGCGTTATCCGACGGTGGCGGACTTGCTTGCCAACATCAAGCGCACGTAGACCATACTTGCGGTGTCAACCCAGCTTTGCCGCTGCCGCAATCCTCAATTCAACGGGGGATTATTTTGCGAGGCTGGCGCGTGCCCGGACAATCGCCGCAGCGACCTGATTAGGTGCGGTCCCGCCGATGTGGTTGCGGCTGGCGAGCGAGCCTTCCAGCGACAACACCTGATACACGTCCTCGACTATGTGCATTGAGAATTGCTGCAACTCGGCGATGCTGATGTCGCCCAGATCGCAGCCGCGCTGCTCGGCAAAGCGCACTGCCTGCGCAACGGCTTCGTGAGCATCGCGGAACGGCAAGCCCTTTTTGACCAGATAATCGGCCAGGTCGGTCGCTGTGGCATAGCCCTGCAAAGCCGCGCTGCGCATTGCATCCGGCTTGACTTTGATGCCGGTGATCATGTCGGCGTAGATGCGCAAAGTCTGCGTCAGCGTTTCCACTGTGTCGAACAGCGGCTCTTTGTCTTCCTGATTATCCTTGTTGTAGGCCAGTGGTTGGCCTTTCATCAGCGTGAGCAACGCGACCAGATGTCCGGTCACGCGCCCGGTTTTGCCGCGCACCAGCTCAGGCACGTCCGGATTTTTCTTTTGCGGCATGATGGAAGAACCGGTGCAGAAGCGGTCGGCGATGTCGATGAAACCAAAGCGCGGGCTCATCCACAAGATCAGTTCTTCGGAGAAGCGCGACAGATGCGTCATGATGAGCGCGGCGCAGGCGGTGAATTCGATGGCGAAGTCGCGATCCGAGACCGCGTCCAGTGAGTTCTCGCACACCCCGTCAAAACCAAGCAGATCGGCGACATATTCGCGCTTGATCGGATAACTGGTTCCGGCCAGTGCGGCCGCGCCGAGCGGCAAACGATTGATGCGCTTGCGGCAATCTTGCAAACGTTCCGCATCGCGCTTGAGCATCTCGAAATACGCCATCAGGTGATGCGCGAAGCTGATCGGTTGGGCAACCTGCAAATGCGTGAAGCCGGGCATGATGGTATGGGTGTGTTGAGTGGCCAAGTCGAGCAGCGCGCTTTGCAACGCTTTGATAAGCCCGAGCAGCTCACCGGTCTCGTGGCGCAAATACAGCCGCACATCCGTCGCAACCTGATCGTTGCGCGAACGTCCGGTATGCAGACGCTTTCCGGCATCTCCGACCAGCGTGGTGAGACGCTTCTCGATGTTGAGGTGCACGTCTTCCAGATCTAGCGACCAGACAAACTCGCCGCTGATGATCTCATTTTCGATCTGCCCAAGGCCGCGCTTGATATCGTTCAGGTCCTGTATCGAGATGATGTCGCAAGCAGCCAACATCTGCGCATGCGCCAGCGAGCCCTGAATGTCGTACATGGCCAGCTTGTGGTCGAAGCCCACCGATGCGGTGTAGCGCTTCACCAATTCCGCCACCGGTTCGGCGAATCGTCCCGACCAGGTATCTTTATCTTGCATTACCGCCCCCACTTGTCCCAAAATGAAGCATCGAAAACTCAAGGCTGTCCCGCCATGAACCCGAAGTTTTCCCGCCATGAATAGTTCGCGCAGTATAAGACAAAATGCCCGCCCCGATGTGTTGCCCAACTTCCGCAACCTCGGCATCGTCCTGCGCATCTTGCTGATCAGCAACGGCTTGGCGGTGCTGCAGGCGATTCAGCTGGCAAATGCATGGACCGACGTGGCGCAGCGCCTGATGCAGATCGCCGCGTTGCTTACCCCGGTTCTGTTGACCAGCCTGATGCTGCTGTGGGCGGCACAGCCATGGCTGAATCGCTTGCCATACCGGCAGGGGGCACTGGCAGTGATGGCGTTGGTGGTGGTGTTGACGTTGACCATCTATGAGTTCGGTGGCGAGCTATACAGCCCGGCGGGAAGCTCAAAATACTATTTCGATGAGGCGCGATATGCGTTGTTCAGCGTGATGGTGTGCGGCATTCTGCTGCTGTATTTCCGGCTGCGCACCAAGATGCTGTCGCGCGCTTTGCACGAAGCGCGTTTGCAGATATTGCGCGCGCGAATTCGGCCGCACTTTCTTTTCAATACCATCAATGCTGTGCTGGGTATCGTGCGCGCCCAACCAAAAAAAGCCGAAACCGCGCTGGAAGACATGGCGGACCTGTTTCGCATGGCGATGTCGGATGCACGGGACCTGGTACCTTTAAGCCGTGAGATCCAGTTGAGCAAACAATATATCGCCCTGGAGCAATTGCGCATGGGCGAACGGCTGAGTGTGGATTGGCAGATGCAGGACGTGCCGGAACAAGCGCTGATCCCGCCGCTGTTGCTGCAGCCGTTGCTGGAGAACGCTGTGTATCATGGTATCGAGGCGCTGCCGCAAGGCGGCAGCATCAAAATCAATTTGCGCCGCAGTGGCGATGAGCTGCGGTTGACCGTGGAAAATCCCTGTGTGGAGCGCGGCACCTCGGCGAGTGGATCGCACGGCACAGGAGATTTCCAGGGCAATTACGAGTCTGAAAGATCAACACCGCCAGCCGCTGGCAACAAACAGCGCTCCAATAATAAAATGGCATTGCAAAATATCCGCGAACGGCTGGATCTGCTGTTTGACGCCGAAGCGCGTTATCAGGTCGAAAGCGGCAACAACTTCTATCGTGTGGAAATCATCTTGCCCTATGTAAAGGAACGACCATCATGACAACCGTCGAACTGGCCATGCGTATATTCATCGTGGATGACGAACCACCGGCGCGCAACCGGTTGCGCGACCTGCTGAGTGATTGCAGGAACCAGTTGGCGTTAGACGTGGTGGGCGAGGCGGGCAATGGCCAGGAGGCCTTGGACAAGCTTGCAGAGATTTCCGCCGATGTAGTGTTGCTGGACATCCGCATGCCGCAAATGGACGGCATCGAACTCGCCCAACATTTGCAAAAACTGCCCAAGCCGCCTGTGATCATTTTTACCACCGCTTACGATGCCTATGCGATCAAGGCATTCGAGCTGCATGCGATCGATTACCTGCTCAAGCCGATACGACTGGGACGCCTGTTCGACGCGCTGAATCGTGCGCGCGAAGCGGTGCCGGTGCAAATCGAAGTATTGCGCGATTTATTGCCTGAGCCGCGCAATAATCTATCCATACACGAGCGCGGCAAGATCCACCTGATACCTATCGAACAAGTGCTGTATCTGCGCGCCGAGTTGAAATACGTCACGGTGCGCACTACCGAACGCGAATACCTGATCGAAGAATCACTCAACGTCCTGGAAAAAGAATTCAACGCACGCTTCGTGCGCATCCACCGCAATTGCCTGGCCGCAAAAGACGCGATAGAGGGATTCGAGAAAGGCGGCGAAGAAGGCGAGAGTGGCTGGATGGTGAAGCTGAAGGGTCTGGAAGAACTGCTTGCGATCAGTCGCCGTCAGCAGCACATCGTCAAGGAGTTCAGTTGATCTGAATTGCTTGTAGCGCTGGCCAGGCAAACTGTCTGATTGATTCATTGCGATTCCAGCAGATTTTTCAAAGAGGTTAAATCTCGCATGACCCATTCCGCGTCAGCGGAAAATTGCTCATCAGACATGTCAGCCAAACGGAACAACGTAAAAATAAGCTCGCTGCCGCTGCCGTTCGAAATGACACGCATGGGAATATAAATCTGCACCCCCGGCTTCGGACTTACCCAATGATCAAGAACGCCAAGTTCATTGCATTCCGAAAACCTTATCTTCACCGGACCTTCCGGTGTTTCGGCAACCCACTCGCCATTGACCTTCTTAAGCGACCTACCCAACCCCGATGCCCACAGCCGGAAATTCTCCGGAACGCAGACGAAGTTGTATACGTCTCCAGCATCCCGGTTGATGCAAACGCTGAGATTACGAGATTGATGCGTCGTTGCCATGAGTGTCTCTCCTCTACTATACATAGCGACAAAAGTGGAAAGCAGTTTGTGGTTCGATACATTTTCCGTTCGTCCTGATAACCAGCGACTTGGCTGCTGTTGTTAGGCAGCCTAGTCGAATGGCTAGTAGTTCCACTAGTGCCGCGCGTAGCGCGGTGTATCGAAGGAGCGAACGGAAAACACTCACCACGAACGGTTGGGATTTATGTCGCCATGTATAACGCACGAATTAACCGGCGCGAGTCAGCTCGAACGAGTTGAAAGCTTGTCAGGTGGCATATCGCCGCTTCGCTCACGCCACCGTTCCAAACAGAGCGCCGACGCCAGCGGTCAACCCCATGGCCAGCGCACCCCAGAACGTGACACGCATTGCACCCACCGTCAAAGGCGCTCCACCGGCATGTGCAGCCACCCCGCCCAGGAGCGCAAGAAAAACGAGTGAAGTGCCC
>Ga0097691_1000375_pt1 | contig 40513 bp, 47 predicted proteins | sample NGESurdeep072012_8_FD_72858 | JGI IMG/M metagenome (GOLD analysis project Ga0097691, IMG submission 72858) | Arctic peat soil microbial communities from Barrow, Alaska - NGEE Surface sample 210-1 deep-072012 | ecosystem: Environmental > Terrestrial > Soil > Wetlands > Peat ... | reverse complement strand
AGGAGCGCAATTTATTGCGCGATCATCGCCATCAATCGCTCGATAAATCGAGCTCCTACAGGCTAATGGATTATTTGGGTTTAACCTTCTGGTTGGGCGCTGGCTCCGGCGCAGGCAAGGGGGTCTGGAAGCCAACCAGAATGGATGATGAGTGTTCTGCTTCGAAGCAGATACCCTGCAACATAAGGAGTTAAAATTGAAGATGAATGAAGGAACGATCGAGCGCGCTGTTCAAATCATTACAAGCCTGACATTAATTACAATGGCTGCTACCGGAACATTCGGCGTGTGGGGCTGGATCAAATAGGCGTGCGGGGCTGAATTGGCGTGGATCAACTGTTGACCGGCAACTCGGGAATTTGTCCGGCCTGCGCTTTGTTTGGCATGAACAGTTATCAGTTAAAGAAATTGCGCTTCATGATGCTCTAAAATATCTATTCATTCATGCCAGCACATGAATGAATAAATTCGTTTTTGGAATGCCTGGCACTACTTCGTTTTCGTAACATAAACTTCAAGCGTGGTCAGGCAATTTAACCAGATCAACCAGTCCGAGTTCAAGTGCCGTCATGTTGGTATCAATGACTTCTGCATTGGCTATTCCAGCTTAAGTTATCTGCGCCAGTTTCCAATCGATGATCTGAAAATTGACCAGTCATTCGTGTGCAACATTGCCACTGCTACCGGCGATGCCACCGCCCTCAGCGACTTGATGGTCTTGGTCAACAGACTCAAGCCTGTGGCCGATGCTCACCACGTAGTCGTCTCTGCAGATCGAGCACAATCCGGTTCCTCGTAATATTGCGTTTATGTGCGCTAGCGCACGGTGTGCAGCTGCGGAGAGGAGTCTAATCGTCACGAATAGTTCTCAGAGCAGGTTGTTTCCAATAGGGCCATCGAGATTTCGGTTCGACTGCTGTTAGAACAATTGGAACATCGTTGCAATCCCAACAAATATTCATCGCAACGATTGTGTTCGGTGTTTAACTCAATGGATGAAAAACATGAAAAACTTTTACCTCCTTAAATCGTATCAAATACACAGGATAGTAGTAATCGCAGCTGCTGCAATCTTTATGGCGGGTTGCGCAAGCGTTCCTGCGCCTACAGAACAAATGGCCGCTTCCAGGGCTGAAGTAAACAATGCAAGCAGCGCCGGGGGCAATGAGTTTGCACCTCTGCAGATGAAGTCTGCGATAGGGAAGATGGCTGGAGCCGAGCAGGCAATGGCAGATAAAAAATATGACCAAGCCCGGCATCTGGCGGAACAAGCACAGGTCGACGCCCAACTAGCTGAAGCGATGGCGCGTTCAGCCAAGGCGCAGAAAGCGGCGGACGCAGTGCAGGAAGATAGTCGCGTGCTGCGCCAAGAAATCGAACGCAAAACCAAGTAATCATAAATGGAGCTCATCATGAAAATAAATCGATACTTTCCCATGACCCTGATGGCAGTTGCGATTCTCGCCGGCTGCGCAGCATCAAAAAATTCATCTCTTACAGAAGCGCATAGCAGCTACAACAGCGCAAGTGCCGACCCCCAGGTTACAAATCTGGCAGCGGTTGAATTGCAACAAGCCGGCGTGACTCTGAGCAAGGCGGATTCCGCCTTGAGCAAGGGTGAAAGTGCTGACACAGTCAATCAACTGGCCTATATAGCCAAACAGCAAGTTGGAATCGCACAGGAAGCCGCCAAGCGGAAAACAGCCGAATTAGCGGTCACCGAGGCCAGCGCTAAACGCGAACAACTCCGGCTTGAGGCGAGAACGGCTGAAGCCGATGCGGCCAAACAGCAGGCGGCGATCTCGCAGGAAACCGCCGTTCAGCAACAGGCACTGATTGCTCAGCAGGAAATGCAGCTCAAGGAGTTGAATGCCAAGAAAACGGAACGCGGCCTGGTGATCACACTAGGCGACGTATTGTTCAGTACCAACAAGGCGCAGCTGAAATCGGGCGGTATGCGCAACGTGCAAAAGCTGGCCGATTTTCTCAAGCAATACCCGCAACACAAGGTATTGGTTGAAGGCTACACCGACAGCACCGGCAGTAACAGCCTCAATCAGGAGCTCTCTGACCGACGCGCCAATGCCGTGCGGACGGCTTTGATCGACATGGGGATCAGCAGCGACCGTGTCACTACGCGCGGTTATGGTGAGGCGTTTCCGGTTGCCGGCAACGACACTGCCGCCAGTCGTCAATTGAATCGGCGTGTGGAAATCATCCTCTCCGACGATAACGGTAACATTGCCCCACGTTAGCAGTCTGTCAGGCGTCTGCGGCAAAACCTGGGCTATAGGTCAGGCCAAAAGCGTCTGTTTTTTGTAATTTTATAAGGAGAAGCGAAATGTCTTTAGGAACTATTTTATTGATCATTGTGGTGCTGATGCTGATTGGTGCGATTCCTACCTGGCCACACAGCAGGTCTTGGGGCTATGGCCCGAGCGGAGGCATCGGGCTGGTATTGATCATCCTGGTAATTCTGTTGCTGATGGGACGATTGTAACGTGCTCAAAAAATCTGCCTGAAGGCGAATAGCTAATATCGAGGTGTCATGTTTTTTAATTAGAGGGTTAAGTCATGAACACGAAAACAATGGATTCAATAAATACAAGCAACGCAACTCCCAAAGAAAAGCTCATGGAAGATTTGCGATTGGTGGTGGAGGATGCCGATGAACTCCTGCGCGCCACCACCAACCAGGCGAGAGAAGGGGCTGCCACAGTCCGTGCACTCATCCATGAGAGCCTGCAAGTTGTTAAGGAGCGCTTGGTTGCAGCCGAAACAGCCGTGATTGAGCGCACCCGACAGTCCGCAAAAGTCACTGGCCAATATGTCCACGATAACGCTTGGAACTGGCATTGACCCTCGTGATCGCACTGTCGTGGCTGACGGTGATGTGACTTGCTCGATATAACTCAGCGGAAGGTGATTAGCTGATTGCAGCAACAGCATTTGATGGTGGGAAACTTTGTGGTTTAATTTTGTATTAATTTAAGGAGATCGACCATGAGACAACTTAAGCTTTTCTCAGTATTTTTTATGACCCTTGCGTTGCTGTTTTCCATGGGTTGCGCGTCTACGCCAACGAAGGAGGGTACCGGCGAGTATGTTGACGACAGCGTCGTTACTACCAAGGTCAAGACAGCCATATTCAACGAACCCACTTTGAAATCCGCCGAAATCGGCGTTGAAACTTTCAAGGGAGTGGTCCAATTGAGCGGCTTCGTCAGTTCCCAATCGGACATTAACAAGGCAGTCGAAGTGGCACGCGGCGTGGCAGGTGTGACGTCCGTCCAGAATGCCATGCGGATTAAGTGACGCAGTGTTGCGGGCACGTCGCTTATGTGACGGTGACTGCAATGCAATGATGGGTCGAGGCCGGCAGAGTGATGGGAAGAGATTTTTATGGAACTGGCTATCACCATAACCAATCACTTGGCAGCTTGCTGCCTTAGTGAGATGGCTAGTTGTTTCATCAATGACTTGCTGCGGATATACAGCAGTCAATATTTGGTAGCCTATCAGTATCAAAACGTCGTATTTTATAATTAAGGAGTTAAGTCATGAACGCGAAAAAAATGAGTATTAAACATACAGATATTGCAGATTCCAAGGATAAGCTCATGGAAGATTTGAGACTGGTGGTGGAGGATGCCGAGGAACTGTTGCGCGCTACCGCCAACCAGGCCGGTGAGGGGGCTTCTGTCGCCCGTGCTCGCATCCAGGAGAGCCTGCAGGTTGTTAAGGCGCATCTGAATTCAGCCGAAGATGCCGTGATTGAGCGCACCCGAGAGGCCGCAAAAGCCACGGACGAGTACGTCCACGAAAATCCTTGGAAAGCGATCGGTATATCGGCCTGCGTGGGTGCGATTGTCGGGATGCTGATCGCACGGCGCTAAGATATGTCCGAATCGACCGGGTTGATGGAGTCGCTGAAACGGATGGCGGGCACATTGCTCATCATCTTCCAGACGCGGCTTGAACTCCTTTCCAGCGAGATGGAAGAGGAGCGCCTGAACATCGAGCAGATGCTGCTCTATGGCAGTATCGCGCTGTTCTTCTTTGGTTTGGCGATCTTGCTACTGACGATATTTATCGTGGTGTTGCTATGGGACAGTTATCGTCTGCAGGTGTTGGGTAGCTTTATCGGGTTGTATTTTGTCGCCGGACTCCTGGCATGGAACGCATTGCGCCGCGTGGCCAGGGAAAAATCAAAACTGTTTTCTGCCAGTCTGGCCGCATTGGCCGATGATCGCGAGCAGCTTGCTCCCCGGCCATGAAAAAGCGACTTGCCGAACTGGCTTACCGCCGCAGTAGGCTATTGGAAAAAATCGAGATCCAACGTATGGATGTGGCCGACATTTCTCTGGATTTGCAAAAGCCCTTGGCCTTGGCTGACGCAGGGTTGAAAGCGGTGCGTTTCATACGCAATCATCCCGGATTGGTATCTGGCGGCTTTGCTGCGCTGCTGTCTTTGCGCGGCAAGGGCGTTGCCGGCCTGGCACAGAAGGGCTGGCGTTTGATGTACCTTTATCCCTCCATCCTTTCTTTTGGTTTGAAATACCTCTTCTCTGCATTTCGCTCGCCAAGTGCCGAAGAACTTTTGATGAAAACACTAGCCATTCGACTAGGCGAGCAAGCAACACTCGCCAAGTCGCTGTTTATGGCCGGGCACCCGGAGGAGCGCAATTCTGAGGTTGATCATTCGCAATAATGATGGTTGGTAAAGAAGTGAGTGCCAGACTTGCTCCCGGTTACCACGACGAAGGTTGCTGCTATGAAACTGCTCAACTTGATCTTGTCCCTGATAATCATCATCGCATCGGTTATTTTGTGCCAACAGATTATTTCAAATTCGCTTTCCAATCAGGATAACAAAAATGATTATGCTGAACTCAGCAGTGTCAAATATGTCTTCTCAGTATCGATGAATGGAAGCGCCAGGTTACCGAAATCCTTGCCGAAGAAATCGATACGCTGTATTTATCAAAGGCAAACGAGCGGGTGCTGCGAAAGCATATCGAAGTACTGCTGAACACGCTTATTGACAAAGTCGACAAGAAAATCAGGGAAGGGAACGAAGGCTCCGCAGGGGGGCGGGTCAAGCAATCCTTTATAAATACTTTTATCAATCTGGACGATATTAAAAAAGGCATTCCCGAATATGCGGATGCCATCGTTCAAGAGTTGAAGAAATCGAAAACAAAGCGCCAGATAAAAACTGTGCTTAACAAGCAGCTTGAACAGTATTCTGACCAGACCTTTGATACACAGGACACACCTCAATTAAGTCGTATCCTTCTCAGGACCAATTCCAAGGATATCGAAGGTGCGAGGATCAAGCTCATTGAGGAAATCTCGGTTAAACATAGCCTGGTTATCAAGGAAGCGGCCCTGTTGATCATGCTGTCGGTTATCCTTTTTGCTTTGTCTGGTTTTAGCAGGCAACAACTGACCCCGTCCCAGTACATATTTTTGATACTGTGTCTTGTCACACTGCTGATAGCGGGCGTAACCACGCCCGCTATCGATATGGAAGCCACCATCTCACAAATGAATTTTATGCTGATAGGGCATCCCATCCATTTTGAGAACCAGGTATTGTATTTCCAAAGCAAAAGCATACTGGATGTATTCTGGATCATGATCACTCACAAGGACATCCAGATGAAACTGGTCGGGATATTGCTGATCACTTTCAGTATTGTTTTCCCGCTGTTAAAAATAGTCTCGTCGCTGGGATATTATTTCAATTATCATAAGTTAAGGGAAAACCCGGTGATCAGGTTCTTTGTGTTGAAATCGGGAAAATGGTCGATGGCCGATGTGATGGTGGTGGCCATATTCATGGCCTATATCGGATTCAACGGGATCATTACCAGCCAGCTCGGTCATTTGCGCTCTACAAGCCAGGAAATGGTAATCTTGACTACGAATGCCACTGCCCTTCAGCCGGGGTATTACCTGTTCCTGACATACACCCTGCTGGCGTTGATATTGTCAGGATTCCTGACCAGAAAACCTCGGGCATAGCAGCGCAAAGGTTGTAGTCTGCAAGCAAGATGTCAGGCCCGGGAGTCACTGCGTTGGTACTGAGCGGGTGGCTGATCGCGCCGCAGATCAAAGTCTTCGGCAAGCTCGATCTCTCCGTCTATTCTGAAGCAACTTTCCATAGGGCCACGGAAGTCGAGGTCGTTACGCATAATGTTCGCAATGAAAAAGGCCGTCTCGCGACGGCCTTTTATTTACTGCTTCACATCCTATACTGCATGCCTTACGGAACTGTAACCGTATTCCCGGCAAGAGTGACCGCAGCCTGTGCCTGTAGCCTGCCTTTGACCGTTGCGCCAGTCCCCAGGGTGATCGCTGTTTTATCCAGCAATATGCCCTCAAAGTGCGCAGTCGTTCCAATGTTCGTACCACCGGAGACCACCCAAAAAACGTTCTGGGGCAGTACGCCGACCAAGGTAATCTTCGTAGCAGCGGACTGGTTAAGAATTCCCGCTATCTGGAAAATAAAGACATCCGTTGCTGAACCCGTGATGGTGTTATCCCCAGTTAGGCTAACACCGGTACCCCAAGTGTAGGTACCGCCGTCAGTGGCAGTGATAGTGAAGTTCTGCCCGGTGACAGTTCCACCGCCCACGTTAAGATTGGAGGCTGTAGTTGCTGCTGGTCGATTGAAGGCGTCGTTGAACGCAGTAACCTTATCGTTTTGGGCTGCGGTCATTTTAGCAGGAGTAGTACCAGCACTACCTGCTTGCCCGCCCGTAAAGTCGGGTGCATATATCCTTCCAGTCACCTGAGCGGATGCCGCAAAATCATTCGTGGCATCCACTGTTAATGCAAAGCCCGTTATGCCGGCCGCTTTAGTCGGGCTAATTCCCATATCTCCGGTCACTGCAGATGTCGGAGTGTTTGTGATTGCTGTGTTTGCCAGAATCACATAATTGGCAGTCGTGCCAAGATTCACGCAACTCGCTGCCGTGCAAGATGCCCCAACTGGGCCTGCGCCTACTCCCGGGGTTCCGCTGCCGCCTCCGCATCCGGCCACAATAGCAGCCAGCAGTAATGTCGTGGACCAAATCATTGGTTTTGTAACGCTTTCGAATCTGTTCATTTTGCTTCTCCTTATTTATCTGATCCCGAAAAGCATCGGTGCAATCGACCGACCCCTTGCTGGTACTTATCCTGGTGTGCTACGCGAAATATTCGCTGATGACATGTTTTGCGACTATGCGAGCCTCGGTTTGGTCTATTCCAATTCAAAATCGGATCAACCGGAACCAAGGCAAGTTGTCACACCAGTTGCACTATTCCACTTGCATCCACGATGCTCCGTGCGCTAGCGCACATAAAGGAAAAGTTTTGAGGTATCACAAGGAAACAGTATTTGAGATGCAATCGGTGGCGCCTCGCGCGAAGCGGCTTACAAATCAAACTGGTAATGCGTTATGTTCGTCAACGCACCGCATCGCTGTAGCTGATTGGGGAATTTCTGATCATGGTGCGTGCATCCTGTAATAGGAAACATATCAGTTTGGAGTCAAAACTCTGGCAACCACGTTTTGTTGTACTTACTCGATGTCATCTTGAATCATCAAATAGTATCTCCAGGCGCAAGTTGAGCGCAGGGCTGTAATGATATTGCCTATCTCTGGGGAAATGCAGTTGCGGGCTTACTTCAAAGAATAGCCATTCCTGATGCATGCGGTAACGGTACAACGCCTGCACGACAAAATCCGTCATCTGATGCTGCGGAGTGCTGACCCCGATCGCACTCGCCTGATACAACAAGGCGGTACGATCATTAATGGTGTGAAAAACCGATAGATCCTGACGCATGTCGAAGTTCTGTGTGTCATTGAGCCATATGGCAATACTAGTAGCACGAAACAGAAGCGGGGGACTTATGATTCGCTCAAAGTCAAGCTGTGTGGTTTCACCCGCGCCCAGGGTATTGAACCAATACACAGACTCCTCAGCTTTCAGCCGCCAATCACCCAACGGAGTCGAATAGTTACCCCTTGAGCGGACGAAAGGCTTTGGCGGGATTGGAAATTTAATCCCAAAATCTGTATTCAAGTGCCAGGCGTTTTCCTCGGGGGTCGCATAGCGTGCAGCCAAGGCGACACTCTTCGGCACAGCGACCTGACCGGGAACTGCGGAATTACCAGTTGCCGACGTAGGCTCGGTTATTATATTTCTCTCAGGATCTGTTTCCAGCAACAGATGCAATCGCCCCTCGGTTACAGGCAATCTCAGATTCACCCTGGCTGCAAAATCGAACTGGTGATCACTCCCATGTCCATTCAGTTTGGAGAGGTCCAGCTGAACGACAGTTTGATTGCTCTCCTGGTAATGACGATCGCCACCAAAGAAGCGATCGACATAGCTTGCGAAGTTGGTAATCTTCCCGGACAAATAATCACGCGAACCTTCCATAGAATCAAATCTGTCAGATTTTGATGTCTGGGGAGCAGTTTGTGGTGTCAGTAAGACAGGTTGTGGTGTTAGTGGGGCAGGTTGTGGTTCCAATGGTGCGGGCTGTGGTTCCAATGGGACAGGTTGTGGTACCAATGGGGCAGGTTGTGGTACCAATGGGGCAGGTTGTTCTGCGCCAAGAAGACCCAAGGGGAAAAGAAGCGCAATGCCCAACAGCAGACTTGGCGAAAGGCTGAAAGACCAGATAGATTTATGTTCGAAGGAAGACATTGTCTAAGTCCAATATATTGCGCTACTTGAGCGACTTGGCCACACGAAACCCGAAGCTGTTAAAACGGAGCGCAGGCTTGCTGCTGTAACGTATAGCCGCGCGCACGTTCCGTGGTGCATCGTTCCACGAACCGCCGCGAAGCACTCGTTTAGCGCCATTCCCTTGCCAGGCGCTGCCGTCAGTAGGGGCGCCGTTATAACTGTCGTGATAATCGTCCTCGGTCCATTCCCACACATTTCCCAGCATGTCATTCAGTCCGTATGCATTGGCCTTGAAGCTGCCCACCCGAGCGGTATAGGCAAAACCATCCGTGCAGTTATGTACCGACCAGGATGTTGCGCCATGTATCTGTGCCTGCGCTGTCTTGTCCGCGCCATTCGCATATCCGCAAGCCTCATCAGGGTTGCTCCCCCAGTAACGTGCGGTGCCGGTGTTGCCACGGGCGGCGTATTCCCATTCAGCTTCTGTCGGTAGACGGTATTTTTTGCCTGTCTTGCGTGACAACCATTTCGCATAGGCTTTGGCATCGTTCCAGTTGATACAGGCGACAGGGTGTTTGTCGTCTTGTGGGTAGCCGAGTTCGCGCCAGTTGCCGCTGCGCTCTTCATAATTACCGTCTTTAAGCGTCCAGCATTTGTCCCCGGTGCTGTAGTGGGTTTTTTTCACGAATGCCGCAAACTGGCCTCGGGTGATCTCGGTCTTGCCCAGAGCGAAGGTGGCAACCTTGACCCGATGCACAGGGCCTTCGTCTTTAGCCCGCCCAGCCTCAGAACCGGGCGAGCCCATGTCAAAGCTCCCCGAACGGATGGTCAGCATCTCTGGACAGCTCGGACAGTCGCGGAAGATTTTGGGTGCTTTGGGTACTTTTGCGGCTTTAGTTGCTTTAGTTGCTTTGCCCTGCTTGGCGGCTGGGGCTTGACCTGGGGCTGAGGCTTGAGCTTGAGCTTGGGCAGGCATCCACATCAAACAGAAAATGGCGGTGATGAGACCAAGTAAGTTGCGCATCGGGACTTGCCTCATTTTCAATGGATTGGTTGATTGAACATATCCCGCATATCTAATAAGCGTATCTCATTTTAGTCCGTTCCAATTCGAAATAGGATAAACCGGAGCAAAGGCACAAGTCACACTATATATATTTATCTCACTTCTGCCAAACACACTCAGTACGTTAGCGCACATAAAGATTAATATTTTTGAGAAGCCTTAGCAAGCAGTATTTGAGTTGCAATCGTTTGTCGCCTGCATGACCTGCTTCCTATAGCCGTGTCTGCCAGAAGTTAGTAAAGTCTGCATGGAAATCGGGAAAGGGCTGTGGCTACGCGGCCTGAATGCGGGGGAAACCGTTTGATTTGCGCCTTTTTTGTCTCGAAGTTGTCTCGCTTGACATAGGGAGATTGGTGCTCACTCTAATACTCCCTTGTCCAGATTAGCTTGGTGTTAGCGCCATTGCGTTCGATCAACGCTTGAACCTCCAGTTCGGCCCGGTCCATGCGCACTTTTCCGTTAACCAGAAAGTAATTGGTCATGACTGAGAGGTTCGTTATCGACAAGGACTTGCCTGGCAATCGTCCAGTAAAGTCGGCGATTTGGCGAAAACTGGCGGTGTTACGACTTGCCACCAGCGCAGTTGCATTTGCAAGCGTAAGCCCTTCGATTCTGGCTGCCAATACTTCTGCCGGTGCGGTGTTCACGTTGATCGGCGTGGCGCGCGGCAAAAATATTACGAAATCTTTTATCTTGTCCAGCATCTCCGGAGTGAATCCTGGTACTGCAAGCAAATCATCCACCTGAGTAAGATTCATCGGCAGCAGGCCGGATTGATTGTCGAGGATTGCTGTGTTGGCGGCCGGCTTTTTCTGCGCTGCTGCCATCATATCTGCCGTTGTCTGCGCCAAGGCCGGATCCAGGTGTGCATTGTCGAGCATCTGAGCGAAAGCGGCGACCTCGGCGGGGTTGATGGTTCCGTCGGGGCACAGGTTGGTCAGGTTGTAACGTGCCTGGGCATCACTGATGCTGCCCGATAGGGTTGCAACCCCGATATCGGCATCGTCACGGCCGTTATCGACATATTGATCGAGTTTCGTTTCCGCGAGCGGCACCGCCCACGGTTCATCCAGGGTATCGATACTCGAATACTTTGCATCTTCGCGCAGGATCAGGCTGGCCCAATCGAGCGCGCCGCGCAATACCCATTGTTTTTGCAACTGCAGGCGCTGATTTTCGATCGAGCGTACTTGCACTTGCTGCTGCCAGAAAAGACTGGCGACGATGGTGATCGCCAGCGTCGTCAACAACAGCGCGATGATCACCGCGACACCGCGTTGCCGTTGGCGTGGAGCTGGGTGCGCTTTCATACTGCTCCCAGCAAAAATATCTTCAGCATGCCGGTATCGCGTCCGCGCAGTTGCATCGTGACTTCCAGTCCGGTAGGTATTGACGGAGTCGCAGTCGATCCCCCGATCGTTATCACTGCGTCAGCTTCCGTGCGCCAGCCGCCGTTGATCCATAGCCGCATCGTCATCGCAGCCACATCCGATTGCAGCGTAACTCCTGTCCTGAGCTTGTCGAACGGGGCCTGACCTGTATCGGTGTCGTTTACGGCAGTCTGCCACAGGGTGTCCAGTTCTCTCAGATCGCGCGTGGCTGCCGATTCGCGACGTGACAGCACGCCGTCCCTGACCCGATAGGCGATGACTTGCAGACGCGACGGCTGGTTGTCGGCAAACACCGTGCGCACCAGCGTGAGCCGCCCTTGCCCGGCGGCGAGCGGTACCCTATTCGGTAGGGCGGAGGGGCCGACCAGATGCGCGCAATCGCTCTGCAACTGGGCAAAGGCGAGCTGCATCCCTCGCGTTTGCTCCAGGTCGCTGGTGAGCGCGATGCGCGCCCGCACGATGCTATCAAGCCCGCGCCAGCCGAGCACCGCGACGAACCCGAGCACGCTGATGGCGACCAGCAGTTCAACCAGGGTCAACCCTTTGTGTCTGGTTGCACGCGCGCCGTTGTGTTCGATTGACCTATTGCGCATTCGGCACCACCTGGGCCAGCTTGATGATGCGCCGCCCGTTATTTTGTGTATCCAGGACACTGACTTCGACGCGGCGGAAGAAGGGGTTCGGAGTAGTGAATACATTTTCTTCGCAAACCAGATGCAACTCGCCTTGGGGGCAATCGAATCTGCGCTGGCCCAGTTCCGGCCATTCATGGGCCAGACGGATTTGCGACAGCCGGTTCTCGGCCGACCAGGTCGCCATCATCGAAGCGCGCAAGTCGCTGCTGTTTTGCGTCAGGCTGCCGACGGCTCGCAGGCTTGCGCCCAATGCCGTACCGACAATGACCAATGCCACCAGTACTTCGAGCAAAGTAAATCCTGCGCTGCGATGACCTGGTTGACGTATGAGTTGGCGTTGATTTGGGCGCATATTATTCGACAACGAAATGCCCGATCCCGTCGGCACGGATTGCAACTTGCGCATCCCCGACTGCAAGCGTCAGGACAAAAGGAATGCCGACCGGTTCGCGGCCGAAGATGATGCGAAAGGGGATCGTCTGCTCCGCCAATGGCGGGCTGATCGAGAATATGACCGGCGAGCGTTTGAATTCGCGCTCACGAAACATGTCGTCTTGCTTGAGTGCTTGCCAATTATTATCTTCGAATAACAGGAAGCGGTAACGATCGGCTTCAGCCTCGAATGCGATCGGACGGTTGCGCACGATCGCCTCATCGCGCGCCAGTTGCAACAACAGCGCGATCCGTTGCGCATCGTTTTGCAATACCTGCCGCTCGCTTGGTATCGCATTGAATGACACTGCCCCGAGCGTGATGCCGACGATCACCATCACCACCAGCAATTCAAGCAGCGTGAACCCGCGCGATAGTCGCCGACATTGCGCGCTCCGATGAGCGCGGTACGACCCAAGCAAAGAAAACGTGATTACAGATCCCACGAACCGATATCGGCATCGTTGCCAACACCTCCCGGTTGGCCATCCGCGCCCAACGAGAACACATCGAGCTCACCCTTGATGCCGGGAGACAGATATTGATAGGGATTGCCCCATGGATCTTTCGGCAGCTTGTCGACATAACCGCCGGTCTTCCAGCCATCGGCGGCGGGGCCTACCGTCGGTTTGGCTATCAGTGCCTGCAAGCCTTGCTCGGTGGTCGGATAACGCTGATTATCCAGCTTGTACAACTTGAGTGCCTGCAACACGGTGGCAATGTCCTGCTTGGCTGCGATGATGCGTGCATCGTCGGTACGCCCCATCAACTTGGGAACGATCAAAGCGGCCAGGATGCCCATGATGACCACCACCACCATGATCTCAATCAGGGTGAAACCGCGCGCCGCAGAGCCAGTCAGTTCTCGACGGGAAGAAATGGTATTTGAATTTCGCATAGGAATTTGGTTCTAAAAAGTAACGGATGGAATACAAGTATAAGGCTAAAGCCGAATCCATCATATTGTCATCGGGCCGATTTATATTCTGGCTCGAGTTGGCCATCACATATTGAATGCATACAATGAATTGTAAATTCCGTCAGTAACACTATAATGCGCGGTCTTCAACGGTATCATTGGTTACGGTTGGATCGCGCCATTGGGAGTCGTTGGTTAGATTCCGATAGCGCCTTACAGTATTTCCAGTGCGGCATCGCCGCACTTTGTATTTTAGAAAAGAAAATATGCCAGTTATTATTACTTTGCCGGATGGTTCGCAGCGCAGCTTTGCACATGCTGTGACCGTTGCTGATGTTGCGCTTAGCATAGGCGCGGGTTTGGCGCGTGCCGCGCTGGCCGGCAAGGTAGACGGCCATCTGGTAGATACCATGCATCTGATTTCGCAGGATGCTACGCTGGCGATCATCACCGACAAGGATGCCGATGGGCTGGAGATCATCCGCCACTCCACCGCGCATTTGCTGGCTTATGCGGTGAAAGAATTATTCCCCGATGCACAAGTGACCATAGGCCCGGTGATAGAAAACGGTTTTTTCTATGACTTCTCCTACCAGCGTCCGTTTACGCCCGAAGATCTGGCGGCAATCGAGAAGCGCATGGCAGAACTTGCCAAGCGGGATATTCCGGTGACGCGCAAGGTATTGCCTCGCGACGAGGCGGTGAGTTATTTCAAGGGCATCAACGAGCATTACAAGGCAGAGATCATTGCCTCCATTCCGGCCGATCAGGATGTGTCGCTGTATACCGAGGGCAACTTCACCGATCTGTGTCGAGGCCCGCACGTGCCCTCCACCGGCAAGCTGAAAGCCTTCAAGCTGATGAAGCTGGCGGGCGCGTATTGGCGCGGCGATTCGAAGAATGAGATGCTGCAGCGCATCTATGGCACGGCGTGGGCGAAGAAGGAAGAGTTGGATGCTTACCTGCATCAGCTTGATGAAGCCGAAAAGCGCGACCACCGCAAGCTGGCCAAGCAACTGGACTTGTTCCACATGCAGGATTCGTCGCCCGGCATGGTGTTCTGGCATCCCAAGGGCTGGACGTTGTGGCAGGAAATCGAACAGTACATGCGTGCCAAGTTTCGTGAGCACGACTACCAGGAAGTGCGCACCCCGACCATCATGGACAGGACGCTGTGGGAGAAATCCGGGCACTGGGAAAATTATCACGACAACATGTTCACCACCGCGTCAGAAAATCGCGACTATGCAGTGAAGCCGATGAACTGCCCCGGTCACGTGCAGATATTCAACCACGGCCTGCACAGCTACCGCGACTTGCCGTTGCGTCTGGCGGAATTCGGTTCCTGCCATCGCAACGAGACTTCCGGATCGCTGCACGGCTTGATGCGGGTGCGCGGCTTTACCCAGGATGATGCGCATATTTTCTGTACCGAAGCACAGGTGCAGTCCGAGGTGTCCAAGTTCATCGTGATGCTGAATGAGGTATATCGCGATTTCGGTTTCAATGAGGTGCTGGTCAAGCTGTCCACGCGCCCGGTAAAACGGGTCGGATCTGACGAGACTTGGGACAAGGCCGAAGCCGGCTTGGCTTCTGCGTTGCAGCAAAATGGTTTGGCATATGATGTCCAGCCTGGCGAAGGCGCGTTCTATGGTCCCAAAGTCGAATTTACATTGAAAGATAGCCTGGGTCGTCTGTGGCAGTGCGGCACGATACAGCTGGATTTCAATTTGCCGGTGCGATTGGGTGCGGAGTTCGTCGATGAAGACAACAGCCGCAAACCTCCGGTGATGCTGCATCGCGCCATCCTGGGTTCGATGGAGCGCTTCATCGGTATCCTGATCGAGCACCATGCCGGCGCGTTCCCGTTGTGGCTGTCGCCGCTCCAGGTTGTATTGATGAATATTTCTCAGGCGCAAGAGGAATATACGACCCAAGTAGCACAAAAATTGCGGGCCGCCGGGTTGCGCATACAACTTGATTTGCGCAATGAGAAGATTACCTATAAAATACGCGAACATAGCTTACAGAAATTACCTTATCAGCTGATCATTGGCGATAAAGAAGTGGCTGCAAGTTTGGTGGCCGTGCGTTCCCGTAGTGGTGAAGATCTCGGACAGATGACGTTGGAAGCTCTGCTTCAACGTTTGCAGACTGAAATCAAAAATGGGTAGCACGGCTTAGTATTGTTTAAGTGGAGATATTGCAATAGCACAAGATAAATCGCAACGCATCAATGAGATGATCACAGCACCGCAAGTGCGACTCATTGGTGTAGAAAAAGAGCCCCTCGGGATCGTGGCCATCGCAGAAGCATTGCGTATGGCAGATGAAGCAGAGTTGGATTTAGTGGAGATTTCGCCGTTGGCGGATCCACCTGTCTGTCGCATTATGGACATCGGCAAATTTAAATATGCCGAAAGCAAGAAGCTGCATGAAGCCAAGCTCAAACAGAAACAGGTACAGATCAAGGAAATCAAGTTTCGTCCAAATACGGATGAAGGTGACTACAACATCAAGTTGCGCAACTTGATCAAGTTTCTGGAGGAGGGCGACAAGACCAAGATCACGTTGCGTTTTCGCGGCCGTGAAATGGCTCATCAGGAGATCGGCATGCGCCTGATAGAGCGCGTCAGGGCTGACTTGGAAGAATATGGCGTGGTCGAGCAGTTTCCGAAAATGGAAGGCCGCCAGATGGTGATGGTGTTGTCACCCAAAGCCAAGAAAAAAGCAGGCTAAATTTTAATTGTCTCGGCAGCAAGGGATGGCCGGGATGAAGTTGTAAACAGTCCCAATAATAAGTGGCGTATGGGTTAATAAGTTTTTCCACCGGAAAACACCTCGCGCCATAACTTAAGGAGCAATTATGCCCAAGATGAAAACCAAAAGCGGGGCGGCCAAGCGTTTCAAGGTTCGCGCCGGCGGTAGTATCAAGCGCTCACAAGCGTTCAAACGTCATATCCTGACCAAGAAGACTACCAAAAGCAAACGTCAATTACGCGGCACGACTGAAGTCCACGCAACCAATAAAGCATCGGTTCACGCCATGATGCCTTACGCATAAGGAGCAGACCATGCCAAGAGTAAAACGTGGAGTAGTAGCACGCGCCAGTCACAAGAAGATCCTCGACCTGGCCAAAGGATATCGCGGTCGCCGCAAGAACGTCTACCGTATCGCTAAACAAGCGGTGATGAAAGCGGGGCAGTATTCGTATCGTGATCGCCGTCAAAAGAAACGCCAGTTCCGCACTTTGTGGATTGCGCGTATCAATGCGGCAGCGCGTGAACAAGGCCTGACCTACAGCGTATTCATGAATGGCCTGAAGAAAGCGGACATTCAGGTTGACCGTAAGGTATTGTCGGACATTGCCATTTTCGATAAGCCGGCGTTTGCGCAATTCGTGGCGCAAGCAAAAGCCAGCCTCGGCGTTTAAGTTAGTCCGTTGAAAAACAAAGGAGGCGGTAAGCCTCCTTTTTTTGTTTCTAATCTCTCCCACTTCCCCTTGCACTAGCGAGAGGTTACGCCGGGAGCTAACCCGCTGCTTGGCAGCGACCTTCCCGTAGCAAGAGAAGGGGAGCTAAAGATAAATGCAAGAACTTCAACAAATTCTCGACCAGGCTCTGCAACAGTTCGCGTTGATCAGCGACGAAGCAGAATTAGAGCAGGTCAAGGCGCGCTACCTGGGCAAAGAAGGCAGTCTGACTGTATTGCTTAAGGGATTGGGCAAGCTGTCTGCGGAGGAACGTCCCGCAGCAGGGGCGCGTATCAATCAAGTCAAACAAAGTATCGAGGCGGCGTTGCAACAGCGCCGTGATACGCTTCAGCAAATCAAACTGGCGCAAAAGCTGGCGGCGGAATCGCTGGATGTGACCTTGCCCGGGCGCGGCTTGGGCACGGGCGGTCTGCATCCGGTGACACGCACGCTGGAACGCATCGAGACGCTATTCCACTCCATCGGCTATGCCGTGGCGGAAGGTCCGGAGATCGAGAGTGATTTCTACAATTTTACCGCGCTGAACATCCCGGAAGACCATCCGGCGCGTGCCATGCACGACACTTTCTACATCGACGAGAAACATGTGCTGCGCACTCACACTTCGCCGATCCAGATCCGCTACATGCAGGCGCATGTGGCGAAATACAAGCATCTGGAGACGATGCCGGACATCCGCATCATTGCTCCGGGGCGAGTCTATCGCGTGGATTCCGACGCCACCCATTCGCCGATGTTTCATCAGGTCGAAGGTCTGTGGATAGGCGAGCGTGTCAGCTTCGCCGACCTCAAGGGCGTGATCGCCGATTTCCTGCAGAACTATTTCGAGACGTCGGACATGCAAGTGCGTTTCCGTCCCTCGTTCTTTCCGTTCACCGAACCGTCGGCCGAAATGGATATGAGCTGGAAGGGCGGCTGGCTTGAGATCGGCGGCTGCGGCATGGTGCATCCGAACGTGCTCAAGCATGTCGGCATAGACAGCGAGAAATACATCGGCTTCGCGTTCGGCATGGGCGTGGAACGCTTGGCGATGCTGCGTTATGGCGTGAACGACCTCAGGCTGTTCTTTGAGAACGACCTGCAATTCCTTAAACAATTCGCCTGAACTGAATATGCAATTTTCTGAATCCTGGCTGCGTAGCCTAGTGAACCCGTCGCTCTCCAGCGAGCAACTTGCCCACCTGTTGACCATGGCTGGGCTGGAAGTGGAGGAGGTGACTGCGGTTGCGCCGCCGTTCGACAAGGTCGTCGTCGCGGAAGTGTTGAGCAAGGACAAGCATCCCGATGCCGACCGTTTGAATGTGTTGACGGTGAGCATCGGACAGAGCGAGCCGCTTACCATCGTGTGCGGCGCGCAGAACGTGACGGTCGGCATGAAAGCGCCGTGCGCGCTGGTCGGCGCGAAGCTGCCGGGCTTAGAGATCAAACAGGCCAAGGTGCGCGGCGTCGCGTCCTACGGCATGATGTGTTCTGCCAAAGAACTTGGTTTGGCCGAAGAGAGCGACGGTCTCATGGAGTTGGCTGCCGATGCGATGGTAGGACAGAGCATACGCGCCCATCTCGATCTGGACGATCATCTGATCACGCTCAAACTCACGCCTAATCGCAGCGACTGTTTGTCGTTGCATGGCATCGCCCGTGAAGTGGCTGCGCTGACTGGCGCATTGTTGCAGCCCATCCCTAATGCGTCGTTCAAGCAGATCAGTGGCCGCAGCTGCAAGGTCAAGGTGACGGCATCCGCCGCTTGTCCGCGTTACACCGGGCGAGTGATCACGGGCGTGAACGCGAAGGCAGTCACACCCGCATGGATGGTGCAGCGCCTGGAGCGCTGCGGCTTGCGCAACATCAGCGCGCTGGTGGACGTGACCAACTATGTACTGCTGGAACTGGGGCAGCCACTACACGCTTTTGATTTGGCCAAATTGCAGGGCGACCTCGAAGTGCGCTTCGCACGAGACGGGGAAAGCCTGCAACTGTTGAATGATCAGAAAATCACGTTGCAAAGCGACATGCTGGTGATTGCCGATAGCAAAAATGCCATAGCATTGGCCGGCGTGATGGGCGGTGCGGACAGTGCGGTGGATGATGCGACCAGCGACATCTTCCTGGAGAGTGCGTTCTTTGCTCCCGGCGTGATCGTCGGCAAGTCGCGTCGTCTGGGTTTCGGTTCGGATTCATCTTACCGCTTTGAGCGCGGAGTGGATTTTGCTGCCACGCAAACTTCGCTGGATCGAGCCACTCAATTGATACTCGACATCTGTGGCGGTCAAGCCGGGACATTGACTGAAGTGTGCGGCGAACTGCCAGCGCGTCATCCGGTGAAACTGCGCACCTCGCGCGTGCATCGGGTGTTGGGTTTGGCAATGGACGCTGACCAGATCGCGCAGATCCTGTCGCGACTAGGCATGGTGTTTCAACGCCAAGGCGAAGAATTTTCGGTGACGCCACCCAGCTATCGCTTCGATATCGCAATCGAGGAAGACTTGATCGAAGAAGTCGCGCGCGTATATGGCTACGAGAAAATCACGCCGCTGCCTCCGCAGGCCACCATGAACATATTGCCGCAGGCCGAGGCGCAGCGTCCCTTGGCGAAACTGCGCCAGGCACTGGTGCTGCGCGATTATCAGGAGGCCATCAATTATGCTTTCGTGGCAACCGAGTGGGAGCATGATTTGTGCGGAAACGCCGCGCCCATCGCGTTGAAGAACCCCATCGCCAGCCAGATGAGCGTAATGCGCAGCAGCTTGTTGGGCGGGCTGCTCGGCTCTTTGGGTACCAACCTTGCGCGCAAACAACCGCGCGTGCGCCTGTTCGAAGTGGGTGGTTGTTTTACTGCCGAGGCGGGCCACTATATACAGCATGAGCGTGTGGCTGGGTTGGTATATGGCACGGCGCTACCTGAGCAGTGGGGAGTGGCTGCGAATAATGTTGATTTCTACGACGTGAAGGGCGATGTCGAAGCGTTGTTCTCACCAACCCTGTTGAGTTTTGAAGGCGCACATCATCCCGCTTCGCATCCGGGACGTTCGGCGCGCATCCTGCTGGATGGTCGCGCCATCGGCTGGATCGGCGAACTGCATCCGCAATGGCAGCAGCAATACGATTTGGCGCAAGCCGTGGTGTGGTTCGAGGTTGAGCTGGATGCGTTGGCGCGGGGCAGTGTACCCAAAGCGGTAGATGTCTCACGCTTCCCGGGAGTAAGGCGCGATCTGGCCGTGGTGGTGGATGACAGGGTGACGGTTCAGTCTCTGCTGCAGGCCATGCAAGCCGAAAAAATCCCCCATGTGGTCGAGTTGGAACTGTTCGACCTGTATCGCGGCAAGGGCGTGGAGCAGGGCAAAAAAAGCCTTGCATTCCGTGTGTTATTACAAGATACTCAAAAAACATTAACCGATGCAGAAATTGACCAAAGCATTGCGCGTCTGCTGGCTGTGTTGCAGCAACAAGACGCACAGTTGCGCATGTAAGAAGGGGAGAAGGGGAGAACATGACATTGACCAAAGCAGAACTTGCGGATTTACTGTTTGAAAAAGTTGGCCTGAACAAGCGCGAAGCCAAAGATATGGTAGAAGCCTTCTTCGAGGAAATTCGTTTGCAACTGGAACAGGGTGAAAGCGTAAAATTATCCGGGTTTGGGAATTTTCAACTGCGCGACAAACCGCAACGTCCCGGACGCAATCCCAAGACCGGCGAGGAAATTCCCATTACTGCTCGCCGTGTGGTGACCTTTCATCCCAGCCAGAAATTGAAGACCATGGTGGAAAAGTCCTATCATGGAAAACCACAAGCCTAATTCCGAACTTCCTCCGATTCCGGCCAAACGCTATTTCACCATCGGTGAAGTCAGCGAATTGTGCGGGGTCAAGGCGCACGTGCTGCGCTATTGGGAACAAGAATTCACTCAACTCAAACCAGTCAAACGTAGCGGCAATCGCCGCTACTATCAGCACCATGAAGTGATGCTGATTCGCCGTATTCGAGAGTTACTGTATGGGCAGGGTTTTACGATCAATGGTGCGCGCAATCTGCTGGAAAATCCGGCCCAGCAGGATGGTCGGGGTGCCGCGCTTGCGGCAACGGTTAATGTTGCTATGCTACGTCATGAGATCAAGGAGATCATCAGCCTGCTTGGCGTATGACGTTTGTATTAACAGAGTAATTCAATCCTGTTCAATCAATCTTTTGAATTTGTCCCACAAACAGTATCTCTTTAAAAGTACGGTTCAGTTCTTTGCTGTAAAAGCCGCACATTACGATCCTTTTGCTATAGCGCACCAGGCTATTGGGCTGAACGACAAATTTTGGCCCGGCCAGCCAGATTACTCCTTGTTTGAGACTGTCCGCTTGCAAATAGGTATAGGCTTCTGCCTGCAGGGCGGTTTTTACGGTACCCAGATTAACTAGCTGTGACTGACAAGGGTACGTAAAATGGCCCCGCAACTTGGCAGGGGCATTTTTGAATTGTCTTTATGGAATGGGTCTGGCGATATCCCCGATTTGGAAACCGCTTCCGGAGAGGATGATAGCCTCGGAGAGGTTTTCATTTTGATGGTGATTGATTTTGATGACACCGATCTTATTTTCTTTGAATCCCAGAATTTGCCCGTTGTCCGGGTCGCGCAGGGTTTCACCCACGTGGTAAACGGTCAGTTGCGTACCTTCTTTCAATTGAGAACGGGTGCCCGCCTTTAAGATCAGGGACTGACCGTCAACCGCAAGAAGTTTGCCTTGAAAAGGCATAGCGCTCAATTTGCGGATAACCTTTTCGGTGGCCTTGGCGAGTGCATCTCGCAGTGCGCCGTCGCGCAGGTTGGGATCGAACGAAGACTTGGCACCCAAGCCTAATGCACCGGTGGTAGTTTTGCGATATTCACCCGCCCCGGATTCGGCCACCAGCGGCTTGCCGGTGGCGATGTCAACAAGTGCATAATCAACCGTGACACGCGCAACGACAGATTTTTTCTGGAAAACGATCGCATCTACTCCCTCTTCGACTTCCGAGTATGCAGTGATTGCGCCGGACAAGCGATAATCGAGCGCATCAAAGCCGCTGTCAGCATATTTGCTACCGGTTTTGATGACGCCGGATCTTTGTAGTGCGATGAATTTATCCGATTCCTTGAGCGAATTTTCATCCAGCAGAATGGTTTTCAGTCCGGCGGTTTCCAATTGCGTCCGGAGAATGGTCGCGGCCGCTTCGCCCACCCCGGTGACTTTAGCGGGGGCCCTGTTGTCGAACTGGACGATTCCTATGGTGTATTGCGGACCGGTATAGGCAGCACCAGCGCTTTCCAGCTGCTGAGTCTGACCTGATAATGTGCTGTCGTCCTTTGCCTGTCCGGTCATGTGCGTGATGCACGCACTGGTAGTGAGCGTGAGCGCTGCGAGGATGATGTAAATGATATGACGCGACATGATTGCTCCTTAATGAAAAGTATCCCACCCTGCCGGAAGGGTACGCTGAAGCTGATGATAATACTTGGCAACCGTATCCTGTAGAGGTGCGCCCATGGACCGTTCCAGAACGTTACTGATAAGTCCGCCGATGATTTGTGTGCTAAAAGCCTCGTTGCGTAGTGGCGAAAAAGGCGCGTTTGCGACACCGTCATAAGTCCATTTGGGCTGCCAATCATCGCCTGTAAACATTGTAAAACTGGCGGACACTTCATTATACGACAATAAAATGGCGTCAAAACTTTTCAGGCGTCCGGTCATGACCGCATCAACCCCAAGGCCTGCTGCAATTTTAGGTATGTCAACATCGCTAATTTGCCCGCCTAGCGAGATGCCGAATTGGTTGGCAAGCATCCGGTCGGTTTGGTCTATCATCAGTGGTGCATAGCCTCTGTTTTTTAACAGAGCCACCATCTCTTCCCTCATATATAAAGCCCCCACCACAGAGTTGGTTTGGTTATTCAGCGGCATTACGGCAATGGATTTGCCATGTGCAGTCGCAGCAACAGGCGCATCTGATAACCGCGCACAGCTGCTGATGCATAAGAGGATGAGTAATGATAAGAGTCTGAACAGCAACGGTGGTAAGAGAGCTCCGGTAGTTTGGGCAGTACCCAGAGGGTTTTTAGATGGTTAAACCCATCAATTGAAGATTATCTATAGACCACAATCCAAAATAATATCTAATTTCAACATAATATACATCATTTAATGGACAGCCAAGTTATGGTGTCCTTTTGTTGCTTGTTGCGTTGCGAACTAATTAGTACTAGAATGGTATTAATTAGCCGAGGTGAGTATGTTACGTTTAAGCAAATTGGCAGATTACGGCTGTCAGGTTATGGTCTATATGGCTCGCGACAGGGCTGTTCACAGCGCTAGCGAAGTGGCAAGCGCCTTGGGAATGGCTGCACCTACGGTGAGCAAGATTCTTAAAATGCTTGCCCGTGATGGCCTTGTTGCTTCTGTACTTGGTGCCAAGGGCGGTTACGCCCTTTCGCGTTATCCCAAGGAGATTTCAATCGCCGAGATAATCAATGCCATGGATGGTCCGATTTCGATTACAGAATGCAGCAGTACGTCAAAGTGTACGCGAGAGTCGTTTTGTTCGACCAGGGGAAACTGGCAGGGGATTAACCATGTCATACAGCAGGCGCTTGATAATGTCAGCCTGGCTGAAATGGTTACGCCCAATTTTCAAGTCGTGGATATGAGCGCGATTCATTCGCGCGGTATATCCGTATGAATTTATATTGGAGATGAGCATGGCGATAACATTGACTGAATCGGCTGCAAAACATATTCAAAGCCAGATCGAAAAGAGCGGCGAGGGAGTCGGGCTGCGTGTCGGGGTGAAGAAATCCGGATGCAGCGGTTTTGCCTATACGATGAATATCGCGCAGGAAGTTCAACCGAACGACACGGTATTTGAAAACTTTGGTGCGAAGCTGCTGGTGGATGCAGAAAGCTTACCTTTTCTCGAAGGCACGGAGCTCGAGTACGTCAAGGAGGGATTGGGGCATGTATTCAAGTTCAACAATCCCAATGTTAAAAATCAATGCGGGTGCGGCGAAAGTTTTGCTATTTAGGGGTCCCCTTTAAGGATTACACATGAGCACAGCATTACATAATCTGGTCAATCAGCCATATAAACATGGTTTTGTGACCGACATTGAAACCGAGGTTGTTCCGAAAGGTTTGAGCGAGGCGGTGATACGCCTGATCTCGAAGAAAAAAAGCGAGCCTGAATGGTTACTCGAGTTTCGTTTGTCCGCGTATCGGCACTGGTTGACCATGGAGGAGCCTGCATGGGCGAACGTGAGTTATCCCAAGATCGATTTTCAGGACATCATCTATTTCGCGCAGCCTAAACCGAAGAAGCAGCTGGCAAGCATGGACGAAGTCGATCCTGAATTGAGGCGCACCTTTGAAAAGCTCGGTGTGCCTTTGCATGAGCAAAAAATGATGACCGGAGTGGCCGTCGACGTGATTTTTGACAGCGTGTCGGTAACCACAACCTACAAGGCAAAGCTGGCTGAAGTCGGGATTATTTTCTGTTCCTTTTCGGAAGCGGTGCATGAGTATCCTGAGTTGGTGAAGCAATATCTGGGTAGTGTGGTGCCGAGCGGTGACAATTTTTACGCCGCGCTTAATTCTGCGGTGTTCACCGATGGCTCATTCTGCTTCATCCCCAAAGGGACGAAATGTCCGATGGATTTGTCCACTTATTTCAGGATCAATACCGAAGGCTCCGGGCAGTTCGAGCGCACGCTGATCATCGCCGAGGAGGGCGCTTCGGTGTGCTATCTGGAAGGCTGCACCGCGCCGCAGTTCGACACCAACCAGCTGCATGCGGCGGTGGTCGAACTGGTTGCGCTGGACAACGCGGACATCAAGTATTCGACGGTGCAGAACTGGTATGCCGGGGACGAAAACGGCAAGGGCGGCATTTTCAATTTTGTCACCAAGCGCGGATTGTGCAAGGGTGTCAATTCGAAGATTTCCTGGACACAGGTCGAAACCGGTTCCGCCATCACCTGGAAGTACCCGAGCTGCGTGCTGTTGGGAGACAACTCAATCGGCGAATTCTATTCTGTGGCGCTGACCAATCATATGCAACAGGCCGATACCGGCACGAAAATGATCCATGTCGGCAAGAACACCAGAAGCAAGATTATCGCGAAAGGCATTTCCGCGGGGCGATCGAACAACAGCTACCGCGGCCTGGTCAAGGTCGGCAGTCGCGCGACGGGGGCCAGGAATTATTCCCAGTGCGACTCGATGCTGATCGGCGACCGTTGTGTGGCGAATACTTTTCCCACCATAGACGTGCAAAACACCACGGCAACGATAGAACACGAGGCATCGACGTCCAAGATAGGTGAAGACCAGATGTTTTTCTTCGCGCAGCGCGGCATCGGTTCGGAAGAAGCGATTTCGATGATCATCAACGGCTTTTGCAAGGACGTGTTTGTGCATTTGCCGATGGAATTTGCGGTCGAGGCAACCAAGTTGCTCGGCCTTAAACTTGAAGGGAGCGTAGGGTGATTAACAAAGGAAGCAAGATATTGCTGGAAGTAAAAAATCTCAGGGCGGAAATCGCCGGGGTTGCCGGAGTCGAAATCCTGAAAGGCGTCGATCTCACCGTACGCGCGGGTGAGGTGCATGCCATCATGGGCATCAACGGCTCGGGAAAGAGCACCTTTTCCAAGGTGCTGGCAGGACATCCCGACTATGCCGTAACAGGCGGCAGCGCGATGTTCGAAGGCAAGGATCTTTTTTCACTCGCACCGGAAGAACGGGCAAGAGCGGGAATCTTCCTGGCGTTCCAGTATCCGGTCGAGATTCCCGGCGTGTCGAACAGCGCCCTGTTGCGTCTTGCCTACAATACGATGCAGACTGAGCGTGGACTTGAAGAGCTTGATCCGCTCGAATTCGATGACCTGATACAGGAGAAGATCAAGGTCGTCGAAATGGACCCAAGCTTCCTCGGCCGGAGCGTGAACGAAGGCTTTTCCGGCGGCGAGAAGAAGCGCAATGAAATTCTGCAAATGGCCGTGCTTGAACCCAAGCTCGCAATCCTGGACGAGACCGATTCGGGTCTCGACATCGACGCATTGAGAATCGTGGCTAAGGGCGTGAACAGCCTGCTCTCGTCCGACAATGCGGTGGTGATGGTGACGCATTATCAACGCCTGTTGAATTACATCGTGCCGGATTACGTGCATGTGATGGATGGGGGACGCATCGTCAGAACCGGCGGCAAGGAGCTCGCGCTGGAACTGGAAGCGCGCGGCTACGACTGGCTCAGGGCGGCGGCGTGATGCTGACCAAAGAACAATGCTTCGAGCAGTTGCTGCTCGGAAAAGCCGTTAAGTCGGAGGGCTGGCTGGAGCAGATCCGCACGGCAGCACTGGAACATGCTGCGATCCTTAACTTTCCCTCGGCCAGTCATGATGACTGGCGTTTCACCGATTTGTCAGCGATGTTCCAGCACGGTTTTCATCCTGTCGCCACCTATGCCAAATTGACCCTGAGCGACATCGAGAAATTTTTGATTCCCGGTGCAATCAGGCTGGTTTTTGTCGACGGATGCTATGCTACCGAACTTTCCGATTTGACCCAAACGGGGACAGGTGTGACGGTAGCTTCGCTTGCCGATCGCCTGGGAGACCCTTGGGTCGAGAAAAATTTTGGGCATCATGCGCCATACAAGCAAGATGCATTCGTCGCCCTGAACACGAACTTCTTCGAAGACGGCGCGTGGGTACACGTTGCCAGCGAAGTGACGCGGCCGATCCATTTGTTGCATATAGCAACCAAGCGCGAGGTTCCATCCGCCATTTATCCGCGCTGCTTGGTGGTGATGGATGCATCCAGTCGAGCAACCATGATCGAAGATTATGTTGGGCTGGGCGACGGAATTTATTTTTCTAATGCAGTGACCGAGGTAGTTCTGGAAAAGCATGCCCAATTGCAGCATGTGCGGGTGCAGCGAGAAGAAAAAAACGCGTTCCACATCGGTCATTGTTCGGTCGAGTCAGGCCGCGCCAGCGTTTACACTGCGACTTCGCTCGCATTCGGCGCACGCATGTCGCGCCATACCTTGCATGTTACACAGCAAGGGGAGGGCGCTGAAATGCATCTCAACGGGCTGGCCTTGATATCGGGGCGCCAGATCGCCGACACGCACACTCAGATCGACCATGCCGCACCCAGAGGCAAGAGTATCCAATTGCACAAGTGCATAGCCGATGGCTCGGCGCATGCGATTTTCAGCGGCAAGATCATCGTGCACGCAGGGGCGGTTGGGACAGACTCTGCGCAAAGCAGCCGCAACTTGCTGCTCTCGGACAAAGCGCGCATCGACACCCAACCGCAACTTGAAATCTTCAACGACGATGTGAGTTGCAAGCATGGCGCGACGGTCGGGCAGATCGATGCTGACGCGCTGTTCTTCCTCAAGAGCCGCGGGTTTACTGAGGAGCGCGCGAGAAACTTGCTCACCCATGCCTTTGCCGCCGAAATCATAGACAAAATTCCCGTGCCGTCTTTGGTCGAATCATTGGGCCGGACGATATTGGAACGCATCAGCGGAGTCCGCACATGAAGGTCGAACGGATGACTGTTGAAGGAATGAATGGCGAACGCACCGATATCGATCGGATCAATATCGATCAAGTCAGGGCCGATTTTCCGATTCTCAACCTGAAAGTTTCCGGCAAACCGCTGGTCTACCTGGATAATGCCGCCAGCAGCCAGATGCCGCAGCCGGTCATTGACCGCATCGTGCGCTACCAGAGCCAGGAGCATGCCAATATCCACCGCGCAGTGCATTACTTGAGCGAGCTGGCCACCAAGGAATTCGAGGCGGCGCGCATCAAGGTCCAGCATTTTCTGAAAGCGAAAGAATCGCGTGAAATCATATTCACGCGCGGTACAACTGAAGCCATCAACCTGGTGATGCACGGCTACGGCCGCGCTTTCATCGGGAAAGGCGATGAAATCATCCTGTCCGCCCTTGAGCACCATTCGAACATCGTTCCATGGCAAATGCTGGCGCAGGAAAAGGGGGCGGTATTGCGCGTGATCCCGATGAACGATGCGGGCGAATTGCTGATTGACGAGTTCGAAGCGCTGTTCAATGCAAAAACAAAATTCCTTGCGTTGTCGCATGTATCGAACGCGCTCGGCACGGTGAACCCGGTCAAGGCGATGATCGCCTTCGCGCACCGCCACGGTGTGCCGGTGTTGCTCGACGGAGCCCAGGCTGCGCCGCATCAGTCGCTCGACGTGCAGGACATGGATTGTGATTTCTACGCCTTTTCCGGACACAAGATGTGCGGACCGACGGGTATCGGCGTGCTTTACGGCAAGGCACAACTGCTGGAGAAGATGCAACCCTACCAGGGCGGAGGGGACATGATACTTTCGGTGACTTTTGAGAAGACGACTTACAACGTCATCCCATACAAATTCGAGGCGGGCACTCCGCCTATCATGGCGGCGATCGCCTTGGGTGCGGCGATCGATTACTTGAACGGGATCGGTCTGTCCAATATCGAGGCTTACGAAAAGGAACTGCTCGATTATGCAACGGAGAAAGTCTCAGCGCTGAACGGGGTCAGGATCATCGGTACAGCCGCGAAAAAAGCTGCGGTACTCTCATTCGAAATAAACGGGGTGCACCCGCACGACGTGGGCACGATCCTGAACGGGGACGGCATTGCGATCCGTACCGGGCATCATTGCGCCCAACCGGTGATGCAGCGCTTCCATGTTCCGGCTACCGCGCGCGCCTCGTTTGCCTTTTACAACACCAAACGAGAGATCGACAAACTGGTCGATGGCATCCGGAAAGTGCAGGAGATGTTTTCATGAGCGACATGCGGCAGCTTTATCAGGAAGTGATACTCGATCACAACCGCAAGCCGAGGAACTTCGGTTCGATACTTGGCGCGAATCGGCATGCCGAGGGGCACAACCCGCTGTGCGGGGACCACATCAAACTGTCGGTGAACGTGCTGGATGACAAGATCGAGACCATCGCTTTTGAAGGGGACGGCTGCGCGATATGCAAGGCTTCCGCCTCGATGATGACGGGTGCGGTCAAGGGAAAAACGGTGCAGGATGCCGAGATCATGGTCGAGGAATTCAGGGGCATGGCGACCGGAACCCTCGATCTGGACAACCAAGCCAACCATTTGGGGAAGCTGAAAGTCTTTGTCGGTGTCAAGGACCTGCCGTCACGCGTCAAGTGCGCGATCCTGCCTTGGCATACATTGCATGCGGCACTGAATCCTGTCCTGAGCCTGGTCGAAGGGGCTGAATCATCAATCTCAACTGAAGGCGAAGCCGATCCTGTTCCTGGCACTGGTATAGGCGAGGAATAATCATGCCTAAAATCGCTGACATCGAAGACACCCCGAACCCGAACGCGGTCAAGTTCGTGCTGAAGGACAGATTGACCTGGGGCACAGCTTGTTCTTTCGATAGCGCCGAGTCGGCCGCTGCCGATCCGCTTGCTTCCAAGTTGTTTGCCATCCCCCATGTCATCAATGTGTATTACATGGACAAATGGATCACCGTCACCCAGGACGGCGAGGCGGACTGGCCGACACTGGTGCGCGAGATCGCGATGCCGATCAGAGAGGCGGAGGCCGTCCAGAAGCCGGCATCGGAAGCCGTCGCCAACTTCGATGATGATGAGCCCAGACTCGCTGCGATCCGCGCGTTGCTGAACGAGCAGGTTCGACCCGCCCTGGTGTCGGACGGCGGCGACCTTCAGATCGTGGGCTTGGACGGGAATGTACTTTCCATTCGCTATTTTGGCGCATGCGGGAGTTGCCCGAGTTCTCTAGCCGGGACGCTTTCTGCGATCGGCAATCTGGCGCGAACCATAGAGCCCGACATCGAGGTGGAAGTGGTATGAGCGAGTGGGTGGACGTTGGCAGAGCGGAAGAGATTTCCGCCGGAGTACCCGTGCATATCGAAATAGACGGCGTGGGTATCGCGGTGTTCAAACTGGATCAAATGTTCTACGCGATCGAGGATGTCTGTACCCATGACGGCGGCAAGCTCACAGGGGGTTGCGTCGAGAATGACCAGATTGTCTGTCCGCGCCATGGTGCCCGTTTTTCGATCAGGACTGGCGAAGCCTTGACTGCACCGGCCTACGAGCCGACCGCGACATTTCCGGTCAGAGTCGAAAACGGCATGGTCCAGGTCAGGGATGATCGCTGGGACTAGTTTTTGGACATTGCAGACCGCACTAGCAAGCATACGCAAGTTTTTCCCCTGAAGTGCATTCGTCATTACCAACTTGAATCCAGGTGCAACTTGATTCAAGTTGATTGATTCCCTGTCTCTGGAATAAAAACATTAGTGCATTTTTATCTGCGTTGCGAGAATGATTTGTCATTAGTGATGCCCCCTCTGTATAATCCGCGCCTTCGGGGCGTAGCGCAGCCTGGTAGCGTACGTGCATGGGGTGCACGTGGTCGGAGGTTCGAATCCTCTCGCCCCGACCAGTTTAGTTCAACGAGTTGTGTGATTGTTGAGCATGAATTTCAAGTTTCGTACTAGCCAAGTGACTAATATGATTTCGTAGGCAATACAGAAAAATTTCTGGTTGTTCACGTCTTGCTTACCAACACAATGTCCGATCATTATCCACAGCAAGAGTCAGCCACCATCCAGCGCAAGGTCGCCATCGCAGCCTGTTTCGGCACTTTTCTGGAATGGTATGACTTCCTCACTTTCGCCTCGCTAGCTACCTATTTCAGCACGCTGTTTTTCCCCCAGGAAAATCCGGTCGCCGCACTGCTGGCGAGTCTTGCCACTTTCGGGGTTGGCATGTTGGTTCGCCCGCTAGGCGCGGCACTGTTCGGATCGATGGGAGACAAGTATGGCCGCCGCCCGGTTTTCATCGCCACTATAGTTTTGATGGGAGCGGCGACGTTCTGCGTCGGGTTGTTGCCGACCTATGCGCAGGTGGGCATGCTGGCACCCTCACTATTGCTGGTATTGCGCCTGTTGCAGGGTTTTGCGGTGGGGGGTGAGATCGGCGGCGCGGCCGTATATCTTACCGAGCATGCACCCGTTAACAAACGCGGCGCATATACCAGCGTGCTGCAATTGATGGGACCGTTGGGCATCCTGGTGTCTACGTTTCAGATCGTGTTGCTGCAATCGTTGTTGAGTATCGACGATTTCCAGTCCTGGGGATGGCGCGTGCCATTCTTGTTGTCCATCGTGTTGTTGCTGATCTCGATCAAAAGCCGGGTGAACATGTACGAGTCGCCGGTGTTCCTGCATTTGCGCGAAAAGCACGCCTTGTCGAAAGCACCTTTGCGCGAATGCCTCAGCAATCCGCACACACTCGGCCGCATGGCGCTGCTGTTTTTTTGCATTTCCGCAGGCGGCTCATTGTTGTTTTTTTCGTCGCAAGTCTACGTCAATGTTTATTTGAAAAGTGTGGTCAGACTTGATCCGCAACTTGCCGGGACGCTGGTGATGTTGAGCACGCTATTGCTGTTTCCGCTGACCATTTTTTTCGGCTGGCTGTCGGATCGAATCGGAAGAAGACCGGTGCTGCTGGCCGGTTTGCTGCTCGGCAGTCTGGCTATCTTCCCGGTATTCAAGGGCCTGATGCATTATGGCAATCCAACCCTGGAGCGCTTTAATCGCGAGGTGCCGGTGGCGTTGTATGGTGAATCTTGTGCCTACGACCCGTTTACCTCGACACGCAACGACTGCGAACGCTATCAGCAAATGCTCTCCAAACTGGGTGTGTCATACACCCTTTATCAGGCGCAGAAGCACAGTGATAACTTGGTGCCAACCGACACCTTGGTGCGCATCGGTAAGAGTGAGATTGCCGGCTTTCAGCCTGCCGAGCTCACGCAACTTTTAAAATCGGAAGGTTGGACTGAACATGCCGATGCGAAGGACACGAACAGGGTAATGATATTTTTGTTGTTGCTCATCCTGTTGATCGCCGTCGGACTCATTACCGGCCCGCAAACCGCCACGCTGGCCGAGTTGTTCCCTGCCCGCACACGCTATACGGCAGTGGCCCTGCCGCACAACCTTAGCGCCGGCTGGATAGGCGGCTTGTCGCCGTTCATGATCACATTGCTCAGTGTGAAAGCGGGCAATGCCTTGTCGGGCATGTGGTATCCGGTCGGATTGCTCACGGCCGCTTTTGTGATCGGCTTGATCTTTCTGCCGGAGACACGCAATGCGTCGCTGGAAGGCTAAACGCGTTCAACAGATCACAAATCATCATGCGCTTATGGCACAATCGCACCGATTCTTCCACGCTTATTCCTAACTCCCAATGCGCATTCTGATCAGCAATGACGATGGTTATTTCGCCCCCGGCCTGATTTGTCTCGCCGAGCATCTGGCCAAGATCGCCGATGTGGTGGTGGTCGCTCCCGAGCGCGATCGCAGCGGCGCCAGCAATTCCCTTACGCTGGATCGACCGCTCAAGTTGCGCCGTGCCGCGAATGGATTTTATTACGTCAACGGCACGCCTACCGACTGCGTGCACCTGGCAGTGACCGGCATGTTGGATCAGCAGCCCGACATGGTGGTATCCGGCATCAATGCCGGGGCCAATATGGGTGATGACACGATTTATTCCGGCACTGTGGCGGCTGCAATGGAAGGATTTTTGCTGGGTATTCCCTCCATCGCGGTTTCGCTGTTGGGCAAAGAATTTTCTTATTATGAAACTGCCGCCAGGGTGGCCAGCGAGTTGGTGCAACGCTTTGCAATGCAGAAGCACAGCCATCCCTGGTTATTCAATGTGAACGTGCCGGATGTACCTCATGATCAATTGCAAGGAATAGAAGTGACCCGCCTCGGCAAGCGTCACAAAGCCGAGCCGGTGGTGAGAGCCAGTACCCCGCATGGCGAAACCGTGTATTGGGTGGGCGCGGCAGGCAAGGCGCAAGATGCGGGTGAGGGCACGGATTTTCTCGCCGTTGCTCAGCAGTGTGTTTCGCTCACACCGCTACAGATTGATCTCACGCAATACAGTCAACTCGATGCTGTTCGCAGTTGGCTAGCTCAAGTTTAGATGAACAAGAGTCTTAACGGCATCGGCATGACTTCCCAGCGCACCCGTGCGCGCCTGATCGAGCGGTTGCGCGAACAGGGTATCAAGGACGAAGCCGTGCTGGCCGCGATGTTCGAAGTGCCGCGCCATCTGTTCGTCGATGAGGCCCTGGCGAGCCGTGCTTATGACGACGTGTCGCTGCCGATCAATTACAACCAGACCATTTCCCAGCCCTACATCGTGGCGCGCATGATCGAAGTACTGCGTGCCGCCCCTGATATTCTCAATCGCCCGCTGGGTCGCGTGCTGGAGATCGGTACCGGTTGCGGCTATCAGGCTGCAGTGTTGGCGCAGGTGGCGCGCGAAGTCTATACCATGGAGCGTATCAAGCCGCTTTACGAACGGGCCAGAAAGCAATTGAGTGATCTGAAGTTGCGCAACGTCAGCGTGCGCTATGCGGATGGCAGTGCCGGTTTGCCCGAGACAGCGCCGTTTGACGGCATCATCATGGCCGCCGCTGCGCCCACGCTTTCACAGGTGTTGCGGGAGCAGCTCGCGGTCGGTGGTAGAATGGTGCTGCCGGTTGGAACACAGGAACAGTGGCTGTATTTGATCGAGCGTGATGCGGGCGGATTCCATGAAACCAAACTGGAACCGGTGAAATTCGTACCGCTATTAATAGGGAAAGCATGAAGCCGAATCAATTTTTCACATTATTACTGATGGCAGTCGTATTGGCGGGATGTGCTTCGAAGGGGCGACACGCACCAGTCATAGAGCGCGGTGTGACTGGAAAGAAGAGTGAAGAAACAGGGAAAAAATCCTCTCGCGAAAAAGATTGGCGGCCCGAGTCGTATGTCGTGCAGAAGGGCGATACCCTTTACAGTATCGCTTTCAATTACGGCTTTGATTATCACGAACTGGCCGAAATGAATGGCATCAAAGACCCGAGAGTTATCTCCATAGGGCAGGAAATCCGTCTGTTCCCGGGCAGATCGTTGTCAACCGCCCGCGCTAACGAGGCAGTCGAGGCCAAGCCGAGCGTATCGTTGCCGAAAGAACAGCCCAAGCTGGTGAAATATGCATACAGCGAGGCGGCATTGGCGCAGATCGAGAAAGTCCAGGGGCCGACCAAACCTGATGCGACGTCGGTTGCAAAATTAGAAACCAAACACGAAACAGTTGAAGAAACGGGCGCAACTGCGAATGAGGGCGAAGAGGCAGCGATTGAATGGGGTATGCCCACGCAGGGTAAATTGATCGGCCAGTTTTCAGAATCTGCCAATCGCAAGGGCATCGATATCGCCGGCAAGCTTGGCCAACCGGTTGTTGCCAGTGCGGCAGGCAAGGTGGTGTATAGCGGCAGCGGGTTGCGCGGTTATGGCAAACTGATCATCATCAAACACAACAAGACCTATCTCAGCGCCTATGCGCATAACGACAAAGTGCTGGTCAAGGAAGGCCAGAGCGTCGCGCGCGGGCAAAAGATCGCCTTGATGGGTAACACCGATGCCGACCAGGTCAAGCTGCATTTTGAAGTGCGCCGTCTCGGCAAGCCGGTGGATCCGGCGAAATATCTGCCGATCGGTAAATCATGAGCGAATCTGATCTCGTTATTCCTGCTTTCGCGGGAATGGCGAATATATAGAGACTTCTTTGCGCGATAAAATCCTTGATGTGACAAATCATGACCGCGACAGCGCGGATTTGCGCTACGTCTATCCGGTGGTATCGCGACGTTCCGGTGGTGTCTCGGTCGGCATCAACCTCAATACCAACAATGCCTGTAACTGGCGCTGCATCTACTGCCAGGTCCCCGGTCTGAAACGCGGCTCTGCGCCGGCTATAGATTTATCGATTCTGGAAAAAGAGCTGCGCGGTTTTCTCAATGAGCTGTTGCACGGCGATTTCATGCTTAATCGTGTCCCGGAAGGCTTGCAGCGCATCAATGACATCGCGCTATCCGGCAACGGCGAACCGACCAGTGCCGGGGAATTCGTCCAGGTCATCGCACTCATCGCCCGGGTGCGCGGTGAACTGGCTTTGCCGGATGCGGTGAAAACCTTGTTGATCACCAATGGCAGCCTGTTGTACCGCAACTCAGTCCAACAAGGTCTGCGCGACATGGCGAAGCTCAACGGAGAAGTGTGGTTCAAGCTGGATCGCGCCAGCGAGGCGGGGATGCAACGCATCAACGACATCCATATGAGCCTCAATAAAGTCCGCGACAATCTGATCGCTGCCATAGCATGTTGCCCAACCTGGCTGCAGACCTGCTGGTTCGCATTGGACGGCGAACCGCCATCGCGTCAGGATGAAGACGACTATATCGAGTTTGTTGCAGCACTGTTGCGCGACGGACATGAACCGCAAGGCGTACTGCTCTACAGCCTGGCACGGCCTTCACTGCAGGCGGAAGCGCCGCGCCTGTCTGCACTGCCCGCAGAACATCTGCAAGCTTTCGCGGATCGCATCAGCAAGCTCGGCTTGGCGGTCAAAGTCACGCCCTGATCGCACAGTCGTTTGACGGATCCACCTCCTACATTCAAGCGCATGAAACAAACACCCGAATGGAACCTGGCAGCGTTGCTGCAATCGCCGCTGTTCGCGCCGTTGCATCCGATACTTGCCGACCTTGAGGCTGGCGGTTTTCCCACGTTGCAAGACTGCAATGCGCTACTCACATCCCGCCCGTTACTCATCACTGTGCAGAGCGGATCGCCGCTGCGTTTTGTGGCACAGGAATGCGGCAAGTTGCCGTTTGAAGCGCAATACGAGCCGCGTTGTTACCTTAAAGGCGAGGTGCAGATGCGCGCACATAACTGGCATGACCTGCTCAATGCGCTGGTGTGGCTGACCTTCCCAAAAACCAAGTCCATCCTCAATGCGCGCCACTACGATGCACTGATTGAAGAAAGGGCATCAGCCATACCAAGGCGCGGAGCAGTGCGCGACGTGAATACCCTGCTGGATGAATCCGGCGTGATCGTGGTGTATGCCGATGCGGATTTGGCTGAACTGCTGCGAAACTTCAAGTGGAAGGAATTATTCTGGCAGCGGCGCGAACAGGTAAGGGCAGGGATGGGCTTTTATCTATTCGGCCACGGCTTGTACGAGAAGGCGCTGCAACCCTATGTCGGCATGACCGGGCAAGGGCTGCTGCTGGCGGTGGAACCAGCGTTCTTCAGTTGGCCGCTGGCGCAGCAGTTGGCGTATCTGGACAGCCTGTTGGCGGACTACCTGGCCGCGCCTGGACATTGCCGCAGCACCCGCGATCTTTCCCCGGTGCCGTTGCTCGGCGTGCCGGGATGGGCGGCAGACAACAACTGTGCGGCGTATTACGACAACACCGCGTATTTTCGTCCCGGCAGGCGCGGGTGAAAATTTCAATTCAACCCGTAATCGTAAGTTCGGGCTTTGCCCGACAATCGATTTCGGCGGGCATAGCCCGCCCTACATTTTGATTTCTTGGAAGTGATCAGAAGATATCGTCCACCTTTGGTATCATAGCGACCTTACGCAACACCTCTTTCTCCAGTATCTCCGAATGTTAAGTATCTCTGAATGTTAAGCAAGCTCAACCAGGTTCAGCGTGACGCAGTGACTCACCTCGACGGCCCTTTGCTGGTGCTGGCCGGGGCGGGCAGCGGCAAGACGCGCGTCATCACCCACAAGATCGCGTATCTGGTGCAGGAATGCGGCTATGAGCCGCGCAACATCGCGGCGATCACGTTTACCAACAAGGCCGCCAACGAGATGCGCGCACGCGTCGGTGACTTGCTGAAGAATACCAATACCAAAGGCCTGGTGGTGAGCACCTTCCATTCGCTGGGCATGAACATCCTGCGCGCCGAGGCCAAACTGCTGGGCTACAAACCGCAGTTCTCGATCTTCGACAGCAGCGACACATGGAAGATATTCAGCGAACTGAGCAACTCAGCCGACAAGCAGGAAATCCGCGACATGCAGACGCAGATATCGAACTGGAAATCCGCCTTCGTCTCGCCGGAACAAGCAGCACAAAATGCCGAAAATGACGAAGTCAAAGTCCATGCGCGCATCTATGCACGCTATCAGGAAACGCTGAGCGCCTATCAGGCGGTGGACTTCGACGACCTGATCCATCTGCCGGTGGTGCTGTTCAAGCAGCATCCCGAAGCCCTGTTGCGCTGGCAACTGCGGCTGCGTTATCTGCTGGTGGACGAATATCAGGACACCAACGATTGCCAGTACCAGTTGATCAAACTGCTGGCAGACATGCGCGCCGCGCTGACCGTGGTGGGGGATGACGATCAGTCGATCTACGCCTGGCGCGGCGCAAGCATCGAGAATCTGCACAACCTGCGCAATGATTACGCCAAGCTGCGCGTCATCAAGCTGGAGCAGAACTACCGCTCCTCGCAGCGCATCCTCAAGGTGGCGAACCACCTGATCAACCACAACACCAAGGTGTTCGAGAAGAAGCTGTGGAGCGACCACGGCATCGGAGACCCGATACGCATCTACGCGGCGCGCGACGACGAGCACGAGGCCGAAAGTGTGGTGATGAAGCTGATGTCGCACAAGTTCGAGCATCGCACCAAATATTCCGATTACGCGATCCTGTACCGCAGCAATCACCTGTCGCGGGCGTTCGAAGAGCATCTCCGTGCCCAGCGTGTGCCATACACCGTCAGCGGCGGCACGTCGTTCTTCGACCGCGCCGAGATCAAGGACATCACCGCTTATTTGAGGCTGATCGCGAACCCGGACGACGATCCGGCCTTCATCCGCGCCATCACCACCCCGAAGCGCGGCATAGGCAACACCACGCTGGAGAAGCTTGGCAGCTATGCGGGAGAGCGCCACATCAGCTTGTTCGAAGCAGCTTTCGACGCGCATGTCCAACATGAGGTGCAACCGCGCCAATACGAAGAACTGATGCTGTTCTGCAACTTCATAAACCGGATACAGGACCGCGCCGACAAAGATCCGTGCGCCGAATTGCTCGACGAGTTGCTGCGTGCGATCAACTACGAGACCTGGCTGTATGACTCGCACGACCCACGCCAAGCCGAGAGCAAGTGGAAGAACGTCGAGGACTTCATCGGCTGGCTCAAGCGTAAAGCCGAGGCGGATGAGAAGTCATTGATTGCGATGGTGCAGACCATCGCGCTGATCAACATGCTGGAAGGCAAAGACCAGGAACAGGATGCCGTCTCACTGTCCACACTGCACGCCGCCAAGGGACTGGAATTCCCCCACGTGTTCATCATCGGCGCAGAAGAAGAAATCCTGCCGTTCCGCGACAGCGACGAAAAGCAGATCGAAGAAGAACGCCGACTGATGTACGTCGGCATCACCCGCGCCGAGCGCAGCCTGCAGATCAGCTACTGCAACCGCCGCAAACGCGGCAAGGATTGGATGGCCTGCGAGCCGAGCCGTTTTCTGGAAGAGATGCCGGAAGATGAATTGGTCTATGCGGGCGGCCACGCGGATGCTGTGCCCACTGTGACCAAAGACGAGGGCATGGATAAGCTGGCGAGGTTGAAGGCGATGCTGAATAAACCCGTAACGGAATAATGCCTATGGGCGATTGGCCTGTATCGACACACTATAGTCACTCCGTCCTGTTTTCAGTGATACTAGTCACAGCTGGCAGATAGCTGCCAGCGAAGGCAGGATATGCATCTGCGGATTACGAATATTCGATACAGACGGTCGATCTCATTCGAAATGGACGTTCAACAAGTTGCGTTCATAGCGTACTGGCATCCGAGCGTAACAGCCAGAAAATTGGCAGTAATTGATGAAATTTAGTCATATGAAGATGATATTCCTAACCTGGAAAAATTATAAAACCTGATTTTTAATTAAAATCAACAGGTAGCAATATTGGCACATCTATTGCGGGAGTTCTTACCGACACATGACTTGGTGTGTTTAATTCATAATAAGGAGCTTTATCATGAAAAACATTCAACAAGGTAATACCATGGTTGATCGGATGATCATGGTTGCGTTTATCGGCCTTATAGTTCTCGAGTTTTTTGTAGAACAGCCGATATCTCAAATTAGCTTGGCGACAGGTTTTTTGACGGATTTTTTATAGATAGGGGGCCAGTGCTTTGATCTGTGTGTTGGTGGCTACACTTTTTTGACCCAGATGCCGGGATTTCGTTGATCCAAGCATCCCCCTTGTAAACCATTGCAAGCATTGGGGGGCTGTTAGTTGACATGGTTCAGTCCAATTTCGTCACTTGGGTCAATTCACGACTGGCCGCAACACCAAATTGTTTTTAACCAATATTGTGGAGAACCAACATGAGTATTAACATGAAAAATATCTTTAGAAATATATGTTTTTTATCAGGTGCTGTAGCTTTTCTGCTAATGGGTAATACAGCTTTCGCAGATACACCTGATAGCCTGAAGGGCGCTACTTTGGTTGATGCAGTTAAAGCCAAGTCGCTGTTCGATGCAGGTGTCAAGGTGATCGATGCGCGCGTTGCCAACGAATATGCCGAAAGCCATATCAAGGGCGCGATTAACGTTCCCTACAAGGAAAAGAGTGCCAAGGCTGTGGATTTTGATGTGAAACAGGACAGCACAGACCTGAGCAAACTTCCCGCCGATAAAAATACAGCCATTCTCATTTACTGTAACGGCGCCGAATGCTGGAAGAGTTATAAGGCTTCTGTAGCCGCTATTAAAGCTGGCTACAAGACCGTCTATTGGTTCCGTCTCGGTCTTCCTGAGTGGAAAGCCAAAGGTTATCCAACGGAATAATGGCCATGCTGCTGGCGGCACCAGTTCGGCGCCGCCTGTCGTATTAAAGGAGGTTTAAATCTTTTTGGTTTCGTTATAACACCCTCTCATCGAATCCATACATGAAGTATTTCGGAGCATTGTCATGAAATCCATAACGTTCAAGTCAAAACTTATTATCGGATTCTTGCTGGCGGTCATTCCTTCGCTGGTGCTGACTGTCGTTGATGTCTATAGCGTCAATATGGGCAACGATGCTTTGGCCTACGTTTACGAAAACCGGATGAAACCGACTACGGCACTGCAAGAAATGGATGGTGCTCTCAAGGAAATACGATTCAGAATGGCGGGAGTATTGCTTGATCAGATGCCTGCGGCAGGTTCACGCAACCACCTCAAGGAAGTTCGCGGAAAGATTTTTGAAGATTGGAAAAATTTCAAAAAAGACACAAATGAAAATGAATATAGCGAAGAAACCAGGGTGCAAATCTTCAAGATAGACAAGCAAATCGCTTTGCTACCGGCATTTTTGGACAAATTGGATAGCGCTTATGAAACAGATGAAAAATCCCTGATCACCCCAATGCTTGAAGACGAATGGCCTGCATTTCATAGCGGCTTGATCAAGCCGATATCCATACTGCTTCCGGAACAACAACTCGCGGTAAAGCAAACTTATGAAAATGGCAAAGCGACCGGCAAGCGACTGGTGATTTTCGGGATTGCCTTTTTTGGCATCAGCCTACTTATGGGAATAATAGTGGCGTTCCTGATAATCCGCTCGCTTCTTAAACAGCTGGGAGGTGAACCTGAGTTTGCGATAAAAATTGCAGGAAGAATCGCTGAAGGTGACTTTACCGTGGCAATTGAAACGAAGGCAAACGACGAATCGAGCTTGATGTTTGCCTTGAAGCGCATGAGCGAAAGCCTCACCAACATTGTCACCGACGTGCGTAACACCACCGAAACGATCACCGCCGCCTCGCAGGAGATCGCGGCGGGCAACAGCGACCTGTCGCAACGCACCGAAGAACAGGCCTCCAGCCTGGAAGAGACCGCCTCCAGCATGGAAGAACTGACCTCGACCGTGAAGCAGAACGCCGAGAACGCCAAG
>Ga0097691_1000374_pt1 | contig 40630 bp, 37 predicted proteins | sample NGESurdeep072012_8_FD_72858 | JGI IMG/M metagenome (GOLD analysis project Ga0097691, IMG submission 72858) | Arctic peat soil microbial communities from Barrow, Alaska - NGEE Surface sample 210-1 deep-072012 | ecosystem: Environmental > Terrestrial > Soil > Wetlands > Peat ... | reverse complement strand
GCCGAATTCGAAAAGGCGATGAAGCTGGATCCCAAGTTGTACGAGGCGCCTTATTTTTACGGGCGGGCGAGAATGTCGCAGGGACGCTTCGCCGAAGCCGCCAGGCTTTTCGAGCGGGCCGGCGCACTGCGACCCGAGGATTTTCAGGCACCCTACTTTCTCGCGCAGGCCCACAACTCGATGGGAATGGTCGCCGAGCGCGACGTCACCCTGCGACGCGCTATCAGGCTCATGCAAAGCCGACTCGAGCTGAATCCTGACGATGCGAGAGCCTGCAATCTCATCGCGGCCGCCTTTTCAATATTGGGGGAGACGGCACCGGCGCTCGACTATGCCGAGCGCTCCCTTGCCATCGACCCTGATGATCCGATGCTGCTCTACAACGTTGCCTGCACATATGCGCAGCTGCACAAGCCCGATGACGCGCTTGGCTGCCTCGAGCGCGCGGTAGACAAGGGCTTCGGTCACAAGGAGTGGATCGAGCACGATCCCGATCTTGAGTCCATTCGCGATACGCCCCGCTTCAGGGCAATCGCGCAGGCGATGTAGCATGGCGACTGCACTGCCGCTCGACCGCCTTCGCGCAGCGTTGTCCCAGAGCTATACGATTGACCGTGAGCTCGGACGCGGCGGGATGGCAACGGTGTATCTCGCGCAGGACGGCAAGCACGAGCGACTAGTCGCGTTGAAGGTTCTCCACCCCGATCTTGCCGCGACGCTCGGCCCGGAGCGTTTTCTCCGTGAGATCAAGCTCGCCGCACGACTCAATCATCCTCACATTCTGCCGCTCCACGATTCGGGAGAGGCCGAGGGCTTTCTTTATTACGTGATGCCGTACGTTGAGGGCGAATCGCTCCGCGAGCGGCTCGACCGCGAGCGACAGCTTCCGATAGAAGAGGCCGTTCACCACGCGCGCTCGATTGCTTCCGCTCTCGATTACGCCCACCGTCAGCAGATCGTGCATCGCGACATCAAGCCCGAGAACGTGATGCTGTACGAAGGCGAAGCGATGGTGATGGACTTCGGGATCGCCAAGGCGGTCAGCTCGGCTGGCGCGGACACACTGACGCAGACGGGAATGATGGTCGGCACTCCGGCGTACGTCAGCCCCGAGCAGGCCGCCGGCGAGACGAATCTCGACGGGAGAAGCGATCAGTACAGTCTGGCGTGCATGCTCTATGAGATGCTGAGCGGCGAGCGCGCGTTCAGCGGTCCCACCGCGCAGGCGGTAATGGCGAAACGGTTCACGGAGACGGTCAAGCCTCTACGGTCACTGCGCGGCAGCATCCCGGAGGCCGTCGAGCGCGCAGTCACGCGCGCGATGTCCACTGACGCTGCCGCGCGGTACAAGACTGCAGCCCAGTTCGCGCAGGCGCTGGCATCGAGCAGTCTCACCACACCCACGGATACTCAGACGCTGCCACAGCAGACGGTTTCGTCGGCAAAATCGGTCGCGGTCCTTCCCTTCTCCAACATGAGCACTGATGCGGAGAACGAGTACTTCGCTGACGGGATGGCGGAGGAGATCATCAACGCGCTGTCGAAGATCCAGTCGCTGCGCGTCGCCTCGCGCACTGTCTCGTTCGCGCTCAAGGGGAAAAATGAGGACCTCGCTGAGGTCGGGCGAAAACTTCACGTCTCCACAGTCCTCGACGGCAGTGTGCGACGAATGGGAAATCGCGTCCGCATCACGGCGCAGCTCGTAAACGTCGCTGATGGATACCAGCTCTGGTCCGACCGCTACGATCGTGAGATGGAGGACATTTTCGCGATTCAGGATGACATTTCCCAATCGATCGTCAAGGCCCTCCGCGTGATTCTGAGCGAAGACGAGAAGAAGAAAATCGAGAAAGCGCGAACGATCAACGTCGAGGCGTACGACTACTACATTCGCGGCCGTCAGTTCTTTCACCAGTTGCGCCGAAAAAGTCTCGAGTACGCAAAGCAGATGTTCAACAAGGCGATCGAGGTCGATCCCGAATACGCATTGGCGCATGCCGGCGTAGCCGACTGCTGCTCTCTGCTGTTCATGTACTTCGACGCTCGCGAGCTCAATCTTCGCCAGGCAGATCTGGCGAGTCGGCGGGCGCTCGAGCTCGAGCCTGATCTCGCAGAAGCCCACGTTGCGCGAGGGCTCGCAGTTTCGCTCAGCAAGGGTTACGACGAAGCGGAGCGGGAATTCGAGGCGGCGATGCGACTCGACCCAAAGCTCTTCGAGGCAGCGTATTTCTTTGCAAGGGCCCGACTGTCGCAGGGACAGCCGCTGGAGGCCGCCAAGCTCTTCGAGCGCGCGGTTGCCCTTCGACCCGAAGACTACCAGGCCCCCGCCCTGCTTGGCCAGGCATATCACGCGGCCGGCAAACCCGTGGATTCCCAGAATTCCTACCGGCGCGCCGTGCAGCTCGTCAACGAACGCCTCGAGCTGAATCCGGATGATGCCCGCGCTTTGATCATGGGTGCCGTGTCCATGGCGGCGATTGGCGACACGAAGGTGGCGCTTGATTTCGTCGACCGCGCGGTGGCCGTCGATCCCGACGATGCCGGCGTTCTCTACAACATTGCCTGCGCCTACTCGTCGCTCGGGAGGCCCGAGGAATCGATTACAATTCTCGAGCGCGCGGTGGACAAAGGTTACGCTCACAAGGGATGGATGGAGAACGATCCCGACCTCGAGCCGATCAGGGGCTTGCCGCGATACCAGGCACTCCTGCAGGTGATGTGACAGCCTCGCTTCCGATCGAGCGCCTTCGCGGCGCGCTGTCGCAGACGTACACCATCGACCGCGAGCTTGGCCGCGGAGGCATGGCGACCGTCTATCTAGCACAGGACTGCAAGCACGAGCGGATGGTTGCTCTCAAGGTGCTGCATCCCGAGCTCGCCGCGTCGCTCGGACCCGATCGCTTCCTCCGCGAAATCAAGGTCGCCGCGCGTCTCAACCACCCTCACATCCTTGGCCTGCATGACTCCGGCGAAGCGGACGGCTTCCTCTATTACGTGATGCCTTACGTTGAGGGAGAGTCGCTGCGCGAACGACTCGACCGCGAGCATCAGCTCCCAATCGACGAAGCAGTGCACCACGCGAGATCGATCGCCTCGGCACTCGATTACGCCCATCGCCAGCAGATCGTGCACCGCGACATCAAGCCGGAAAACGTGATGCTGTACGAGGGCGAAGCGATGGTGATGGATTTCGGGATCGCCAAAGCGGTGAGCCTGGCGGGACACGACACGCTCACGCAGACCGGCATGATGGTTGGCACCCCCGCATACGTGAGCCCGGAACAGGCGGCAGGCGAGACGAATCTCGACGGCAGAAGCGATCAATACAGTCTGGCGTGCGTTCTCTATGAGATGCTGACGGGTGAACGGGCGTTCGCCGGTGCCACGCCGCAGGCGGTGATGGCGAAGCGATTCACCGAAACTGCAAAACCGGTCCGGTCGCTCCGCGGAGCCATTCCGGAGAATGTCGAGCGAGCTGTCGGCAAGGCAATGTCTACCGATGCCGACGGCCGGTTCAAGACCGCCGCAATGTTCGCGCAGGCGCTCGCCTCCACCTCTCTCACGACGCCCACAGACACGGCAACGATGCCGCAGCCCACAGTGGCGGCAGCGAAATCCGTTGCGGTGCTGCCGTTTGTAAATGCGAGCGCGGATCCGGAGAACGAATACTTCGCCGACGGAATGGCCGAGGAGATCATCAACGCTCTGTCGAAGATTCAGACGCTCCGCGTGGCTTCCCGCATCGTCTCGTTCGCGCTCAAGGGAAAGAACGAGGACCTCGGCGAGGTGGGACGCAAGCTCCACGTGTCCACGGTTCTCGACGGCACGGTGCGACGAATGGGGAATCGCGTCCGCATCACCGCACAGCTCGTAAACGTTGCGGACGGATACCAGCTGTGGTCGGAGCGTTACGACAGAGAGATGGAGGACATCTTCGCAATTCAGGATGACATCTCTCAGGCGATTGTGAAGGCGCTGCGGGTGATCCTGAGCGAAGAAGAAAAGAAGGCGATCGAAAAAGTCCGGACCGTCAATCTCGAGGCATACGAGTACTACCTGAAGGGCCGGCAGCACTTTCACCAGCTGCGCAGAAAGAGTCTCGAATACGCTCGCCAGATGTTCAACCGGGCCATCGAGATAGATCCAGAGTATGCGCTTGCCCATGCGGGCGTGGCTGACTGCTGCTCCCTCCTGTACACTTACTTCGACGCGCGAGAATCGAACCTGAGGCAGGCCGATCTTGCAAGCCAGCGAGCATTGGAGCTCGAGCCGGACCTTGCCGAAGCTCACGTCGCGCGCGGAATTGCCGTGTCCCTCAGCAAACATTTCGAAGAGGCCGAACAGGAATTCGAAACGGCCATGCGCCTCGATCCAAAGCTTTTCGAGGCACCGTATTTCTACGCCCGCGCGCTCAAGTCAGAAGGCCGCTTCGCCGAAGCTGTAAAGTTGTTCGAGCGCGCAGCCACCGTGCGACCCGAAGACTTTCAGGCAGCGTCACTCATGGCCTCTTCATTAGAGTCCCTCGGAATGCACACCGAAAGCGAGGCTGCGAACCGCCGAGTGTTGAAGCTCATCGAAGACCGACTGGCATTGAATCCCGAAGACGCCCGGGCATGCAATCTCGCCGCGACAACACACTCCAAACTTGGAGAGACAGAGCCGGCGCTTGAATTCGCCCGCAAATCCCTGGAGATCGACCCTGACGATCCGATGCTGCTATACAACGTCGCATGCACCTATAGCATGCTCGGAAAGACAGACGATGCTCTCACTTGTCTCGAACGATCGATCGACCGCGGATTTGGTCACCGGCAATGGATCGAGCACGATTCGGACTTTGCCCCTATACGCGAGACGCCGCGATTCCAGGCAATCCTCAGGGTGATGTGACATTGGCCCCTCCTCTCGAACGCCTCAAGACGGCGCTGTCCCAGACATACACCATCGACCGCGAGCTCGGCCGCGGGGGAATGGCGACTGTCTACCTCGCGCAGGACAACAGGCATGAGCGACTTGTCGCGTTGAAAGTGCTTCATCCTGAGCTTGCCGCATCGCTCGGCCCTGATCGCTTTCTGCGCGAGATCAAGGTGGCGGCGCGGCTCAACCATCCGCACATCCTCGCGCTGCACGAGTCCGGCGAGGCCGACGGATTTCTCTACTACGTGATGCCTTACGTCGAAGGAGAGTCACTTCGCGAGCGGCTCGACCGCGAGCAGCTTCTCCCGGTTGACGAAGCCATTCGCCATGCATGCTCGATCGCTTCCGCACTCGACTATGCTCACCGCCAGCAGATCGTGCATCGCGACATCAAGCCCGAAAACATCATGCTGTATGAAGGCGAGGCGATGGTGATGGACTTCGGCATCGCCAAGGCGGTGAGTGCCGCCGGCTCGGAGACCCTCACGCAAACAGGGATGATGGTCGGCACTCCGGCATACGTCAGCCCCGAGCAGGCCGCCGGGGAGTCGAACATCGACGGCAGAAGCGATCAGTACAGTCTCGCCTGCATGCTCTACGAAATGTTGAGCGGCGAGCGACCGTTCACTGGCGCCACCGCTCAGGCAATCATGGCCAAGCGCTTCACCGAGACAGTCAAGCCGATCCGCTCCGTCCGCAGCAGCGTTTCGGAAAACGTCGAGAGAGCCATCAACAAAGCAATGTCAACAGACGTGTCGGGACGCTTCCGGACGACGGCGATGTTCGGCCAGGCGCTCGCATCGACCAGCCTTTCGACCCCGACTGATACCGAGACGATGCCACAACCCGTCGTCTCGTCAGCAAAGTCCATCGCTGTGCTTCCCTTCACCAACATGAGCGCCGATCCGGAGAACGAGTACTTCACGGACGGCATGGCCGAGGAAATCATCAACGCACTCTCGAAGATCCAGACCCTGAGAGTCGCGTCGAGAACCGCGTCCTTCGCCCTCAAGGGAAAGAACGAGGAGATCGCCGAGATTGGACGAAAGCTCAAGGTGTCCACGTTCCTCGAGGGTAGTGTACGGAAGATGGGCAACCGCCTCCGGATTACTGCGCAGCTTGTCAACGTCGCTGACGGCTACCATCTCTGGTCGGAGCGTTACGATCGCGAGATGGAAGACGTATTCGCGATTCAGGACGACATCTCGCAGTCGATCGTCAAGGCGCTGAGGGTGATTCTCAGCGAAGACGAGAAGAAGGCGATTGAAAAAGCCCGTACCGAGAACGTGAAGGCTTACGAGTATTACCTTCGCGGGCGCCAGTTCTTCGAGATCAGGCGTAAGAGTCTCGAGTACGCCCGGCAGATGTTCAAGAAAGCGATCGACCTTGACCCTCAGTACGCGCTCGCCCATGCCGGGGTCGCTGATTGTTGCTCACTGCTCTACATGATGTTCGACGCACGGGAGTCAAATCTCCGCCAGGCCGAGGCGGCAAGCCATCGAGCACTCGAGCTGGAGCCTGATCTCGCCGAAGCGCACCTCGCGCGGGCGATAGCTGTGTGGCTCAATCGCAATTTTCCCGAGGCCGAAGCGGAATTCGAGAAAGCGATGCGATTGGACCCCAAACTGTTCGATGCCCCGTATTTCTACGGACGGGCGTGCCTCGCGCAAGGCAAGTTCGCCGAAGCCGTGCGCTTGTTCGACCGAGCCTCGGCCCTTCGCCCAGACGATTTTCAGGCGCCCAGCTTTCTCTCTCAAGCCTATAAAGGACTTGGCAGAAACGCCGATGCCGACGCAGCAAACCAGCGCGGACTCAAGCTTACGTTGGAGCGGATCGAGCTCAACCCGGACGACGCACGCGCTTACAACCTCGCCGCGGCGACTCTGGCTGCGTCCGGCGACAAGGACCGGGCGCTCGAGTTCGCGCGCCGCGCAGCGGAGATCGATCCCGAGGATACGATGACTCTGTACAACACCGCGTGTACTTATGCCGTTCTTGATCGAGGGGAGGAGGCCCTGGACTCTCTCGAGCGCGCTCTCGATAAAGGGTGGGGACACAAGGACTGGATCGAGCACGATCCGGACTTCGATAGCCTCAGAGACACGCCCCGCTTCAAGGCAATACTCGACGCAATGTAGTCGCCGGTTGCGAGCGGCCTCGCGCACAAGGTCCTACTGCGCGCCTTGCCCCTTGTAGATAACCCCGCCCTTCATCACGAAGCTGACGTGCTCCACGACGTGGATGTCCTGCAACGGATCGCCCGGCACAGCGACGATATCGGCGAATTTCCCGGCGGCAATCGAACCGACCTTCGAATCCCACCCGAGAAGCTTCGCTCCGCCCATTGTGCCCGCGGTGAGCGATGCCATGGGAGTCATTCCGCCCCATTCGACCATGAGCACGAATTCGTGCGCGTTGGTCCCATGAGCAATGACGCCCGCATCCGTGCCGAGTGCGATCGGGATACTGTGGGCAACGGCGATATGGATTGCCTTCCTCATTGCTGCCGCCGCGGCCAGGGCCTTTTCCGCGCGCAGGCCCTTGAGCACTCCGGTCTTCGCAAATCCTTCCACCGTTTCACCCGCCATCAGCGTCGGAACGAGGAATGTCCCGCGCTGGGCCATCATTGTTGCCCCTTCCTCATCGAGAAACGATCCATGCTCGATTGACGAGACGCCTGCGCGAACGGCGATCTTGATTCCCTCCGTGCCATGCGCATGCGCGGCCACTTTTCTTCCGAGCTTGGTAGCCTCATCCACCCCCGCCTTCATCTCTTCGTAGGTGTACTGCGTCGCGCCGACCGCGTCTCCCTCGGACAGCACGCCACCAGTGGCGCACATCTTTATTACGTCGGCGCCCGACTTCACCTGATAGCGGACGGCGGCGCGCACCTCTTCCGGTCCGTTCGCGATGCCATCCTTCGGCCCAAGCTCGATCAGCCCTGGTCTGAAGCCATTCTCATCACAGTGACCGCCCGTTATCCCAATGGCGTTGCCGGCGTTCTGCATTCTCGGACCGGGGACGCGGCCGTCAGTTATCGCCTGTCGCAATGCGATGTCGTCGAAATGCGGGGATCCTACGACACGAATTGTCGTGAACCCGGCCATCAACGTCTTGAGCGCGTTGGCAACGCCGAGAATTGCTCCGTATGAGGCGTAGTCCTTCACCACCGCGAGATCGGCGAGCGGATCGCCGAGCGTCCGGCCTGTGATGTGGGTGTGAGCGTCGATGAAGCCTGGCAGCAATGTGACGTCACCAAGGTCGATGACCTGCGCGCCTGGCGGGACCGTCACTGCCGCGGACGTTCCGGCAGCGACGATGCGGTCGCCGGAGACTACGATGACCGCATTGCTGATCGTCGCCGCGCCGGTTCCGTCGATCATTCGCGCGGCCCGCAGAACTGTGGCGTGCTGGGCGCCGGCCGGCGCGGACAGCACTGCCATCGCGGCAAACGTCAGCGCGAGGAATTTGCGGAGCATGTGTCTACCAGTTTGGGTGAGGGGCAAACTTAACACGCCTCTTCTTCGCCGGGATGCTTGGAGTCCGCGGCGCCCGCAACCCGGCGTCGCCCGTGACAACCCTCAAAGCTCCCGGGATGCACCGAACAAGGACACTCGCTGACTTTGCCTGATGGATTTCTCCGTCAGCCTCGTACATCGGCATTGCGTCGAATGCGACGGTGAACCCGGCGGCGCGCTCGATGTGTACCTCGGCGTAGCGCGGGTGTCTGCCCCGGGCTACCGCGACCAGGATCAGCAAACGCCGGAAGGCCGACACGTCGTGGACAGCAATGGCGTCCAGCTCTCCGTCTGTCACCAATGCTGTCGGAGCGATTGGAATTCCGCCACCAAACCAGGGCCCGTTGGCAATGAGCAGCATCATGTGCAGGGATCGCCGGCGGGAGACCAGCGTCGTCTCCACGGTGACATGCAGTCCGCGAAAGCGGAACAGTTGGGTGAGGGCAGTATAGAGATAAACGGCCTTGCCTCTGAGCCACCGCACTTGCCCGAGCCCCTGCAGCACGGCGACGTCGAAGCCGAAACCGCATGAATTCAGAAAGAACGTGTCCTCGATTCGCCCCACATCCACCCTGGAGTCTCCGGACTGGACAGCTCGCCGGGCCACCATCTCCATGCTGTTGCCGTCAGTGCCGAGCACCATTGCGAAATCGTTTCCCGTCCCGGCGGGAATCACCCCAAGGCGCGCATCCGATTCGGAATGAAGGATTACGTTCGCGATATTGGCCGTGGTGCCGTCCCCACCGACGGCGACAATCGTGGTGAAGCCATGCGCGATTGCGTCTGCAGCGAGTTTACGCTCGTCCCGCCACTCGCGCGTCAGGCGAACTTCTGTCACTCCATAAGCAGCGAATGCAGAGCGAATTGCCGGCAACATTGTGGCGCCACGCCCCGGGCCGGAGGCCGGGTTCACGATGACGCATACGCGCTCGCTCAGCGGTGTGATCCGACCGTCACGACGTCGGCGTGTACAGCCTTCCATGGCATAGGTGGAACTGCCGCCTGCTCCGCGAACACACCCGCCGTTAGCAGAGGCCACACGCCCGCGCGGTCCGCAGCACTAAACGAGAAAACTGCCATGCCGGTTGCGCCGCCCGCCCGCGCCAACGTGATCTGCTTCACAATCTGGTCGGCTCCCTTGCTGGCGTCGATCCCGATATACATCTGGCGCCCCGTATGGCGCTCACCTCCCTCCACATGGTCGAAGAGCAGGCAGGTCCAGTCCGCATGCGCGCAGAGAACGGGCTTGATGCGGAAGTAAGTCATCGGGACCAGTACATCGAGGTAGCCGTTCTTCGCCCACGCCCGGGCGTCCTGCATCAGGTCCTCGAGTCCACGCTGCGTTTTCCAGTTCCACTTGTCGTCGTACACTCCCCACACGGCCGCCGACAACACCAGCGATGGCTTCACCGCTGTAACGCTGTCGTACGTCTCCTTCACCATCCTGCTGACAAGACCGGTTCGGTAGGCCAGCCATTCCGCCGGATTCACGGTTGGATCGCGGCCGAATTCTGCCAGGCTCGGCGCATCGTAAGACCACGCCGTGCCAGGGTAGCGAATGCGGTCGAGATGAATGCCGTCGACGTCATACCGCCGCGCGATGTCGGCCGCGACTCTCGCGAGCCGCGTGCGAACTTCGGGGAATCCCGGAGAAAGCCATACGTACTCCTCACCGTTCGGACATGGCAGGCGGTGGCCAGAGCGGTCGCTCATCGCCCATTCGGGATGATCGAGCAGCATGTGGCGTGGATTGCCCGGCGCCGGCTCAGAGAGTCTTCGGCACTGACCTTCTATTCCGGCGGCCTCACCCGTGAGGGCGTTGAGGTACGCATGCACCTGCAGGCCGCGGCGATGTCCCTCCCGCACTGCAACCTCGAGGGGATCATAGGAGGGAGTGCCGCCAAGCGTGCCGCACAGCAGCGCCGCACAGGGCTCGATGTTCGACCGGTAGTAAGCGTCTCCAGCTGCCCGCGCCTGGAAGTAAATGATGTTGAAATGCGCGCGCGACGCCGTCTCCATGATGTACGCGATCTTCGCCTCGGAATCGTAATCGAAGCGCGTGACCCAGAGGGCTCGGCCCTCGGCCGTCCCTGTCTGGCCCGCGATGATTGCGGGAACCAGCAGGCTCAAGGTCGAGAGCAGAGAACAGACGAAGCGGGCGCGGCGGCGGTTGAGCATACATCTCATTTGAAGCAGTTCCATCGGTGGGTGCGCGGGCGACTACAATAAGATCAGTGCGCTCCGTCCGCCACGATTTATTTTCTTGTAGTTGGCGTCGCCGGCAACTGGGCAGCTCCGGGCTTGTCGTCACCACGAGAGACGATCCATCTCCCCCCGAAGTATCCGATGGCAATGATCGCGAGAGCGCCGGCGATTATCAGCACACGTCTGTAGATCGAGTCGACCGCCGCGCGTGCTCCGGAATGCAGGTCAGGGGGAATCGCGGCGGGCGCGGAACCGCCGGCGGTGGCTGTGAACGACGCCGAACCCTCGTCACGCGGAGCGACAATGGCATCGAGCAGATCGATGACCTCCGATGCCCGTTGCGGCCGCCGGTCGGGCGACTTCTCGAGGCAGCTCATGATGAGCGAGTTCAGCAAGGGGGGAATCCCCTGCCGTCGCTCGATCACCGGTACCGGTTGCTCGCTGATGTGCGCCGCCAGCATTGCCTGTGGCGACCGCGCCAGGAAGGGCGGCCGGCCCGTGAGCATCTCGTAACCCATCGCGCCCAGTGAATACAGATCGGCGCGGTGATCCATTCCCGGGTCCGCGGTCGCCTGTTCGGGGGCAATATAGCTCGGCGTTCCAAGCGCGATGCCGAGCGAAGTCAACGCGTTCGGATCGCCGTCGCCGGTGGACACCGACAGGGCCTTCGCCACTCCGAAGTCGGTGACCATAGCGGAACCACCGCTCAAAAGCACGTTGTCGGGCTTTATATCGCGATGGACGATACCCTCTCCGTGAGCGAATGCCAGCGCCGATGCCACCTCACGCAGCGTTCTTATCACCGGTCCAACGGGCAGCTCCCCCTGTTGGATGATTCGCGTGCGTAGAGATTCGCCCTGCACGAACGGCATGACGTAATAGAAGAGATTACCGTCGCCTCCCGCCGCGAGCAGGGGAACGATGTGTGGATGCGTAAGCCTTGCGAGAAACTGAATCTCGCGCTTGAATCGCTCGACTTTGACTCCGGCCGCAACTTCAGGCGGCAGAACCTTGATTACCACCTTCCGACCGAGCGTCGTTTCCGTCGCGACGAAGACGCGGGCCATGGCGCCGCCGCCGAGCTCGCGGTCGAGCGTATAGACCGTGCCAAGCAACTTCTGAAGCTGGGCGCGAAGCTCAGCGTTCACTTACGAACCCATGCTGCATGTTTCATTTCTGCGTGCGAGGCCCATGCCGCAAATGTACAGGCGCGCCGAGACGAACCGTCAGTCCTCGAGCGCCGGCTCGTACCCCGAATCCGCGGCCGGTGCCAGGTGGCTGTTGCCACTGAGCACCCGCGCGCAGGTGTTCCAGCGAAGGATTGCATCGTCGTTTCCCGGCGGCCTGATCGCTTCCGCCTTCTCGTACCACTCCATCGCTTCACGCAGGGAGTCGTATGCCATGCCGCCGGAGCCCATGCCTCCGTGTGCCAGCAGTGCCTGCCCGCGACGTTCGGCAATCATTCCCGTGTAATAGGCGCGCTGGTAGTCGTCGCGAATGCGGGCGAGATACTCTTTCGCGCGCAGGACGCCCGACGCAGCCACGCCGCTGTGCAGATCGGTGAGGGCGAGAACCAGCATCACCAGCACCTGCTGGTTGTCGGGATCCACCTCGAGTATGTCGAGGCAGATGCTCTCGGCCGCCCACGACTGGTTGAGCAGCCGGTAGCGCTCGGCTTTCTGAATCGCGCGCGGTATTGTGTCGCGCGAAATTGGCTTGAGCTCGAACATTTCGCGGCCTCCTTCGCCATTCATGATTTCCGCCGGAACAGGCGGACAAGTGCCCTCAGCGGATCGTAATGCTCATCCACCACACGCTCCTTGAGCGGAATGATGGCGTTGTCGGTGATCGTGATGTTCTCCGGACAAACCTTCGTGCAGCACTTCGTGATGTTGCAATAGCCGATGCCGTGAGCTTCGCGAAGCTCGTCAACCCTGCTCTCCGTGTCCAGTGGATGCATCTCCAGGGCAGCGACGTGGACGAGAAAACGCGGACCGATGAACTCGTCGTGCTTCTGGTGATCGCGCAGCACGTGACACACGTCCTGGCACAGGAAGCATTCTATGCATTTCCTGAACTCCTGGACGCGATCCACGTCTGATTGCGCCATTCTCCACGTGCCGTCAGGCGCGTCCGGCGGCCGCGGCTTGAACTTCGCGATCCGCTTCTTCACCGCGAAATTCCACGCCACGTCGGTCACGAGGTCTCTCACCGGTGGAAATGCGCGCATCGGCTCGACCGTCACCGGCTTGTCGAGATCGAGGTCGTTGAGGCGCGTCATGCACATCAGCCGTGGCATCCCGTTCACCTCCGCGGAACAGGACCCGCACTTCCCGGCCTTGCAGTTCCATCGCACCGCGAGGTCGTTGGCACTCTCCGATTGTATCTGGTGGATGGCGTCGAGAACCACCATGCCCTCGGAGACAGACGTGGAATAATTCTCGAACGCACCGCCCGCAGCGTCGCCACGCCAGACGCTGAACGTCGCCCGCCGCGTTTCTCCACCCGCGCTCTCGTCACTGCGCCGGGCAGCGCGCTGGCCGCTCTCCACTATCGCGCGTGAAACGCTCGTGCCGGCGGGAGTGGTCACCTGTTCTCCTCGACGATCCGTTTCAGGTCTTCGCGCATCGGCGGTATCGACGCGCGCGTAACCGCCATCCCCCCGGTGTCCGAGCCGGCGACGACAATGTTGAATCCCTGGTACGCCGGGTCCTTTTCCGGATAATCATCACGAAAATGGCCACCGCGACTTTCCCTGCGCGCGAGAGCTGAACGGGCGACGGCCTCCGACACAGTCAGCAGGTTCGGCAGGTCGAGCGCGGTGTGCCATCCCGGGTTGTATTCCCGGTTGCCGGTGACGCTCACCCTCGCCGCCCTCGCTTTCAGCGCCGTGATTCCATCGAGCGCGCGGGCCATTTCTTCCTCCCGGCGTACGATTCCCACCAGCTCCTGCATCATCTCCTGAAGAGCGCGCTGCACCTGATATGGCCCTTCGGCCGAGTTGTCGGTCATCGCGCGCTCGAACGGCTCGAGTGCCGCCTTTGCCGCAATGTCCACAGCTTCCGGCTGCAGGCTTACCGGCGGCGTACCGGCGGCAAACTTCGCTGCGTATTCCCCGGCCCGTTTCCCAAAAACGAGGAGATCGGAAAGTGAATTGCCGCCAAGCCGGTTGGCGCCGTGAAGCCCGGCCGTGGATTCGCCGGCGGCGAACAGTCCGCGAACCGTGGACATCTGCGTGTCGCCGTCAACCCGTATGCCACCCATGGCGTAATGCGTCGTCGGCCCCACCTCCATCGGCTCGGCGGTGATGTCGATGTCAGCCAGCTGCTTGAACTGATGATACATGCTGGGCAGCTTCTTTTTGATGTGCTCCGGAGCGTTGCGGACCTTCGATTTGATCCACGAGATGTCGAGAAAGACGCCCCCGTGCGGGCTGCCCCGCCCTTCGCGCACTCGGCGGATCGGACCAGAACGCCTTGTAGTAGGCACCGCGGTAGTAGTAGCAGGTGACTCTGAAGCCGGCGGGGAAAGGAAGTATCAGAAGGGCCGGCGAGAATGGCACGGGCCACCACGTCGGCTTTTGCCCGAACCAGCTCGCCGGAGAATCGCCAAAGAGGAGTGGCGAGTAAAACGGAGAGAGATAATTCCCAAACGCAAAGTGGGCGTTTTGAAACGCCGCCCACGTTGCGTACCCGACGAAAGCGGAGAGAACGGTGAACACAACCAGCGGCTGAATCCACCACGGATCGCGGCGCAGAGTCTCGCCCCATCGGCGGCGCTTCAGCTGGACCACCTGCGTCGCCATAGCGCGGCTATTTCGTTTCTGTCGGCGTCTTGTCAGCCAGATAGAGCTCGAGGTAACCGCATTCCTCGCAGACAAACGGCATCACGATGAGACCCGAGCCCGGATCGATCCTGCCGCCGGAGCCCGCCGTCGTCGCGCCTTCCACGTTCGACAGCGCCTTGAACCGCTCAGTGCGTGTCATGCGGGTCTTGGGGTGATTCAGGCAAAAACGCTTTCCGTCCTTGAGTGGCATGCGCGATTCCTCTTGATGAAGAAGTCTGTGGATCAAGAGGCAAATGTATGGCTGTGGCGGGATGCCAGCCAGCACGCGCACCGCAAAAAAAAAGGCCGCCTCATCGGCGACCTTCTTTTTTGCCCTGTCCTGCTCAACCGCGCTGGGACGCCGCGCCCTTTCCCTTCTGGCCGCGGTTTTCCATCTGCTGCTTTCTCTGCGCCTGGGCTGCGTCGAATTTCACGCGCTGCTCAGGCGTCAGCACGTTCCGGATCTCCGCCTGCTCCTGCGTGCGAACCGTGAGCATCCGCTGACGGAGCTCCGGCGACATGTTTCCGAAACCACCGCGCCATGCGGTGTCGCCTTTCTGGCGAAGCACTCGGGCGCTGTCGCGCTTGAGACGCATTGCGCCAGGTGTCGCGGCCTGCGGCCTGACCTGACTGCGGATGCTCTCGAACTGCGACCGATACTTCTCGTGAATCGCCTTGATCTGCGTCTTCTGGGCCTCCGTCAGATTCAGATCCTTGGCCATCCGGCCCTGGAAGTCACCGCGATGGCGCATCCCGAATCCCGGACGTTGACCCAGCTTCTGACCCTGCGAGGCAGCAATGCCGGCAACGCCAGCCACTCCAATGAGCAACGCGGCCCCAAGGGCCACGGCATGAAATCTCGACATCAAATCCTCCGTCTGTTGTATGTGCGCGCACAACGCGCGCAGTTACATAGGTAGACGAAGGTTCTAAACAGATGTTAAGGCTGGATTGAAGCGGCTGGCGAGGATTCCTGGGGTTAACCGGCAGCGGCGGCGGGAACCGCCCCAAACCGACGCTCCCGGGCGTGAAACTCCTCAACCGCCTCTCTCAGGTCGGCCTGCGAGAACTCAGGCCACATCCGCCGCATGAAGTACAGCTCGGCGTACGCGCATTCCCAGAGAAGGAAGTCGCTCAGTCGCTGCTCGCCGCCCGTGCGGATGAGAAGATCGACATCCCGCGACTGGCCCACGCCGTGGTCAACGTGGGAGAGCATGTCGGCGAACTCCTCCCGGTCCAGATTGCCACCCGCTGCGGGGTGTCGGATCAGACGCTCGGCAGCCCGGATAATGGCGTCCCGGGCGGAGTAGTCCACGGCGATGCGAAGGTCGAGCGTACGACCGTGCTTCGTTGCCTGCTCGGCATTCGTGATTGCCCGAAGCAGCTCCGCGGGGATCCGGTCCCGCCTGCCGATGATCCGCATTCTCACTCCGTTGGTGACGCATCGCGCCACCTCGGAGACGAGATACCGCCGGAACAACCGCATCAGGAGCCCGACCTCTCTCGACGGCCGCTGCCAGTTGTCGGCCGAGAATGCGTAGAGGGTCAGCGTTCCAATCCCGCAGTCCGGCGCGGCCTCGACAATTTTCTTGACGGTGCGCGCGCCAGCGATGTGCCCCGCTGTTCGCATCTGCCCGCGTGCGGTGGCCCAGCGGCCGTTGCCGTCCATGATGATCGCGACGTGGATGCCGCGCGGAGATTCGTGCTTCATGGGTGATATGGGTTCAGTCGGAGCTATCGATCCCGCGTTGCGCGGATCAGCGCTTCCATGTGGTCGAGGTACCGCTCGAGCGCCCGGCGTCCGGTTGGGGTGAGCCGATACTTCGTCTTGGGCATGCGCCCCTCGAACGACTTCGTGCAGGTGATGTAGTCGGCCTCTTCGAGCTTGCGGGCGTGAACGCTCAGGTTCCCATCAGTGGTCGTCATGAGCTTCTTGAGATCGCTGAACGAAAGCGAATCGTTGACCGCCAGCGCGCTGACGATGCCGAGCCGCAGTCGCTCGTGGATGAGCCGGTCGATCTCCCCGGATTTCTTTGCTGCTGCCGCGCGTCTCAGGCCGCTTCCACGCGTCGTATCATGCGTGCGGGCGTCATCCCGCGCCGCGCCATTCTTAGCCACCGTGTCTCCTGGCGATTGTGATGCCGAATGCAATGTGAAGTCCGCCGAATGCCGCGCCCATGATCCACTGATTCCACGACAAAGGCGTGAACAACGCGAGGACACCCGCCGCCATGAAGCAAAGCCCCATCACCGGCACTATCTGAACCGAGAACGCGCCTCCCGCCACGACCGCCGTGCCGTAAAGCAGCAGCCACATGCCCGGAATGGCCTCGGTGAGGCCACCCCGATACATCACCAGCGTCAGCAGTGCGCCGACGATCATCGGCGGCGAAAAGCTCAGAACGAACTTCCGCGCCGGCCCGGACAGAAGGGGCATTTTCGCGCGACGCGCCTTGCGGACGATTGCCGGCAGCATCACCACCGGCGCCAGAACTGCCGATACGAGCCACACCTGAAGGACGCCAACTGATGTCGGCTGCCGGGCGGCCACTGCCGCCACAACTGCCGCCAGCACTCCGACTGCCACCATTCCCCACCCCGACACGGCGGTGAACGAACCGGCGGCTTCCATGGTATTCCTTATGAAAGCGAGATTGTCCATGGCCCGCACGTGCAGCGCGGGGGGTTCGGCGGGAGAGGGCGGACGAAGTGGCCTGACGGATGTCATACGCATATTCTACGGCCTGGCCTCGATGAGTGTCAAGTACTTTACGCGATAAAGTGAAAACGTGCCTGCGCCCGTTTCAAACCGCCAGCCGGTCAGCCGATGGAGATTGGACCCGGAAGCGGATCGCTGGCCGGAAAACTCTGCTCGACCATCTTGTCGAGCCGACGCTCGTCGATCGCATCGGACAGAAGCGTCACGAGACTCGCAGAAAACGCCGGAAGATCTTCCGGCTTCCTGCCGGTCAAAAGCTTCTGGTCGATCTGCACTCCCCGGTCCACCCACGATCCGCCTGCCTCACGGATCTCGTCGGCCAGCTCCTCGTGCGAGGTGAGCGTGCGTCCCTGCACCGCGTCGGCCTCGACCAAAAGCCTCGGCGCGTGGCAAATCGCGGCAACCGGCTTGTCCGCTTCCATGAATTCCCGCACAAGCCTTACAGCCGCGGTATTTGCGCGGAGCGCTTCGGTATTCTTGAGGCCGCCTGGAATGACCAGTGCGTCGAAATCACGGACTGACACATCAGCGGCGAGTGCATCGACCTTGAAGGTGTCTGCCTTCACGTCGTGAATCAGCCCCTGTATCGACCCTTTCTTTATGGACACAAGCGTGACATCGGCGCGCGCTTCCTTGAGAACCTTCCACGGCGCTGTCAGCTCCACCTGCTCGACTCCATCCGTAGCCAGCATCGCTACCTTCCGGCCCGTCAGATCTCCTACCATTCAACTCCCCCGCTCGTATTACCCCGACTTGCCAACGAAAGAATCCCGTCCGTCAGAAAGAGAGTCAGAAAACGTGCCATGGTTGGTCACAACCCATCCATCAAAACATAGCCGACCGACGGCCTTTTGGGCGGGTTGAACGCCGACTCGGCTTCCTGAATGAAGTAAGCGCCCCAAAGCGCCATATTTCGTTCATGCCATTGGTGGATTTGTACGGACACGAGGAGCTTCGGGCGCTTCTGGCACGTAGCGTGATGGCCGGCCGCCTGCCGGGGAGCATCCTGCTCCATGGCCCGCGCGGGGTGGGCAAACAGCGGCTGGCGTTGTGGCTGGGCCAGCTTCTCCTGTGCACTGGCGACAACAAGCCGTGCGGCAAATGCCGGAGCTGCGAGTATTCGCGGAATCTTACCCATCCGGATCTTCACTGGTATTTTCCGCGGCCCCGGCTCAAGGATCCCGACCCTGGTCTCACCGACGTGGTGGCGGACTACCAGGATGCGATTGTCGAGCGCCTGGCGAACGGCGGGCTTTACGCCGCTCCGCCGGGAAACGAAGCGATCTATGTCGCGACCGTTCGAGCGCTCGTCCAGCAGGCGTCATTGTCGCCGGCAATGGCGACGAAAAAGGTGTTCGTCATCGGCGACGCCGAGCAGATGGCGCCCCGGGAGGGCAATGAGGAATCGGCGAACGCTTTTCTCAAGTTGCTCGAGGAGCCGTCGGCAAAGACCACCCTCATCATGACGTCCAGCGAGCCCGGAGCACTGCTGCCCACGATCAGATCCCGCGCGGTGTCGGTGCGGGTGGCTCCTTTGCCGGAGAGCTCCGTTCGCGCATTTCTCGCGGACCCCCGCGTGTCGGCTGCCCTCGACGAGGCGGGACTTCCCAAATCTGCCTCCGAGCGGGTTGCCCTCGCGGCAGGCGCGCCGGGCCGGCTGTTTGGCGACGAGTCGCGGGGCCGCTCGATCATTGCCGCTCGAAAACTGATCGATGCCGCTCTCTCGCCAAAGGAGTCGCAGCGCTACGCTGCAACGCTGGCCATCGGCAGCTCCGGGGCGCGCGGCTCGTTTACAGACACGCTGGATGCGATGCTCGTTCTCATCGGTGAGCGGATGCGTTCGGCCCTTCACGACTCGGATGATGAACGCGCCCTGGCGGCGAGTCGCGCCGCCGACGCTGTCGGCCGTGCCCGCGAGCGAGCCAGCGGCAACGTCAACCCTCAACTGATCACCGCCCAGCTGCTGCGCGAGCTGGCATCGAGCCTGTCATGAAAGAGCTGTCTCACGTCGATCCGTCGGGCGAAGCGCGGATGGTGGATGTCTCAGCCAAGCCCGACACGCATCGCTACGCTCGCGCGTCCGGCGCCATTACGATGGCCCGCGAGACCTTCCAGGCGATAGACGAGAACCGCATTGCAAAGGGAGACGTTCTTTCAGTGGCACGCATTGCAGGCATCATGGCGGCCAAGCGAACGTCCGAGCTCATTCCATTGTGCCACCCGATCGCCCTGACCGACGTGACGGTGGAGCTTCAGCTGGATGCGGCCCTGCCCGGTGTGAGAGTGAGCGCCGGAGCCACATCAGTCGGAAAAACAGGCGTCGAGATGGAGGCGCTGACGGCGGCTGCGACGGCACTTCTCACGGTGTATGACATGGCGAAGGCCATGGACCGCGGAATGGTCATCGGGGAGATCTCGGTGAGTGAGAAGAAGGGTGGCCGCTCCGGCGACTGGAGTCGCGACTAGCAGCGGCATCACTTCTCTGTCAATCGCGGATCGCTTCAGCGGCCGCGATGATGCGATCCCGGTATCGTGAAACTGGCTCGTCGGCGTGACGGGCCGGCAACACGAATTCCGGGTTCGGTGGATCGATGGACGTCAGGCTGTTGTTCATCAGGTCCCCGCCCGCCGCGCTGACGGCGCCTTCGAAATCCTCCACTGCGCTCAGCAGATCTGCCAGGTCCCCCGGATCTTCATCAGAGTCTATGTCGACTCCTTTTTGCGCGAGGCGGCCGCTCAGCTCTACAGCGGCTGCTTCGCGCTCCTCGTCGCGATGCGGGTCGAGCATGTCGTTGAGTGACTCCGGGTACTCCCGATGGACTGCCATCCGGCCTCCTCACTGTTGAAGTCATCCCTGCTCAATCCATGCAATTCCCGTGACGCGGCCGCCGGCACACTTGCCGATGACCGCGGCGACGGGCTACATAAGTGCCACACGCACTACACCGCCTTTTGGAGAAACGATCGTGACGAACACCATCCGTGCAACCGCGGCGCTGCTTGTAACAGCAATACTGATTCCATCCTTGTCCACGCAGCTTTCTGCGCAGGCCGGTGTGGCCACTCCCTCAACCCGATCGTCGTCCACCGCTCAGCAGGCATACGATTCGTCGGCATTCGCCGGGCTCCGGTGGCGCGAGATCGGACCGTTTCGCGGGGGCCGCTCCGTCGCCGTTGCCGGCTCGGCAGCGCGTCCGATGGAGTACTACTTCGGGACGACTGGCGGCGGAGTCTTCAAGACCACCGACGGCGGGATGACCTGGGCCGCGACCACGGACAAGTACTTCGGCGGAGCCATCGGCGCGATTGCGGTGAGCGAGTCCAACCCCGACGTGGTGTATGTCGGCACCGGCGAGTCGCCCATCCGCGGCAACGTGTCGCATGGCGACGGCGTGTTCAAGTCCACCGACGCGGGCAAAACCTGGAGCTATGTCGGTCTTGCCGAAACGCAGCAGATCGGACGGGTGCGCATCAATCCGAAAAACCCCGACATCGTCTACGTGTCCGCGCTCGGTCACGTTTTTGGCCCCAATTCCGAGCGGGGAGTTTTCAAAACCGCCGACGGCGGCAAAACGTGGCGGAAAGTCCTGTTTCGCAGCGACTCGGCCGGAGCGTTCGATCTCGTACTCGACCCATCGAATCCCGAAACCATCTACGCGACAATCTGGCACGCCTACCGCACACCGTGGAAGCTGGTGTCCGGCGGCTCGCAGAGCGGCATTTTCAAGTCAACTGATGGCGGCGAAACATGGACCGACATTACCCGGAACCCCGGTCTGCCCGGCGGCGTCATTGGCAAAGTCGGTATTGCCGCGTCCGCGGCGAAGGCCGGGCGGCTGTGGGCCCTCATCGAAGCGGACTCGGGTGGAGTTTTCCGCTCCGACGACGCCGGCGCGACGTGGACGAGAACCAACGGGGAACGAAATCTCCGTCAGCGGGCCTGGTATTACACACAAATCTACGCTGATCCGAAGGATCCTCAAACCGTCTACGCCCTGAATACCGGAATGTATCGATCCACCAACGGCGGAAGAACCTTCCGCGCCATCCAGGTGCCCCACGGGGACAATCACGATCTATGGATAGCGCCAACCGACCCGCAGAGAATGATCGAGGCAAACGACGGCGGCGCCAATGTCTCATTCAACGGCGGTCGCACCTGGACAGAGCAGGATCAGGCCACGGCTCAGTTCTATCACGTCGTCACCACCAATCATTTCCCGTACCGCGTCTGCGGCGCCCAGCAGGACAACTCGACTCTCTGCGGTCCGAGCAGATCGAACGGCGGCGTCGACATCGGCGACTGGTATGACGTGGGCGGTGGCGAGAGTGGATACATCGCCGTACGCCCCGACAATCCCGATATCTCCTACGCCGGTTCATACGGCGGATATCTCTCGCGCGTGGACCATCGCACCGGCTCGTCGCGCGACATCAACCCGTGGCCTGACAATCCGATGGGTCACGATGCAGCAGATGCAAAGTTCCGCTTCCAGTGGACCTATCCGATCGTGCTGTCACCACACAATCCCAACACGCTCTACGTTGGCAGCAGCGTGGTCTTCAAATCCACCAACGACGGCCAGAGCTTTGCGCCAATCAGCCCCGATCTTACCAGGCACGACCCGGCTACGCTTGGTCCGTCCGGGGGTCCGATCACCAAGGATCAGACGTCGGTGGAGTACTACGCGACTGTCTTCACCATCGCCGAGTCGCCGGTAACCGCGGGAGTGATCTGGGCCGGGTCGGACGACGGTCTGGTGCACGTCACGCGGAATGCCGGTAAGACGTGGACCAACGTGACGCCGAAGGGACTGCCGGAGTGGAGCCGCATCTCGATCATCGAGCCGTCACACTTCAGCGCCGGCACTGCCTATGTCGCCTCCAATCATTATCAGATGGACGACATGCGTCCCTACATCTACAGGACGACAGACTTCGGGGCCACCTGGACGCTCATCACGAACGGCATCAATCCAACCGAGTTCGTCCGCGTGGTGAGAGAGGATCCCGAAAGATCGGGCCTGCTGTACGCGGGTACGGAACGCGGCGTCTGGGTGAGCTTCGACGATGGATCGAGCTGGCAGACACTGCGGCGCAATCTTCCAATAGTTCCGGTGCATGATCTGGCGATAAAAGAGGGCGACCTGATCGCCGCCACTCACGGGCGCTCTTTCTGGATTCTCGATGATCTTTCTGCGCTGAGGCAGTTATCGCCCTCCGTCATCGCGAAGCCGGCCCATCTGTTCAAGCCGCGGAATGTCTATCGCGCCACATTCAACGGAGGCGGAGGCACAGGTGCCGCCGGCGGGCATCCCACGGGGCAGAATCCTCCTTCCGGAGCCGTTGTCTACTACTGGCTCAAGTCGCCGAGGCAGGTGGTGACGATGGATATTCTCGACGCCAAAGGAGCTGTGATAAGGAGCTTCACCAGCAACCAGGATCCCGCTGCCACCGTGGATTCAGTCCGATCCGACAGCATTCGTACGGCGCGCGCCGACAGCCTGAGAAAGGCGGGAGTCAGAGAGGATTCAACTGCCCGCACTGAAACTCGCGGCGAAGAGACTCCTCCGGGGGGCGAGGATGGACCGCGCCGCGCAGCGCCTCCTCCTCGTGTTCCCAACAAGGCCGGGCTCAACAGCTTCTCCTGGAACCTTCGTTACCCCGACGCGTCGACGTTCCAGAACCTGATCATGTGGGCCGCAGGAATACAGGGGCCGGTCGCCGTTCCCGGTGCTTACTCCGTTCGCATGACCGTTGGCGGACAGACCCAGATGCAGTCGTTCGCCGTATTGAAGGATCCCCGCTCCACCGCCTCGCCGGCGGCGCTAAACGAGCAGTTCGCCTTCCTGCTCGCCGTTCGCGACAAAACGACGCAGGCCAACGACGCGGTGAAGAAGATCCGCAGCGTGAAGCGCCAGCTCATCGATCGCACGGCCAGGATGCCCGCCGCGCAGCGTCCGGCGTTCAAGGCAAAGGCTGATGCGCTGGCGGCTCAGCTGTCGGCAATCGAAGCGAACATATACGAGGTGAAGAATCAGTCCGGGCAGGATCCGCTCAACTATCCGATAAGACTCAACAACAAGATCGCCGCGCTCGCGGGGGTCGCCGGAAGTGCTGACGCGCGTCCAACCGATCAGACACGTGAAGTGTTCCGGATTCTGTCGGGTCAGCTCGACGCTGAGCTGGGACGTCTCTCGACGACGATGGCCTCGCTCGCTCCCATCAACTCCGACCTCAAAGCCGCGTCAATTGCGGAGATCGTTCCAACCACCGACGAGCCAAGACCGGCCCCCGGTGCCGCCTCCTCAGGGGACGAGATGGAGGATGACGGCCAACTTTAGGCGGAAGATCAAGGACAGCGGGGCGCCGACACAGCGGGTAGCTCGACCGGCTGCGTCGGCGCGCTGGCCGTTGAGAGAATCTGTTACAGCACCACTGGACCAGTGTCGCCCGGCTTCTGCTCCCCTTCGCTCAGTGTCTGCTGCCTCAGTGCGGCCGCTCCCATCAGCCCGCCGATTCCCATTGACTCCACCGCTGTGCTCGGCACGAGCATCAACGCTCCCTTTTCCTTCAGTCCCTCCATCAGGATGTTCATCGCCCGCAGATGAAGCGCTGTGGGATTGTTCTGGTACGACTTCGACGCCTGCTCGAACAGCACCGCGATTTCCACCTCGGCCTCACCGAGGATGATGCGCGCCGCCTTCTCGCGCGACGCCTGAGCCTCGCGTGACATGGCGTCCTGGAGCGACGTGGGGATGACGACGTCGCGCATTTCCACCGACTGCACCGTCACGCCCCACGGATTCGATCGCTCGTCGATCAGCAGCTGAAGATCGGCTTCGATGCGCTCGCGTCCGCGCAGCAGCTCAGCGAGAGAAGTGCGGCCGATGATGTCGCGCAGGCCCGTCTGCGCCGCCCAGCTCACCGCCTGGGCGTAGTCCTGCACCTCCAGGGCGGCCTTCTCGGAGTCGTGAACCATCCAGAACAGCACGGCGTCGACGTTTACCGGAACGGTGTCCGAGGTCAGCGTCTCCTCGGCCGTGAAGCTCGTGGTCACCACGCGCTGGTCGATCCACGAAGAAACCTTGTCGACGAACGGAAGCACCCAGAAGATGCCCGGGCCGCGCAGGCCGATGTATCGCCCCATCCGCAGCACCACGCCGCGCTCCCATTGCTGCGCTACCCGGGGCGACTGAGCGAACAGGGCGCCGAGCAGAACACCGAGAATGAGCCAGACCGGATTTTTCGACGCCGCCGTTCCAACGAGGCCGAGCGCGGTACCGAGCGCGAGGATGATGGTCGATACGAAGTTGAAGCGAAAGGTCGACGGCTGGTTATTGCGTTCACGCTTTGCGACGACGATGGCCATTGATTTCTCCTGCTTGCTGCTACGGTGGACATGGTTGATAACTTACGGAACTGTGAAAGCGAGCGCGGGTATGTCGGCTGTGAATCGGCAGATCGACGCCGGTCATATCCCTGTCCTGCAAGAGGTATACAATGGCGATAACATTGGTACGACTGGTGCGCAAGCCGTTCCCCACAGTGTATGTTTCGCCTGCCCGTAAACGCCAGGACGAGCTTCTGTTTTGCCCGATCAAGACCACAATCTGAAAACCGATCTAATCGAGCAGTGCCCCCTCGCCGGAATTCTCGCCCAGCGGCTTCGCCAAGACAGCACTGAGCTCACGCGTCGCTGGCTGGGGCGTATCAATGCCCGGGTCGAGGTTTCGGCGGACCGCATTTTCCCGAGCCCCAACCTGCTCAACCACGTTCCGCTCCTGATCGTCGGGGTTGCGGACTATCTCGAGGATCCGGAGCGCGTCGTGACCGGCGAAGTTTCGGTCGTCGCGAAAGCGATGGAGCTCGGTGAGCTCCGGTTTTCCCAGGGATTCGACGCCTACGAGCTGCTCAAGGAATACGAGATCTTCGGGGGCATCCTGTTCGCGTACATGTCGCGGATTGTCGACGAGATCGATCATCCGTGCACGCGAAGCGAGCTGCTCGGCTGCGCGCACCGGCTGTTCACGGCTATTTCAATGATTCAGCAGGCGACCGTCACCAACTATCTCTCGCTCGTCAGCAGCCGTCTCACCGAACGGGAGGAGCTTTTGCGCGGGTTCAACCGCACTCTGTCGCATGAGCTGAAGAACAGAATCGGAGCAATAACGGGCGCTGCACAGGTGCTCGAGCTCGACACCCTGGCCGAGATCGAGCGCACCAGGCTCGTTTCCGTAATCTCGCGGAATGTACTTGGAATGCGGGTAGTGCTCGACAATCTGGTGGAGCTTTCACGGCTGGAAAACGATGCCCGCCAGCAGCGCCACGTGACGCTTCCCGCCGCAGCCGCAGAAGTCGCGCGGCAGCTACGGGACACGGCGCGGGCGAAGGGCGTCGAGCTGCGCATCTCCCCCGACATCCCCGCGGTCGAGGTAAACGCGGCAGCGGTCGAGCTATGTCTCTCAAACCTTATTTCCAACGGAATCAAGTACGCCGATCGGTCGAAGCGCGAGAGATGGGTCGAGGTGAGGGCCCACGGCGAATCCGCCAACGACGACGAGAACCCCGTCGTCGTCGAAGTGCACGATAACGGGCTTGGCGTGCCCCCGGAGAAACGCAGCCGACTTTTTGAGCGGTTTTATCGCGCCCACGACGACATGGTCACGGGCGCGGAGGGGTCGGGACTCGGTCTCAGCATCGTGCGCGATACCGCACAGTCACTCGGCGGAAGCGCGTGGGCAGACTTCAGCGGCGGCGGCAGCGTGTTCGCCTTCAGTCTGCCGGGAAGGCGGGCGCACGACCAGGACGCAATTCGCGAAGCCGAACACAGAGCCGCGACGAGCTAGCGGATCACACGATCGAATCGCACTGGATGCTCGACGTCGTAACTGAAGTGCCACCACTCTTTTTCGTAATTCAGAAATCCCTGCCGCTCCATGGCGGTCCTCAGGCGCTTCCGGTTGGCGGCAAATCCTCCTCTGGCGTTGGCCGTGTGCGCCGCGGCTGAGAAAGTGTCGAACGGCGTTCCCATTGGCACCTCTCGTCCGCTGGCCAGCTCGATCAGAGTGCAATCCACCGCGACACCCAGGTTGTGCCGGCTGCGAGCCGCAATGTATCCGTCGCGCAGGAGGTCGATGCGACCGGTGCGCTGCGCCCACGCCACCATTGCCTCACTTGCGCGTACTGGACGGTAGGCATCAAAGATCTTCAGCGCATACCCTTCGCCATGCAGGTCCGCGTTCGCGACCGCCAGCGCGATCGCGGCTTCGTCGCGAAGGAAGGCGTGATTGCCCTCGTATCCCGGTAATGGCGCGCCCGTAAAATTGTTGGGCGTGGCATAACGAAGCTCGACAATCGCCGTGCTGTCCACGCGCTGGACGTCGACGAGAAGCGAGTCGGCCGCAATATCGGTGGCAATGGGAAGGTCCGGCGTATTGACCGGCTGCTGGGGAACGCGCTTGAACGGCACGCATGCCGAGATTCCGACGGCAAGGACAAGCAGCGATTTGCGAATACGCGTTGACGGCACGCGCGAAAGATAGTCGCCTGCCGGCAGGCCGCAGACCAGCGGGCGGTGCTGCGTGCAGCCGGTTATATTCTCGCGCCACAGAAATGCTCCGCGATTTTCTGGCGACACCGTCAGGATCCGCTTTCCCACCGCTGGCGGCCAATCAGAGTGAACCCTCTCGAAGCTCTCGCTGCGCTGTTCGGCGTCATCAGCGTCTATCTCAGCGTACGGCAGAATATCTGGAGCTGGCCGACGGCCATCATCAACGTCGGTCTTTACGCGTTCGTTTTTCATGCCTCGCGCCTGTACGCCGACATGGGGCTGCAGGTCGTGTATGTCGTCATCTCGTTCTATGGGTGGTATGAGTGGCTCTACGGGGGAGCGAACCGGACCGAGCTCAAGGTGTCGAAGGCGTCGCGCCGGCTGGGCGTGGCGTTGGCGGCAATCGGCATCGCATCCACGTTTCTGCTCGGAACGCTCCTCCATAGCACGACGAATGCCGCGCTCCCCTTTCTCGACTCGGCCACCACCAGCACCAGTCTCGTCGCCCAGTGGATGATGACCAGAAAACTCCTGGAGAACTGGCTTGTGTGGGTGGCCGTGGACGTCGTCTACATCGGAATGTTCATCTACAAGGCGCTGTACGTGACCTCACTTTTGTATTTCATCTTCCTGGTGCTTTCCGTCATGGGCTACCGGCAATGGAAGGCAACGCTGAGCGAGCGGGGGCTCGAAACCGCACAAGCCGCCTGATGGACCAGATTCCCACCGCCGGTCCGAACGCGAGAATCGCGAACGACCAGCGCCATCCCTCTGTGCGGGCAAGTGCCGGAACGAGCTGCATTGGCAGCATCGTCAACAGAAATCCAGCGGACGTCTGAACGGTGAGTGCCGTGCCCACCGCGTGGGCCGGAACAGATTCGGTTACCAGCGCGCTGAACTGCGCGCTGTCGGCAACGACAAAGAATCCCCAGACGAGCGCGAGCGGAGCGAGAAGCCACATCGACGAGGCGAAGAGAAATCCGGCAACGAGGCAGCAGGCGCCGCTAGCGGCCATCGCAATCGTGACGAGGCGCTCGCGCCCGAGGCGATCGGCCGTCAATCCGCCCCAAACGCAGCCGGCGCCGCCAACCGCGATTGTTCCGAATGCAATGAGCGAAACTGCCCCGCCCCCTGGCCGGCTGGCGGCTGCGGACGCACTCGCTGCCGCACTCGCCGCGAGGAACGCCGGAATCCACGTCCAGAACGCGTACAACTCGAACATGTGGCCCAGATAGCCACCGGTGGCCAGTCGCCATTCACGAACGCGCACGACGTCGGACACCAGCTTCCACGAGAAGGGCCGCGCGGCAAAAGGGTACGGACCTTCGCGATAGCCAATCGCAACGAGAATGGCGGCCATCAGGGCCCCGGCAGATGCGGTCAGCACGACCGGCCGCACACCAACGCCGGGGATCGCGTGAACGAGGTACGGCGTCGCTTTTCCAATAGTGAGCGCGCCGACGACGGTTCCGATCGCGAGACCGCGCTGAGTCCTGAACCACGTGGCGATCATCTTCATCGCCGGCGGATAGACGCCGGCCAGGCACACACCGGTGAGAAATCGCAGCGCAAGGGCAACATGAAAACCGCCCGCCCACAGGATGGCGGCATTCGCGACCGCGCCGGCCAGCGCCGAACAGGCGAAAAGAATCCGCGATGGCAGAATGTCGGCAAGATTCAACGCCGCAGTGAGCGCCGTGCCAGTGACGAAACCGAGCTGCACTATTGTCGTCAGCCATCCCGCCAGTGCAGGGTCGAGATTCCACAGCGCGCTGAGCTGCGGAGCCACAGCGCTCGCCGCAAACCACAGGGACATGCCGAGCAGCTCGGCAATGGAAAGGAGCGCGAGCAGCCGCCACCGGTGCGGGTGAGAGTCGCCGTTCATTCCACGAAGCTACAGGCAGCGAGAGCGCGCTGGCAGTGCGGCGCGCGCGCGGCTCAGGGCAATCGGTTCGACGCCCGCCGCCCGTAGTCGAACACTTCTATCCGCTGCGTCCTCTTTCCCGCCTCGTCGGTCGACGGGACCACGATCTTCAGCGATTCGATGTCTTTCCTGAACGTGGGATCGTTCGGATCGATGGCGGGCCAGGCACCAGGAGAATCGGGTGCGAACACCCCGTCCATGTTGCCCATCGCCCCGTCCGCGATGGTCGTCTGCAGTGGACTGTCGTACTCCGCCACCACGCGATACCGGTGCCCGCCACGAAGTCGTACAGGCCTGAAAAGAAAGATCTTCTGCGCCACTCCGAGGATCTTCCCGTCAGCGTCCCGCTTTCCTGCCAGCCATATCAGCACCTTTCCCGTCTCGGCGTCATCGAGATGCAGGCCGGCTCCGTAATCGTGGAGGTGTCCACTCACGCCGATGAGGTGCCCACTCACCGGGGCCTCGAACTCGAATGCCTTGGACGACCTGCCGGGTGGGACATCGAACGTGTTGCCGCCACCGACCACATTGTTTACATCGAGATAGATCGGCATCACCGCCGTAAAGTTGCGAGCGACTTTCCGCGGCACCCAGTTGATGACGATGCGTAGCTTCGCCCCCGAGACGTCGTGACCGGTTTCGTTGTGCCATACGACGTAGAATCCCAGCCGCTGACCTGGGTCGAGCGGCACTGCGAGCGTTCCTGGCAGCGACGCCTGCTGGGCTTCCCTGCCCACCCCGAACAGCCGCTCTGTGGCCGCGTACGCAAACTGGCGGCGATCGAAATTGATGCCGATCAGGTGGTGGAGCAGCGAAAACGGAAGCGGCGCACCGGCCGAATCGCGCAACTCCACGCGGAAGCCACGGCCAAGGCCGTCCACCGGCCAGTCGAAGCGGAAAACCTGCACCTCCTCATCGTGATGCATTGCCACGTTGCCCACCTTCATTTCCATCAGCATTTCCGGATCTTCGGCGGGAATGGCAAATGGGCCGGCCTCGATCACGACTTCGTGGCGTGCGGAATCCACGCGCGTCGTAACCGTCTGAGCAGACAGGCTTGCCGCGCAGGCAAACGGAAGCAGGAGCTGTAAAGTCGAGATGCGCGGCAGGAAAGCACGCATGAAATGACCCCCGATTGTGAGTGTGACAGGCCGTGCGGTTTCAATCGGCAATAGAATACAACGGCGATCCATTGGCATCCATACGTAACTTTACGTATCGGCGTCCGCCGGCAGGCCTGCGATTTGCCAGATATCGCAATCGGAGGCACCCGGTCCCGCCAGCCATATCGGACGACGACCTGCTGACATTTTACGAGAATCAATGCCCGATCCGCATCGGCCCGCAGAATTGACTGTACGCCGGGCCGCATTGCTGCTCGGACGCGCTCTTCGACTGCGCTGTCCGAATTGCGGCGCGAAGGGTTTGTTCGCGTCGTGGGGTCGCCTGCGGCAACGCTGCCCCGACTGCGGCCTGTGGCTGGAGCGCGGGGAAGACGACCATTATCTTGGCGCGTACATGGTGGCCTTGCTGGTTGTCGAATCCCTGTTTGCCGTCGGGTTCGTCCTGATCCTGGTGGCAACATGGCCGGATCCGCCATGGGATCTGATACAGTGGGGCGGAGCAGTCGTCCTCACAGCAGGTGTTCTGATCTGCTATCCATTCTCGAAGACTGTCTGGCTCGCGATAGACCTCATATTCCGGCCGCCGACCCTGGACGACCTCTCGGCGGACGGACCGATTGCCGCGCACGGTCCTGCACATGAAGAAACCCGCCATCACTGATCGCGAGGCGGAAAGCCGCCTGGCCGATGCACCCGACCTGTATCGCCTGATGGTCGAGAGCGTGCACGACTACGCCATTTTCAGCGAAGAGCGCTTCCGGCTGATGGTCAATGCGGTGCGGGATTATGGAATCTTCATGCTCGACCCCAATGGCAATGTGGCGACGTGGAACGAAGGGGCGGCGCGAATAAAGGGTTATCGGGCGGAAGAGATAATCGGCCAGCACTTCTCGAAATTCTATCCGGAAGTTGACGTTGCACATGGCAAGCCTGACCATGAGCTGACGGTCGCAATTCGCGAAGGGCGGTACGAGGATGAAGGCTGGCGCGTCAGGAAGGACGGCTCGCGCTTCTGGGCCAACGTGGTGATCACTGCGGTTCGCGGAGCAGACGGGCGGCTCACCGGCTTTGCCAAGGTGACTCGCGACCTGACCGACAAGCGCGCCGCCGAGAAGCGGGCGTTGTCGGATGCCCGGCATCTCGCAGCGGAAGAAGCGGCGCGGATAAGCGCCGAAGAACGGGCCGAAGAGCTCGCGGACCTTCTGGAAAAGCTGCAACAGCAGTCCGCGGAGCTGGCCCGACGAACGAAGGATGCCGAAGAAGCAAATCGGGTAAAAGGCGATTTTCTGGCGTCCATGTCACATGAGTTGAGGACCCCTCTCAACGCAATTGCCGGCTACACCCAGCTCATTGAGCTCGGCCTGAGAGGGCCGGTGACGGACGAGCAGCATCGCGATCTCGACCGGATCCGCGCCAGTCAGGCGCACCTGCTCGGCGTCATCAATGACATCCTCAATTTCAGTCGCATCGAGGCCGGCCAGCTCACCTATCAGATCGAAGAGGTCGCGGTGCCTCAAATCATGACGTCGATCGAAGGGCTGATGTCGCCGGTGGCGGCGGCGAGGAATGTGACACTCGAGATGGCCCCCTGCGCCGCTGATGCGGTGGTTCTCGCGGACCGCACGAAGGTCGAACAGATACTGCTCAACCTGCTTTCGAACGCCCTCAAATTCACGGCACCCGGCGGCCATGTGGCGCTCGAGTGCACGCTGAGCCCTGACTCGACCATCATTGCGGTGAGAGACACCGGTGTTGGCATCGAGCCTGACAATCTCGACGCGATTTTCGATCCGTTCGTTCAAATCGGCCGCAGCCTTTCGCAGCCCACCGAAGGTACGGGGCTCGGACTTGCCATCAGCCGCGACCTGGCGCGTGCGATGCACGGAGACGTCACTGTCGAGAGCAAGCCGGGAACAGGCAGCAGGTTTTCGCTCGTGCTCCCACGGGCGACAGGCACGCGCGACTCCGGCACGGGGACGTCCGACTAAAAAGTGCGTACCGTGAGCCGCCCAGTGGCAGTGCTCCCGGGTTGACACTGGAATGATCGCCTCCAACTTGCCGCATCATGCGGATCGAGATCGACGACATTCGTGAAGCGGCCCGGCGCACAGGACCCTACCTGCACCACACGCCCATGCTTTCGTCGCGCACCCTCGGCGACCGGGCCGGCGTGCGCCTCGAGCTCAAGTGCGAAAGCTTCCAAAAGACCGGCTCCTTCAAGCCGCGCGGCGCGCTGAACGTGGTGTTGTGCCTTTCCGCGGAGAGGCGTGCCCGCGGCCTCATTACGGTATCCGCAGGGAATCATGCGCAGGCCGTGGCCTGGGCCGCCGGCGTAGTCGGCGTACCTTGCACTGTCGTCATGCCGGCGGATGCGCCACGCTCCAAAATGGAGGCCGTCCGCGGTTACGGCGCGACTATCGTGGCGCACGCTGACCGCGCGACAGTCTTCGACCGGCTGCGGGAAGAGGAAGCACGCACCGGCGCGACATTCGTGCACCCGTTCGACGATCCGGTGGGCATCGCTGGAGCCGGCACCGTTGGACTCGAGATAGTCGAGCAGGTGCCCGACGTAGAATGCGTGGTAGTGCCGATCGGTGGGGGCGGGCTTATGGCCGGTGTAGCGTGCGCTGTGAAGGCGCTTCTTCCACACTGCCGGGTAGTGGGAGTGGAGCTGGCCGCCGGACCAGGTATGACGCCGGCACTCGCCGCGGGCAAGCCCGTGCCGGTCACGCGTCCTCCGACATTGGCGGATGGGCTTACGCCGCCATTCGTGGGCGCCGTGCCGCTCGAAGTTGCGCAGCAGGCGCTGGACGACCTCGTCCTCGTGACCGAAGAAGAAATCATGGAAGCCATGCGCTCGCTTCTCGTCCGCGCCAAGCTCTACGTCGAAGGCTCGGGCGCCGCAGCGACTGCGGCCCTGCTCGCCGGCAAAGTGAAAGTTCAAAGCGGCGCGAAGGTCGTCGCCATTGTCTCGGGCGGCAATGCAGATCCCGAGCGAGTCCTGGGACTGTTCTCGGCCGGCGCGACTGGGGCGGCCACGTGAAAGTCCTCTTCGTCAACGAGGCGGGCGTACACGAGCTGCTGAGCATGCGGGACTGCATTCCGCTCATGCGTGACTGTCTGACATCGCTGGCAAATGGCGATGTAGTCCTGCCGCTCCGCACGAAGGTCCGCCTGCCGGATGGCTCCGGCATCCTCGGTCTCATGCCCGGCTACCTTGGGCATCCGGAGAGCTTTGGCCTCAAGGTCGTCACGGTGATGCCCGGCAACCACGGCACGCCGTACGACTCGCATCAGGGCGTTGTGATGCTGTTCGGCGTCGCGCATGGCGAACCCCTGGCCATTGTCGACGCGACTGCCATCACCGCCATCCGCACCGCGGCGGCGTCTGCGGCCGCGACGGAGGTCCTTGCGCGCCCCGATGCCGGCGATCTCGCGCTCCTCGGCTCCGGTGCCCAGACGCGTACGCATCTGGCGGCGATGCAATCCGTGCGCACGCTGCGCCGAGTGCGCGTCTGGAGTCGCACGCGTGCAAACGCCGAGCGCTTCGCGCGTGAACAGAGCGAGCGCAGTGGAGTCACCATTGAAGTTTCGAAGAGTGCCGCCGAAGCTGTGCGCGGTGCCGACCTGGTCTGCACGACCACTGCGGCCCGCGAGCCCATTCTGCGCGGCGAATGGCTCGCGCCCGGAGCGCATGTGAACGCTGTCGGGGCCTGCTTTTCGACGAGCCGTGAGCTCGATACCGAAGCTGTGCGGCGGGCGCGGTTCTTCACTGACTGTCGCGAGTCATGCCTGAACGAAGCCGGAGATTTTCTGATCCCGCGGGAGGAAGGCGCGATTGACGACGCGCATCTGCTGGGCGACCTGGGCGAAGTTTTTCTTGGAAAGGTCCCGGGCCGGGCGTCGCGCGACGACATTACGATCTTCGAATCGCTGGGCGTCGCGATCGAAGACCTGGCGGCCGCGCATTTCATTCATCGGAGCGCGCTTGAGACCGGCGCGGGGATGTGGCTCGAGTGGGGCGGCCCATCCGGCAGCGCATGACGCAGGTCACTCCTCTCGACGACTTCTCAGGCCGAGTGGCCATCGTCACGGGCGCCGCGTGCGAGCTGGAGGCTCAGCGGCACTTTCCCGGGATGGCGGGCGGAAGCGGACCTGCCACAGCACGGCGGACCCCCCACGTTCCTCGCTGACCATCTCACCCCCATTGCGCTCCAACCCGTCGCGCAAACTATCCACCTGCGCGCTTTGAAGGTGGGAGCCGTACACCCACGCCATGGCCGACCCGCTGGCCGCCAAACGTCGCATCTCTGCGTTGCCCCAATTCGGGTCCGGGCCGGGGGTCAGCCAACCCGGCCCCATAACGAACAGCATCCCGGTGGATCGCCCCACGAGCTCGATGCCGTTGAGACCGTGCCATTCGACGGCCGGCTCCCCATCCATCACTGCACGGCCTCGTGACGGAACATTCCGGCTCGGTTCGACACGCGCATACCAATCGAGGCGTGCAAGGTCGGGATGGCGCCAGTCGGTGGTGTAGAATACCCAGGTCGGGACGCCGCCAGGAAAGACGTACACGGGGGCCATGGCGCGCCGCGGTGAGAGGCTGGCGATCAGATCACGACTCGCCTCGAGTGGGGGGAACCGGGAGGGTCGCGTGATGTTCAACGCCACGCCAAGTATCACGAGGCCCACGACTGCGACTTTGATCCCGGTCCGGTGCGGCGATGCGGGCCAGAGAAGATCAGCGAGGGCGCCAAACCACAGGAACGCAATCGGCGTGAGAAAGAGCGCCAATCGTGAGTCGACAGGCCACAGCCCGAGGGCGGAAGCCAGCAAGGCGAGGCCGAGAGACAGCGCGAGCATGAGCGCCGCAACAATGCCCGAGCGCTTCCAGATGACGAGAGTACCGATCCCGGCTGCGACCGGCGCGAGAAACCGGAGGACTGGCCAACCGGGATCCATGGCACCCAGAATGCCGGACCGCACGGAAAGGCCAAGCCGACTGATCCATCCGGGTTCCCCAACCCGGATCATTACGCCGCGCCAAAAACTCTGCATCTTGGCCTCGGTCGCCACGTCACTGTATGTCAGGTGACGCTGGAGAAGGAATGCGCACATCCAGATGACGCCCCAGATGGCCGTCGAAGCCGCCGCCGCCCAGCTTCGACGGCGCCATGCGGAAAGCAACAGTGCGCCACCGATTCCCCCGAGGATGAACACGGCCGGGATAGAAAACCCGATCCCAACCACACCGGCCAAACCCAGCGTCAGACGCCGTCCGCTGTCGTCGCGCTCGTGCACCCGCAGGGCAAACAACAATAGAATCGCGCTGACGCAGGCATCCAGCTCATACGGCTTTGCCTCCGCTGCATACGCCACCAGCATGGGTGCAGTCGCCGCCAACGCGACCGCGACCAGGGCACCGACCTCCGACAGCACGCGCCGACCGAGGAGCCAGACCACCCAGAGCACCAGCACGCCCGCGGCGAGTGAGGGCAGTCGCAGCGTCCACTCGTGCATTCCGAGTAGAGAGGCCCCTCCCTTCAACAGCCAGAGATAGAGGATCGGCGCGACCTGGTTATAGTCGAGCGGCTGAAGCAACCCGATGAAATCGCGGCGCCCGATGCTCAGGGCAAGCTTCGCCTCGTCGATCCAAAGCGGGCGGTTCTCGAGAAAGCGACCAACCCGAAGGCCGATGCCTGTGAGTAGCGCAACGACCAGAACGAGGCGGCCCCAGCGCGAGCGGGGAATCGCGTCACGTGGCACCAGGAACGCACCTCGGAGTTAGCAGTGGCCGAATGTTTGACGATCCGCCGGATTGGCATAACCACTGATTCTACAGCCGAGTCATACTACGCGAGGATCAACAAAGCTACAAGCAATCGGGACAGTATCGGCGGGGACGCGTCGCCGGGGAACTCCGCAACGGCTACCATTCAGTGTGGCTGTGAATCATCAGGAACCAATCGTAGTAGCCTGCGCGGCAAACGCGTCGTACGCGATGCCGCTGGCGGTCATGCTTCGATCCGCCGCGACCCACCTCGATTGTGAGCGTCGCCTTGTAGCGTACGTGGTGGATGACGGCATCGCCCCGGACGACAAGCGGCGCGTAATTCAGTCACTGCCTGAGCGCGCATCCGTCAATTGGATCGAGCCTCGACGCGAGAATTTCGACGGTCTTCCGTTGTGGGGACGTATGCCGATAACGACATACGACCGGCTCAGGATCGGCGAGTTCCTTCCCGCCGAGGCACACCGGGCGATCTGGCTCGACTGCGACTTGCTTGTGCTCGCCGACCTCTCCAAGCTCTGGGATCGGCCGTTCTCCGGAGCGATGGCGATGGCGGTGCAGGACTCCCTTGTTCCCTTCGTCTCCTCGCGGTTTGGCGTTGGAGGTTACGACGAGCTTGGAATACAACCGGACACTCCGTACTTCAACGCCGGCATGATGGTGATAGACGTCGACAAGTGGCGGACCGTTGGCATATCGCACCTCACACTGGAGTATCTGAAGAAATACCACAGGCGCGTATTCTTCTGGGACCAGGAGGCGCTCAATGCCGTCCTCACCGGCAAGTGGACTCCGCTGGAGCCCCGGTGGAACTGGAGCGCCAATCTCGACCGGCTGGCGGGCAGCTCCGCACATCAACGCCATCCAATGGCGGCACAGGCGCGCGTCATACACTTCAACGGAAACATCAAGCCATGGCTGGTCAACGACGGCGGGAACCTGGATGTTGCCTACTTCGAGATGCTCGATGAAACGGCGTGGGCTGGCTGGCGCCCTGCACGAACGATGCGCAGCAGGCTTCTCGGCTGGTATGGCTCATCGCGCGTGCGGCGGCTACTGTATCCCGCCGAGCAGTGGGGCGTTCAGCTGCTTTGGCGCTTCACCAAGAGGGATTCGTAGGACATGATGAGCGTTTCAAAAAACGAAGCACTTCTGTCGGTCGTTCTTGCGACAGATACGTACGAGCGCGGCCGAAACGTGATTGACGCTCTGGCCCGCCAGACAATCGCCGACCGCATCGAGCTGATTCTGGTTACGACATCGGCGGACGAGGTCCGGACAGCGGCTGCCGGCCTCGGCTTTCACTCGGTGAAGGTTGTGCCGGCCAACTCGATTGTTCCGCTCTCTGCCGCACGCGCGATTGGAGTCCGTGCAGCTGGTGCCCCGTATGTCTTCATCGCGGAGACACACGCGTATCCCGATCCCGATACGGCGGAAAAACTGGTCGAGCTTCTTTCACGGGAATGGAGCCTTGTCGTTCCGGGGTTTCGCAACGCAAATCCGCGGAACGGAATCAGCTGGGGCGGATTCCTCACCGACTACGGTGCATGGTCGCGCGCGCTTCCTGCCGGTGAGACCCAGCGCGCCCCAGCGCACGACACTGCGTTCCGCCGCTCTGTGCTGATGGAGTTCGGCGACCGGCTGGAGCAGGCTCTCAGCTTTGGCGACGAGCTTTATGTCGGAATGCATGCGCGCGGTCACCGCGCCTGGTTCGAGCCCAGCGCCGGCATACAGCACGTGAATATCGACAGAATCGGACACTGGGTGAGGGAGAGGTACCTCTCGGGCGTTCTCATCGGCGGCAATCGCAGCAGCAAGTGGACGTGGTCGCGGCGTCTTCTATATGTATGCGCGTCACCACTGATACCATTCGTGGTGCTGGCCCGGGTCCAGCGCGGGGTGCGCGAAGTGTCTCAACGTGAGCACCTGCCCGTCGGCACGATTCCGGCCATCGTAGGGGGAGTGCTTCTCAAGGTTGCGGGTGAGGTCAGGGGATATCTCCTCGGTGCGAAGCACGAGCACGAAACCGGGATGACGGCATTCGAGGTCAGGAAGCTGGCCTTCAATGCGGGCGAGGAGACGTGAGCCACGCGGAGTCGCCGCCAGTCCGCGTCGTTGTTCTGGGCTGTGGAGTCATCGCCTATTGGGTTCACCTCAGGCTGCTGCAGAATCTTCCCGGCGCGACGCTTGCTGGCGCTTCGGATCCCGATCCCGACGCGAGGGCACGAGCTCGCACGCTGGTGCGAGTGCCGATCGTCGAAGATTCGCAACAGCTCCTCGAGAACGACAACATCGACGCGGTAGTGATATGCGCGCCAACGCATCTGCATGCGGACCTCGCGACTGCCGCGTGCAAAGCGGCGAAGCACGTCTTCCTCGAGAAGCCGATCGCGACGAACGCGGCCGATTCTCTGCGTGTCATGAATGCGGCCGGGGAAGCCGGAGTATCGGCCATGCTCGGCTTCAATCGCCGTTTCCATCCCATGTTCGAACAGGCGCGCGCGATGATAGCGTCAGGAGAGCTTGGGCGTGTCCGCGCCGTTCAGACGGCGTTCTGCGAGCCAATGTCGTTGACCGACATGGCCAAGTGGAGACGGAGCCGTTCCACGGGCGGTGGAGTGCTTCTGGATCTTGCCTCGCATCACGTCGATCTGCTGCGCTGGTTCCTCGACGATGAGATCGAATTCGCGGAGGCAACGATTTCATCCGACGCAAGCGAGCACGACTCGGCCACCCTCGCGTTGTCTCTGCGCGGAGGCGCACAGGTACAAAGCTTCTTCTCCTATCGGACGGCGAGAGCGGATGTTCTCGAGTTCATTGGAGAGAAGGCGACGCTTCGCATCGACAGGCACGAACCGACCTTTACGCTCAAGGTGGAAAGACGATTCGGCTATGGAACGCGCACCCGCCACGTGGTCCCGAGCCGGAGCGTGGCCGCATGGCGTGTACAGCGTCTGGTGCGTCCTTCGAGGGATCCATCGTATCGCCGCGCGCTTGGCGCGTTCGTCGATTCCATTCGCGGCGCCGCGCCAAGCCTTGCGAGTTTCTCCGATGGCGCTCGTTCGCTCGATGTGATTCTGGCAGCCGAAGCGTCCGCGAAAGCGCATGCGCCGGTGCGAGTTCCAGGGTAAGGCGTGCGTGTACTGATCGTCACTGACTGGAACCGGGGGCAGGGCGGAGCTGAAGCGTACCTCGGCTGGCTGCGATCCGGTCTCATCGCATCCGGCGACAAGGTTCGACTGATGACGAGCAGCGCGGGAACGATGGGCGACGGAACTGCCGAATACGTCGCATATGGAACAGAGCGCGTTGCGGTGCAGGCGTTTCTACAGATCGTCAATCCGTTTGCCGTGCGCCGTATTCGCCGGGCTCTGACTGAATTCCGTCCGAGCGTGGTTCTGGTGAACATGTTCGCGCAGCATCTGTCGCCGGCAATCCTCCACGCACTGGGCGCCGTACCCACGATTCTGGCTGTCTCTGATTACAAGTGCATCTGTCCGATGGGGTCAAAGCTGCGGCCGGACAACAGCCTTTGCGGGTCACGTCCAGGGTGGACGTGTCATACGGCGGGTTGTGTGAGTCTTCCCCACTGGATTCGTGATCAGCCGCGTTACGCACTGCTGCGTTCCGGCGTGGCGAAGGTGGACGCCGTGATTGCGTGCAGCAACTGGGTACAGCGAGCGCTGGAGTCCGAGGGAATTCAATCCGAGCATATCCAACTTCCGGTTCCCACGCCGGGTGTGACCTATCGCCGCAATCCCTCAGCCGACCCAACATTTCTTTTTTGCGGCCGCCTCGACGTCGAGAAGGGCGTGGAGTATCTGGTCCGGGCTTTTACCGAGGTGCGGCGCACTGCTCCTCGTGCACAGTTACGCATTGCGGGCCGCGGGCCTGAACTCGACCGGCTCGTTGCCCTTGCGGGGGAGCTTGACGTCGGAGACGCCGTTTCCTTCCTCGGCTGGCTTCTGCCGAACGACATCGAAGCAGAGCTGTCACGCGCCTGGGTACTGGTGGCGCCGTCGTTGTGGGCCGAGCCGCTTGGACTGGTAGCTCTCGAGGCAATCGTCCGAGGTGTGCCGGTCATTGCGACATCGATTGGTGGATTCGCCGAGACCGTCGAGGAGAGCGTCAGCGGATTTCTCGTTCCCAACGGCGACGTCGGTGCGCTCGCCGAGCGAATGGCGGCAATCGCGGAGGGGCGTGAATTCCCTGAGCACCGCGTCGCTGACGATGTGATCGCTCGCATCGCGGAGCGTCACAGCATCCGGCATCACGTTGACCGGATGCGAGACGTTTTCCGGCGGACCATAAGTGGTACGGAAGTGAGCAGCACGGCGGCCAACGGACAGAGCCCCGATGAGTAACCTGCAGCTGCGAACGATTTTGTGTTCGGGTTTGCTGCTTTTTTCGGCTGCCGGTTGTACCAAAATCGAAAGCATGGTTAATCCAGGACTTGGCGAGTTTGATTTCTTCGAGCTCAAGCCCGGCAAGTCGATGACGACGGATCAGGCGACAAAACGGCTACGAGTATATGCTGACTCCGCGACCCTTGAGCTGACCGACAGTTTGAACCACACAATGGTTTGCACCCTGCGGCGGTTGCAACCAAGGCTAACTGGTACGCTTCATTGCGAGCCGGATGTCGGGACACGTTTCAAGATCGTGGCTCAGTACGATGTTCACGCTGATACGTGGGGTACCACAATATCGCGTTACGACGCGAACTCGGGTTTCCGGCCCGCTGAAAGGTTGGGCTGGGTTGAAGGCTCCTATGAGAGATTCCACCGTAGCACGCCCGAGAGAGAGGCGGCCAATTCACAGGCACTTGTTCACCACAATTACGAGATAGAGCACGGCCACTAACCCATGGCTTGGCTGAGCTACCAACGTTCCAACAGCTCATGGAATGACCCGGGCGGGTCTCGAACCCGCGACCTGCGGATTAAGACGGGCTTGATGCCCACCTGGGTACCCTCGGGCGGAACGACACCTCCACCACCCCGATGTCGGACCTGTTCAGGGGCGGAATCCCTTAGGATTTCGCTTTCTT
>Ga0097691_1000373_pt1 | contig 40684 bp, 35 predicted proteins | sample NGESurdeep072012_8_FD_72858 | JGI IMG/M metagenome (GOLD analysis project Ga0097691, IMG submission 72858) | Arctic peat soil microbial communities from Barrow, Alaska - NGEE Surface sample 210-1 deep-072012 | ecosystem: Environmental > Terrestrial > Soil > Wetlands > Peat ... | reverse complement strand
CCTCGCCCAGGGCGGCGACCGGCAGCCCAGCGAGCTCCTCGCCGGCCAGCTGGTCCAGTGCACCGCCGAGCCGGCCCACCGGCGGTCGTCCGTCGTACTCGAACATGTGTTCTACTGTAGTCGGCGGCTCCGACAGTTTTCGCGTTGGTGTGGACAGGCCGCCGTGCGCGAGCCCTAACCGACCCGGGCTGCCGTATCCAGCCAGAACTCAGGCGGTGCGTCGGCGCTCGGCCCGGGCCTGCCGCTCGGCCTCGTCCATAGCCGCGGCGGCCTCGGGCGTCGGCGCCGTACCGCCCATCCGGACCGGCAACCACCACCGGTCCTCGGCGGCCGTCGGCGTGTCCGGGTAGTCCCGCTGCGCCTCCTCCAGCAGCGCGGCCATCCGCTCGGCCAGCGTCGCGGTCACCACAGCGGGGTCCTCGTCCGGGTCGACCGGCAGCGGCTCGCCGACGACCAGCATGATCCGTGTGTGCCGCCGGGTGAGCGTCTTGGGCCGGCCCTTGGTCCAGAGCCGGTGCCCTCCCCAGGTCACCATCGGGATGATCGGTACACCGGCGTCGGCCGCCATTCGAGCGGCTCCGGTCTTGAACGTCTTGAGCTGGAACGCCCGACTGATCGTGGCCTCGGGGAAGACCCCGACGATCTCCCCGGCCCGCTGCGCCGCGACGGCTTCCCGGTACGACGCCGCGCCGGCGTCCCGGTCGACCGGGATGTGGTGCATGCCGCGCATCAGCGGGCCGGAGATCCTGTGCTTGAAGACCACGTCCTTGGCCATGAACCGCACGAACCGTTTCGACGGCTGGGCCGCGTAGCCGCAGAAGATGAAGTCCAGGTAGCTGACATGGTTACTCGCCAGGACCGCACCCCCAGACCGCGGGATGTGCTCTGCACCGCGAACGTCGAAGCTGATGTCGAGCACTCGGAACATCAGCTTGGCCGTTGCGATGACAGGGGGATAGACGATGTCGGCCACGCGGCGACGCTATCGGAGTGCGCGAGACTGACCGCGCACCACCGCCAGCACCCCCTCCCAGCAACACCCCCGACCGAGAGCGCGGACGCCATGAGCACGCCGACCCCAGCCGGATACGAGCCCGAGCACGAGCAGTTCCGGCAGACCGTCCGCGCCTTCGTCGCCAACGAGATCACGCCGCTGCACGAAGAATGGGAACGGGCCGGCTGTCTGCCGCGCTCCCTGTTTCAGGCGGCCGGCACGGTCGGGCTGCTCGGCTTCGCCGTACCGGCGGAGTACGGCGGACCCGGCGTCGACGACTTCCGGTACAACGCCATCCTCGATACGGAGCTCAACCGGGCCGGAGCGGCCTCAGCCGCGGTGGCGTTGAGCGTGCAGAACGACGTCGTGCTGCCCTACCTGACCAGCCTGGCCACCGCCAAGCAGCAGCGGCGCTGGCTGCCCGGCGTGGTCACCGGCGACACCATCCTGGCCATCGCCATGACCGAGCCCGGCACCGGCAGTGACCTCAGCGCGATCAGCACGAAAGCGGTCCTCGACGGCGAGCACTACGTGGTCAACGGGGCCAAGACATTTGTCTCCAACGGCCAGAATGCCGACCTCGTCGTCACCGCCGTTCGCACCGGCCCGGACCCGCACCGCGGACTGTCCCTGCTGGTCGTTGAGCGGGACACCCCGGGCTTTCACCGCGGCCGCAACCTAGACAAGATCGGCCTGCACGCACAGGACACCAGCGAGCTCGCCTTCACCGACGCCCGAGTGCCGGTGGCCAACCTGCTCGGCGCCGAGGGGACCGGCTTCTACGCGCTGGTCCGCAACCTGGCGCAGGAGCGGTTGTCGCTCGCCGTCGGGGCCGTCGCCGCCGCCGACAGTGTGTTCGCGCAGACCCTGGACTACGTGCGCACCCGGACTGCCTTCGGCCAGCCGATCGGGTCCTTCCAGCACAACCGCTTCACCCTCGCCGAGCTGGCCACCGAGCTCGACATCGCGCGCACCTTCGTCGAGGACTGCCTGCGCGAACACCTCAGCCGCCAGCTCACCCCCGCCCGGGCGGCGAAGGTGAAGTGGTGGACCAGCGAGCTCCTGGTCCGGGTGGCCGACCGCTGCCTGCAGTTGCACGGGGGCTATGGCTACATGCGCGAGTACGCCGTGTCCCGCGCGTTCGTCGACGCCCGCATCCAGACCATCTACGGCGGCACCACCGAGATCATGAAAGAGATCATCGGCAAGGACCTCGGCCTGTGAGCCCGCGTGCATGCTCCTCAGGAGGTGGCGGCGCCAAAGCGGGACTCGACCGCCTGGCGGTAGAGCCGCCCGGCTCGGTACGACGAGCGAACGAGCGGCCCGCTCAGTACGCCGAGGAAGCCCAGCTCCTCGGCCTCCTCGGCCAGCTCGGCGAACTCCACCGGCGGCACCCAGCGCACCACCGGGTGGTGGCGGGCGGAAGGCCGCAGGTACTGGGTGATGGTCAGCAGGTCACAGCCGGCTTCGTGCAGGTCCGCCATCGCCTGGGAGACCTCGACCCGCCCCTCGCCCATGCCCAGGATGAGGTTGGACTTGGTCACCAGGCCGGCTGCCCGGGCCGCCCGGAGCACGTCCAGCGACCGGTTGTATCGGAACGCCGGCCGCACCCGACGGAAGATCCGCGGGACCGTCTCGACGTTGTGCGCCAGTACCTCCGGCCGGGCGTCGAAGACCTCCGCCAGCCGCGTCGGCTGGCCGTCGAAGTCCGGGATGAGCACCTCGACGCCGGTGCCCGGGTTCAGCGCATGGATGGCCCGGACGGTCTCGGCGTACAGCCAGGCGCCACCGTCGGGCAGGTCGTCGCGGGCGACCCCGGTCACGGTGGCGTAGCGGAGCCCCATTGCCTGCACGCTCTCGGCCACCCGCCGCGGCTCGTCGCGATCGAGCGGCTGCGGCCGGCCGGTGTCGATCTGGCAAAAGTCGCAGCGCCGGGTGCAGGCGTCACCGCCGACGAGGAAGGTGGCCTCGCGGTCCTCCCAGCACTCGTAGATGTTGGGGCAGCCGGCCTCCTCGCACACCGTGTGCAGTCCCTCGCGGCGTACCAGGGACTTCAGCTCGGTGAACTCCGGCCCCATCCGCGCCCGGGTGCGAATCCACTCCGGCTTCTTCTCGATCGGGGTGGCGGAGTTGCGCACCTCCAGGCGCAGCAACCGGCGGCCGTCGGGGGCCGGGCTAGGCATGCGCCGGCTCCGCGCGCCAAGCGGCTGCAAGTACGTCGGTCGCGAGTACGTCGGCTGCAAGTACGTCGGCTGCGAGTAGGTCGGCTGCAAGTACGTCGGCAAGGTGGCGTTCCACGACCGGCATCACGTCGCCGACCCCGATTCGCCGCCCGGTCAGCGCGGTCAGCGAGGTCACCGCTGCATCTCGAATCCCGCACGGCACGATCCGGTCGTACGCCGACAGATCGGGGTCGGCGTTGAGCGCAAAACCGTGCATCGCGACGCCGCGGCCAACCCGGACGCCGATCGCGGCCACCTTGCGGTCGGGGGCGCCAGCCGCGCACACCCAGACCCCGGTGCGGCCGTCCACGCGCCGCGCCGATACGCCGTAGTCGGCGCAGACCCGGATCAGCGCCTCTTCCAGCCGGCGGACGTAGGCCACCACGTCGACGATCCCGGCCCGGTCGCCGGCGGCCAGCGGGGGCAGTCGCACGATCGGGTAGCCGGTGAGCTGGCCTGGCCCGTGCCACGTGATCTTCCCGCCGCGGTCCACGTCGATCACCGGCGTACCATCGAGGGGCCGCTCCCAGGGATCCGTCCGCCGGCCGGCGGTGTAAACCGGTGCATGCTCCAGCAGCAGGCAGGTGTCGGGGATCTCGTCCGCGACCCGCTGGGCGTGCAGCCGCCGCTGCCAGTCCCACGCCTCGGCGTACGCCACCAAACCAGGACGAAGGAAGACCAGGTCGGGCACGCGGTCAGCGTACGTGCTCCGCGTCCCGCCGGCCGGCTTGCGCTGGCCGGTACTGATGGGCGCCCCTACCCTGCGGCAGGGGAAGGTCGGCCCCGTCCCGACCTCAGCGGACGCCCGAGGAGAAGGAGCCCCCGTTCCCATGCGCCTGATCACTCTTCCGGCCGGTCGCCGCGGCAAGTGGGCGGTTGTTGTGTTCTGGCTGCTGCTGGTGGGGGCCGTCAGTCCATTCGCGGCAAAACTGACCTCAGTGCAGAAGAACGACGCGTCGAGCTACCTGCCGGGCAAGGCAGAGTCCACCCGGGCGCTGGAGCTGCAGCGACAGCTGCCCAGCGGCCGCACCCTGCCGGTGATCATCGTCTACGCCCGCGACGCCGGCATCACCCCAGCGGATGCGGGCCAGGCGGCCGCCGACCGGTCGAAGATCGACGCCGCCCGGCTGGTCGCGGAGCCGCTGCCTCCCGTCGTACCGGCCCAGGACGGCCGCGCGCTACTGCTTGCGGTTCCGTTGCCCGGCGGCGGCGACGCCATCGCCCTCGGCAAGCAGGTGGAGGACATCCGGGCCACCGTCGGCGCGGGCGGGGACGGGCTGGTGGTCAAGGTCACCGGTCCAGGCGGCTTTCTCGTCGACTCGGTGAAGGCGTTCGAGGGCATCGACACCACCCTGCTGTTCGCCACCGTCGGCGTCGTCGCGCTGCTGCTCCTGCTCACCTACCGCAGTCCGGTGCTGTGGCTGATCCCGCTGATCGGGGTGGGCATGGCGGACCAGCTGGCCCAGGGCGCGGTCTACGGGTTGGCGCGGCACGCCGGTCTGGTGGTCAGCGGACAGAGCGCCGGCATTCTGACGGTGCTTGTCTTCGGCGCCGGGACCGACTACGCGCTGCTGTTGATCGCGCGCTACCGCGAGGAGCTGCGCCGGCACGAGGACAAGCACGAGGCGATGGCCTTCGCCCTGCGCCGGGCCGCCCCGGCACTGCTGGCGTCTGCGGCCACCGTCATCATCGGGCTGCTCTGCCTGCTGGTCGCCGCCCTGAACTCCGATCGCGGCCTGGGACCGGTGGGCGCCATCGGGGTGGCCTGCTCGCTGGCGGCGATGCTTACACTGCTGCCGGCGCTACTTGTCATCTTCGGCCGCCGGCTGTTCTGGCCGTTCATCCCGCGCTTCGGCACCCACGTCGCCGAAGGCGCCGGGGTCTGGGCGCGGGTGGGCCAGCTGATCGCCCGGCGACCGCGGGTCACCTGGGTTGCGACCAGCCTGGTGCTCGGCGTGCTGGCGCTTGGGCTGTTCGACCTCAAGCTCGGGCTGTCCCAGACGGAGGCCTTCCAGCAGCCCAACGACTCCGTCCAGGGTCAGCAGCTGCTCGAACGCAGCTTCCCCGCGGGCACGGGGGCCCCGGCCACCGTGATCGCGCAGGCGTCTGCCATCGACGACGTCCGGGCAGCCGCCGCGGCCACGCCCGGCGTGGTCAGCGTGTCCCCGCCGCTGGTGGCCGGCAACCTGGCGCAGGTTGACGCGACCCTGGAAGGGGCGCCGGACAGCAAGGCCGCGTACGGCGCGATCGACCGGCTGCGGGCCGCCGTGCACGCCGTCCCCGGGGCCGATGCCGTCGTCGGCGGGTCCACTGCGACGAACCTGGACGTCTCCCGAGCCGCGACCCGGGACCGGCAGGTCATCATCCCGCTGGTGCTGCTGGTCGTGCTGGTCATCCTCGGCGTCCTGCTCCGCGCGGTGGTCGCGCCGCTGGTGCTGATTGCGACGGTGATCCTGTCCTACCTGGCGGCGCTCGGGGCCAGCGCGGTGATCTTCGATGCGGTGTTCGGTTTCGCCGGCTCGGACACCTCGTTCCCGCTGTTCGCCTTCATCTTCCTGGTGGCCCTGGGCATCGACTACAACATCTTCCTGATGAGCCGGGTGCGGGAGGAAGCCGCGGTGGTCGGTACCCGGCGCGGGATGCTCCGCGGGCTGGCGGTCACTGGTGGGGTGATCACCTCGGCCGGCATCGTGCTCGCCGGAACGTTCTCCGTGCTCGGCGTACTGCCCCTGGTGGCCTTGGCGGAAGTCGGCTTCGTCGTCGCCTTCGGCGTGCTGCTCGACACGCTGGTGGTGCGCTCGGTGCTCGTTCCGGCCCTCACCTTGGACATCGGGTCGCGGGTCTGGTGGCCGAGCGCGCTGGCGCGGGTGCCGGACCGTGACGTCGACACAGTCGTGGCGCCGCGGGACCTGGAGCCGGCCGGGGACAGCCACGCCTGACCTGTGGACAACTCGCCAGGCTGATCGGCGGCGCTGCCTAGCCTCATATCCGGGCAACCGGAGGAGGTCGCGGTGGGGGCGGTGTGGACGCTGACCGGGTACGGCGTGGAGCGGCTGCTCGGCTTCGGCGCTACCGGTGAGGTGTGGCGGGCGCACGAGCTGGCCAGCGGTGACGTGGTGGCGCTCAAGCGGCTCCGCCCGGGTGCGGCCGGGGCGCGCGACCTGCTCGCGCAGGAGCGGTTGGGCCGGGAGGCGGCGCTGTTGGCCGCCGTCCGGCATCCGCATGTGCTGCCGTTACGCAGCGTCGTCCCTGTCGACGACGGCATCGTGCTGGTCCTCGACTACGCCGCCGGCGGCAGTCTGGATCGGCTGCTCCGGGCGCGCGGCCGGCTGACTGCCGGCGAGGTGGTGACGACGGCCGGACCGTTGGCCGCCGCGTTAGCTGTGGCCCACGGCGAAGGCCTGGTGCACGGTGACGTCTCCCCAGCGAACGTCCTCTACACCGCCGATGGCCGCCCCCTGTTGGCCGACCTCGGGGTGGCCCGGCTGGTCGGCGAGTCTGGGCGGGCGGTCGACGGCACTCCCGGGTTCGTCGATCCGGTGGTGGTTGCCGGGGCCGAGCCGACAACGGCCAGCGACGTCTACGGCTTGGCCGCGGTGTGCTACCGGGCGCTGGCGGGGGAGGTGGTGGCCGAGACCCGGTCGACGGGTAGGTCGCGCCGGGCTCGGCGGACCGCCCTGCGGGAGCTGGCCCCGAACGCGCCGGCCGAGCTGGTTGAGATCGTGGAGGCTGGGCTCGCGCCGACGCCCCGAGCGCGCCCGGATGCGGCCGCGTTCGGCGCCCGGCTGACGTCCGCGTGCTCCGCGACGCCGGTACGGCTCTCGGTGGCGCCGCCGTCGGGTGCGGTTGGACGGTCACCGGCCGGGGCCGACCCGGCGGGGGCCGACCCGGCGGGGGCCGACCCGGCGGGGGACGACCCGGCGGGGGACGACCCGGCGGGGGACGACCCGGCGGGGGACAAAGACCTCTCCACGCACGCCATCCGCCCGGCTGCCCCGCCGCCCGAGCCCGCGTCGGCAAGTGCGCCGAGCCACTCCCCACCCAGCGTTCGCCAGCTCGTCCTGGGCGGCACCGCGGCCGTTGTTCTCGCCGCTGCCATGCTTGCCGGCTGGTGGTGGGGCAGCGCACCCGGTGTACCCGCCGGCCGCTTGCTTGCGCAGCCGAGATCCACTGCGGCACCCTCGTCTCCCGCGGCTGTCCCGGCGCCGGCCCCTGCGCCGGCCCCTGCGCCGGCTCCGCCCCCCGCGGCTGCGGATCCGCCAACGACCACCGACCCCGCGTCGTGGCGTGCCGTGCTGGCCGGCCTGGACGGCCGTCGCGCGGTCGCCTTCGCCGAGAGCAATCCGGCCGTGCTGGCCGAGGTCTACGTCGAGGGCTCCCCGCCGTACGCCGCGGACGTCGCCAGCCTGCGCAGCCTCGTCGACGCCGGCAACCGCGCCCGCCCGGTCCGGCACGAGCTGCAGGAGGTGCGGCTGATTACCCGGACCGCTGCGGGGGTGACCGTCGAGGTCACCGACGAGATGCCGGCGTACGACGTGGTGAACTCCGCTGGGGCGGTGGTCGGCTCCGATCCCGGCCGCGGCCCGAAGTCCTGGCAGGTCGAGCTCGTGCTGGCGGGGGATGGGTGGCGCATCAGCAGCCTGCGCGGGGCTTGATCTGCTGGGGTTCCGCGCAGTCGCGTGACCGAGCCCGTAACCGACACCACGGCTGGCGCCAGCCCGACTGGTGCTATCGCCGACCGCGGTGCCGACGGTTGCAGTCGATGAACTCGGACTCGCTGGTGAAGACCTGCAGAAAAACGGGTGCCGCCGTGAACGACAGCGGACTGACCGGCCCGGTAAGCATGAAGGGGTAGACCTTCTCGGTCATCGCGCGGGGGTCGGTGAAGGACTGGTAGAGCTGCAATCCCGCGCCATGGCCTACTTCGTCCGCGAGGCGGGCGAGGTCGCTGCCGGTGGTCAGTCCGTAGCCAAAGGCCCGGATCGAGAGCTGGGCGTAAATCCCCGGATGCAGCGCATTGATCTCCTGAGTGATGAAAGTCCAGCCAAGCCCGGTCTTGCGGGTTTCGCGCACGTGGTCGACTAGACGTGCCGCCAGCTGGGCGGCCTGTTGGCTGTCGCTGTGGGCGTTAGCGAAGCGCGCAGCCTCGTCGAAGACGACGAGGCAGTTCAGCAGCCGCCCCGACCCGGCGTAGGCCCGCTCGGCGGCGTCGCGCAGTTCTCGGACGATCTTGCGGAGCAGGCGTGCCTTGACGTCCGCAGAGTCCAACCAACGGTTGCCGGACCGGGAAGAGAGGTCGACGATGACGTAGGGGCGAACGGCGATGCCGCGGTCCAACGTGGCCTCGATCAGCTGTGCGAGCGCCTTGCGCGGTTTGCCGCCGGCGGTCGTGGGGCTGAACAGGGCTTGGACCGGCGCCCACTCTCGTAGCAGCTCAGCGAAATCTCCCGGCTGAGCCAGTGCCCGGTCAATTGCATCCTTGACTCGGGCGCGGGGCTGAGGAGAACTGTAGATCCGCGCCATTGCGGCGTTGTCGGCGCTCAGCGCCGTGAGCAAGTCGCGCAACAACTTCTCGGCAGGCTGGTCGGTCCAGTCGTCGGGTCGGTCGCGCAGCAGTCGGGTGAGCTCTTCACCGGCAATCTCCCGGTTGAGCTCGGTCTTCATGGCCAGCCGCACGAAGAAGCGCGTTTGGTCGAGTAGCTCGCCCATCAGCCGAGCGTCCTTCGGCAGCCGCAGGTCCTCGGCAAGAGACAGCTTCTCAACGGGCCGACCGAAGCGGGCGGCAAGCGCCTGCAGGCGAACCGGGAGGTCATGCTCGGTGGTGAACTGGCCCTGCGGGTCGAACACGAACACGCTGAGCGTCTTGTGGCGTAGCTGCGCTGCGATCAGGTAACTGGCGAAAGCGGTCTTGCCGCTGCCACTGCGGCCGAAGATGCCGGTGTGGTAGGCGCCGTCGACGCCAGCGTCGGTGAACTGCCGCACGTACATCGGCAGCAGCACATCGCCGCGATACACCCGTCCCAAATAGATCACTTCGTGCGCATGCCCGGCGGTCAGGCTGCTGATCAGGTCATCGGTGACCTTGCAGACCGGGGCGCCAGTGGTCGGGCTCATTCCCAGGGTGCCGCCGGACTCCCGGGGCGGCTCGGTGAACGGTGAGCTGGGCTGGTCGGTGTCGTAGACCGCCTGCACGCGCACAATCGCGGTGCGCACGTCACCGTCAGCGGACAGATGCGGCAGCGACCCGTGCACGCGGAGCACGCCGCGCATGTTGGGGTCCTCGTGCCACCGGTTGCGGGTCTGGATCTCGCTGATCGTGCCCAGGCCGAGCAGATGCCGACCACTGGTCAACGGGTGCGACAAGAAGACGAGGTCTCCGAGCAGGCTCTGGCCGCTGGCACACTCCGTCAAGTCGACCGTCAGCTCGTTCGTCGAGCTCGGAGACCCCACGACCCCGACCGCGTCCGGCGGAACGGGCGGGCGCGTTGGCGTCTGGTCGACGAACGGCGCACCGGGCGGGTCAGTGGGGATGTCGGGGCTCACTTTCCCTCCGTTCGGTAAGAGCGCACCAAGTACTCAGCCAGCTCCGGTTGGGCGCGGGAGAGGGCCAGGTGCGCGGCCGCCTGCAGTGCGCCCAGGCCGAGGCCCACGCTCTTGGCCATGACGTCGGCGAGGTACTGGGGGTAGGGCTCTCGAACGAACGGGCCGGTGATTTGCCAGGCAAGGGTTGACAGGACGTACCGCAGCGCTTCGCGATCGTGCGCCAGCGGCGGCTTGACCTCCAGCCGGTAGCTGGGCGCGGCGTCATCGGGGCGCCAGTACACGTAGTACAGCTGTCGGTCCCGCAAGGGTTGTAGCAACGCGTCGAAACGGGCCGGCAGACCGCTCAGCTCCGCCGGCGTGCCCGGCCGCGTGGTGATGTGCAGCTCCCGCCAGGGGTCGGGCCGGACCTGCTGCGGGGTGGTGTACTCGCCGCCGCGCAGGATCAGCGACGTCACGTACTTGTCGTCACCGCTGATCGTCGTGCCGAGGGCCGCACCCAACAGGCGGGACAGGTCGTCCGAGGAGTCGTACTTCGGCATTGCCACGATCGACGGTTGCTCGACGAAACGGTGGAAGGCGCTTTCGAGGTCGACGTCGGCCGCGACCGCCACGGACAGCTCGCTGACCTGATCCGACCCTGACGTGAGGCCACTGTTGAGCCCGATCACGGGCGTCAGGTGACTGCCGTCATAGATCGCGACGTCATGCGGGGAGTCGGCTAGGACGGCCAGCTCATGCGCGACCATGCTGGCGCGGGCCAGTCGCTCGTTGTCCAAGTGATGCGGCAAGACGCGGTGAAACGACGCATACTGATTGTCGTTCCAGCCGGTGCCGCCGCCGTCGCCCAAGAAGCCCTCGACCCCAACCGCGACCGCCAGAATCAAGTCGACGGCGATGGTGCGTTCGACGGCGAAGCCCCCGTCGACGGCACAGATGCTGCCGGCGCGGCCACGCTCGTGCTCGTTTATCAAACCCGTCCGCTCGGCGGCCCGGCGCAGATCATCGCGGGCCGCGAGAGCCGGACCCAGCAACTCGCGCACCTGCCGCACCACGGTTGGCGTCTGCGCGAGTAGCTCGGCCAGCAGGTCTTCGGGGAGTCGGGCGTAGTCGACTGCGCCGTCGATGCCGTGGCCGATCTCGAGGCTAGTCACCGCGCTGTCCGGGGTGTGGGCGGTTGGCCCGGCGGGCCCGCCGGGAGGCGTCGTCCGGCGCCGAGCGGGCCGCTGCGAGGTCGGGGAGGTCCCGGTCTTCGATCCGGCGCTTGAGTCGACCTGCCTGCCGCGGAGACCAGATCCCGTGGCGCTGGAGGCGGGCGGCGACGATACTGGCGGCGACGCCGACGCCCGCGGCGAAGCCGAGCACGTCTTCGACTCGGCGTGAGCCCAGCAGGCGGGTCTCCGCCGCGGGCGGGATCAACAGCTCCCGGGCGAAGGCCGTGGCCTCGTGCTCCCGCGCGTCTGCGGCCGCCTCGGCCGTCTCGGCCGTGTCGGGCTCGTCCTCGCCGGTGTCGATGAACACGGCCCGCCGGTCGTGCATGAGTACGTGGCCGAGTTCGTGCGCGGCCGTTTCCCATAGCTGGTCGTCGGTGCGGCCGCGCAGGCTCAGCTGAACCAGCGGACGGTGTGGTGCGAGCCAGCGGGTGGCGCCGTAGGCCCGCGCGCCGGCGATCTCTGGCACGAACACCACCGTCACCCCGGATCGCGCGCAGGCCTGGCAGTAGTCTGCGATCGCTGCGCGCAGCGGTCCACGGCGAGTCAGCAACCGCAATTCGGGCAGCCACCGGCGAAGCCCCTCGGGGTCCCAATCCGCTACGGTCACGCGACGCCCGGCCAGCTCACCGAGCCGGAGCCACGCCGCGACGGCACCGGGATCGACGTCGTACGCCCGGGATTGCCGAAACGCTGCAGCCGGCAGCTCCCACACGCGCCGGTACGAGCGCACGTCGGCGACGCCGAAGAATCGCAGCAGCTGCCGCAGCCGGCTCGGCGGATCAGCGGGCGCAGCTGGCAACGCGCCGGCGCGAACCAGCTGCTGAACCGGCATGTCGTGCAGCCACGCCAGGTCGTCGTCATCGAGCTCAGGACCTCTAGCCGAGACCGGGCGCTGCGGTAGTCGGCCTCTAGCCGCAGCCACACCGGCGTCGGGACACCGGTGACGAAGTCCAGCCGCTGGGCGACGTCGGCACTCAAGCTGGCCACGCCCTGAACGACCCGGTTGACATGCTTGGTCGTCAACCCGGCGCGGCGCGCGAGCTCCACCTGGCTCATCTCCAGCTCGTCGAGCCGGTCCCGAAGCGTCTCCCCGGGCGGGACGGCATAGTCCGGAGGCGGCATGGGCCGGAGCCGGTGTCGGGCGTGCGCCTGGTCCGCCATGACTGCTCCGCGGTGTTGGCTAATCTCGGTGGGTGATCGAGATGATCACTACTTGCCGAACCTCGCTCCAGTCCACGCCGCCGTCAGCCCGCTAGCTGGGCAAGTACAACCGCCAGGTCCGCCGGTCGAACCTGCGCCAGTCGTCGTCGCGGAGCGAGCGGGGGAGCGCCGCGCGCCTTACAGTGCGCCGTGGTCTCCTCGACGGTAACTGCGGTCCAATGCGGATCTGCTCCGGTCAGCAGATGGTCGACCGCGTTGTGCATGAGCGGGGCGACGAAGACTCGCCGGTGAACCCCGTGGAACCGCAGCTGGCGCGCCGGCAGACCGAGCAGGCTCAGCGCACGGTGCAGGACTTCTCGCCGGTTGCGCGGGCTCGGCTGCTCTCGCCACCGCTCGTGGGCGTGGACTTCGCCTTCGCCTCGGTGTTGCGCGACGAAGCGCGCCAGATCTGCATAGATCGCGCCGGAGAGGTGGAAGTCGCCGGTTCCAACGGTGTAGCCGACGGGACGGTAGGCCAGCACACCGCCCGGTCCGGTCAGCCGGTTGTAGATCGAGGATCGGCCAAGCGCCGAGGTCGTGGTCACCAGAGCCAGCTGCGCGCAGGGATCACGCTCGCTGATGAGCGTGGTGCGGTGGGCGTAGCGGATGCGGAACGTGTCCCGTACGACTCTACTGGTGGCGAGCAAGGCAACCAGCTTGCCGGCGCGCAGCGTGGAGTAGGGCGGCACCGCCCCCAGTACGAAGGCATCCATCACGTTGGTCAGTGCATGGGTGCGGGTCTCGACATCCCAGCCGATCCATCGGTCTCGGGCCGCGAGTGCGAACACCGGGTCGGCCAGGTCGATCAGGCCGATCAGTTTGTCACCGTGCGCACGATCCAGGACCAGAAACCGCAACCGGCGGCCATACCCCATCGATACCGGGATGGACCAGTGCGACGCCACCCACCGCCACAGCAGCCCCTCGAAGCCTCGGTAATCACTGACCGGAACGAGGGCGGGGGAAACGGCAGCGACATCGATAGCGCTGCCCCGGGCGAGTTGGTGGAGAAACAATTCTTCGTCGCGCGCCAGCGCCTTCCGGGCCCGGCCCGGGCCCGCTGCGCGGCGACAGCCTCTTCGTGTAACGCGCGGATCTCGCCTTTGGCCGCACTGACCGGCGCCAGCAGCCGGTTGTTGGCGAACCGAAAACCCTGCTGGCGCAGATGCTCCAGGACGCGGTCTCGCAGCAGCTGCGCATCGTTGCCGATGGCTTCGTCGAAGCCAGAACTGGCGGCGGTGACTACGGCGCTCGCCACAGTCGTCGTCATCGGTGAATCCTCCCTGCGCGGAGCCGACGGTAGGCACCTGCGTTGGACTTGTCCGTCCATCGGCCGGGTCGAGCACCGGCACCTGCGTGATGTGCTGGAACGGACCATCCACCGGCGCGGCGCGTCACCGCCAGACGCTGCGGGCGGTGTGCCCGCCTTTCAGAGCACCGCTCCCAGCGCGGTGTCGATGTCCGGGTGCGCGAAGGTGAAGCCAGCCGCCTCCAGCACCGCCGGTCGCACCCGCTGTCCGGCCAGCACGCCTTCGTCAGCCAGGCCACCAAGCGCCAGCCGCAGGGCGGTGGCGGGCACGGGGAGCAGCGCCGGCCGATGGACCACGCGGGCTAGCGCGGCGGTGAACTCGGCATTTGTCACCGCCCCGGGCGCGGTGAGGTTGACCGGCCCGCTGATGCCGTCGGCCGATAGCAGGAATTGGATGGCCGAGCAGTAGTCCGGCAGCGAGATCCAACTCCACACCTGCCGACCGGAGCCGAGCCGGCCGCCGAGCCCGAGCCGGAACAGCGGCAGCATGCGACCGAGGGAGCCGCCGTTGCGGGCCAGCACGATGCCAGTGCGCAGGTGCACCACGCGAACGCCCGCTTCCTCTGCCGGTGCGGTCGCGCGCTCCCACGCTACGCAGGTCTGCGCCAAGAATCCGGACCCAGCTGGGGCGCCCTCGTCCACCGCCGCGGCTGCGGCCTTGGCGTAGTAGTCGATGCCGGATGCGGACAGCAGCACGCGCGCTCGCGGCTGAGCATTGGCGATGGCACGAGCGAGCGTCAGCGTTCCGTCGACCCGGCTGCTGAGGATCTGCGCCTTGTATGCGTTGGTCCAGCGGTGGTCCCCGACGCCGACCCCGGCGAGATGGATGACCGCGTCCACTCCGGCAAGCGCCTGCGGTTCGAGCCGGCGACGCGCCGGGTCCCAGGCGATCTCGTCGGCGCGGGCGGCGTCGTGGCGGACGAGTCGCAGGACTTCGTGGCCGGCGTCCCGCAGTGCCGGCACCAACGTCGTACCGATCAGGCCGGAGGCTCCGGTGACTGCAATCCGCATGCGGTGATCCTCCGCCATTGGCACGGCAACCGCGACCCGACGTCAGCTCACAAGCCGAGATCGGCCTCGAAGCTGCCACCCTCCAGCCGGTCCCGCACCGTGTTCAGGAACCGGGCGGCGCCCGCGCCATCGACGATGCGGTGGTCGTAGGTCAGCGCCAGGTACGCCGTCGAGCGCACCGCGATCACCTCGCCGAGCTCCGGGTCGCTCACCACCGCCGGCCGCTTGACCACGCTGCCGGTGCCGAGAATGCCGACCTGCGGTTGGTTGATGATCGGCGTGTCGAACAGCGCGCCCCGGCTGCCGGTGTTGGTCAGCGTGAAGGTGCCGCCGCCAAGCTCGTCCGGCGTCACCTGGCTGTTCCGGGTGCGCTCGGCCAGGTCAGCGATCTTGCGGGCCATGCCGCCCAGGTTGAGGTCGCCGGCGTCGTGGATGACCGGGACAAGCAGGCCGCGCTCGGTGTCGACGGCGATGCCGAGATGCTCGGCGTCGTGGTAGGTGACCGTGCCGGCCTCGATGTCGATGCTGGCGTTGACCGTCGGATGCGCCCTGAGCGCCTCGACCGCGGCGATGGCGAAGAACGGCAGGAACGACAGCTTCACGCCCTCGCGGGCCTCGAACGTCTCCTTGGCCAGCGCCCGCAGCCGGGCGATCTTGGTGACGTCGGCCTCGACCACTGTGGTCAGCTGAGCGCTGATCTGCAGGGACTCCACCATCCGCGCGGCGATGACCGTCCGTAGCCGGGACAACTTTTCGGTGCGGCCGCGGACCGTCGGGTCCGTCGACGCCTTGGCCTGGTCGACGGTGGCCGGCGCTCGGCCGGCCGTCGGCTGTCGAGGTTGCTGCGTTGGGATCTCCCGCGCGGGCTCGGCGGCCGCGGTGGCGCGCTGCCCATCGGAGGCCGCCGGTGCGGCCGCCACCGGGGCCTGAGCTGGCGCTGGCGCCGGTTGACCGCTGCCTGCCTTCGCCGCGTCCAGCACGTCCTGCTTGCGGACCCGGCCACCCACGCCCGTGCCGCGCACGGCCGCCAGGTCGACGCGGTGCTCAGCCGCGAGTCGACGTACCAGGGGAGTGACGTAGGTCGCCCCGCCTTCGAATCCGTCCGCACCAGTTGCCGACTGGTCCTCGCTCGCCGGCGCGGGGGCCGGCGTCGCCGCAGCCACGGGCGCCGTGTCCTCGGCCGCCGGCTCCGCGGACTCCGGCTCGGCCGCCGGTGCGGACTCCGCTGCCGGCTCCGCTGCCGGCTCGGCACCGGGTTGCGCCGCCGGCGTGTCGGCCGAGTCGCTCGCTGCCTCGCCCGCCGACCCGCCCGCCGTACCGCCCTCGTCGATGACGGCGAGTTCCACCCCGACGTCCACGGTCTCGTCCTCGTTCACCTTGATCGACTGCACCACGCCGGCCGCCGGGGCGGGGATCTCCGTGTCCACCTTGTCCGTCGACACCTCCAGCAGCGGCTCGTCGGCTTCGACCCGCTCACCCTCCTTCTTCAGCCACCGGGTGACCGTGCCTTCGGACACGCTCTCGCCGAGCCGTGGCATCGTGACGGAGACCGACATGAAATGTCCTTGTCGCTAGTCGGGGAGAGTCGTAGTGGGGAAGAGTCGTAGTGGGAGAGTCGCTAGTCGGGGAGACGCGGTCGGAACGGCTGCTCGGTCCGGGGCGAGCGCTAGCTGTGGCTGTGCAGCGGCTTGCCGGCCAGCGCCAAGTGGGCCTCGCCAACCGCTTCGGACATCGTCGGGTGCGGGTGGATGAGCTGCGCCACCTCGGCCGGCAACGCCTCCCAGTTCGTGATCAGCTGCGCCTCGGCGATCAGCTCTCCTACTCGCGAACCGACCATGTGTACGCCGAGCACGGGGCCGTCCTTGGCGGCGATGACCTTGACCGCTCCGGCGGTTTGGAGAATCTGGCTCTTCCCGTTGCCGGCGAGGTCGTAGGTGTTGTCGACGATGTCGTAGCCGCGGTCGCGGGCCTGCGCGCTGGTGATGCCGACCGAGGCGACCTCGGGCTCGGAGTAGGTCACCCGCGGCACGCCGTCGTAGTCCAGCGGCGGGGGGTTCAGGCCGGCCAGGCGCTCGGCGGCAAAGATGCCCTCTCCGAAGCCGACGTGCGCCAGCTGCAGCGTGGGAATGAGGTCACCGAGGGCGGAGATGGTCGGGATGTTTGTCCGCATCTCGGCGTCGACGGTGACGAAGCCGCGCTCCATGGCGACCCCCACCTCGTCGTACCCGATACCGGCGGAGACCGGCCCGCGGCCCACGGCAACCAGGAACAGCTCCGCCTCGATCGTCTTGCCCCCCTCCAGGGACACGGTCACCCCGGAGTCGGTCGACTTCACCGACTCGAACCGAGCGCCGAGCTCCATGCCGATGCCGCGCTTGCGAAACGCCCGCTCCACCAGCTTCGAGGAGGACTCTTCCTCCAGCGGTACGACGTGCGGCAGCGCCTCGATGATCGTCACTTCCGCACCGAACGAGCGCCAGACGGAGGCGAACTCACAGCCGATCGCGCCGGCGCCCAGGATGGCGACCGAGGCGGGCACCCGGTCCAGCCGCAGCGCGTCGCTGGAGTCGATCACCCGGTCGTGGTCGATCTCCAGCCCGGGCAGCGACATGGGCTGTGACCCGGTCGCGAGCAGGACGTGCCGGCCCTCGATGGTCCGGTCGCCCACCTGCACGGTCGTCGGCGAGGTCAGCCGGCCGTCGCCGGCGACGACCTCGATCTGCCGCGACTTCACCAGTCCCTGCAGGCCCTTGTACAGCCGGCTGACGACCTTGTCCTTGTAGCTGTTGACCCCCGCCATGTCGATGCCGTCGAGCGTCGCCTTGATGCCGAAGTTCTCGCTCTCCCGGGTCTGGTCGGCGATCTCGGCGGCGTGCAGCAGCGCCTTGGTGGGAATACAACCGTAGTGCAGGCAGGTGCCGCCGACCTTGTCTCGCTCCACCATGACGACGGACACGCCGAGCTCGGCCGCCCTAAGCGCGGCCGCGTAGCCGCCACTGCCGGCGCCGAGAATGAGGAGGTCGACAGCGTCGGGGGATGCGGGGCTGGTGCTCGCCACGGCTGCTCCTGGAAGGCTGGCGGGAACTGGCGGGGACTGGTGTGGGAACCGAGGGGTCGCTGCGGGATGCCCTGGCATCCTCGCACTCGAAACCGGCCGGGCGCGACGCCCGAGCGCCGCACCCGCCCTCCGCGCCGGTCCATCTTCGCCGGTCAGCCGGCGGCCAGGTCCTCGAGCAGTTGGACAAGAGTGCGCACGGCCGCTCCGGTGCCGCCCTTGGGGGTGTACCCGTAGGCGTCACCGAGGTTGAACGCGGGACCGGCGATGTCGATGTGTGCCCACGGCACGCCGGCCGGCACGAACTCCTTGAGAAACAGCCCGGCGGTGAGCATCCCCCCGTTGCGGTCGCCGATGTTCTTCAGGTCGGCGACGTCGGAGTCCAGCGAGGCGCGCAGCTCCGGCGGCAACGGCATCGGCCACATCGCCTCGCCGGCCCGCTGGGACGCGGCGACGACGCGGTCGCGCATAGTGTCATCGCCCATCACGCCGGCCACCCGGCTGCCGAGCGCGACCAGCTGTGCCCCGGTCAGGGTGGCCACGTCAACGAGGTAGTCGGGGGTGTCCTCCCCGGCCCGCACCAGCGCGTCGGCGAGGACGAGCCGGCCCTCGGCGTCGGTGTTGAGCACCTCGACCTTGGTGCCGCCGTACATCGTCAGCACGTCGGCCGGGCGGATCGCGCTGCCGCCGGGCAGGTTCTCCGCGGTGGGTGCGTAGCCGATGACGTTGATCGGCAGCCGCAGTGCCGCCGCGGCGGTCGTGGCGCCGATCACGGCAGCCGCGCCGCCCATGTCCATCTTCATCCACTCCATCGCCGCCGCCGGCTTGAGCGACAGCCCCCCGGAGTCGAAGGTGATGCCCTTGCCGACCAGCGCGACGGTGGTCCCGGCACGGCCGGGCAGGTAGGCCATCCGGATCAGCCGCGGCGGATTGGCGGAGCCTTGGCCGACGCCGAGGATCCCGCCGTACCCGGCCTTGCGCAGCGCCTTCTCGTCGAGCACGTCGACCTGCACGCCAAGGCGGGCGCCCGCCTCGACGGCGGCCGCCGCCAACTCGACCGGGTGTAGGTCGCCGGGCGGGGTGTTGACCAGGTCGCGGACCAGCGCGACCGCGCTCGCCACCGCCTCCGCCCGGGCCAGCACCGCCTTCGCCGCCCGCTGCCCGGCGTCGTCCACCGCCAGCACCACCGCGGCCACCGGGTCCTTGCCGGGGTCGCGGGTGCGGTAGCGGGTAAAGCCGTAGGACCCGAGCAACGCCCCTTCCGTGACGGCGCGGAGGTCGTCGGGCGCAGGTTCCGGCTGGCGAGCGCCCACGTTGGCCAGCGGCAGCGTCAGCACCGCTCGGCGTACGCCGGCCAGCGCTCGCACCGCACTGCCCGCGGCCCGGCGCAGGGACTCCGGGTCGTACGGCGCGCCGTCGGCGGGTACGCGGCCGAGTCCGACCGCGACGGCCAAGGCCGCCGGGGTGGCGCCGAGGGTAGGAAACCGGGTGACCTCGCCCTCCTTGCCGGTGACCGCCAGGTCGGCGAGTACGGCGCCCAGCCGGCCACCGAGGTCGGCGTCGAGGGACTCGGCACCACCGGCGACCACTGGTCCGTCCGGCCCCTGGCCCACCCCGACGACGAGCGCATCCGCGGGGACGCTGGTGGGGGTGGCGGCGGAGGCGGACAGCGTGGTCACGGTGGGCTGGTCCTGTCGTCGGTGTAACTGCGGCCATTGTTGATCGTACCGACGGGCCACCGGGCCGGGATCGGACGCGGTTCCGCCGCAGCGGCCGGGGGCACAATGTCTGCATGCGGGCAGTGGTGGCGAAGCAGTACGGCGGGCCAGAGGTGCTCGAGCTCGACGAGCGTCCCGAGCCGAAGGTGTGGCCCGATGCGGTCCTCGTCCGGGTCGCCGCAGCGAGCATCAACCCGGTCGACTACAGGATCGTGCGTGGATACCTCGACGCCGCATTCCCTACCGTGCAGCCACTGGTGCCGGGCTGGGACGTCGCCGGTGACGTTGTTCGCGTCGGGCCGGCGGTGACACACGTCGAGGTCGGCGAGCACGTCTATGGCTACGCCCGCAAGGACTTCATCGGCGAGGGAACCTGGGCGGAGCTCGTGGCGGTGCCGGCTCGCGGGATCGCCGCCGCGCCTCGCTCGCTGGACGCCACCGAGGCATCCTGCGTCCCGCTGGCCGGACTGACCGCCTACCAGGCCCTGACGGACAAGGCCGGGGTAGGCCCCGGTGACGTCGTGCTCGTGCACGCGGCGGCCGGCGGGGTGGGGAGCTTCGCGGTGCAGATAGCGGTAGCGCTCGGTGCACAGGTGATCGGAACCGCCAGCAGCCGCAACCACGACTATCTGCGCCAGCTCGGGGTCGATCCGGTGAACTACGGTGAGGGACTCGCCGAGCGGGTGCGGGCGCTGGCGCCGGACGGCGTCGACGCCGTTGTCGACCTCGTCGGCGGTTTGGCGCTGGAGATGTCCCCGTCGCTGGTCAAGGACGCCCACCGGCTGGTCTCGGTCATCGACGCCGCAGCCGTGCAGCGACTTGGCGGCCAGTACCTGTTCGTCCGTCCCGATATCGACGATCTCGCCGAACTGGCGCGGCTGATCGACGAGCGCGCGGTCCGCGTCCACATCGACCGGCGGTATCCGCTCGCCGACGTTCGCGCCGCGGTGGAGTACGCCGAGCACGGCCACGTCCGCGGCAAGGTCGTGCTCGACGTCGCCTGACCAGTCGCACCATGACCTGTCGCACCATGACCAGACGTGGTTCGGCGGGCTGCTGTCGTGCCAGGGTGAGCGCATCGGACTCACCGCCGGCGGAGAGGTCAGCATCAATGACGAGCACGCACAGCGCAGGTCCCACCGGCACGCCAGCGTCGATCGGTGGCGACACCGCCGCCGATGACGTCTCCACCGGACAGGGCAAGACCGTCCCGCCCGCCGGATACACCCTTGCCGACGTCCCCGGCCCGCTGGGCGCGGCGGAGCTGAAGCTGCTCGACGCGTGGTGGCGAGCGGCGAACTACCTCGCCGTCGGCCAGATCTACCTGATGGCCAACCCGCTGCTGCGCGAGCCGCTGGCAGCCGAGCACGTCAAGCCGCGGCTGCTGGGTCACTGGGGCACTACGCCGGGTCTCAACCTGCTCTACACCCACGCCAACCGGGTGATCAGAGCCCGGGACCTCGACGCCGTCTACGTCATGGGACCGGGCCACGGCGGTCCCGGGCCGAACGCCTGCGCCTGGCTGGAGGGCACGTACTCGGAGCTGTACTCGTCGATCGACCGGGACGCGCGGGGGATGGCTCGGCTGTTCCGCCAGTTCTCCTTTCCCGGCGGCGTACCGAGTCACTGCGCGCCCGAGACCCCGGGTTCCTTCCACGAGGGCGGGGAGCTCGGCTATTCCTTGCTGCACGCCTACGGCGCGGCCCTGGATCACCCGGACCTGGTGGTGTTCTGTGTCGTCGGGGACGGCGAGGCGGAGACGGGGCCGCTGGCGGCGAGCTGGCACGCGAACAAGTTCGTCAACCCGGCCTGCGACGGGGCGGTAGTGCCGGTGCTGCACCTGAACTCCTACAAGATCGCCAACCCGACGGTGCTGGCCCGGATCCCCGAGGCCGAGCTGTTGGAGCTGCTGCGCGGCTACGGCTACGACCCGTACGTCGTCAGCGCCGACTTGACCACCAACCCGGCCGAGGTGCACCAGGCGCTGGCCGGCACCCTGGACCGTTGCCTGGACCGGATCGCCGCCATCCAGCACGGCGCGCGGGCCGAGGGACGGCGGACCCGGCCGGCCTGGCCGATGATCGTGCTGCGGACGCCGAAGGGGTGGACCGGGCCGAGCCGGGTCGACGGTCAGCAGGTCGAGGGCACCTTCCGGGCGCATCAAGTGCCGCTGGCGGCGGTGCGCACCGACGCGACCCACCGCCAGGCGTTGGAGGCGTGGCTGCGCTCCTATCGACCCGAAGAGCTCTTTGATTCCGACGGCCGGCCGGTACCCGAGCTGCTGGCGCTGCCGCCGGCGGGGGCGCGGCGGATGAGCGCGAACCCGGTGGCCAACGGCGGTGCGCTACTGCAGGACCTGGAGCTGCCCGACTTCCGCGACTACGCCGTCGACGTACCGGGGCGCGGCGTCACGGCGCATGAGGCCACCCGCGCGCTGGGCGGCTGGCTGCGCGACATCGCGGCCGCAAACCCCAGCAATTTCCTGCTTTTCGGGCCGGACGAGGTCGCCAGTAACCGGCTGCAGGACGTGCTCGACGTAGGCGGTCGCAAGTGGTACGCCGAGGTTGGTGAGTACGACGACCGGCTGTCCCCGACCGGGCGTTCGGTCGAGGTCCTCTCCGAGCACTTGTGTCAGGGCTTGCTGGAGGGCTACCTGCTCACCGGCCGGCACGGCGTGTTCACCTGCTACGAGGCCTTCATCCACATCGTGGACTCGATGTTCAACCAGCACGCAAAGTGGCTGGAGGCCAGCGAGCACGTGCCGTGGCGACGCCCGATCGCGAGCCTGAACTACCTGCTGTCCTCGCACGTCTGGCGGCAGGACCACAACGGGTCGACGCACCAGGACCCCGGCTTCCTCGACGTGGTGATGAACAAGAAACCCGACATCGTGCGGGTCTACCTGCCGCCCGACGCCAACACGTTGCTGTCCACCTACGACCACTGCCTGCGCTCCCGGCACTACGTCAACGTGGTCGTCGCCGGCAAGCAACCGGAGCTGGACTACCTGCCGATGGCGGAGGCGGTGGCGCACTGCGCGCGCGGGCTCGGCATCTGGGACTGGGCCGGCACCGAGGCGCTCCTGGACGCCGGCGGTGATCGCGGCCAGCACCTGCCCGACGTCGTACTGGCCTGTGCCGGCGACGTCCCCACCCTGGAGACGCTGGCCGCCGCTGACATCCTGCGTCGGGAGCTACCCGGGCTGGCCACCCGCGTGATCAACGTGGTGGATCTGATGCGGCTGTTGCCGGAGGCCGAACACCCGCACGGCCTGCCCGACGCGCAGTTCGATGCGCTGTTCACCTCCGACCGGCCGGTGATCTTCGCCTTCCACGGCTACCCCTGGCTGATCCACCGGCTCACCTACCGGCGCACCAACCACGCCGAGTTCCACGTCCGCGGCTATAAGGAGAACGGCACGACCACGACGCCCTTCGACATGGTCATGCTCAACGACCTCGACCGCTACCACCTGGTCATCGACGTGATCGACCGGGTCCCGGGGCTCGGCCCGCGCGCCGCCCGGCTGCGCCAGCAGATGACCGACGCCCGGCTGCGCGCCCGGACCTGGACCCGGGAACATGGCGAGGACCTGCCGGAGGTCTCCGGCTGGACCTGGCCGTCCTGAGGTGCGCGTCCTCGTCGTCAACGCCGGGTCCAGCTCCCTGAAGGTCGACCTCGTCGTCGGCGGTGAGCTGGTCACCGCCTACGACGGCTTCCCCCCGGTGGCGCCGGAGGTGGACGCGGTCGGGCACCGGATCGTGCACGGCGGGGTGGACTTCATCGAACCGGTGGTGGTCGACGACGATGTGGAACGGCGCCTGCGCGACCTCGTCGACCTGGCGCCGCTGCACCAGCCGAAGTCCCTGCACGGCCTCGACGCCGCCCGCCGCCTGCTGCCCGCCGTACCGCACGTCGCCTGCTTCGACACGGCGTTTCATGCCACCCTGCCGCCCGCGGCCTACACCTACGCGCTGCCGGCCGAGTGGCGGGACCGTTGGGGCGTGCGCCGCTACGGCTTCCACGGCCTGTCCCACGCCTGGGCCTCCCGCCGCGCGCAGCAGCTGGTTCCCCGCGCCCGGCGGGTCGTGACCTGCCACCTCGGCGCCGGCGCGTCGCTCGCGGCGGTCCTGGACGGCCGCAGCGTCGACACCACCATGGGCTTCACCCCGCTCGACGGGCTGGTGATGGCGACCCGCAGCGGGTCGGTCGACCCGGGGTTGCTCATCTGGCTGGAGGAGCACGAGCGGCTCGCCCCGCGCGAAGTCGCCGACACCCTCGAGCACCGTTCGGGGCTGCTCGGCCTGGCGGGCACGGGCGACATGCGCGAGCTGCTCGGCCGCGCCGACCCCGACGCCGAGCTGGCGCTGGAGGTCTACGTGCACCGACTGGCCAGCAGCGTCGCCGCCATGACCGTCGGCCTCGGCGGCCTTGATGCGCTGGTGTTCACCGGCGGGGTCGGCGAGCGGGCCGCGGAGGTACGGCGACGTACCGCCAACCGGCTCGCCCACCTCGGTGTCCGGATCGACGACCAGCTCAACGCCGATGCACGGCCCGACACCGACATCGGTGCCGGCGCAGCCGGGGTCCGCACCCTCGTGGTCGCCGCCCGGGAGGACCTGGAGATCGCGGCCGGGGTCGAGCGGGTCCTGACTGGCAGCGCCCGATCATGACGGCCCGCGCGGGTATCCCGGCGCACGCCGACGCCCGCCACCACGCCGATGCCGGATCGCTGCCCGGGATGCCGGTCAGCGAGGCGGCCGCCGTCCCCGCGGCCCAAGTGCTGAGCGAACTTGGCAGCACTCCTGCCGGTCTGGACGCCGACGAAGCCCGGCGGCGGCTGGCGTTGGTGGGCCCGAACGCGGTGCGCACCCACCACGCGCAGCCGCTGCGGGTGCTTGGCCGGCAGTTGCAGAGCCCGGTGCTGATCCTGTTGGCGGTCACCGCTCTCGTCTCCTTCTTCCTCGGCCAGCGCACCGACACGGTCGTCATCGGCGTCATCCTGCTGGCCAGCATCGGGTTGGGGTTCGCCAACGAGTACCGGGCGGAGCGGGCGACCGAGGCGCTGCACTCCCAGGTGAGCCACCGGGTGGTGGTGCAGCGCAGCGGCCGGTCCGTCGAGGTCGATGTGACCGAGCTCGTCCCGGGCGACGTCGTCCGCCTCGTCCTTGGCGAGGTGGTTCCCGCCGACCTACGGCTGCTCAGCACGAGCGGTCTGGAGTGCGACGAGAGCGTGCTCACCGGGGAGTCACTGCCCGCCGACAAGGGGGTGCCGCCGGTCGCGGCGGGCTCGGCGCTGGCCGAGCTGGCCGGCAGCGCGTTCATGGGAACGGTGGTGCGCGCGGGCACCGGCATGGGCGTGGTGGTGGCCACCGGGGGACAGGCCGAGTTCGGTCGGATCGCCCTGGGGCTGGGCGAGCGCCAGCCCGAGACGGACTTCCAGGCCGGGCTGCGGCACTTCTCGGTGTTGCTGCTGCAGGTGGCGGTGGCGCTGACCAGCCTGATCCTGGTGGCGAACCTGGTGCTGCACCGGCCGCTGATCCAGTCGCTGCTGTTCTCCCTGGCCATCGCGGTCGGGATCACCCCGCAGCTGCTGCCGGCGGTGGTCAGCACCAGTCTGGCGACCGGGTCCCGGCAGCTGGCCAAGCGCAAGGTGCTGGTCAAGCGGCTGGTCTGCATCGAAGACCTCGGCGACATGGACGTGCTGGTCACCGACAAGACGGGGACGTTGACCGAGGGCCAGATCACCTTCACTGCCGCGCTGGACGCCGCCGGGGCGGACTCTGAGCAGGTGCGGCGGCTCGGCCTGCTGTCCACCGAGACCGACCCGGCCACTGGCACGACCGGCTCGGTCGGCGGGAACCCGCTGGATTCGGCGCTGTGGGCGGCCCCCGCCGCCACAACCCAACCGCTCGTCGGCTACGTCCGGCTCGGGCTGCTGCCCTTCGACCACGACCGGCGGATGACCTCGGCGGTGGTGCGAGGCCCCGACCGTTCCCAGCAGCTGGTGGTCAAGGGAGCCCCGGAGTCGGTGCTCCCCCGCTGTCGGACGCTCCCGGCCGGCGCCGAGGGCACCCTGCAGGCGCAGTTCGCCGCCGGCAGTCGCGTGGTCGCTGTCGCCAGCCGGGCCGCCGGCGACCTCACCGTTCCGACCGCCGCCGACGAGACCGACCTGACGTTGGCGGGCTTCCTGATCTTCCTGGACCGGCCCAAGGCCGCCGCCTCGGCATCGTTGCAGCGCCTCGCCGCACTCGGTGTGACCGTGAAGGTCTGTACCGGGGACAACGCCCTCGTCGCCGAGAAGGTATGCGCCGACCTGGGCCTGGTCTCCGGCGGGACGCTGAGCGGCGCCGACCTGACCGGCATGGACGACGAGGCGCTGGCTGCGGCCGCGCAGACCGCCACGATCTTCGCTCGGGTCAGCCCGGAACAGAAGGCCCGACTAATCACGCTGCTGCGCCGCCGCGGCCGCGCCGTCGGGTTCCTCGGCGACGGTGTCAACGACGCGCTGGCGCTGCACGCCGCGGACGTCGGTATCAGCGTGGACACCGCGACCGATGTCGCCAAGGACGCCGCCGACGTCGTCCTGTTGGAGAAGGACCTTGGCGTCCTCGCCGACGGGGTCACCGAAGGCCGGCGCATCTTCGCCAACACGATCAAGTACGTGCTGATGGGCACGAGCAGCAACTTCGGCAACATGTTCAGCGCCGCAGCCGCCTCCGCGGTGCTCAGCTTCCTGCCGATGCTGCCGAGCCAGATCCTGCTCAACAACCTGCTGTACGACGCCAGCCAGCTGACCATCCCGACCGATCGGGTGGACCCCGAGCAGCTGCGGGCTCCGGCGCACTGGGACATTGCCTTCATCCGCCGGTTCATGGTCTTCTTCGGCCCGGTCAGCAGCCTGTTCGACTTCCTCACATTCGCGATCATGCTGGGGGTCTTTCACGCCGGGCCGGCCCTCTTCCGCGCTGGCTGGTTCGCCGAGTCCCTCGCCACCCAGACCCTGGTGATCTTTGCGATCCGCACCCGACGCAGCCCGTTCACCCGCAGCCGTCCGAGCGTTCCCCTTTTGCTCGCAGCGCTGACGACTGTCCTCATCGGGGCCGTCCTCCCGCTGTCCCCGCTCTCGGATGTGCTCGGCTTTGCGCACCTGCCGGCCCGGTTCTTCCTCGCCCTGGCCGGCATGGTCGTCGGCTACCTCGTGCTGATCGAGCTGGCGAAGCGGGTGTTCTTCGCCGACCCGGAGGGACGGGTGCCGCACCTGCCCCGCAGTCACCAGCACCGGCTGCAGCGCCGCGCCGCCCGCTTCAGCGTCGGAGCGCCACTAGCGCACTGAATCAGGCACGGGTCCTCCTCCGCGCGCCGTGGCCCGGCTGGTCCGCCCTCTTGTCAGCCCGGTCGCGTACTCATGTACGGTTGCAAGAGGCGTCAGGTCCTACCCTCGGCGGTCGGAACGCTCGCAAAGCGCTGTGCTCCCCGCGGAGATGGTGGCAACGAACTCCCCCCGGAGCCGGTCTTGGCGCCCAGATCAAGCTTGGCGGTCAGCCGGCAGCGCCGCGTGGCCGAGCCCGCCAGCCGATCAGAACCACCCGAGAGGAAAGGACCCGACCATGAGCACGCTCGACAAAGCTCGAAACAAACTGCAGGAGCTCACCGGCAGAGGCAGGGAGCGGCTCGGCGGCGCCACCGGTAATGAGTCGACGCAATCCCAAGGCCAGCGCGATCGCATCGCCGGCAACCTCAAAGGCGCCGGCCAGAAGCTCAAGGATGCGTTTCGCAAGTAGCGGCCCGGCAGCGGGCTTGCCGACGTTGAGGGCAACGTTGACTTCGGTCGGAGCCCGTAGCGCACTACTCGGGTGAAACGGCCCGGGCAAGGACCAGCAAGGGCAAGGACCAGCAAGGGCAAGGACCAGCAAGGCGGCCGGGTGCTACGTCGATGCAGTGTCGTTTGTCCCCCGCCGAGGTGGCGGGGGACGCACTAGCGTCTGTCCGCATGATTGCCTCCGCAGCCGCAGCCGGCCCGCCGCTGTACCACTCTCCGCTGTATGACCGCCACGTCGGTCTGGGCGCCAAGATGGCCGACTTCGGCGGCTGGGAAATGCCGATCGAGTACCCCGACGGCGGGGTACTCAAGGAGCACGCGGCGGTCCGGCAGGCGGTAGGGATCTTCGACGTCAGCCATCTCGGCAAGGGCGTGGTGCGCGGGCGCGGCGCCCGCGACTTCGTCAACGCCACGCTGACCAACGACCTCGCGCGGATCGCCCCGGGGCAGGCGCAGTACACGCTGTGCTGCGACGACGCGACCGGCGGCGTGGTCGACGACCTCATCGCCTACCTGCGCTCGGACGACGAGGTGTTCCTGGTGCCGAACGCGGCGAACACCGCCGGGGTGCTGCGCCGCCTGACCGCGGCCGCGCCCGCCGGCGTCGAGGTCGCCAACCTGCATCGCTCGCTCGGCGTACTGGCCGTTCAGGGCCCCCGCTCGGCCGAGGTGCTCGAGCGGCTCGGGCTGCCCACCGGGCACGACTACATGTCCTTTGTCAGCTCCGACTGGGGCGGCGAGCAGGTGATCGTCTGCCGGTCTGGCTACACCGGTGAGCACGGGTACGAGCTGCTGCCGCACTGGGACTCGACCGGGCGGCTGTGGGACGCGCTGCTGGCAGCGGCCGCGCCCCTCGGTGGGCGGCCCGCCGGTCTGGGTGCCCGCGACACGCTGCGCACCGAGATGGGCTACCCGCTGCACGGCCAGGACCTCTCCCTGGACATCACGCCGGTGCAGGCCCGGTCCGGCTGGGCGGTCGGCTGGGACAAGCCGCGGTTCTGGGGCCGAGACGCGCTGGTCGCGGAGCGGGAGCGGGGCGCGGCCCGGCTGCTGTGGGGGCTGGCGGCGTTGGACCGCGGGATCCCGCGCCCGCACATGGTGGTGACGGCGGCAGCGGGGGAGCAGGCCGGCGAGCCGGTCGGGGAGGTCACCAGCGGCACCTTCTCCCCGACGCTGCGCAAGGGGATCGGGTTGGCCCTGCTGCGCCGCGGCGTGGAGCCGGGAGCCGAGGTCCGCATCGACGTGCGGGGTCGGCCCTCGACCCTGCGGGTGGTGCGACCCCCGTTTGTCCCCGCATCCACCCGGTAGTGCGGTCGGTCGGTCTTGTCCAACCGCCGCATCGGGTGGACCCTTGCCGGTGTGGAGTACTGGACGATCGAGGTACTGGACGCCGACTACGCCGCGGCCGCGATGTGGCGGACGGCGTACGGCGAGCGCCTGGCCGAGACGGCCGTGACGCACGGGGCCAAGGAATGGGGCTGGGGAGCCCGGGACTGGGGCGTCATCTTCGAGGTGGCGTTCGCGGACGAGGCCGACTGGCTCCATTTTCGCGCCACGCCGGCGGTGTGCGCCGCGCTGGACGCCGTACCCGACCCGGTCAACGGCCTGCTGGTCTATAGCGGCCGCGGCGGCAGCAGCGCGGCCGGTGTGCCCCGCCGTCCGCGGCTCAGCCCCCTTTGTGGCGGCGCCGCCCTCCCCGAGCCGAGCAGCAACCAGGCGGTCCGCGCGCAGGCGGCCGCCGTGGGCACCGCTCGCCCGGGTCTAGCTAGGTCTGGGTCTAGCTGGGTCTGGGTCTAACCAAGCGCTTGCTGGCGCTTCTCGGCCCGCCAGACCAAGCATCGCCGGCAGAGCTGGCAACGAACCGCTGATTCGATGCCGCAGCCGGGTGAAGCGGGGCCGACCCAACGCCTTCACCCGCCGTCGGCATCGTCGGGGTCCGCGACACGCCGGGGCAGCTGTGCCGTGGCCGGGTGAAGCTGAGGAGGGCTGGCAGCCGCCGCCGCCGCACTTCCCGGTACCGGCGCCAGCACGGAGTCGTCCCTGGCCGCACCGCGCCGTCCGCCGGCTGTCAGACCCGGAGAAAGTCGGGCCGGTCGAAGGACATCACGACCAGTACGACAGTCGCGGCGATCTCGATTCCGGCGCCCAGGACGTCACCGGTCACGCCGCCGAACCGGCGTACGGCGTGGCGACGCAGCACCCGGGCGGCGGCGAGCCCGGCGCCGACCGCGAGTAGCCCACGCGCGGCGCCGTACACCGTGCCGTCGTCGTCCAGCACGCCGTAGCCGCCGGCCGCCACGGCGGTGACCGCGGTCGCCGCCACTGCCACCGAGCGCCGGGCGGACCCCGCGACCAGGGCGCCAAGCCCGCTTGCCCGCGCGGCCGGTACGCCGGGGGTGCAGGCCCAGAGCACCGCGAGCCGCCCCACCACGACGGCGAGCACCATCGCCATCGTGCCGCGCCCGTCCCGGACGCAGGCCGCCAACGCCGTGACCTGAACCAGCAGGGTGAGGACCAGGGTGCTGACCCCGAGGGCGCCAACCGCGGGATCCTTCATCACCGCCAGTGCGCGGTCGGCGTCGCCGTAGCAGCCGAGAGCGTCGGCGGTGTCGGTCAAGCCGTCCAGGTGCAGCCCCCGGGTGAGCGCCGCCAGACCGGCGATCGCGCCGGCCGCCGGCAGCAAGTACCCGGCTCCCGGCGGCGCTAGCATGCGCATCGCATACAGCAGGCCAGCGGCCAGCACGCCCAGGCCCAGGCCGACCAGCGGTGCCAGCTCCATCGCCCGTCCGGCCGCGGCACGGTCGACCCGGCCGGCCCGCAGCGGCGCGACCGTGAGGATGGTCAGCGCCAGCCGCAGCGCCTCAGCCATAGTCGCCGTTGTCGTCGCTGCCCGCCGCACCGGCACCGCCGGCACCGCCGCGCGTCCCGTCCCGGGCGACGGATCCGGCCGCCGCGAGCAGCGGTACAGCGAGCAGCGCCCCGGTCCCGTCCTCGGCGCGCAGCGAGAGGTCCAGCAGCGGGATCAGGCCGAGCTGGGCTAGGGCGAGCTTCTGCGCCGGCTCCGGTGAGCGGGTGCCGGCCACCCACCACGCGCGCGCTCCCGGCATGAGCCGCTCGGCCAGTAGGCCAGCAACCGCTGCCACCGCGCCGTCGAGCACGACCGGCGTACGACGTTGGGCGGCCTGCGCCAGCAAGCCGGTCAGCGCGGCGATGGCCGGTCCGCCGCAGCAGTCCAGCAGCGCCACCGGGTCGTGGCGGCAGCCGCGCGCGCGCAGCAGGGCGGCTCGGACGAACCCGACCTGGCGGGCCCAGCCGGCATCATCGCCCGGGCCGCGGTCCACCACGGCAACCGGCTCGCTGTCGGTCAACCCGGCGACGAGTGCGGCCGCGCCCGTGCCGTTGCCGATGCCGATGACGCCGGGCACCAGCAGGTCCGCGCCGGCGTCGACCTCCGCATCGGCCACGGCGCGCCCGCCCGCGACGGCGCGCTCGCTGTCCGGGGGGTCACTATCCGGGGGGTCACTGCCGCGCGCGACGTCGACAACCCGGACGGTTGCCCCGGCGGCCCGAGCGACCACGTTGACGGCCGTGCCGCCGGCCCGGATCTCCGCCGCCAGCCGGGCAGTCTGTTCGGCCGAGTACGACGACTCGGTACCGGCCGCGGCGTCGTGGTCGGCGGCGAAGATCACCACCCGGACCCGCCGGAACGGCACCGGCGGCTGGTGGTCCTGGACCGCGGCCAGCCAGGCGCCGAGTTCGGCTAGCCGCCCCCACCAGGAAACGACGCTGTCGGCAGCCACGCGTTGCAGGCTATCGGCGCGGGCCGACAGCGTTACTCAGCGCAGTCGACGCGGCAGGCCGGCGGTCACCAGCCACACCTCGTCGCAGCCGGCCGCCAGCCCGGCGGCTACGGTGCCGAGCTCGTCTCGAAACCGCCGACCGGCCGGCGTCGCGGGCACGATCCCGGCCCCCACCTCCGGGGCGACGGCGACGACCCGAGCCGGGGTCGCCAGCCACGCTGCCAACAGCGCGTCGAGCGCCGCGGTCGTGGCTTCGCCGGCGCGCGCGTCGGCCGCCCAGCCGCTGGTGGTGGTCAGGACGCAATCCAGCCACAGACCGAGATCGTCGACCAGAATGGCGTCGCCCGCGGTCGCCGACCGCAGTACCGCCGGCACGTCGGCGTTCTCTACCGTCTGCCACCACGGCGGCCGGCGCTCGCGGTGCCGGCGCACCCGGGCGGCCCACTCGGCGTCGCCCGGACGATCGGCCGCCGTGGCCAGGTAGGTGACACTCGGCTCGGCGGCGAGCATCCGTTCCGCGATCGCGGACTTGCCGGAACGCGCACCGCCCAGCACGAGCACCCGCCGGGGTGCCGGCCACGCGTTGTGGCCATCGGGCGCAATAGTGATCGCGGTGCCGTCCCGGGGCGCCTGCACTCCCCAGGCCCGCAGCCGGTCGTCCAGCTCCGGGGGCGCCGGGTTGCCGTGCCCGAGGTGAATGGCGGCCACCCGGGTGCCGGTGGTCACGGCACCGCGCCGACGCAGCTCGGCCACGGTCGCGGCGTACCCCTTCAGGTCGTGGTGGTGCGGACCGGCGTCGCCGGCGTCGCCCGCAGTCTCCTCCAGCAACACCACGTCGTACGCCGCGTTGCGCACCTCATCCAGTGTGCGCGCGGGCAGCGGACCGGTGTCGGTGGCCCACAGCAGCCGGGTGCCGTCCGGGCCAGTCAGGTCGTAGAGCACCGCCGGCCCGACGGTCGGGGTGGAGTGGGCGGCGGCCAGTACCCGGACGTTGTAGCCACCGACGCGCAGCCGGTCCCCGGCCTTGACGGCGTGCGGACGCACCGGCTGCTGCTCACCGGCCCACTGGGCCACGCTGGCCAGTACGGCCGGGGGGCCGACGATGTCGAGTGGATGGCGGGCCTGGGTCCAGCTGCGCCACATCAGCGCCGGCGGACCCCAGTGGTCCGGATGCGCGTGGGTTACCAGCAGATGCCGTACGCCGGCCAGTGACCGCCCTAGCCGGGCCGCCGACCGGGGAGCGTCCGGACCGCACTCAAGCATGAGCGTGCCGTCGACCAGGGCGGCGGTCTGCGCCCGGACTTCACCGGCCACCCGCATGGCCGCGCACGAGCGGCATTCGCAGAACGGGTTGGGCCACCCGTCGGCCGACCCGGTGCCCAGCAGGAGCACGTCCATAGCCAGACCGTAGCGAGGGGTCGGCACTAACCTGGCGAGGGCGCCGGCACGGCAAAGCGGAGCCCGGCGGTTGCCCTGACTGAGGCACAAAGGCAAGGGAGCAGTGCGATGGCCTGGACGTGGCGGTATGAGGCCGAGGGCGGTGCGCCGGTCGACCCGGCCGAGGCGTTGGCGGCCGAGGCCCCGGCGGCCGAGGCCCCGGCGGCCGAGGCGTTCCCCACCCAGGCCGACGCCGAGACCTGGCTCGGGGAGAACTGGCGCGAGCTGCGGCACGCCGGCGTGTTCCAGGTCAGCCTGCTCGACGGCGAGCGGGTGGTGTACGGCGGGATGAGCCTGAGCGCGCCGGACTGAGCGGGCGCAACTGAGCGGTTCGATCAGGTCTTGCCGGCCGGCGGCATCGCCGGCAGCGCCTCCGCGGTGTAGGTGCACCCCGGGTTCCAGAGCAGGAAGCTCTGGATGCCGTCGTCAAAGGTGCCCTTGATCTGCGCCGCCACCTCGGGCACGCCGTAGTGCACGCCGAGGGAGAAATCCTGCAGCCACGGGACCACCTTGGCGGCGGTGCCGTCGGACTTGGCCTGAAAGTCCTTCAGCGAGCGGACCACGATGTCGTAGGGCTGGGCGTTGGGGTTGGCCACGTTGTACTCGCCCTTGGCCCAGTGCGACGGGTACACCATCGGGGCGACGTAGTCGGAGCTGCGCGCGATTGCGCCCACGTCCTGGGCGATCTCCTTGGGGCGGGTGGCGGCGATCCCAAACACCGAGATGCCCAGGTAGCTGCCTTCGGCGCGGACGGCCTTGCGGGTGTCAGCGATGAAGGAGGAGATCGAGTCCTCCGGCGTACCCTCCAGCCCCGGGAAGCTCATTCTGGGCAGCGGGCCGTCGGGCCGGCGGATGTAGTCGTAGAGGATGTCGTCGAAGCCGGCCTTGGCCGCCTCGGTGGCGATGTCGATGTTGTACTTGCGCACGTCGGGGTTGGCGAAGTTCGTGAACGAGATCTTTCCATACGTGCTGGCGTACGGCTGGCCGTCGGCAGCCTGGATCACCATGTCGTGCCGACCGCTGTTCCAGGCCCACTGGGCGAGCTTGGGGTCGCGAAAGGCGACGATGCGGCCGACGACACGGATGTTGGCCTTGTGCAGCTCGTCGATGGTGGCCTTCAGGTCGTAGATCTTGCTGCCCGCCCCGGCCTGCTGCGCCAGCGGCACCCGGGAGTTGTAGCCGATCACTCCGTCCTCGTCCTTGATGTCGAGTTCGACGGTGTCGATCTTGTGCTGCTTGGCCAGCTCGAGCACCGGCTGGCGGAGCTTGTCGTAGGCCCAGGCCAGCGACGTCATGTGGACGCCGCGCATCTCCGGATGCGTCACGTTGACGGCCACGTCCTGGGCGGTGACGTTGCCGGCGGCGTCGGTGGCGGCGAGGTGCACGCCGCCCGGCGGCCGGTCGTAGCGCAGCCGGAACGCCCCCTTGTCCAGGCTGACCGGCTTGCCGTCCGCGGTCAGCTTGGCCTGCTCCACCTTGCCGGTGATGGTCACGGCGTCCTTGATCCCGACGTTCTTCGGGACACTGACGTCGAGCCGTGGCGGCGTGGTGTCGACGGTGAACGAGCGCGTCGCGGTCTTCGAGCCGAACGGCAGCGGGCCGGTACCGACGGCCTCCAGCCGGTGTCGGCCGTCGGTCAGCCCGGCGGGGGTAAGCGCGAAGCCATTGCCGTCCGGCTGCAGCGCCACTGGCCTCCCGTCCAACGTGACCTTGGGCGGATCGTTGCGGTTGCCGGTGACGTGCAGCCGCAGGTCCTTGACGGCGGCGGCGCTGAGCACCGTGCCGTCCTTGAGCCCGCTCACCTCCGGGCCGCCGCTGGTGGCGGCGATGGTGGTGGGAACGGCAACCACGGCGACGGCCAGCACGCCGAGCAGCACGGTCGCCCGGCGAGTGAGGCGGAACCGACGGTGGCCGAATCGGAGTCGAGCGGGCACGGGCTTCCTCACGGCGGGAGGCGGGGAGTCCGGAGCAGGGACGACGGTCAGCTCCCGCGGGGAGGTACGCATCGGCTGGCCGGTGCCCGACACCGTATCCCGGCCACGCCACGCCGCTACGTTGCCACGCCGCGCCCTGCCGGCGCACCCGGTACCGGCTGCGGGTGGTTGGCGGGCCTGCCGGCGCGGGCCTGTTCGTCACGATCGTGGTGCGCTCAGTGCTCGGTCGTACGGCGTGTCGCGGACACCAGCCGCACCACGATAACCACGGGGGCACCGGCGGCCGCACCGGCGGGCGGCTGATTGCCACAATCGCCGCCAACGAGCGCAAATCGAGTCCCGTCTGGCCGCCTTCGAGCGGCGCGACAACGCCAGCGGCCGACTTCGACTGGAGGTTCACCGCCACCGACTTCGACGACCTCACCTCGCCCGCATCGACGGCCCCGAACAAACGCCGATCACGAAGGCCGCCTGACCCCCACGAACTTACGGCGCCGACCACTACTACTACTAAGGTCCGGGGATGGAGTTTCGGCGTCTCGGCGGCAGCGGTCTGCACATCAGCGAGCTGGCCTACGGCAACTGGCTCACGCACGGCTCCCAGGTCGAGGAGGACGCCGCCACGGCCTGCGTCCGCACGGCTATCGACGCCGGCATCACCACCTTCGACACGGCCGACGTCTACGCCGAGACCAAGGCGGAGTCGGTGCTGGGTCGGGCGCTGGCCGGCGTCCGGCGGGAGTCCTACGAGCTGTGCACCAAGGTCTACTGGCCGACCGGGCCGGGCCGCAACGACCGAGGCCTGTCTCGCAAGCATGTGATCGAGTCCTGCCACGCCTCGCTGCGACGGCTGCAGACCGACTACGTCGACCTCTACCAGGCCCACCGGTACGACGTGGAGACGCCGCTGGAGGAGACCCTGCGCGCGTTCGACGATCTGGTTCGCGACGGCAAGGTGCTTTACGTCGGGGTGTCGGAGTGGCGCGCCGACCAGGTCGCCGCAGCCCTGACGCTCGCCGACGAGATGGGTTTCGACCGGATCATCTCCAGCCAGCCGCAGTACTCGATGCTGTGGCGGGTCATCGAGGCCGAGGTGCTGCCGCTGTGCGAACGCGAGGGCGTCGGCCAGATCGTCTGGTCCCCGTTGGCCGGTGGCGTGCTGACCGGCAAGTACGCGCCCGGCGAGCCCGTGCCCGAAGGCTCTCGGGCAACCGACCCGACCGGCTCCCAATTCTTGCGCCGCATGCTCACCGACGATGTGCTGACGGCGGTCGCGCAGTTGGCGCCGCTGGCCGCCGACGCGGGGCTCTCGCTGGCGCAGCTATCGTTGGCGTGGGTGCTGCAGCGCCCCGGCGTGTCGGCCGCGATCATCGGGGCTACCCGGCCCGAGCAGGTGGCGGAAAACGTCAAGGCGGTCGGCGTCCGGCTCGACGAGGACCTGATGCGCCGGATCGACAACGTACTCGACCCGGTCGTTGAGCGCGACCCGGCCAAGACTGGCTGACGGCTGCCAGCGGCTCGCAGCTCAGGGTCGCTGACCGACCGAGACCTTCGGCGGGGGCACCCGTAGCCGGCGCATCTGGCTCGCCCGGGTAATGCTGTAGAAGACCAGCCCGCCCATCCGGCCGTCGTACTCGGGAAAGCGGGTTCGCGCGGTGCGGCGCACCAGCAGCCCTAGCCACACTGAGTCCGCCACCATGATGATCACCATGATGAACCACATCGCCACCGAGGCGGTCCGCACGAACGGCACCCGCACGAGCGTGCCGACGAACAGGACCACTGCCGCGATCAGGAACAGCGACAGCGCGTTGCGCCGGGAGTCCACCACGTCGCGCACCAGCCGGCGTACCGGTCCGGCGTCGCGGGCCGGCAGATAGCGCTCGTCCCCGCGGCGCAGGCCCTCCCGAGCCCGTTGGCGCTTCGCCCGCGCCTCGTCCCGGTTGAGCCGAGCGGCCTCCTTGCGGTTCGCCGGTGCGTGGGCCGGGCCGCGACGGTGCCGCTGCGCCTCGCTGCGCTTGGGTGTGGGGCGACCCTTGCCGACCGGGCGCCCCGAGCGCTCCGGCTGCTCGGGGCGCGCCATCGGATGCGCTCCGTCGGCGTGGGCCACGGGCTGCTGATCAACTGGACGACGTCTTACGCCGGGCAGCCGGACGGCCGGCAGTTTCACGAGTCAGCCCAGCGGTCGAGCACCAGCCGGGCCAGCAGTGTCAACTCGACGCCTGCCGGCAGGTCGAGATCGACGAGGCTGGCCATGCTCCGAGTCTCGCATATCGACCCGGTCCCACATCGACGCTGACTGTTGGTGCGGATGTGACGCCGTCTCCCGGCGCCAGCCGCGGTAGGCCTGCACGCACGGGCCCTCACCCAGTTCGTCCTGCTCCGCAACCGCCTCGGGCTACGCCGACCCATAACACCAAGTGCTAGATATGCTACTCACGGTGTAGCCAGGGGTTTGAGTGCTCGGCTCTCGTGGCCGTCTTGCCTGGACTCCTGCGCCGCTGTGACGACCAGGCGAGGCGGCGCGTCCCGGGCCGCCGCTCATCGGACCCGCGCAGCGCCGCGGCGCGCCACCACTCGGGCACGGCGGCGGCAGCCAGACGGTTACGGCAACATCTGTACCGACGGGGAGCAGGCGGTGGCAGGCGGTAGCGTCGAGCCCGTCGAGCCCGGTCCCACCCTGCCGTGCCCGGACCGTGACCGACGACTGCGGCGGGCTCGAGCGGACGAAGCGGCCGGCGTGGGCTTAGGTGCGGAACCGACGCCGGCCCGACCGGCCACCTTCGGGGCAGTGTGCGCGGTGGGTGAGTTCCGAGTGCTCTGGCTGGCCGACGTGCTCTCGCTGCTGGGCGACCAGCTGGCTCGGGTGGCGCTGGCGGTGCTGGTGTTCGGCCGTACCGGCTCGGCCCTGCTGACCGGGCTGGTGTACGCGTTGAGCTTTCTGCCGGCGCTGGTCGGCGGTCCGCTGCTGGCCGGACTGGCCGACCGGCTGCCGCGCCGGCGGCTGATGGTCAGTTGCGACCTGGCCCGGGGATTGGTGGTCGCCGTGATGGCGGTGCCCGGGGCGCCGTTGTGGCTGTTGTGCGCCCTGCTGGTGGGGGCCGTGCTGCTCACCGCCCCGTTCACCGCGGCCCGGGCGGCGCTGCTGCCCGACGTACTGCCCGACGACCGCTACGTCCTGGCCTCCGCCATCAACAACATCACCGACCAGGGCGCGCAGGTACTCGGCTTCGCCGTCGGTGGTGGCCTGGCCGCCGTCCTCGGCAGCTCGATGACGCTGGGCATCGACGCGGCCACCTTTGTCGCCTCGGCACTGCTGCTCCAGCTCGGGCTGGCGCACCGCCCGGCGCCGTCGGACCCGAAGGAGGGTACGGGCCGGCCCTCGGCGCTGCGCTCGGCCCTGGCCGGGTCGCGGCTGATCGGCGGAGACGCCCGGCTGCGGGCCCTCCTCGGCTACGCCTGGCTGTGCGGTTTCTCCGTGGTGCCGGAAGGGCTGGCCGCCCCGTACGCCGCCGCCGAGGGCGCCGGCGCGGGCACCGTCGGGCTGCTGATGGCCGCCCAGCCGACCGGCGCGGTGCTCGGCGCGGTGCTGCTCGCCCGCTTCGTCGCCCCGGCCCGGCGGCTGCGGCTGATGGGACCGCTGGCGGTGCTGTCTTGTGCGCCGCTGCTGGGCTGTGCGCTGCGGCCGGGTATCCCGATCACCCTGGCCCTGCTGGCAGTCTCCGGGCTGGGTACCGCCTTCCAATTGGCCGCGAACGCCGCCTTCGTGCAGGCGGTGCCGGCGGCCGTCCGCGGCCAGGTCTTCGGGCTGGCCCAGGCCGGCATCATCACCGTGCAGGGCGCGGCGATCCTGCTGGCCGGGGCCGTGGCGTCCCGCCTCGCCCCCGCCCTGGTCGTCGCCGGCGCTGGCGGGCTGGGCACGGCGGCTGCCGCCCGGCTGATCTGGTCTCTGAGCCGCGCCGAGCGGGCTGCGGCGCAGAGAGCTGGTCTGGCTGGTTAGGCCGAGCCGACAGGCTGCCGTGCTGATGCAGGTCAGCCGTGCATCAGAGTGGTGCCGGGGCCGCGTGCTCAAGCGCCACGACGAGGTCGCGCGCCGGACCGACGAGCTTGTGTCCACGCTCCCCGACCTCGAGCTCGCCCACCCTTTGCCGCCGGCCCCCTGGTTCGAACCGAGTGGGGACCATCGTTGAAACCGGCAGGCGGCACACTGCCCGGGTGCACGTCTTGGTCGCTCCGGACTCCTTCGGCGGCACGCTGTCCGCGGTCGAGGCCGCGGCCGCGATAGCCGGTGGCTGGGCCACCGCTGCATCGGCGGACGTGGTCTCCGCCCTGCCGCTCAGCGACGGTGGTCCCGGCTTCGTCGACGTGCTTGCCGCCGCCCTTGGTGGCCGCCGCGAGCACCTTCAGGTCACCGGTCCGCTCGGCTGGCCGTCCGGGGCGGCGCTGCTCATCGACGGCGACACGGCGTACGTCGAGTCCGCCCAGGCCTGCGGCCTGCACCTGGTGTCCGCCGACGACCGCAACCCGGCCGTTGCGACGACGTACGGCGTGGGGGAGCTGCTCCACGCCGCCCTGGACGCCGGCGCGCGAACGGTCATGGTCGGGCTCGGCGGCTCGGCCACCAACGACGGTGGCGCCGGAATGCTCACTGCGCTCGGCCTGCGGCTGCTCGACGCCAGCGGCGCTGACCTGCCGTTGGCGGTACCGGCGCTACGGCGAGCGCACCGGGCCGACCCGGCCAACCTCGACCCACGACTGGCCGGCGTCGACCTGGTGGCGGCCAGCGACGTTGACAATCCGCTGCTCGGGCCGGCGGGGGCGTCCGCGGTCTACGGGCCGCAGAAGGGCGCCGGACCGGCCGAGGTGGCGTTGTTCGACGACTGCCTGGCGCACTACGCCGCGATCCTGGCCCGCGACGTGCCGGGCGCTGCACTCCTGGCAAACGCCCCCGGCGCAGGCGCGGCCGGCGGCCTCGGGTACGGCGTGCTGGTCGCCGGCGGTCGCCGGGTCTCGGGGATCTCCACCGTGCTGGCCGTGCTCCGGCTGGCGGAGCGGGTGTCGCTGGCCGACCTGATAATCACGGGCGAGGGCAGCTTCGACGGCCAGTCGCTGCGCGGCAAGGTCGTTTCCGGGGTGGCGACCGCGGCGCACGCGGCCGGAAAGCCGTGCCTCGTGCTGGCTGGGCAGGTGAAGCTCGCTCCCGGCGAGCTGGTGGGCACTGGAGTCTCAGCGGCGTACTCCGTGGCTGAGTCGGCCGGCTCGGTGGCGGCGGCGATGGCGCGGCCCGGCGAGGAGCTCGCGGCGCTGGCGGAGCGGATCGCCGCTCACGGCTCGGGCGACGGCCGGTGGGCGCGTCCAGCGGGCTGACACTCCTCGATCGGGGAACGGCGTGTGCGAGCATGGAACCCGCGCCCGGGAATCCATCCGCGGGGACCGCCGTTGCAGCCACAGCGACACCTACCGCCTACGCCCGCCACCGTTGGGGAGCTCGTTCATGACTGTCTCTGACCACACCGCCGCGCCGACCCCGGCTCCCACCGCTGCTCCGGCCAATTCGGTGCTGCTCACCGACCCCGCGGCCGCCAAGGTGAAGAGCCTGATCGCCCAGGAGGGTCGCACCGACCTCGCCCTGCGGATTGCCGTGCAGCCGGGCGGCTGCTCCGGGATGCGCTACCAGCTGTTCTTCGACGAGCGGACCCTTGACGGCGACATCTCTGTCGACTTCGACGGAGTCAAGGTGGTCGTCGACCGGATGAGCACGCCGTACCTCGCCGGCGCGACCGTCGACTTCGTCGACACGATCGAGAAGCAGGGTTTCACGATCGACAACCCGAACGCTGGCGGCTCCTGTGCCTGCGGCGAGTCCTTTCACTAGCTGGAACGCTGGCCGAAAGAACGCTGGCCGAAAGAACGCTGGTCGAAAGAACGCTGGTCGCGGGTGCCACGTCGACCGCCGGCGCTGGCCAAAGAGCTCGCCGGCCCGAGCGCTGCTGCGGTCATGGGCACCAAGCCAGCATGTTCATGGGGAAGGTCCCCGTTTGGTCGGATGGGTCGACTACCCTATCGAACATGTGTTCGGGTGCAGAGAGCGGTGCCGCCGGGTAGTGCTCGACCTGGGTCGCAGCGTCCGGCTGGTCAGCCCGGCCCAGCGCCGGGCGCTGGTGGTCCGTGACGGCGGGTGCGTCTGGCCGGACTGTGACCGGCCACCGGCGTTCACCGACGCCCACCACCTGCGGCACTGGATCGACGGCGGCGCCACCGACCTGGCCAACCTGGCGCTGGTCTGCCGGCGCCATCACCGGTTGGTGCACGCCGGTTGGGAGCTGGCCCACCGCCCGGACGGAATCTGGAGCGCGACGCCGCCGTGGGCGGTGCCAGCGAGCCGCACCGATCGCGACGCCGCGCTGAGCCGCGGCCCGTGAGGCGGG
>Ga0097691_1000372_pt1 | contig 40702 bp, 36 predicted proteins | sample NGESurdeep072012_8_FD_72858 | JGI IMG/M metagenome (GOLD analysis project Ga0097691, IMG submission 72858) | Arctic peat soil microbial communities from Barrow, Alaska - NGEE Surface sample 210-1 deep-072012 | ecosystem: Environmental > Terrestrial > Soil > Wetlands > Peat ... | reverse complement strand
GGCGCCGCCGCGCGCCATGCGCCGCGCTATGTGGGCGCCCATGCGCCCCAAGCCGATCATGCCGATGTGCAATTGTTACCTCCGCAGCCGGTTAGCGCCAGGGGTGCGCTGTGGTAGAGCAGGTGCCTGCCCTACCTACTTCTTTTCCGACCAGATCACCCCGCCCGAGGCCCAATCGGATTTCTTTACGTCGCGCATAATGATGTCCACCGCGCCCGGCTCGCACTTGAGCACGCGGCAGGTTTCGCGCGTAATGGCTTCGACGAATTCACGCTTGATTTCCGGCGTACGGCCTTCGAACATCTCGACATGGATCAGCGGCATGGTTTTCTCCTAAGGGGAACCGGGATGGGCAAATCGGTAGGGCTGCTGCGCATCGCGCTGCGGCGCGGCGGCGCGGCGCCGGGAGCTATTGCGTGCGGGCTTGCGGACTCGGTTCAGTTGCGTCGGCAGACGGATTGCCGATGACGTAAGTCAGCTTCAGCGGTGCTGAACCGGCAAGCTGCGCCAGGCGCTCCTGATCCGGGCGCGGGCCCTGCGCAATCTGCGCCACATGGCCGGAAGAGGCGCGCAAGTCTTGCGGCCAGCTGCTGTCTCCGGCCAGGCGCTGCTCCGCCTCAGCCAGGGCATCGGCCGTTTCCTGCGGGTCGTAGCCCAGGCGCGCCAACACGGTGAGCGCGATGGTGTCGGCCCCGGCGAGTTGCTGCGGCCAGTAGGTCGCGATCACGGCGCGCGAGCCCAGGAACGAGCCGGCGGTCGCCGTGGCCGTCGTCGCGGACGCAGCGGCAGCGCTGGACGCGGCCGGCAGCAGCGCGAGCGCGCGCAACAGTCCCGACATCGGCAGCAATACCTGCGCCAGCACGGACACGATGATCCTGGTGGCGGTGTTCTCGTTATGGTGGCGCCCGATCACATGGCCCATTTCGCGCGCGAGGATGAACGCGAGCGCCGGGTCCGATAGTTCGAGTGCGCGCGTGCCGCTGAAAACCACCACCGTGCCGGAGGCATTGGAGGTGGTGCCGGGCTCGGCTTTATCGGAGGTCACGAATTCGAATCGCCCGATGCGCTCGTGCAGATCCGGATAGAGCTCGAATGCCTTGTCGGCCAGCCGCTTGCCCAGGCGCGCGACCCGCATCTCGAAGTCCTCGCTGGCGTCGCATTCGGACTCGGTGCATTTGTAGCGTGCGTCGGCCGTGGTCGCGAGCTGCAGGCGCATGTTGACCTCGGAATAGACTTCGCTCACCGGCTGCGGCACGGTGAACTGCGAACGGCCGTAGGGCGAGGTGGAGCAAGCCCCGAGCAAGCTGCAGATAAGTATGGGCCAGATCAAGGCGCGCATTGGGTCAACCCTGGATACAACGATGGAAACGCTTGGCTCTACCGCAGGTGCATGTCCCGCCGATCCCCTCGAGGGACCGGTCAAGCTGTAAGGATAGTCTGCCTCTCGCCGGCCCACAAGGGTTAATCGAAATCGCCCGCTTTTTCATGAACTTGCCCGTCCTGGCGCGGCTCCGGACAGGGAGGCTTGGCGCGGGGACGGGGAGAGCTCGCTTGGCTGAACAGTGGGGCGGAAGGAAAGGTCAAGCCGTGCTAGGATTGCGGGCGACAGAAATGGAATAGAGGCAGGGGTGATGGATCAGTTTATCGGCACCATGCCGGTGGCGGAGAAGCAGCGCTTCGACGTCGCCCGCCTGGAGATGTATCTGCGCGCACATGTCGAGGGGTTCGCAGGCAGCCTCGAAGTCGAGCAGTTCAAGGGTGGCCAGTCCAACCCGACTTATCGGCTGAGCGCCGGCGGCAAGCGCTATGCGATGCGCACCAAGCCCGGACCCGCGGCGAAACTGTTGCCCTCGGCGCATGCGATTGAGCGCGAGTTCCGCGTGATCACCGCGCTGGGCAAGACCGATATTCCGGTACCCAAGACCTACGCCCTGTGCGAGGACGAGGGCGTGATCGGGCGCGCCTTCTACGTCATGGACTGCGTCGAGGGGCGCGTCCTGTGGGATCAGTCCTTGCCCGGTATGGCCAAGGCCGAGCGCGCCGCGATCTACGACGAAATGAACCGCGTCATCGCGATGTTGCACCAGGTGGATTACAAGGCCATCGGCCTGGCCGATTACGGCAAGCCCGGCAATTATTTCGCGCGCCAGATCGGGCGCTGGAGCAAACAATACCAGGCCTCCGAAACGGAAAAAATCGAGGCCATGGACAATCTCATCGCCTGGCTGCCAAATAACATTCCCGCAGGCGACGAAACCGCCATTGTGCACGGCGATTACCGCCTCGACAATCTGGTTTTCCACCCGAGCGAGCCGCGAATTCTCGCCATCCTCGATTGGGAGCTCTCCACTTTGGGGCATCCGCTGGCGGATATTTCCTATCACTGCATGAGCTGGCGCATTCCGCCGGGGCAGTTCCGCGGCATCGGCGGGCTCGATCTCCCGGCGCTGGGCATACCGAGGGAGGGGGAATACGTCGCCGCCTACTGCAGGCGCACCGGGCGCGAACGCATCGACAACTGGGACTTCTACCTCGCCTATAATATGTTCCGCATCGCCGCCATCCTGCAGGGCATCATGAAACGCGCGGTGGACGGCACCGCGGCCAGCGCGCACGCGGCCGATGCCGGCCAGCGTGTGCAGCCGCTGGCCAAGATGGCCTGGGAGTACGCGCAAAAAGTCATCGCAGCCGGAAAATAGCCCGGCAGCGCCCGCACCACCTTCATTCTACGAAAGGCAAGCCATGGATTTCGCATATACCGACAAGGTCAAGGCCATGCAGGCCAAGCTCAACGCGTTCATGGATAAGCATGTCTATCCGAACGAGCATCGCTTCCACCAGGAGGTGCTGGAAAACCGGGGCAAGGGAAACCCCTGGATACCGACCAAAATCATCGAGGAGCTCAAACCCAAGGCGCGCGCTGCCGCGCTGTGGAACCTGTTCCTGCCGCATTCGAAGCGCGCCCCCGAGGGTCTTTCCAACCTCGAGTACGCGCCGTTGTGCGAGATCATGGGCCGGGTAACGTTCGCCCCGGAGGTGTTCAACTGCTCGGCGCCCGACACCGGCAACATGGAGACCATCGAGCGCTACGGCAGCGAGGAACACAAGCGCCACTGGCTCGAGCCGTTGCTGCGCGGCGAGATGCGTTCGGCCTTTCTCATGACCGAGCCCGACGTCGCCTCGAGCGACGCCACCAACATCCAGTGCCGCATCGAGAAAAAGGGCGACGAGTACGTCATCAACGGACGCAAGTGGTGGTCTTCCGGCGGCGGCGACCCGCGCTGCAAGTTGTACATCGTCATGGGCAGGACCAACCCGGACGCGCCCAGGCACAGCCAGCAGTCGATGATTCTGGTGCCGAGCGACGCGCCCGGAGTCAAGGTCCTGCGCTCGCTGTCGGTGTTCGGCTACGACGACGCGCCGCACGGGCACATGGAAATCGAGTTGAAGAACGTGCGCGTGCCGGCATCGAACATCCTGCTGGGCGAAGGCCGCGGCTTCGAAATCGCGCAAGGGCGCCTGGGGCCGGGCCGCATCCACCATTGCATGCGCCAGATCGGCGTGGCCGAACGCGCGCTCGAGCTCATGTGCAAGCGTTCGCTGTCGCGGGTCGCATTCGGCAGGACCATCGCCGAGCAGGGCGTGACGCGCGAGCGCATCGCCCAGGCGCGCATCATGATCGACTCGACGCGCTGGCTGGTGCTCAATGCCGCCTACATGATGGATACCGCCGGCAACAAGGTGGCCAAGGCCGAGATCGCGATGATCAAGGTGCTCGCTCCCAACATGGCCCTCCAGGTAATCGATTGGGCGATGCAGGCGCACGGCGGCGCCGGCGTGTCGGACGATTTCCCGCTCGCGATGATGTACGCGCATTCGCGCACGCTGCGTTTTGCCGACGGCCCGGACGAGGTGCACCGCAACGCGATCGCCAAGCTGGAACTGGCCAAGCACATGAGCGTGCCCAAGTCGGCCAAGACTGCCTGAACATGACCAATTGAAGGGGAAGCAACGATGTTGAAGCTGGGCGGATTTGCAGTCAGCAACTATTACAACAAGGTCAAGGTGGCGCTGCTGGAAAAGGCCATCCCGTTCGAAGAGGCGTTCTGCATGACCTCGCAGGACGAGGCTTACCTCAAGCGCTCGCCCATGGGCAAGGTGCCCTACCTCGAAATCGACGGCCAGTTCCTGTGCGAGTCGCAGGTGATCTGCGAATACCTCGAAGACCACTATCCGGAAAATCCGCTCTACCCGAAAGACGTGTTCGAGCGCGCGCGGGTGCGCGAACTCATTACAGTCATGGAACTGCACATGGAGCTGGTGGCGCGCCGCCTGTATCCGCAGGCGTTCTTCGGCGGCACCGTCTCGGACGAGATCAAAAAGCATGTGGAGAAGGACCTGGCCAAGGGCGTGCGCGCGTTCAAGCAACTGGCCAAGTTCTCGCCCTTCATCGCCGGCGCCAACCTGACCTACGCCGACTGCGCCGCGGGCGTGCATCTGCCGCTGGTGTCGCTGTCGAGCAAAATCGTCTACGGCCGCGACGTGCTCGACGATTTTGCTCCGGTCAGGCCGTACCTGAAGATGCTCAACGAGCGCCCGGCGTTCAGGAAGGTGAACGACGACCGCAAGGTTGCCACCGAGGCCATGGCGGCGGCGGCGCGGGCGAAGAAGGGATAAAGGCGGGCGCGCAGCGTCTGGCTGTTAATTCGCGGATTCCAGGATCGAGGGCTGGTCGGGGAGTCGACTAGGGCTCGAACCTGCGCGATTACGTTCTAGAACTTCCAGCGGTTGAATGACCGGATTTGCGCGACCGCAGCCTTTCCCTATCGACTGCCTTCGACCTGGTGCAGCCTATCCAACCCGAACATTTTGCTCAGCTTGCGATCGAGCATGCGCTTGGGCAGCCAGCGCTCGAGAAAGGGCAGGCGGAAGCTGTGTGGGCCGCCGCGCACGATCACCGGGGCCGAGTCGGCAAGCACAGCGATCGCCACCTGGCGGGCAAAGTCGCGGGCCGGCATGGCGCCCTTCTGCGAGGCTACGGCCCGGCCGCGGATATTCTCGGCCAGGGGCGTGAAGATGGAACCGGCGGGGAGGGCCGCGTTGCTGGTGCCGGTTGCGCCGATGTTGGACGTGACGGAGCCGGGCTGGATCATGATCACCTCGATGCCAAACGGGCCCAGCTCCATGCGCATCGCATCGGACAGGGCGTGCAGGGCCGCCTTGCTGGCGCAGTAGGCGCCGGCGAAGGGTGTGGTGAGAATGCCGGAAACGCTGCCGACGTTGACGATGCGGCCACGCCGCTGCGGCAGCATCAAGGGCAGGAAGGCGCGGGCCATCTGCACTGGCGCGATGACATTGGTATCGATCTGGCGGCGCAGCTCGTCCGCGGAGAGGTCCACCACGGCGCCGTAGAGGCCGTACCCCGCATTGTTCACCAGCATGTCCAGCCGGCCCGTCTCTTGCGCCACAGCCGCGGCCGCGGCGGCGATGCTGTCGGGATTGGTGACGTCCAGTGTCAGGGTGCGGATGCCGCGGGCGGCCAACGCCGCCAGCGATTCCGGCCGGCGGGCGCTGGCGTAGACCCGGTGGCCGCGCTCGTGGAATTCTTCGGCCAGGGCGGCGCCGATGCCGCTCGAGCAACCGGTGATCAATATGACGGACTGCGGGGCCATGGTGATTTCTCCTGGAGATTTGACCGGCCTGTGCGATCGAGGGCGGGCCGTTGGAACAACAAAGAAGAACAGCTTCGGCTGCAGCTGCGCGAGTTCATCCCATCGGGTTGGTCGGATTGCGCTCCTGCAGGATGTCTTCCATGCGCCACTGGATCGAGGCCTTGATCTTCGGGTGGGTGAGAATGTAGAAGCGCTCGTCGCGCACCGCCTCGTACACCTTCTGCGCCACGTCCGCGGCGGTGAGTTTCCCGGATTGCACCGCTTTTTTCAGGCTCGCATCGAGCGCGAGGTCGGCGGCGCTCTTGTGCCGGGTTTCTTTCAGAGCAGCAGGGCGGTTGCGCCCGGAATCCGCGATGCCGGTGGGCACGTAGGCCGGGCATAGCACCGAGCACTTGAGCTTGTCCGTCTTTTGCGCCAGGTCGTGGTGCAGGCATTCGCTGAGCGTCACCACCGCATGTTTGGATACGCAATAGATGCCCATGCCGGGCGGCGAGATCAGGCCCGCGACCGAGGCGGTGTTGATGATATGGCCTTCGGTTCCTTGCTTCAGCATGATCGGCGTAAACACGCGCACGCCGTGGATCACGCCCCACATGTTGACGCCCAGCACCCACTCCCAGTCGGCGACGGTGTTGTCCCAGACACTGCCGCCTTCGGCCACGCCGGCGTTGTTGGCGAGCAGGTGCACCGCGCCGAAGGCCGCGAGGGTCTTTTGCGCCAGCGCCTCGACCTCGGCCGCTTTGGAGACATCGGTGCGCACGCCGATCACCTTCGCCCCGGCCGCTTTCATCTCGGCTTCGGCTTTGGCGAGCGCATTCGGTTCGACGTCGGCAAGCACGATGCTCATGCCCTCGCGCGCGAAACGCTCGGCCATGGCGCGCCCGAGGCCGCTCGCGCCGCCGGTGATGACCGCTACTTTGCCTTGAAAGTTTTTCATGGGATGGGCGCTCCGGCGTCAAAGGGAAAGCAGCATCATACTGAATTGCCGCGCGCGCCGACAGGCCGCTCGCCTGCGCCCACTCGACGCGCAGGCAGCAGGGACGCTATTTTTTCGCCGGCAGGGGCAGTACGGCGCGCGGCCGGCGGTTCTTGTCGGTCGCGACGTAGGTGAGCGTCGCCTCGGTCACCTTGACGATCTCGATGTCCTCGGGATTGCGCTGCGCGTACACCTCGACGTTGACGGTGATCGAAGTGTTGCCCACGCGCACGATCTCGGCGTAGAAGGAGACGAGGTCGCCGATTTGCACCGGCTGCTTGAACTGGAAGGCATTCACCGCCACCGTGGCCACGCGGCCGCGCGCGTGCTGGCCGGCAAGGACGCCGCCGGCGATGTCGACCTGCGACATGATCCAGCCGCCGAAAATGTCGCCGTGATGGTTGGCGTCGGCGGGCATGGGCATGACCCGCAGCACCGGTTCCTTGCCTTCGGGGAGTTTCACCGGTTCAGCCATTCTTGCTTCTCAGGTAGTTCAGCGGACCGCCGCGGAAAGGCGCGAAGCCGGTGCCGAATATCAGGCCGGCATCTGCCAGGTCGGCGTCGGCGACGATGCCTTCGGCCACCACCGCCTGCGCTTCCTTGAGATAAGGCGCAAGCAGGCGCTCGATCAGCTCCTCCGAGACTGCACCGGGCGCGCCCTTTACCGGTTTGCCCTCGCGCCAGGTGTAATAGCCGCGCCCGCTTTTCTTGCCGAGGTTCCCCGCGGCGACCAGTTGTTCCAGCTTTTTCGGCACCGTCGCCGGCTGGCCCGCGGCGGCGCTCGCGGCCGCAAGGCTCTTGCCCGCGGCGATGCAAATGTCCAGGCCCACGGTGTCGGCGAGTTCGATCGGGCCCATGGGCATGCCGAAGCGGGTGGCGGCGGCATCGACGGTTTCCGCGCTCAAGCCTTGTTCGACCATCTGCATCGCCTGGTTGAGATAGGGCCCGAGCACGCGGTTGACCAGGAACCCGGGCGAGTCCTTGACCTGCAGCGGCAGCTTGTCGATCTGCCTGACAAAGGCGGCGGCCTGGTTCGCAATGGCAGCGTCGGTGTTCGCGCCCGACACCACTTCCACCAGCATCATTTGCGCCACCGGGTTGAAGAAGTGGATCCCGACCAGGCGGCCGGGATGCGCGAGTTTGGCGCCGATGTCGGCGAGCTTGAGGCTGGAGGTGTTGGTGGCAAGGATCGCATCGGGCCTCGCGTTTTTCTCCAGCGCCGCGAACAGTTCGCGCTTGGCTTCCAGGTTCTCGAAAATCGCCTCGATGATCACATCGGCCTTGTTCACGCCGTCGCCCGCGGTATCGGGCACCAGCCGGTCCATCGCATCGCGTATGCGCGCCTTGTCGCGCAGCCGCCGCTGGAACAGTTTTGCCGCGCGCTGCATGGCGGGCACGAGGCGCTCCGCGTTCTGGTCCTGCAGGGTCACGCTCAATCCGCGCATGGCGCACAGCGCGGCGATATCCCCGCCCATCACGCCGGCGCCGATCACGTGCACGTGCTTGGCGGCGAAATCGCTTTCCTTGCCCAGCGCCTTCATTCTTTCCTGCAGGAAAAAAATCCGGATCAGGTTTTTCACGGTTTCGCCCTGCATCAGCGCGGCGGGCGAGGCCGGATCGGTGAGCGGCGGGGCAAACGGGTCGCCGTCGTAGCGCGCCCACAGGTCGAGAATCACGTAGGGGGCCGGGTAGTGCTCGCGCGGGGCGCGCTTCGCCACCTGCTTGCGCGCCATGGCGGCGACGATGGACTTGAGCGGCGCGGCGTTCATCAGGCGCTGCAGCAAGGGCGGCCGATGCGGCGGCGGTGCTTCGAGTGCGATCATGCGCGCCGCGTTCTCCAGCACCCTCGCCGGCACGCAGGCATCGACCAGGCCGATTCGCTTCGCCTTGCGCGCATCCACGCTCTTGCCGCTGAGCAGCATGTCCAGCGCCGCCGTCGGGCCGACCAGCTTGGGCAGATACTTGATCCCGCCCCAGGCGGGCAGAATGCCCAGCATCACCTCGGGAAAGGCAAAGCGCGTTTTCGGGTCGTCGAGCGCGACGCGATAGCGGCAGGCGAGCGCGAATTCCACGCCGCCGCCCATGCAAAAGCCGTTCACCATGGCCAGCGTGGGGAAGGGCAGCGCCGCAATGACGTGGAACATGTCCCAGCCGCGGCGGATGATGGCCATGCCGTCCTCGACGCTCTTCGCTCGGGCGAAGTCGTTGATGTCGGCGCCGGCGATGAAGCCCGAATCCTTGCCCGAGCGGAAGATCAACGCGCGCGGATTGGCGGCGCGGATTTCCTGCAGGATCGCGACCAGCTCGGCGATGGCGTCGGCGGAGAAGGTATTGGCCGATTCGCCGGCCTTGTCGAAAGTCAGCCAGACGAGATTGTCTTTGTCGGTCGTATAGCGCCAGTGTTTATAGTTTGTCGTCATACAGTCTCCACCAGCATCGCGCCGCCCTGGCCGCCGCCGATGCAGATCGTGGCGATGCCGCGCCGCGGGCGCTGGCCGGCGCTGCCGCTGCCGGGGCGCCTGAGCACGTGCAAGAGATGCAGCACGATGCGCGCGCCGGAAGAGCCCACCGGATGGCCGAGCGCGATGGCGCCGCCGTCGACGTTGAGCTTCTCCTCGTCCAGCGCGCCCATCGGGGAATCGAGCCCGAGTTGCTCCCTGCAGTAGGCGGCGTCTTTCCATGCGGCGATGCAGCCGAGCACCTGCGCGGCGAAGGCTTCGTTGATTTCCCAGGCGTCGAGGTCGTCGAGGCCCAGGCCGTGGCGCCTGAGGATGGGCGTTGCGGCGTGCACCGGCCCCAGGCCCATCTGCGCCGGGTCCAGGCCCGCCCATTCGGAGTCGACGATGCGGCCGATGGGGGTGAGGCCATGCTGCCGCACCGCTTCTTCGGATGCGAGGATCAGCCAGGCGGCGCCGTCGGTGATCTGGGACGAATTGCCCGGGGTAATGTTGCCGTATTTGCGGTCGAAGAAGGGTTTGAGCTTCGCCAGATTGTCCATGCTGGAGTCGCGGCGCACGCCGTCGTCCGCCAGGTAAAGATTGCCCTCGGCGTCGTAAATGGGCACGACTTCCTCGAGGTGGCCCTCATCCTGCGCCCGGGCAACGCGCTGGTGGCTGCGCACCGAGAAGGCGTCCATTTCGGCGCGCGTGATGCCGAAGCGGCAGGCGAGGTTCTCGGCGGTCTGGCCCATGAGCAAGCCGACGTAGGGGTCGGTCAGCCCCTTCATGATGGCGATCACCGGCGCGAGATAGCCGAGCTTCAGCTTGGCGACCACGGTCGCTTTCTGGCCGAGGGTCTTGGCGGCGTAGAAACCGGACAGCCATAGCACCATCGCATCGGACAGCAGCAGCGGCGCGCGCGACAGCGCATCGGCGCCGCCGGCGAGCACCAGGTTGGAGCGTCCGGCCTGGATATTGACCATGGCCGAATCGAGCGCCTGCATGCCCGAGGCGCAGTTGCGCATCACGGTCCAACCGGGGACCTTGTTGCCGCAGCCCAGGCGCAGCGCGACCACCCGCCCGACGTTGACCTCGTCCGGGCTGGGCGAGGCGCATCCGAGGATGACCTCGTCGAGTTCGCCCGGCGCGAAGGGCTGGCGCGTGAGCAGCGTCTTGCCCGCTGCCACGGCCAGGTCGCCGCCGGAAAAAGGGCCCGGCCGGTTGCGCGCCTTCAGAAACGGCGTGCGTGCACCGTCGATTACGTAGATCGTCTTCGCCATTGATCACCTCGGAAAAAACAAAATCCTTCACCACAAAGGACACGAAGTACACGAAGGAAAATCCCGAACAAGAAAAGACCTTTGTGTCCTTCGTGGTTGGTTCTTTGCCGTCTCAGGCTGCCGCTTTGCGCGCTGCCGGAAGCGCGAGTTCCGCGCGGCCGAAATCCTGCGGGAAGTCGTCGACGCGGATCACTTCGTCGCGCAGCCTGGCCGTGCGCTGCAAATGCGCCTGCTCCTCAGGCGTGATGATGCCCGCGGCCAGTGCCGAGCGCACCAGTTCGTCCTGGGATTTGCCGGATATGGCCTTCGCTTTTTGCGCATTGCGCACCTTGGCGTCGATGGCTTCCGCTGCGATGGTCGCGATCAATGCCGCCTCGAGGCAGCCGATCGGATCGGTTTCCGTTTGCGGCAGGTACATGCCGGATGTGAGCCGGTCGCGCGTGGCGCTCGGCTCGATCAGCAGCCGCGCCACTTTGTGTCCGAGCTTGTCCGAAGGGTGCTGGAATGGGCGGCCCAGCGGATAGACTATTTTCCACAGCACGCTGGCGAGCAGGTGATTGGGGAAGTTGGCGATCAACCCGTCCATGGCGAGGCGCGCGCGGTACAGGGCGTCCTGCACCGACCAGTGCAACAGCGGCGCGTCCTCGACCGGCCTGCCGTCGTCCTCGAAGCGTTTGAGCGCGCACGAGGAAAGGTACAGCAGCGACAGGATGTCGCCCAGGCGCGCCGAGATTTTTTCCTTGCGCTTGAGCTCGCCGCCGAGGAACAGCATGCAGAAATCGGCCAGCATGGCGAAGTCGGTGGCAAGCCGCGTGAGCTTCTGGTAATGGCGCCGGGTCTCGGCGCCGGCAGGCGCCCGTACGAAGCGCGCGCCGGTGAGGCCGAGCACCAGGGCACGCACCGCCATCGACACGGTGAAGCCGATGTGGCCGAACAGCGCGGCGTCGAAATCGCGCGAGGCCTGGTCCGCATCCGGCTCGCGCGTGGCGGCGATTTCCTTGAGCACGTACGGATGGCAGCGGATCGCGCCCTGGCCGAAGATGATCAGGCTGCGGGTGAGGATGTTTGCGCCTTCGACGGTGATTGCGACCGGGATCTGCTGGTAGGCGCGGCCCATGAAATTGTTGGGGCCGAGGCAGATGCCCTTGCCGCCGAGAATGTCCATGGCGTCGTTCACCGCGACTCGCGCGCGCTCGGTGATGTGGTACTTGACGATGGCCGAGGGCACCGAAGGCTTCTCGCCCAGGTCCACGGCACCCGCGGTCATCATGCGCGCCGCGTCCATCATGTAGAGGTTGCCGCCGATGCGCGCCAGCGGCTCCTCGATGCCTTCGAACTTGCCGATCGCGGTCTTGAACTGGCTGCGCACGCGCGCGTAGGCGCCGGTCGCGCGCGCGGCGATCTTGGTCATGCCGACATTCGATGAGGGGAGGGAGATCGCGCGGCCGGCGGCGAGGCATTCCATCAGCATGCGCCAGCCCTGGCCGGCCATTTGCGTGCCGCCGATAATCCAGTCCAGCGGCATGAACACGTCGTTGCCGGAATTCGGGCCATTCTGGAATACGGCATTGAGCGGGAAATGGCGCCGGCCGATGTTGACTCCGGGGGTATCGGTCGGCACCAGAGCGCAGGTGATGCCGAGGTCCTGCTCGCCACCGAGCAGGTGCTCGGGGTCGTGCAGGCGGAAGGCAAGCCCGAGTACCGTGCAGATCGGCCCCAGGGTGATGTAGCGTTTGTCCCAGGTGAGGCGCATGCCCAGCACTTCCTTGCCCTGCCACATGCCCTTGCACACGATGCCGAAGTCTGGGATGGAGGCCGCGTCGGAGCCGGCGTAGGGGTTGGTGAGCGCAAACGCCGGGATGTCCAGCCCCTTCGCCAGGCGCGGCAGGTAATAGTTCTTCTGCTCCTCGGTGCCGTAGTGCATCAGCAGTTCGGCCGGTCCGAGCGAATTGGGCACCATCACCGACACTGCCGCCGCGCTCGAGCGCGTCGACAGCTTCTGGATCACCTGCGAATGCAGGGTGGCCGAGAACTGCTTGCCGCCGTATTTCTTCGGGATGATCATGCCGAGGAAGCCCTTGTCCTTGACGAACTGCCAGGCCTCGGGCGACAGGTCCTGGTGTATCTGCGTGCTCTCCCAATCGAGCGCCAGCGCGCACAGCTGCTCGGTTTCGTGGTCGAGGAAAGACTGTTCCTCGGGCGTGAGCGCCGGCTTGGGGAAGGCGAGCAGCCGTTCCCAGTCCGGCGTGCCGGAAAAAAGATCCGCGTCCCACCACACCGTGCCGGCGTCGATCGCCTCGCGCTCCGTCTGCGACATCGGCGGCAGGATGCGCTTATACAGCACGAGCACGCGGTCGCTGATCAGGCGCCGGCGCAGGCGGCGCAGATTGAGCGTGCCCGCGACGGCGATGAACGCCGCGGCAAGCGCGATCCCGGCTGCCGTGGAAAAGTCGAACCACAGCGAAAGCCAGGCCAGGAAAAACGCGGTGCCGGCGGTCCACAGCCATGCAGGAGCGCGGAAGTAGGCAAGGAGCAGGAATGCGGCGAACGCAGCGATGAGAAAACCGGTCATGATCGAATCTCCTATGCGGCCTTCCGCGCCGCGTTCGCGTTGAGCGATTTGAACTTGCCGGCCGGCGCGGGCGCGCTCGGGCGCGCGTCGCCCAGATTGGGCAGCGGCGCCTTCAGCCCCGCGATCAGAAACGGTTCGAGCCGCCGCAGCAGCAGGGCGTCGTTCCCGGCTTTCCCCGGATTCAGCGCGGCGATCAGCTTCCAGGCATCGGTCCCGGCCAGGGTATAGGCGAGCGCGCCCATCATGAAATGCAGGCGCCAGGTAAGTTCCTGTTTGCCGAGCTTGGGCAAGGCCCGGCCGAACGCGTCTTTGAAGCGCGCAACCATCGGCGCGTAGCGCTCCGACAGGAAATGGCGCAGCACCGGCGAGGGATCGACGTAGGCGCGGCCGAGCAGGCGCAGGAAATCCTTGCCGCCGCGCCTGGGATTGCGCGCGATGGTGAGCGCCGGAATCAGCATCGCCGAGAGCACAGTCTCGCAACTTGCGGGCTCGTGGGCGCGCTGGTGTTCCTCGAGCAGGGCAATGCGCTGTTCGTTCAGCGGGTCCAGGCGCCGCGCGAGCATCGCGCGGAACAACTCGCCCTTGCCGCCGAAGTGATAATTGACCGCCGCCAGGTTGACCTTGGCCTTGGCGGTCACCAGGCGCAGGCCGGTGGCTTCGAAGCCGTGTTCCATGAACAGGCATTCCGCGGCGTCGAGGATGCGCAGCCGCGTGGCTGTGGACGAACTTGGCTCGGAGACGGGGCCCATCCGGACGGTTCCTTGTTTAAACGCTCGTTTTAATCCTGCGTTCAATTCCGCCCGCTGTCAAGTGCCCGGCGCCGCCGGATGGGGCAAACATCGGCTCCATGTGCGAAAATAACGACTCCGCAGTGGCCGCGCACCGTTTGGCGCTGGCCGAGCCCGTAGCCGAATCAACCCTGATTTTCACCCGACCCCGACATGGCCCATGGACGTCGTTCCTCCACCTTATCCGTAGACGCAGACGCGCCCGCGCCCGGCACGCGGCGCAACGAATGGCGCGCGGTCGGCATGCTGCTGCCCTATCTGTGGGAATACAAATGGCGGGTGCTGGTCGCGCTGGTGTTTCTCGCCTCGGCCAAGGTCGCCAACGTCGGTGTGCCGCTGGTGTTGAAGGGTATCGTCGATGCGCTCTCGCCCGCGCAGCAGACTCTGGCGCTGCCTCTGGCGCTGCTCGTCGCCTATGGCCTGCTGCGGCTGTCCACCGTGCTCTTCGCCGAACTGCGCGACGTGGTGTTCGTGCGCGTGACGCAGCGCGCCATCCGCCGCGTCGCGCTCACCGTGTTCCGCCATCTGCACAGCCTGAGCCTGCGCTTCCACCTCGATCGCCAGACCGGCGGCGTGACGCGCGACATCGAGCGCGGCACGCGCGGCATCTCGACGCTGCTCTCGTTCATGCTGTTTTCCATCATTCCGGTGATCCTGGAATTCAGCCTGGTGGCGGCGGTGCTGCTGACCAAGTTCGACTGGCGTTTCGCTGCCGTGACTTTCGCCGCAGTCGCGATCTATATCTTTTTCACCGTCAGCATCACCGAGTGGCGCATGGACATCCGCCGCCAGGCCAACGAACTCGATTCCAAGGCCAACACCCGCGCCGTCGACAGCCTGCTCAATTACGAGACGGTGAAGTATTTCAACAACGAGGAGTACGAGGCGCGGCGCTACGACGATAACCTGCAGAAGTACGAATCGGCTGCAGTCAAAAACGAGGTCTCGCTCGGGCTGCTGAACGTCGGCCAGAGCTGCGTCATCGCCGCCGCGGTGACCCTGCTCATGATCCTGGCGGCCGAGGGCGTGGTGAACAAGACGCTGACGCTGGGCGACCTGGTGCTGATCAACGGGCTTCTGATCCAGCTCTATATCCCGCTCAACTTCCTCGGCATGGTCTACCGCGAGATCAAGCAGGCGCTGATCGACACCGACAGGATGTTCCGGCTGCTGGAACAGAACCGCGAAATCCAGGACAGCCCCAATGCGCTGACGCTCGCCGCGGGCAGCGCCTCCATCCGCTTCGAGCACGTGGATTTCTTCTACGATCCGAAGCGCCAGATCCTGTTCGACGTATCGTTCCACGTTCCCGCGGGCAGCAAGGTCGCCGTGGTCGGGCACTCGGGCGCGGGCAAGTCCACCCTGGCGCGGCTGCTGTACCGCTTCTACGACGTCGGTCGCGGCGCCATCGTGATCAACGGCAGCGACATCCGCGCAGTGCGGCAATCCAGCCTGCGCGGCGCCATCGGCATCGTGCCGCAGGATACGGTGCTGTTCAACGACACCATCTACTACAATATTCACTATGGCCGGCCCGATGCGACGCGCGAGGAGGTGATCGGGGCGGCGAGGGCGGCGCATATCCACGATTTCATCGAAAGCCTGCCGGACAAGTATCAGGCGCGAGTGGGCGAGCGCGGCCTGAAGCTGTCGGGAGGAGAGAAGCAGCGCGTTGCCATTGCGCGCGCCATCCTCAAGAATCCCTCGATCCTGATATTCGACGAGGCCACCTCGGCGCTCGACTCCGAAACCGAAAAATCGATCCAGGGGGAACTTGCGCGCATCGCGCAGGGGCATACCACCCTGGTGATTGCGCATCGCCTGTCCACGGTCATGGATGCAGACCAGATCCTGGTGATGGAGGGGGGGCGCATCATCGAGCGCGGCAATCACCGCGAACTGCTGGACCGGGACGGTGCCTACGCGCAGATGTGGGCACTGCAGCAGCAGGAGGAGTCGCAGCAGTCGCGCGCGAAGGCCGCCTGAACCGAGGGCAAGCTTGCAGTCTGTGCATTATTCCTCAAACTCCGCCTTAGATAGCATCGCTATCCTGTTATTTTTGCTTGCCAAATGGAATTTTGGCGGCTAGACTCCGCGAACGTCCCTTATCCCCCGGGAGCAACATGCTGCTATCCATGCGCCATATGTTGATTTGTGCCGGCCTCAGTGTGGCACTCGCGTCCGCTGCCTACGCCGGCCACGCCGAAGCCCGGCGCGGCGCGGATCACGCCACGCCCGCCGCGCACACGCTGTCGCTGCACTCGGCCGCCGCCATTATCCAGGACCAGGAAACCGGCGAGATTCTCTACGGCAAGAATGCGAGCACGGTGACGCCGATCGCCTCGATCACCAAGCTGATGACGGCAATGGTGGTGCTCGACGCCGGCCTCGATCTGAATGAGACCATCACCATTTCGGACGAAGACATGGATTCGCTGCGCGGCACGCGCTCGCGCCTGAAACCGGGTGCCAGCCTTACGCGCGACGAATTGCTGCGCGTGGCGTTGATGGCCTCGGAGAACCGGGCCGCGGCAGCCTTGGGGCGCACCTATCCGGGCGGCATCGAGGCGTTCACGCGCGCCATGAACCACAAGGCGCAGATGCTGGGCATGAACGGTTCGCGCTTTGACGACGCGACCGGGCTCTCCAGCGCCAATGTGTCCAGCGCCGAGGATCTGGTCAAGCTGGTGCGCGCCGCGCATCAATACGACCTCATCCGCAGCTATACGACCATGACGGGACACGAGCTCCATGTTGCCGGCAGGCCGCTCGCTTACCACAATACCAACCGACTGGTGGCGAACGGGAGTTGGAACATCGGCCTGTCCAAGACCGGTTTCACCAATGACGCCGGCCGCTGCCTGGTGCTGCAGGCGAAGCTCGCCGAGCGCAAGGTGATCATCGTGCTGCTGGACTCCTGGGGAAAACTTTCGCGTATCGGCGACGCCAACCGCATCCGCGCCTGGCTCGAGGCGAACGCCAGGCCGCAGAGCAGCGGCGTGCACAAGGCCGCGCAGAAAAGCCGCAAGCTCGCGCCAGCCTGAAGCCGGCGGGCAGATCCGACCACCTGCTGTCGAGGAACCGATGGCACAGCCGCAGCAGCGTCCCGCCGAAGGGGTGGTGCGCTTCTACAATTTTCTGCCCGAGGGCGATTCCTTCCTCGATGACGTGCTGACGGGTTTGGCGCGGCCGCAGAAGACGCTGCCGTCGAAGTACTTCTACGACGCGCGCGGCTGTGAGCTGTTCGAGCAGATCTGCGAACTGCCCGAATATTATCCGACGCGCACCGAGTTGGCGATCATGCGCGAGCATGCCGGCGCCATGGCGAAGTTCCTCGGTCCGGACTGCCAGCTGATCGAGCTCGGCAGCGGCTCGAGCAGGAAAACGCGCATTCTGATCGAGCAGCTGCAGCCGCCGCTGTATGTGCCCATCGACATCGCCGGCGAGGCGCTGAGGGCAGCGGCAGCCGGCCTCGCGCAACTGTTCCCCTGGCTCAACATCATCGGCGTGTGCGCCGATTACACCAAGCCGCTGACGCTGCCCGAGTTCGTCGGCGTGCCGATCCGGAGAAAAGCCGTGTATTTCCCGGGTTCGACCATCGGCAACTTCACCCCGCACGAGGCGATCGAGTTCCTGCAGCTCGCCCGGCGCATGGTCGGCCCGGGCGGTGCCCTGCTCGTCGGCGTCGACCTGAAAAAAGACAAGCAGGTGCTCGACGCCGCCTACGACGACGCGGCGGGCGTGACCGCCGCGTTCAACCTCAATCTGCTCGCGCGCATCAACCGCGAGCTCGGCGGGGATTTCCAGCTGCGGCGCTTTTGCCACAAGGCCTTTTACGACGAAGACAAGGGCCGGATCGAGATGCACCTCGAAAGCCTGGCCGCGCAGCTCGTGCGCGTCGGCGGCGAGCGCCTGCGTTTCAGCCAGGGCGAAACCATCCACACGGAGATTTCCTGCAAATACAGCGTCGAGGATTTCCAGGCCGTCGCGCACCGCGCCGGTTTCGAGCCCGACCAGACCTGGATCGACGCGGCCAATCTGTTCAGCGTGCATGGCATGATCGCCGTCTAGGCCGAGAAATTGCCCGGAACTTTCCTGGCTTATAATCACAAGCTGTTCCAGATTGGCCGAAACAGCCGCTGACTCAGGGGAATACGAGGGAAGGTATCGCCTCATTGGGCAACGGACACTTGGCAGCGGCGTTCAGCTCTTGCCGAGCGCTTTCCGGGACAATCAATGTTGATTATTGTCAAGGTGCAGCGGATTGCCGTCGCGTGCCGAGGTAGCCTTTGAACCAGCGCGCTGCCAACCGCGCGACTTCCGCCAGCGCGCCCGGCTCTTCGAACAGGTGAGTCGCGCCCCGGACCACTGCCAGCTCTTTCTCGCAGGTGAGCTCGCGCAATGCCTGCCGGTTGAGTTCGATGACCGCGTGGTCTTCGCCGCCGACGATAAGCAGCGTCGGTGCACGCACCCGCGCCAGCGCTTCGCCGCCGGCGAGATCGGGCCGGCCGCCGCGCGACACCACCGCGGCAATTTCGTCGGGACGGCTGGCGGCAAGCTGCAGCGCCGCGGCGGCGCCGGTGCTTGCGCCGAACAGGCCGAGGGCGAGTCCCTTCGTCTCCGGCTCGTCGGCGAGCCAGCGCGCCGCGTCGTCGAGCCGCGCGCCCAGCAGCGCAATATCGAATCGATGCTCATATTCGCTGTCTTCGTCGCGGCTGAGCAGGTCGAGTAGCAGCGTCCCCAGCCCGGCGCGGCGCAATTCGCCGGCGACGTAGCTGTTGCGCGGCGAGCGGCGGCTGGAGCCGCTGCCGTGGGCGAACAGCACCATGCCGCGCGGACCCGGCGGCAATTCCAGCACGCCCGGGAGCCGTTCCGTGCCCGAGGCAACGAGCACCAGTTCGCTCGAGGAAGGGACGTTCATGACGCCCGGGCCTCTCCGGCCGCCAGCCGGCTCTCGGCCAGAGTCGCGATCACTGCCTCGTCCTCGACCTGGGTGAACGAGCGATAGAACTGTCCCACTGCTTGGAACTCAAGCGGCGTTTGCAGGCACACGACCTCGTCCGCATAGGGTGCGACAGCATCAAGGCTTTGCGGCGCGGCGACGGGCACCGCGCAGACCAGACGGCGCGGCTGCCTCGCCCTTACCGAGTGCAGCGCTGCGATCATGGTCGCGCCGGTGGCCAGCCCGTCGTCGATGACGATCGCCACCCGCCCCGCAGGGTCGATGGGCGCTCGCGCCGGAGTGTATTGCGCGCGGCGCTGGCGCAACAGCGCCAACTGCGCCTGCTGTTCGCGTGCGAGGTAGGCTTCATCGGCGCCGGCCTCGCGCGCATGTGGGGCAACATAGGCCCAGCCGCTTTCGTCGATCGCGCCCACTGCAAATTCCGGGCTGAAGGGGGCGCGCAGTTTTTTTACCAGCACTACGTCGAGTTCACCGCCCAGCGCGAGAGCGATGACCTTTCCCATCGGCACCGCGCCGCGCGGTATCGCGAGCACCAGCGGGTTCTGCCCGCGGTATGGTGCCAGTGCCTTGGCGAGGCGTTGCGCCGCATCGATCCGGTCCACAAACACTGCCCCCCACCTCGCGCTTGATACAGGTCGAATGCAGAATCTACCTGACGCTGGAGCGGGAGTTATGCGTTTGATCAAATCCGGATCATTTCGCCCGCGCTTTTGGGGGCGGGCGTTCAGCCCGAGTGTCTAGAGTTCGCGACGATCTGGTGCAGCCTCTCGACGTCGAGAATCTGCAGATCCTTATTGTGTGCCCGGATCACCCCGGCTTCGTCGAACCTGGACAATGCCCGGCTGACGGTTTCCTGCGTCAGGCCGAGGAAACTTCCCAGGTCGAGCCGGGTCATGCGCAGGTTGAAGCGGGTGTCGGAGTAACCGAGGCGCGCGTAGCCCTCGCCCAGAATCAGCAGAAACGCGGCGACCCGGGACTCGGCGCCGAGCGAGCCCAGCAGCCACATCTGCATGTGTTCGCGCGTGAGCTGGCGGCTGAGCAGGCGATAGACGAACTGCTGCAACTCTCCGGCCTTGCCGCCAAGGTGGGCAAGTCGCGGGAACGGGATGATGGCCACTTCGCTGTCTTCGAGGGCCACCGCCTCGGTGCGGTAATGTTGCGCCTCGATCCCGTCCAGACCGAGCACGTCGCTCGCCATCGGAAAGCCCAGCACCTGATAGCTGCCGTTCGCGTCGAGCAATACGTTCTTGAAAGTGCCCGAGCGGATGGCGTAAATCGGGCCGAACGGATCGCCAGCGCGATACAAGGCCACGCCCTGTTGGACGCGGCGCAGCGTGAAGCTCATGCCGTGGTCGATGCCGGCGCCATCGAGCCCGATCCTCAGCAGCCCGCCGAGCTCCTTCAGGCTCAGCGACGCGGCCCCGCTCGGCGGTGGCACCCCGATTTGCGCATGGAGTGGTTCGACTCGTTGTTGCATGGCAATGTCCCCGCGACTGGGTCAGGTGTGCGCCAGACCCGCTTGCAAAAAACCCCGAGAAACCCGGTTGAGGGCTCCGGAACCTAAGGTCAGTCTAGGGGTGTTGCGGGAACAGATATATCGGGCGGACCTGATCCTTGACTACCGGGTTTACGGTAGTCCTGGGCCGCGCAACAAGCTGCGCGTCGAGCCGGCGATACCGGTGGGCTGCAGCCTCAGATCGAGGTGAGCCCCTCGCGTATCGCGTATTTGGTCAGTTCCGCCACGTTATGCAGGTCGAGCTTGCGCATGATGTTGCGCCGATGCACTTCGACCGTGCCGGTCGCAATGTGCAGTTCCTCGGCGATCTGGGCCGAGGTCTTGCCGCTGGCCAGGAGCTGCAGCACCTCGCGCTCGCGCCGGCCCAGCGCTTCGCTCTGCTTCCCCTGCAGCGAGTGCTTGCGCAAGCTGTCGACGATCGCCGCGGCAGCCTCGGCGTACAGATAGCTCTGGCCTTCTGCCATGGCGCGTATCCCGCGCAGCAATTCCTCGCTGCCGGCGGATTTGGCGACGTAGCCGCGGGCGCCTGCCTCCAGCATCTGCAGCACCATGCGCCGGTCGGCAAAAGTGGACAGGCCCAGCACCTTGATGCCCGGGTTTTCGGCGAGCATGCGGCGGGTCACCTCGATACCGCTCATTCCTTCCAGGCCGATGTCCATGACCACTACGTCTGGCGCGAGTTCGCGCGCGAGCTCGAGCGCCGCGGCGCCATCGTCCGCCTCGGCGACCAGCTCGATGTCGCCGGCCTTTTCCAGGATTGTGCGCAGGGCTTCGCGCAGCATCCTGTGGTCGTCCACCAGCATGACCCGGATGCTCACGGCGCGGCTGCCTTCTTCGGCGGCGGTGCTGATCTGGACATCGCTTGCCTCTTGTGCCCCGCCGCCGGGTGACTGCGGGTTCCGTCCCATTCGTTTTACAACAGCTTGCACGCCTCGTCGAACGCGAGTCGCGGGCTGCGCGGCATCACTTTCGACGGATCGCCATAGCCGAGGTTGCACAGAAAATTCGACTTGATGCCGGTCCCGGCGAAAAACTCGGCATCCACCTTGGCGTTGTTGAACCCGGACATCGGGCCGCATTCAAGACCGATGGCGCGCGCCGCGATGATGAAGTAGCCGCCCTGCATCGAGCCGTTGCGGAACGCGGTCGTCTCGACGTGCGCCCTCTTGTCGTCGCCGGCGAATATGCCGCGCGCGTTCTGGTTGTGCGGAAAAAGCTTCGGCAGCAGTTCGTAGAACTGGGTGTCGTAAGCGATGATGGCGGTCACCGGCGCCGCCATCGTCTTGTCCACATTGGCCGGGTTGAGCGCCGGCTTCAGCCGTTCCTTCGCTTCGCGGCTGCGCAGAAACAGAAGGCGCGCCGGGCTGGTGTTCATCGTGGTGGGCGCCCATTTCATCAGGTCGTAGAGCTGGTGCAATTGTTCGTCGCCGACGGGCTTCGCCTGCCAGCCGTTCTGTGTCCGGGCGGCGCGGAAAATCAGGTCCATGTCTTCGGCGCTGAGCGTCATGATCGGTGTCTTCTGTTGTTGAGCGAAAAAAAAGATTATAGGCGAATGTGACGAAGAAGCAGGGTGCTCCAGTTGCAGCGCTCATCCTGCCCGGCCGTCCGCACTCGAGGCGGGTGCCGCCTTGGCCCGGGCGCCACCGCCTGGGTGGAAAAAGTGGGGCGCCCAAGCACCATTATATTCATATTTCACTTTCGATATATATATTATCTATCTGTTTTATATTGATTTTATAATTTAGACATCGCTGATACAATCGCTTTTAAGTCTTTGTCCCAATTGGAGAAATCTTAATTCAGTGCTTGACCTGAACAATTAACTCCTCTAGAGTGGGGAATAGTAGCTTTTAGTGGGAAATTATGGGATTTTCCACTCAAGCCTCTTACACCGAAGAAGGGGATGCGATGTTTCAGGGTGCGGCAGCCTTAAGCCTCGATGTCAAGGGACGTCTTACCGTTCCTTCGCGCCATCGCGACGCGCTGCTGGAAAAATCTTCCCCTCCCAGTCTAGTACTCACGGCGCACCCCGACGGCTGCCTGCTGCTCTACCCGGCGAGCGCCTGGGAACCGATCCGCGCCCGTGTCATGGGTTTTCCTGCGCTCGATGCGCGCTTCTCCGTGTGGAAGCGCTTGCTCGTCGGCTTCGCCGAAGAAGTCGAAATCGACGCCGCCTGGCGCGTGCTGATCTCGCCCGAGTTGCGCAAATTCGCCAGCCTGGAAAAACCGGTGATGCTGGTCGGGCAGGGCAGCCATTTCGAGCTCTGGAACCACGATACTTGGGAAAAACAATTGGAGCAGCTGGCGGCGCAGACCCAACTGCCGCCGGGGATGGAAGATTTTGCTCTGTGACCGTCTTTGGGGCTGAGGACGCGCGCGCGGTGGCGGCGCAAGACTCGCACCGGACGGTACTGCTGGAGGAGGCGATCGATGCTTTGGCAATACGTGCCGATGGTGCCTACATCGATGCAACCTTTGGCCGCGGCGGACACAGCCGCCTGATCCTCGACCGGCTGGGTCCGCGTGGGCGCCTGATTGCGCTCGACAAGGATCCGGAAGCGGTCGCGGCTGCAAAAAGAATAAGCGACGCTCGCTTTTGCGTGGTGCACGCGAGCTTCGCCGAACTGGCCGGAGTGCTCGATCGCCTCGGCCTGGAGGGTGTGGATGGGGTGCTGCTAGACCTGGGCGTGTCCTCGCCGCAGTTCGACAATGCCGCGCGTGGCTTCAGTTTTCGCCGCGACGGCCCGCTCGACATGCGCATGGACACGAGCCGGGGGCAAACCGCCGCACAGTGGCTGGACACAGCCAGTGAAGCCGAGATCAGGGAGGTGATCCGCGATTATGGTGAAGAACGGTTTGCTAAACAGATTGCAAAGGCGATTGTTGCTGCTCGGCAAAGAGGGCCTGTTGTCACCACAGGGCAACTTGCCGATATCGTGGGTGCGGCCGTCCGCACGCGGGAGAAAAACAAGGACCCGGCGACGCGCACCTTCCAGGCTGTACGGATTTACCTCAATCAGGAGCTTGCGCACTTGTCGTTAGCCCTGCCGCAAATCCTCGAACGGCTGACACCGGGTGCGCGCCTGGCGGTGATTAGCTTCCACTCGCTCGAGGACCGCATCGTGAAACAGTTCATGCGCGATGCCGCACGCGCCGATGTGCCGATACGCCTGCCGTTGCGCGAGCGCGAGCTGCCGCAGCCCAGGCTGCGTCTGATCGGCAAGCCGGTGCGTCCGTCGGCGGACGAAATCGCGGCCAACCCGCGCGCGCGCAGCGCCACCCTGCGCGTCGCCGAGCGCACCGGGGCCTGAGTTGGCGCGGATCAACCTCATCCTGCTCCTGCTGCTCACCGCCTGCGCGCTCGGCCTGGTGACCTCGCAGCACAAGGCGAGAAAGCTGTTTGCCGAACTGGAGCAGGAGCAGGAACGCGCCAAGCAACTCGATGTCGAGTGGGGGCAACTGCAACTGGAGCAGAGCACCTGGGCGATGCATGCACGCGTCGAGAAGATCGCGCGCGAGCGCCTGCGCATGAGCGTACCCGATGCGAAGCGCACCCAGATGGTGATGCCCGGGGCGGACCTAGGGGCAAAAGCGGAGGCCAAGCGGTGAATTACGCCGCCAGCCCGGTGCTCGCGCTGCAGCTGCCGCTGTGGCGCTCGCGCCTGCTGCTCGTGCTCATCGCCGGCGGCTTTCTCGTGCTCGCCGGCCGCGCCGTCTACCTGCAGGGCCTGAACAACGATTTTCTGCAGCAGAAAGGCGAGTCGCGCTACAGCCGCGTGCTGGAGATCAGCGCCAATCGCGGCAGGATCACCGACCGCCATGGCGAGGCGCTCGCCATCAGCACGCCGGTGAAGTCGGTGTGGGCGATTCCCGAGGAGGTTCAATATTCTTCGCAGCAGCGCGCCAAGCTCGCCGCGCTGCTGGAGTTGCCGCCGCAGGAAATCGACAAGCGCCTGAACGAATCGACGTCCTTTGTCTATCTCAAGCGCCAGATCCCGCCGGAAGTTGCCGAACGCGTGAGTGAACTGCACATACCGGGCCTGTTCCAGAACCGCGAGTACCGCCGCTACTACCCCGGCGGCGAGGTAATGGCGCAGGTGCTCGGCTTCACCGGCGCGGACGATGCCGGCCAGGAAGGCATCGAACTCGCTTTCCAGTCAACGCTCGCCGGCAAGTCCGGCAGCCGGCGCGTGATCAAGGACCGGCTGGGGCAGATCGTCGAAGATATGGAATCGATCCGCGAGGCGCAGAATGGCCGCGACCTGGCGCTGGCGCTGGACGCGAAGCTGCAGAACCTCGCTTTCTCGCAGCTGAAGCTCGCCGTGGAGAGCAACAAAGCCAAGGCGGGCGCGATCGTGGTGCTCGATGCCAAGACCGGCGAGGTGCTGGCGCTTGCCAACCTGCCTACCTACAACCCCAACAACCGCAGCCGTCTGTCGGGCGCGCAATTGCGCAACCGCGTCATTACCGACACCTTCGAGCCGGGCTCCACCCTCAAACCCTTCACCGTGGCTGTTGGCATCGAACTCGGAAAAATCACGCCGGAGTCGATGATCGCGACCGCGGGCGGCAGCCTGACCATCGGCAAGGCAACGATCCATGATGCGCACCGTTTCGGCGACATGACCGTGACGCAGGTGATCCAGCGCTCGAGCAACGTCGGCGCGGCCAAAATCGCCCTCGGCCTGCCGGCGGAGGCGATGTGGGGCATGTTCGACAAGACCGGCTTCGGCAGCGCGTCGCGCCTCGGCTTTCCCGGCGAAGCAGGCGGCAAGCTGCGAGCGTACAAGACCTGGCGCCCGATCGAGCAGGCCACCATGGCCTACGGCCACGGCATCTCGGTATCGCTGCTGCAACTGGCGCGCGCCTATACCATTTTTGCCCGCGACGGTGAACTGATGCCGTTGTCGCTTCTCCGGGTCGATGCCCCGCTCGCCGGCAAGCGGGTGATCTCTCCTGCTACCGCGCACAAGCTGCGCGACATGCTGGAGCTGGCGGTCTTGCCCGGTGGCACGGCGCCCAGGGCGCGCGTGATGGGCTATCGCGTGGCGGGAAAAACCGGAACTGCGCACAAGGAAGAAAACGGCGGTTATGCCGAGCACAAATATGTGTCCGCTTTCGTCGGTTTCGCCCCGGCCTCCGATCCCAGGCTGGTGATCGCGGTGATGCTCGATGAGCCTTCCGCTGGCCAGTACTACGGCGGTGCGGTGGCGGCGCCGGTGTTTTCCGCGGTGATGGGCGGGGCGCTGCGCATGCTGGGTGTGCCGCCGGATGCGCCGCTCAAGCCGCTGGAACTGCCGCCTGAGGGTTCCGAGATCAAGGAAGGCGTTTAAAGGCAGGGGACTGAAGAAGGACGAGGCAGAAGCGCAATGGACAAAGAGTCAGGACTACGGCCCCCGAACTAACGTGACGAAGACAGCGATCGACATACTGAGCCAGTTGCAGCTGCAGGGAGCGAAAATCGGCGGTTTAAGCGCCGACAGCCGCGCCTTGCGCGCGGGCGACGCCTTCGTTGCCTACCCGGGCGCAAGTGCCGACGGCAGGCGCTACATCGCCGATGCCGTCGCCCGCGGCGCTGCCGCAGTGCTGTGGGAACGTGAAGGCTTTTCCTGGGACGAGGCTTGGCGCGTGCCCAATGTTGCGGTGGACGGCCTGCGCGGCGTGGCCGGTGAAATCGCGCACGAAGTCTACGGCCGCCCGTCCGAGAAACTGTGGCTGGCCGGTGTCACCGGCACCAACGGCAAGACTTCCTGCAGCCAATGGATCGCGCAGGCGCTCAGCGCGCTCGGGCGCAAGACCGCGGTGATCGGCACCCTCGGCAGCGGCTTCCCGGCTGTGCCGGGACGTGAATCGGCCCAGCAACTTGCACCGGCAGCGAATACCACGCCGGATGCGATCGAACTGCATCGCCGGCTGGCCGAGTTTCTCCAGGCGGGTGCGCAGGGTGTGGCCATGGAAGTCTCCTCCATCGGGTTGGACCAGGGGCGGGTCAACGGCGCGCAGTTCGATGTCGCGCTGTTTACCAATTTCTCGCGCGACCATCTGGATTACCACGGGGATATGGAGCGTTACGCCGCGGCCAAGGCGCGATTGTTCGATACGCCGGGGCTCTCCGGCGCGGTGCTCAACATGGACGACGTGCTGGGCGTGCGCATCGCGCAGAAGCTCGCCGGCAGCAAGGTGGCGTGCGCCGGCTACAGCGCCCATGCCGGGGTCGCCGGCGCCGCGAGGCTGGAATTCTTCCTCGAGGCCGAAAACATCCGGTTGACCGAGCGCGGCCTTGCCTTCGGCCTGGTGAGCTCCTGGGGCCGTGCCGAGGTGCACAGCAGGCTGCTCGGGCGCTTCAACGCGGCCAACCTGCTCGGCGTGCTGGGCGTGCTGCTCGGCGCCGGCGTGGCGCTGGAGCCGGCAGTTGCGGCGCTCGCGGTGCTTACGCCTCTGCCCGGGCGCATGCAGCGCCTCGGCGGCGCGGGCAAGCCGCTTGCCGTGGTGGATTATGCCCACAGCCCGGATGCGCTGGACGTAGTGCTGATGAGCCTGCGCCCTCTGGCGCAGGCGTCCGGCGGCCGGCTGATCTGCGTCTTCGGCTGCGGTGGCGACCGCGACCGCGGCAAGCGCGCATTGATGGGGGCGATCGCGGTGCGCAACGCCGACCAGGTGGTGCTGACCAGCGACAACCCGCGCAGCGAAGATCCGCTGGCGATCATCACCGACATACTGGAAGGCGTGCTGGGCGAGGCTCACGCGGGGCAGGAGCCGCAGGTTATCGTCGACCGGCGCGAGGCGATTGCTGCGGCAATCGCCGGCGCAGCCGCAGGCGATGTCGTGCTCATCGCCGGCAAGGGCCACGAGGATTACCAGGAAAGCGCCGGCCGGCGCATTCCGTTCCTGGATGCCGCGGTGGCGGCAGAAGCGCTCTCGGCATGGACGCAATGATGGACCTGCGCGAAGCGGCGCAGGGCGCCGGCGGTGAGCTGCGCGGGGCTAACGCGCGCTTCGCCGCGGTATCGAGCGACACGCGCACGATCAAAGACGGCGCGCTGTTCGTGGCGTTGCGCGGCGAGTGCTTCGACGGCCACGAGTACATCGCCGCGGCGCACGCGCGCGGCGCAGTGGCCGCCATGGTCGACCGGCGTGCGCCGCCCGCGAGCGGCGCTTCGCCCCTGCCGCTCCTGCTTGTGGACGATACGCGGCTCGGCCTGGGCAGGCTCGCCGCCTACTGGCGCCGAAAATTCAAACTGCCGCTGATCGCAGTCACCGGTTCGAACGGCAAGACCACGGTGAAGGAGATGATCGCCGCCATTCTTGCCGACCACGCAGGGGCCGCACGCTCCTACGCCACCCCGGGCAACCTCAACAACGACATCGGCTTGCCGCTGACCCTGCTCGGCCTGCGCGCGCAGCACACCTGCGCGGTGGTGGAACTGGGGATGAATCATCCGGGCGAAACCGCCTATCTCGCCGGCATCGCGCAGCCGACCGTGGCCCTGGTCAACAACGCGCAGCGCGAGCACCAGGAATTCATGCACAGCGTTGAGGACGTGGCGCATGAGCACGGCGCGGTGTTCTCGGCCCTGCCCGCGGACGGAATTGCCGTGATCAACGCCGACGACACCTATGCCGACTACTGGCGCGGAGTGTCCGCGCCGAGGCGGGTGCTGGACTTCGGCATCGACCGGCCGGCAGCCGTTGGTGGCCGCTACGAGCTGCGCGATTTCGGCAGCGAAATCGTGTTGCGCACGCCGCAGGGCGCGGCGCCGATCAGCCTGCGGGCTGCCGGGGCGCACAACGTGCGCAATGCCCTCGCGGCCGCCGCGGCGGCTTCGGCCGCCGGCGTCGGCTTGGCCGCGATCGCGCGCGGGCTCGCCGGTTTTCATCCGCTGCAGGGGCGGCTGCAGAAACAGACCGGCAACTGCGGCGCCATCGTCCTCGACGACACCTACAACGCCAATCCGGATTCGGTCATCGCCGCGATCGACGTGCTGGCAAGCGCGGCAGGCAGGAGATTCCTGGTGTTGGGCGACATGGGCGAAGTCGGGGCGCACGGCGCGGCTTTCCATGGCGAAATCGGTCGTTATGCGCGCGCCTCCAACATCGACCGCCTGTTCGTCCTCGGGGAGTTGTGCACGCACGCGGCGGCGGCGTTCGGCGAGGGTGCGCAGCACTACGGCGATATCGATGCCCTCCTGGCCGCGCTCCAGCCTTGCCTCGCGGCCGGCGTGACCGTGCTGGTAAAGGGGTCGCGCTTCATGCGCATGGAGCGCGTAGTGCGGGCGCTCACCGGCGCGCCGGCGGGAGCACACTGAATGCTGTTCGAGCTCGAATGCATGCCACGCTCGCTCCTGTACTTGCAGGCAACGACGCCGCGCGCCGACCGGTCGCGCTCTTATGAAACCAGGAGAACCTGATGCTGCTCGAGCTCGCTCAGTATCTCGCCCGCGACATCCGCGCCTTCAACGTGTTCGGCTACATCACGCTGCGCGCGGTGCTTGCCTGCCTCACGGCGCTGGCGATTTCGTTCATCGCCGGGCCGCTGGTGATCCGCAAGCTGACTGCCTACAAGATCGGCCAGTCGGTGCGCGACGACGGCCCGCAGTCGCATCTCACCAAGGCCGGCACGCCCACCATGGGCGGGGCGCTGATCCTGGTTTCCGTCGGCATCACCACGCTGCTGTGGGGCGATCTGTCCAACCGCTTTCTCTGGGCGGTGCTGGTAGTGACGCTGGGCTTCGGCGCGATCGGCTGGGTCGACGACTACCGCAAGGTGGTGCAGCGCAATCCCAAGGGACTGTCGGTCAGGACCAAGCTGTTCTGGCAGTCGGTGATCGGCCTGATTGCCGCCGTGTACCTCGCGTTCGCCGTGTCGGCGCCGAGCAGCGCCAAGATCTTCGACCTGTTCACGGCGTGGGTGGGCAGCGGCCTGTCCATGACCCTGCCGCCCAAGGCCGACCTGATCCTGCCTTTCTTCAAGAACATCGCTTATCCGCTGGGCGTGTGGGGATTCATCGTGCTCACCTACTTTGTCATCGTCGGCACCAGCAACGCGGTCAACCTCACCGACGGTCTGGATGGCCTGGCGATCATGCCGGCGGTGATGATCGCCGGCGCGCTCGGCCTTTTTGCCTACGTTGCCGGCAACACGGTGTACTCGAAATACCTGCTCCTGCCCTATATCCCGGGCGCGGGCGAGCTGACGGTGTTTTGCGGCGCGCTCGCCGGAGCCGGCCTGGGCTTTCTCTGGTTCAACGCCTACCCGGCCGAGGTGTTCATGGGCGACGTCGGTGCGCTCGCGATCGGCGCGGCCCTGGGTACGGTGGCCGTGATCGTGCGCCAGGAAATCGTGCTGTTCATCATGGGCGGCGTGTTCGTCGCCGAGACGCTGTCGGTGATGCTGCAGGTGCTGTACTTCAAGTGGAGCGGCGGCAAGCGCATTTTCCGCATGGCGCCGCTGCATCACCACTACGAGCTGTCCGGGTGGAAAGAGTCACAAGTCGTGGTGCGGTTTTGGATCATTACGATGATGCTGGTGCTGTTCGGATTGTCGACATTGAAGCTGAGATGAATCTGGCGGACAAAAATGCGTTGGTTCTGGGCTTGGGAGAAACCGGCCTGTCGATGGCGCGCTTTCTCTCTCGCCGCGGCGCGCGCGTGCGCGTGGCGGACACCCGCGACGATCCGCCCAAACTGGCGGCGCTCGGCGAGAAAGTGCCGCAGGCAGAGCTTGTCCTTGGCGCCTATCGCGACGAATCCTTCGCCGGCATCGATCTCATCGCCATCAGTCCGGGGGTGCCGCTGGCGACGCCGCAGGTGCGCGCGGCCGCTGCGCGCGGCGTGCCGGTGGTCGGCGATATCGAACTGTTCGCGCAGGCACTGCGCGAAGACAACAGCGGTGCGCAGGCGCTGCGCGCGGGTAACGGCGGCACGCAGGCAGCGCGCGATCGCAACCGCGGTGTCCAGACGCCGCCGCAAAGCCCGCGGCCGCAGGTGTTGGCCATCACCGGCACCAACGGCAAGACCACGGTAACCGCGCTTGCCGGAGCAATGTGCCGGCGCGGCGGGCTGGCGACCGAGGTGGCGGGCAATATCAGCCCGGCGGCGCTGGACGCGCTGATGCAGTGTGAAGATGTTCGGCACAAGCCGGAAGTGTGGGTGCTGGAACTCTCCAGCTTCCAGCTCGAGACCACGCGCACGCTCAATCCGGTCGCGGCGGCGGTGTTGAATCTCAGCGAAGACCATCTCGACCGCTACGACGGCATGGCTGCGTACGCGCGCGCCAAGGCGCGGATTTTCCGGGGCGAGGGCATCCAGGTGCTCAATCGCGACGACGCCCGGAGCATGGGCATGGCCGTGGCCGGCCGCAAGCAGGTGAGCTTTGGCCTGGATGCGCCGACCCGGGCCGAGGATTTCGGTCTGCTGCGGGTCGCCGGCGAACTGTGGCTGGCGCAAGGCGCGACCCCGCTCGTGGCGGTGAAGGAATTGCCGATCGCCGGGCTGCATAACGCGGCCAACGCGCTCGCCGCGCTGGCGCTGACACGCTCGCTCGGCGAGTCCTATCCGCCGCTACTGACCGCGCTGCGCGATTTCAAGGGCCTGCCGCACCGGCTGGAGAAAGTGGCCGAACTCGGTGGCGTCGCCTTCTACGACGACTCCAAGGGCACCAATGTCGGCTCCACGGTCGCGGCGCTGGAGGGTTTCGCCGAGCTCACCGCGCGCGGCGCACGCATCGTCCTGATCGCCGGCGGCGAGGGCAAGGGGCAGGATTTCGCGCCGCTCGCCGGGCCGGTTTCGCGCCATGCGCGTTGCGCCGTGCTGATCGGACGCGATGCTGAGCAGATCGCGCGCGCCATCGGCGCGAGCGGCGTTGCCGTATTGCGCGCCGGCAGCATGGAGGAGGCGGTGGCGCAGGCCCGCGCCCAGGCGCAGCCCGGCGACGTGGTGCTGCTGTCGCCGGCCTGCGCCAGCTTCGACATGTTCCGCAATTACCAGCATCGCGGCGAGGTGTTCGCCGGATGCGTACAAGAGATCGCCCATGCTCAGCTACATTAAGGCCGAGCGCACGTCGCCCGCGGAATTCGACCAGGCCCTGGTATGGACCGCGCTCATCCTGCTGGTGCTGGGGATGGTGATGGTGTATTCGGCCTCGATCGCCACCGCCGAGGCGAGCCGCTTTACCGGCGGTCAGCCGGCCTATTTCCTGGTGCGGCACGCGGTTTTTCTCGGGGTGAGCCTGATCGCCGCGCTGACCGCGTTCCAGGTACCGGTGCGCATCTGGCAAAGCCTGGCGCCATGGCTATTCCTCTTCGGCATTGTGTTGCTGGTGCTGGTGCTGATCCCGGGCGTGGGCCGCGAGGTCAACGGTGCCAAGCGCTGGCTCTTCCTCGGTCTGGCCAATCTGCAGCCTTCTGAATTCATGAAAGTCGCCGCCGTGCTCTACGCCGCCGACTACACGGCGCGCAAGTCGGCGCTGATGCACAGCTTCAAGAAAGGCCTGCTGCCGATGCTTGCGGTGATGCTGGTGGTCGGGTGGTTGCTGCTGCGCGAGCCCGACTTCGGCGCCTTCGTGGTGATCGCGTCGATCGCAATGGCCATCCTGTTCCTCGGCGGCATGAACGGCAAATGGTTCGCCGGCCTGTTCGTGCTGGCGCTGGGGGGCTTCCTCGTCCTCATTCTCAGTTCGCCTTACCGCATGCAGCGCATCTTCGGTTTCATGGACCCGTGGGCCGACCCCTATGGCCGGGGCTACCAGCTGTCGCATGCCCTGATCGCCTTTGGCCGCGGCGAATGGCTGGGCGTCGGCCTGGGCGCGAGCGTGGAGAAGCTGTTCTACCTGCCCGAGGCGCATACCGATTTTCTGCTCGCCGTGATCGCCGAGGAACTGGGCCTGGCCGGCGTGGTGACGGTCGTCGCGCTGTTCACCTGGATCGTGCTGCGCGCATTTGCCATCGGCCGCCAGGCAGCGGCGTCGGAGCGCTACTACGCGGCGCTGGTGGCGCAGGGTATCGCCGTCTGGCTCGGGGTGCAGACGCTCATCAACATGGGCGTAAACATGGGGGTGCTGCCGACCAAGGGCCTGACCCTGCCGCTGATGAGCTTCGGCGGCAGCGGCATCCTCGCGAACTGCCTAGTGCTGGCGATCCTGCTGCGCATCGATTACGAAAATCGAGCCCTCATGCGGGGGCAGCCCGCATGAGGGCGAAGATTTCAGTGAAGGCTAATGCGGGCGAAGCCCGCGTTATGCCGAAACTAAAATCACTCATCGAAGCGGGGGCAGCCCGCATGAGGCCAGCGATGTCAGTACTCAGGTTTTTTGAAGTGACGCCATGCAGCGCACGATCATGATCATGGCGGGCGGCACCGGCGGGCATGTGTTTCCCGCGCTGGCGGTTGCCGAATATTTGACACAGCAGGGGTGGCGGGTGGTGTGGCTCGGAGCGAAAACGGGAATGGAAGCGACCCTGGTACCGAAGCACGGCTATGAAATGGCCTGGGTGCGCTTCTCCGGGCTGCGTGGAAAGGGCTTCGCGCGCGCGCTTGCGCTGCCGGCGAACCTGCTCGTCGCCTTCTGGCAGAGCGCGCGGGCGATTCTCGCCGCGCGCCCCGACGTGGTGCTGGGCATGGGCGGTTACATCAGCTTTCCGGGCGGCATGATGGCCTCCCTCCTCAAGCGTCCGCTGGCGATCCACGAGCAGAATTCGATCCCGGGCCTGGCCAACAAAGTGCTCTCGCGCCTGGCCGACCGGGTGCTGCAAGCCTTTCCGGATGCGCTGCCAGGCGCGCAACTCAGCGGCAATCCGGTGCGCAAGGAAATTGCCGCGCTGGCTGCGCCGCGCGAGCGCTGCGCTGCGCGCGCCGGCCGCCTCAAGCTGCTGGTGCTGGGCGGCAGTCTGGGGGCGCAGGTGCTCAATGAGACCGTGCCGCAGGCGCTCTCCCTCCTGTCCGAGGAGACGCGGCCCGAGGTTACGCATCAGGCGGGAGCGAAGCATATCGAGTCCTTGCGCGCAGGCTACGCCGCGGCCGGCGTACGCGCCGAAGCGCTCGCTTTCATCGACGACATGGCCGGGCGTTACGGCGCAGCCGATGTCGTCATCTGCCGCGCCGGCGCGCTCACGATTGCCGAGCTCGCCTGCGCCGGCGTGGCCGGCATCCTCGTGCCTTTTCCGCGTGCGGTGGACGACCATCAGACCAGCAATGCGAAATTCCTGTCGGCCCGTGGCGCGGCCATCCTGCTGCCGCAGGCCGAATTGTCCGCCAACAGGCTCGCCGATCTTCTGCGCGGGCTCACGCGCGAGCGCCTGCTCGAAATAGCCGAGAAGGCAAGGGCGCTGGGCAGGCCGGACGCAACCGAGGCCGTAGCCCGCGCCTGCATGGAGTTGGCGAAATGAAGCATAAAGTCAAACGCATTCACTTCGTCGGCATCGGCGGTAGTGGTATGAACGGCATCGCCGAGGTGCTGCTCAACCTCGGCTACCAGGTCAGCGGATCCGATCTGAGCGCCAATGCCGCGACCCGGCGCCTCGCCGGCCTGGGCGCCGCGGTGCACATCGGACACGCGGCCGAGCACCTGGCCGAGGCCGACGTCGTGGTCGTGTCCACTGCGGTGGGCAACAACAATCCGGAAGTGATGGCAGCGCGCGCCAGGCGCATTCCGGTGGTGCCGCGCGCGCTGATGCTGGCCGAGTTGATGCGCCTGAAGCAGGGCATCGCGATTGCCGGCACCCACGGCAAGACCACCACCACCAGCCTCGTGGCGAGCGTGCTCGCCGAGGCCGGGCTCGATCCCACCTTCGTCATCGGCGGCCGGCTCACCAGCGCAGCCTCGAACGCGCGCCTCGGCGCGGGCGAGTTCATCGTGGTCGAGGCCGACGAGTCGGACGCTTCGTTTCTGCACCTGCAGCCGGTGATCGCCGTGGTCACCAATATCGACGCCGACCACATGGAGACCTACCAGCACGATTTCGCGCGGCTGAAGCAGGCTTTCGTGGCTTTCCTGCAGAACCTGCCCTTCTACGGCGCGGCGGTGCTGTGCACCGACGACAAGCACGTGCGCGAGATCCAGCCGTTCGTGTCCAAGCCCATCCTGAGCTACGGTTTCGGCGCCGACGCCATGGTGCGCGCGGAGAACGTCAGTCATTGCGGCGGCAGAATGCGCTTCCACGCGGTGCGCGAAGGCAGGCCCGGGGTGCTCGACGTGACGCTCAACCTGCCGGGCAGGCACAACGTGCAGAATGCGCTCGCCGCGATCGCCGTCGCCACCGAGCTGGGTCTGGAGGACGCTGCCATCGTCAAGGCGCTGGCGGAGTTCCGCGGCGTCGCGCGGCGCTTCCAGCGCTACGACGCGATCGCCGCCAAAGGTGGCGGCAGCTTCACTTTGATCGACGATTACGGCCACCATCCGGCCGAGATGCAGGCGACGCTCGACGCGGCGCGCGGCGCTTTCCCCGGACGGCGCATCGTGCTCGCCTTCCAGCCGCACCGCTACACGCGCACACGCGACCTGTTCGAAGACTTCGTCAAAGTGCTCTCGGGTGCGGATGCGCTGCTTCTGGCCGAGGTCTATGCCGCGGGCGAGGCGCCCATCGTCGCGGCAGACGGCAGGACGCTGGCGCGCGCCGTGCGCGTCGCCGGCCGCGTCGAGCCGGTATTCGTCGAGAACATCGCCGACATGCCCGCGGCGATCCGCGCGGTGGCAAAAAACGGCGATGTGGTGGTAACCATGGGCGCGGGCTCGATCGGCGGCGTGCCGGCCGCGCTTGCCACGGCCACGGAGTGAGAGATGCACATGGCTGAGCAAAAACATCTCTCCAACCCGGCGCTGCGCGGCAGGCTGCTCGTTGACGAGCCGATGCGCAAGCACCTCACCTGGCGCACCGGCGGGGCCGCAGATCACGCCTACGTCCCGGCCGACCTGGACGATGCGGCCCAGTTCCTGCGCAGCCTGTCGGCGACTGAGCCCATCTATTTCATCGGCCTGGGCAGCAATGTGCTGGTGCGCGATGGAGGCATTCGCGGCACGGTCATGCTGATGCACTCCAGCCATGCGGCCATGCACATGGACGGCGCGCTCGTCTATGCCGAAGCGCGCGCGGCCAGTCCCAAGGTGGCGCGCTATGCGGCGACCCACGGCTACGTCGGCGCCGAGTTCCTCGCCGGCATCCCGGGAACCGTGGGTGGCGCGCTGGCGATGAATGCAGGCTGTTACGGCAGCGAAACCTGGGACGCGGTCGAGCGCGTGCTCATGCTCCGGCGCAGCGGCGAATTGCGCGAGCGCAGGCCCGGGGATTTCGATATCGGCTACCGCCACGCTGCATTGAGAGACGGCGAACTCGGCGTGGACGAGTGGTTTGCCGCCGCCTGGTTCGGTTTCGAGCGCGGAGACGGGGCGGTGGCGCTCGGCCGCATCAGGGAACTGTTGCAACAACGCGTCAGCGCCCAGCCGCTGACCCTGCCCAACGCCGGCTCGGTGTTCCGCAATCCGCCAGGCGATCACGCCGCGCGCCTGATCGAGGCCTGCGGCCTGAAGGGTTATGCCATCGGCGGTGCGCGCGTGTCGGAAAAGCATGCCAACTTCATCGTCAATGCGCACGGCCGCGGGAGCGCTGCCGACATCGAAAACCTGATCGAGCATGTGAGGCATACCGTGCTGGCGAAGCACGGTGTGGAACTCATGACCGAAGTGCGCATCATCGGGGAGGCGGCGGCATGAGCAGGTTCGGCAAAGTCGCGGTGCTACTCGGCGGCCGCTCGGCCGAACGCGAAGTGTCGCTCAGAAGCGGCACCATGGTGTTGAATGCGTTGCGCGCGAGGGGCATAGACGCGCACCCCTTCGATCCGCAGCAAAGGGACCTCGCGGCGCTGATCGCGGAGAAATTCGATCGCGTGTTCATCGCGCTGCACGGCCGTTACGGCGAGGACGGCACCATTCAGGGCGCGCTGGAATTGCTCGGCATTCCCTACACCGGTTCGGGGGTGCTGGCGAGCGCCCTTGCGATGGACAAGTGGCGCACCAAGCTCGTGTGGCAGGCGGCCGGCATTCCGACGCCGCGCTACGAACTGCTTACTCCCGCGAGCGATCTCAAGGCCGTGGTTGCGCGCCTCGCGCTGCCGATCATGGTCAAACCCGCCAACGAGGGTTCCAGCATAGGCATGAGCAAGGTGCGCGCCGCTTCCGACCTGGACGAGGCGTACGCGCTCGCGGCCAATTACGACCGCGTGGTGCTCGCCGAGCAGTTCATCGACGGCATCGAGCTCACCGCCGCTGTGCTCGGAGGAGAGGCGCTGCCGCTGATCAAACTGGAGACGCCGCGCGAGTTCTACGACTACGAGGCCAAGTATCTGGCCAACGACACGCGCTACATCATTCCCTGCGGCCTCGCGGCGATCGAAGAAGCGGCCGTGCGGCAGCAGGTGCTGGCCGCATTCGGCGCGCTCGGCTGCAGCGGCTGGGGGCGCGTCGATCTGATGCTCGATGGCGCAGGCAAGCCCTGGTTCTTCGAAGTGAATACTTCGCCCGGCATGACCGATCACTCGCTGGTGCCGATGGCGGCACGCCATGCCGGCCTGTCGTTCGAAGACCTGGTGGTGCGCATTCTGGAGCTCGCGCATGTGGGATAACGCCGATTTGCTGAACGGCTGCGCCAACGCTCTCTACGCGCTCGCCGCGGCCGCCTTGATCTATGCCGGCGCGCAGGCGGCGATCCATTCGCCGCTGTTGCCGCTGCGCCATCTCGCGCTGCAAGGCGAGCTCGAGCATGTCGCGCGCGAACAGGCGGAGGGCGCCGCGCGCGCGAGCGCCGTCGGCACCTTCTTCAGCGTCGACCTGGACGCGGTGCGGCGCGCGTTCGAGGCCCTCCCCTGGGTGCGCAAAGTCGAGGTGCGGCGCCTCTGGCCCGATCGCGTGCAGGTCGCGATTGAGGAGCACGTGGTGCTGGCGCGCTGGGGCGCCGATACGCAGATGAGGCGCCTGGTCAACACCTACGGCGAGGTGTTCGAGGGCGAGCTGCCCGATGCCGTGCGCCTGCCGCAGTTCGCCGGCCCGGGCGGCAGCGCCGAGGAGCTGACGCGCCGTTATGGCGCGTTTCGCCAGGCGCTCGCGCCGCTCGGGCTCGAGCTGCGCCAGGTGCTGCTCTCGCCGCGCTATGCCTGGCAGGTGCGGCTGTCGAACGGCCTCACGCTGGAACTGGGGCGGGATCAGTTGAAGGAGCCGGTGCTGGAGCGGCTCTCGCGCTTTGTCGCTTTCTACGCGCAGACGATCGGGAGCCTCAATCGCAGGCTCGACTACGTCGACCTGCGCTACCCCAACGGATTTGCGCTGCGCGTACCCGAGATCATGCATTCGGTCACGGAACCAAAGAGCATGGGAAACAAGCGCGGCAAAAGGGAGGCGGCATGAGCAAGGAAAACAAGAACCTCATCGTCGGCCTCGATATCGGCACCTCCAAGGTGGTGGCGATCGTCGCGGAGTTGCTGCCGGACAACCGGCTGAACATCATCGGCATGGGCGGGCACGAGTCCAAGGGCCTGAAAAAGGGCGTGGTGGTCAACATCGAAGCCACCGTCAACGCCATCCAGCGCGCGCTGGAGGAGGCCGAGCTGATGGCCGATTGCAAGATCGCGCGCGTCTATACCGGAATCGCCGGCAGCCACATCAAGAGCTTCAATTCCCGCGGCATGGTCGCGATCAAGGACAAGGAGGTGTCGGCGCTCGACGTCGAGCGCGTCATCGAGACCGCGCGCGCCCTGCCTATCCCCACCGACCAGCAGATCCTGCACATCCTCACGCAGCAGTTCGTGGTCGACGGCCAGGACGGCGTGCGCGAGCCCCTGGGCATGAGCGGGGTGCGGCTGGAAGTGGAAGTGCACATCGTCACCGGCGCGGTGTCGGCGGCGCAGAACATCGTCAAGTGCGTGCGCCGCTGCGGCCTGGAAGTGAACGATCTGATCCTGCAGCCGCTGGCGTCGTCGATCGCCGTGCTCACCGAGGATGAAAAGGAGCTGGGCGTGTGCCTGGTCGATATCGGTGGCGGCACCACCGACATCGCTATTTTCCGCGAGGGTGCGATCCGGCACACCGCGGTGATCCCCATTGCCGGCGACCAGATTACCAACGATATCGCCATGGCGCTGCGGACTCCCACCGCCGAGGCCGAGGAGATCAAGATCAGAAGCGGCTGCGCGCTACGCCAGCTCGCGGATCCCGACGAACTGGTGGAGGTGCCCGGCATCGGCGATCGCGGGTCGCGCCAGCTTTCGCGCCAGACCCTGGCCGAAGTGATCGAGCCGCGCGTGGAAGAGTTGTATTCCCTGATCCAGAAAGTGCTGCGCGAGTCGGGCTACGAGGAACTGCTGTCTTCCGGCCTGGTGCTCACCGGCGGCTCCAGCGTGATGCGGGGCATGGTCGAGCTGGGCGAGGAGATCTTCCATATGCCGGTGCGCCTGGGCACACCACGCTACGCGGGCGGGCTGTCGGATGTGGTGCGACACCCGCGTTATGCCACGGCGATCGGGTTGTTGCTCGAAGGACAGTCGCAGACCCAGCGCGGAATCCAGGCGCTGCAGGGCGCGTCGTTCAGGCAGGTCATGTCGAGGATGAAGCAATGGTTCCAGCGCAATTTTTAGTGGCTGGGGTTTGCAAGCCGGGGGCGAGCGCCGTGGTCGGCGTTTTATCCAGTCCCCGGTTCGTAGTCCCCGGTCGTAATTGGCGGTGAATTCGCAGTTCATTTTTTAACTAAGACCCGGAAGGAGACACTATGTTTGAAATCGTGGATGTACAGAACAACGGTACCGTGATCAAAGTGATTGGCGTCGGCGGCGCCGGTGGCAACGCCGTCGATCACATGATCCGCAACACCGTACAGGGCGTGGAGTTCATCGCCATGAACACCGACGCCCAGGCGCTCGCGTATGGGCAGGCGAAGAACCAGATTCAGCTCGGCGCTTCCGGGCTGGGCGCGGGGGCCCAGCCCGAGGCCGGGCGCGCCGCCGCGATGGAGGCGCGCGACCAGATCGAGGAGGCGCTGCAGGGGGCGCACATGGTGTTCATCACCGCCGGCATGGGCGGCGGCACCGGCACCGGCGCTGCGCCCCTGGTGGCGGAGGTGGCGAAACAGATGGGCATCCTGACGGTGGCGGTGGTCACGAAACCGTTCTCGTTCGAGGGCGTAAAGCGCATGCAGGCGGCCGAGGGCGGCATCGACGAACTGGCGCAGAACGTCGACTCGGTGATCGTGATCCTCAACGAGAAACTGGAAGAAGTGCTGGGCGGGGACGTGTCGTTGGAAGAGGCGTTCGGCGCCGCCGACAACGTGCTGAAGAACGCGGTCGCAGGCATTTCGGAGATCATCAATATTCGGGGCCTGATCAACGTCGACTTTCAGGACGTGAAGACCGTCATGCATGAGCAGGGCATGGCGATGATGGGTTCGGCCTCCGCTTCCGGCATGGACCGGGCGCGCATCGCCGCCGAGCAGGCCGTAGCCTGCCCGCTGCTCGAGGGCGTCAACCTCTCCGGGGCGCGCGGCGTGCTGGTCAACATCACCGCCGCCAAATCCGGCCTCAAGCTGCGCGAAACCAAGGAGGTGATGGAAACGATACGTAGCTTCGCCGCCGCCGACGCCACCGTGATCCTGGGCGCGGTCTACGATGAGAACATGGGCGAGGAACTGCGGGTGACGGTGGTTGCGACCGGGCTGGGCCAGCCCGCGTCGATACGCCAGACCAAGCCGCAACTGGTGGTGAAGAACGGCACCGACAACATGCCGGTGACGGGCGTCGACTACGCGGCGCTGGACTCCATGCCGGCGGTGATCCGCAAGAACCGCGCCTCGACCATCGAGGCGCTGCAGCAAAGCGGGGTGGACAAGTATGACATCCCGGCTTTCCTGCGCAAGCAGGCTGACTGAGTTCGGCCATCGGCTGACTGGCCGCGCTCCGGGTCGCGCGGCCGGCCTGCCGACTATATACAGCGTCCTCCAAGAGGACTTCCGTTGGGCGTCTTATCTAGCGTCGCATGCCAGAAGCGACCATTGCGCGCTCGCGCGCGCCAACCGTGTTTTTGGTACGGATAGAAACCATCCGTACCAAAAACACGGTTATGGTTAAAAGCAACAACGCCTTGGGGTAGGTTTTGTACAAGATCACCGATTGCGTGCGGACGGTTTCTCGTCCGTGCGCAATCGGTGATCCGCGCGGACGGTTTTTCGTCCGCGCAAAATGGAAACAGTACAACAACGGGGGCGCGATTTAAGTCGCTACGTATATGTTAAAATTCGCTTATTGCCATCAAGCTACAAGAATAAGACACTCATGTTAAAGCAGCGCACCCTAAAAACTGCTATTCGCGCCACCGGCGTCGGGCTGCATTCGGGCGAGAAGGTGGAAATGACGCTGCGTCCGGCGCAGCCGAACACGGGCATCGTGTTCAGGCGCCTGGATCTGCCGCAGCCGGCGGACATATGCGCCGACGCCTACAAGGTCGGCGACACGCGCCTGTGCAGCACGC
>Ga0097691_1000371_pt1 | contig 40759 bp, 32 predicted proteins | sample NGESurdeep072012_8_FD_72858 | JGI IMG/M metagenome (GOLD analysis project Ga0097691, IMG submission 72858) | Arctic peat soil microbial communities from Barrow, Alaska - NGEE Surface sample 210-1 deep-072012 | ecosystem: Environmental > Terrestrial > Soil > Wetlands > Peat ... | reverse complement strand
CTTCAGGCGGTCACTTAATTCTTTCAAAGTCGGGCGTTCTGTCATCAGGCCGAGTTCGCGAACCAAGTATTTCGACAGCGACATGCCTTCAGCAGCGGCGCGCGATCTCAGTATTCGGTGGACAGAATTAGGTACGTTCCGGATCTGAATCGCCTTGGCCATGCGATCAGGATAATTCGCATGGGCAGCAAATGTCGATTATGGAGCGAATGCTCGGCCTCACCGCCCTCAGTCGCTGCGGCGCTCGCGGGCGTCGCTTCCGCGCTCGCGGTCCATCAGGTAGTAGTACTTGGCCTCATTGCGGACGGAGCTGAGCGCGACCGTGATCTCGGCGAGGTAGTAGCAGGTTCCGGCCAGCATGCTCAGGATGGCGGAAACGAAGACCGCCGTGGCCAGCACGCGCGCGAACTCCCAGTACAGGCCGAGCCCGAGCAGCAGGCAGCAGAAGACCGTTCCCGCCAGGCACACGAGCACGAAGAGCATGGCCCTGCGGATCAGTTCAGCGCGCTTGTCGATGGACACGATCTGTACGGAGAAAGCCTCGGCTTCCTGCGCGTGCCCGGCATCGGTGGCGTGATGCCGCCGGTGCTGGAAGTCGCGCAGGCGCGAGACGATGCCCATCAGGCGCACGTTCAACGACAGCAGCAGCAACGCGGCGGCGGAGACGAAGATCGCCGGCGCGACGAAAGCCTGGAAGAGGCGGGCGATGTCCATGCGTCAAGGGTACGCTTCACCGAGTGCGACGTGCCAAGTGCCAAGTGCTGAACATAGCACTCAGCACTGGTGGTTCTTATCGCACGCCGGCGGTCAACTCCTCCAGCATGGCGGCCGGTGTATGCCGCAGTTCGTGGCCGGCGTACACCTGTCGCGGGCGCGCAATCTTCTGCTCCGGATCGTTGAGCATCTCCAACCACTGCGCCAGCCAGCCCGCGGTACGCGGAATGGCGAAGAGCACGGTGAACATCTCCGGTTTGAAGCCCATCGCCTGGTAGATGATGCCGGAATAGAAGTCCACGTTGGGATAGAGCTTGCGCTTGATGAAATACTCGTCCTCGAGCGCGATCTTCTCCAGTTCGATGGCGATGTCGAGCTTGGGATTGCGGCCGGTAACCTTGAACACTTCTTCCGCAGTCCGCTTGATGATGCGCGCGCGCGGGTCGTAGTTCTTGTACACGCGGTGGCCGAAGCCCATCAGCTTGCAACGGCCTTCCTTCACCTGCTTGATGTAGTCGGGAATGTGCTCCCTGGAGCCGATTTGCGCCAGCATGGTCAGCACTTCCTCGTTGGCGCCGCCGTGCAGCGGGCCGGAGAGCGCCGCGCACGCCGCAGCGGTCGAAGCGTAGGGATCGGCCTGGGCGCTGCCGACGTTGCGCATGGTGGTGGTGCTGGCGTTCTGCTCGTGGTCGGCGTGCAGGATGAAGAGCACGTCGAGGGCGCGGGCGAGCACGGGATTGGTGCTGTACTTGGGCTCGGTCCGCTTCCACAGCATGTGCATGAAGTTTTCGGTATAGCTGAGGTCGTTGTCCGGATAGGCGTAGGGCAGGCCCTGGCTGTGACGATAGGCGTAGGCGGCGATGGTCGGCATCTTGGCCAGCAGGCGGACCACCTGGAGCATGCGCGAATCGGCGTCCTTGATGTTCTTCGCGTCGGGATAGAAGGTGGAGAGCGCGGCGACGGTACTGGTGAGCATGCCCATCGGGTGCGCGTCGTAATGGAATCCCTCCATGATCTTCTTCACATTCTCGTGGACGAGGCGATGATGGTTCACCTGCGCCACCCATTCGCGCAATTCGGTTTCGTTGGGTAGCTCGCCGTTGATGAGCAGGTAGGCGACTTCGAGAAAGGTGCAGTTTTCGGCAAGCTCCTCGATCGGGTAACCGCGGTAACGGAGGATGCCGCGCTCGCCGTCCAGGAAGCTGACCTTGCTCTGGCCGCAGGCGGTATTCATGTAGGCCGGGTCGTAGGACATCATGCCGAATTCGTCGGGCTTGACCTTGATCTGGCGCAGGTCCATGGCGCGGAGATTGCCGTCGGTGATGGGCAATGTGTACTCCTTGCCGGTGCGGTTGTCTTTCACGCTGAGGGTGTCGCTCATGAGGCGCTCCTTGGGCGCAGAAAATTAGTGCGGGACTCTGAATTCTGCGGGTAATCCGCACGGCGAGCAGTGAGCAAGGTCACAAGCGACTGTGAGGGGAGAACAAAAGCGGCAATCTGGACACCTGGTCATCTGGACACCTGGACATCTGGGGCGAGATTTCCAGATTTCCAGATCTCCAGATCTCCAGATGACCAGATGACCGGATGACCGGATGTCAGAACGTCCGCTTCTGAGTAGCGCGGGCGCGTTCTTCGGAGGACATTTCGCCCCAGAGCATGTTCAGGTTGTGCGCCAGGTAGGTGTTGCCTCGGTCCAGCGCAAGGGCGCGGCTGAACCACTGGTAGGCCTGGGCGCGATCCAGAGGCACGCACTGGCCGGTAGCGTATAGGGAGCCGAGGTCCGACAGGGCGCGCGGATTGTTCTGCTTGGCGGCGGCGTTGAAGTTGACCACCGCCTGGGAGCAATTACGGGGCGTGTCGCGTCCGTAGAGATAGCGCTCTCCGGAGTCTACAAGCTCAGCGCCGGCGGGTTGCGCCGCAGGGCGCGCCGCGGGCTTCTCGTCCTCTTTCGGCGCGGCTTCTTTGGGCTCTGCTTTTACCGGCTTTGGTTGATCGGGGGTGGTGGCGTTGTCCTTTTGCGGCAGGCCGTTGGGATTGGCCGGCGGGCCGGGCTGCGGCGCGGCGTTGTCGCTGGAGGCGGTGGCGCTGCCGGGTTCGGTCGGAGTTGTGGACGGCGTCGGACGTTCCTGCTGCGAATGGGTGCTCGCGGGGTTCACGACGAAGTCGCGAATGGACTGCCACTTCCAGTAAACGACGATGGCAAGAATCACCAGGATCAGCAGCAAGACAAGGGAACGAGCGTGCGACGTGGGCGGCTCGTCTTCATCGAGGTACGAATCCGATGACGAACTGCCGCTGCCACTGTCGAGTCCGAGGAATGAGGGGCCGCTGATGGTGATCGGCTCCTCCAGCGGCGTGCTCGGCTCCATGCGCGAGGAATCGAAATCGGCGGCGGCGGCGGGCAGTGCGGATTCCAGACCGGTCGATTCCACGGGTTCGCGATGGCGCAGGCCGGCGGCGACAGCTTCCGGCTCGTGCTCGGCGACGCGCTCCCGGCGCTCTTCGGCAGCCGCAGTGACAATGTCCTCGGTGCGCATTTCGGAAGTGGTGCGGCGTTTTTCGAGCGACGGGTCCGGAGCACGGTCGGGCAAGCGTTCGCCGCACCTTCCGCAGAATTTATTGCCAGCCGGATTTTGATGACCACAGTCGGGACAGTACACGGTGACTCCTAAACAAGAGGTCCGTCGACTCTGCGCGACCACCCGCAAACCAAAACCGGGCCTGCTGGTTATTTATCGCGTCCTCGCTTGGGATGATAACTTCACAGAGAGCGAATAGTCACGAAGCGCACATTAATAGGATTGCGCTGTGCAGCGGCCGGGTTGCGTGGGCTCAGCCACCCATCGTATGCCAAGGCGGCGCGCAACATGGGCCCGGCAGGCGAGCTAAGTTGATGAAAAAGGCGCAATTATGGGCTTTCCATAACTTTACAGTTTCGCCGCGCGCATGTTACTCTCGATGCACGTAGAAGGACATTGAGAGAATAGGAGTGCATCACCTTCAGTGTTAGCTAGAGAGCAAAAGCAAACCGTCATCGATAGATACCGCACGCACGACAGCGACACCGGCAGTCCCGAGGTGCAAATCGCGATACTGAGTGAGCGGATCGGAGAGCTGACGGAGCACTTCCAGACGCACAAGAAGGACCACGCCTCCCGGCGAGGACTTTTGATGATGGTCAGCAAGCGGCGTCGTTTGCTGAACTATTTGAAAACCTACGATTCCGAGCGCTACAAAGACGTTATTTCGAAACTCGGCATCCGCAAGTAAGCGGAGCGATCGCCTCGAAACGGGACTGTCCATGCCTCGGTCGTATTGTGCGAACCGGCCTTTGTGCTTCCGCGCCACCATCAACGTTGGCGAATCCGCCGGCGTGTAGGCGTTGGGGCACACGTGTATTTGCTCGACGGCAATCACTTCGTCCCGGGAACGTCCCGGTGCGCTCCGTGAAAGGTACAAATGAAACCTGAAGCGCAGAAAATCAGCGTAGAACTCACCGGCGGTAAAAACATTCAATTCGAAACCGGCAAACTGGCCAAGCAGGCGCACGGATCGTGCGTCGTCCGCATGGCCGACAACGTCATCCTGGGCACGGCGACCGCAAACCAGGAACCGCGCGAGGGCATCGATTTCTTCCCCCTCACGGTGGATTACCGCGAGTACACCTATGCCGGCGGACGCATCCCCGGCGGCTTCATCAAGCGCGAAGGGCGTCCCAGCGAGCGCGAAATTCTGACCTCGCGGCAGATTGACCGTCCCATCCGTCCGATGTTCCAGGAAGGCTTCCGCAGCGAGACGCAGGTGATCGCGTTCTGCCTGTCGGCGGACACGGACAACGATCCCGACGTCGCCGCCATCAACGCCGCCTCGTGCGCGCTGACCCTGTCCGACATTCCCTTCCTGGGCCCGGTGGGCGCGGTGCGCGTCGGTCTGAAAGACGGGCAGTTCATCGTCAATCCGACTTACAGCGATATGCGCGACGGCCTGTTGCGGCTGATGGTGGTGGGGACCAAGGACGGCATCGTGATGATCGAGGCCGGGGCCAGCGAAGTGGGCGAAGACATCATCGTGGACGCCATCGAGTTCGCGCACGGCGAGATCAAGAAGATCTGCGCCGGCATCAGCGAGCTGGTTGCGAAGTGCGGCAAACCGAAGCGCAAGGTGGAAGCGCCCGTGCTTGACCAGGCCTACCTCGACGAGCTGCGCAAGAAAATCGTCGACCGCTTGAAAGATGCAATGAACGCCGAGAAGTATCCGAAGGCGGAAAGCTACGCCAAGGTGAAGGCGCTTAAGAAAGAGCTCAAAGACGCCATTCCGGAAGAGCAGGAAGCCGAGCGCAAGAAGCTCATCGCCTACTACGAAAAGATCAGGGAGCATATCTTCCGCGAGCAGATGATCAAGGAGAAGCGGCGTCCGGACGGCCGCGCCTTCGACCAGGTGCGCGAAATCTGGATCGAAACCGGGATCCTGCCGCGTACGCACGGGTCGGCAATCTTTACCCGCGGCGAGACCCAGGCGCTGGTCACCACCACGCTGGGCACCGGCGAAGACATGCAGCGGCTGGAGCTGTTTGAAGGCGAAGCCAAGAAGCGCTTCATGCTGCACTACAACTTCCCGCCGTTCTCGGTGGGCGAAGTGGCGTTCCTGCGCGGAGCGGGCCGCCGCGAGATCGGGCACGGCGCTCTGGCGGAACGCGCGCTCAAGCCCGTCCTGCCCAACGAAACGGACTGGCCCTACGCCATGCGCGTGGTCAGCGACATTCTCGAGTCCAACGGATCGTCTTCGATGGCGTCGGTGTGCGGCGCATCGCTGTCGCTGATGGACGCGGGCGTTCCACTCAAATCTCCGGTAGCGGGCATGGCCATGGGCCTGGTGAAGGAAGGCGACGATTACGTCATCCTGACCGACATCGCGGGCGCCGAAGATCACTACGGCGACATGGACTTCAAGGTCGCCGGCACCAAGAACGGCATCACCGCGCTGCAGATGGATATCAAGGTGACGGGCATCACGGCGCAGATCATGCGCGAGGCGATGCAGCAGGCCCTGCGCGGGCGCATGCACATTCTCGGCTTGATGAACGAGGCCCTGCCGGCGCATAGCAAGGAACTCAGCGAATTCGCGCCGCGCTTCTACACGCTGCAGATTCCGACGGACAAGATCCGCGACCTGATCGGGCCGGGCGGCAAGGTGATCAAGGGGATCATCGAGCAGACCGGCGTGAAGATCGACGTCGAGGACAGCGGCAAGGTCAACGTCGCTTCCAGCGACCAGGAAATGGCCAAGCGCGCGCTGCAGATGATCGGCGACATCACCGCCACCGCCGAAATAGGGAAGACCTACCTCGGCAAAGTGGTGCGGCTCGCCGAGTTCGGCGCGTTCGTGGAGATCATTCCCGGCACCGACGGCCTCTTGCACATCAGCGAAGTGGCCGAGCACCGGATCAAGGACATCCGCGACGAACTGAAGGAAGGCGACCAGGTACTGGTAAAGGTGCTGTCGGTCGAAGGCAACCGCATTCGCCTGTCGCGCAAAGCGATCTTGAAAGAGCAGCGCGCCAAGATGGGCGGCGGCGAAGCTCCTCCGGATGGTGGGGGCGACGGCGGCGGTGAAGGCGAAGGCGGCGATGAGGGTGGCGAGCATCACGAGCACCACGAGCATCACGAGCACCACGATCCTTCCGACACGGTGGCCCCGGAACGCGGGGCCGCAGTCACCTTCGAAGGCGGATCGGACGACGAAGCCGGCGACGATGAACCGAACTTCAACCGCGTGGACGGCGGCGAACCTGCTCCGGCGCGCGAAGGAGGACCCAGCGGCCCACGCGAAGGCGGCTTCGGCGGCGGACGCGGGCCGGGAGGTCCGGGACGCGGTCCGGGCGGCGGCTCAGGCGGCGGTGGACGCCGTCCTCGGCGCGGCGGAGGCGGCGGTGGACGCGGCGGCCCGGGCAGAGGCCCTGGCGGCGGCGGTCGCGGCCCCGGCGGCGGAGATCGCGGTCGGCGGTAAATGTATCAGGGCACGACTTCAGTCGTACCTAAGTATGTGGCCTCGGCTGCCCTCAGCCGGGGCCGCGCCTTATCGAACGTGAAACCCATCAGCAGCAGGCGCCCTCGCTTGCCGCTGACGGACCTCGAATGCCGCGAGTAGAATGGGAGGCGATTGAGCACAACTCATGCACCCATTTGTCTTTCACAACGACGAACTAATCCCCATCGAGCAGGCGAGGCTTTCGCCGGGGCAGGCGGGCATCATCAACGGCTGGGGCGTGTTCAGCACCGTTCGTACCTATCGCGGACAGCCGTTTCGGCTCGACAAACATTTCGAACGGCTTCAACGCGACGCGAAGCTTCTGGAAATCCCACTGCCCGTGAGTTACGAAGAGCTGTGCGAGCGCTTCATGCGGCTGGCGCAGGCGAACAAGGTCACTGAAGCGTGCGTGCGGATCTATTTCATCCACAACAAAATCGGCATCTGGAAGAGCGCCGAGGCGTTTCCGACCGTGGACCTACTGATGTATTCACTCGACCTGCCCAATCGCACCGGGCCAACGCAGCTTGCACTGACGTCGCACGGACGCTACGCCGCGCACCCACTCACGGGGACGAAAGTGACCTCGTGGCTGAACAATGCGTGGATGGTGGAGACGCAGGCGCACCATCGTGGTTTCGATGACGTGCTGCTGCTGAACGAGCGCGAGGAACTGTCGGAATGCACGGCGGCGAATATCTGCATCGTGAAAGACGGGCAGACCTCAACGCCGCCGCTGTCGTCGGGATGTCTGGCGGGCGTGAGCCGGTTGACGCTGATGGAGCTAGCGGCCAAGGCAGGCACGCCGATCATCGAGCGCGCGATTTCGAAGGACGAACTGTTTACCGCCGACGAGGCTTTCATTACTTCCACCACGCGCCAGGTGCAGCCGGTGAACCAGGTGGAAGACCATAGCTGGAACGCGCCGGGGCCGGTGACGCAGAGGTTTGTGCAGATGTTCGATGCGTACGTGGAAGACTACATCGGCAAGTTGGCGGGAGCGGCGGCCAGCTCGAAATAAAACAGCGTATCTCGTATTCCGTATTCCGGCGTGTTGGTGCCGAGTGCGGACCACGGAATACGAAATACGGAATACGCCCTACTTCAGTTTCTTGATCCACTGCACAATCGTTGCGCTTACTTCAGGTTCCACGTGCGCCGGCTTCTTGATGTCGTCGAAGGTCTGGTTCGGCGGCGCGGGCGAGAACAGGTGAGTCAGGTTGGGGAAGAGATGCGCCTCGCTGTTCGCTTTGCCTGCGATGGCAGCCTTGAGCAGGTCATAATCGGCGACGGAAACCTGAAGGTCGCTTCCACCCTGCAGGACGAGCGCGGGAATTGAGGATGCGCGCAGCAGCTTCGCCGGGTCGCGGGCCAGCCAGTCGCGCATGTAAGCGGCGGAGATGCCGTTAAACATTTCGGTTGCCGGCGCTTTGCGGATCGTGGCGAAACGCTCCTCCTGCTTTTTCATGACTTCCTGAATCTCCGCCTCGGACTTGCCTTCGTGCTTGAGTTGGACGCGGATCTGTTCGGCGATGATCTGGTCGATCGGCCGCGCGCCGCCGGCCAGCAGAATCATCCCGTGCAGCTTCGGATATTTCTGCGCGATGTAGGGCGCCATGGTCCCACCGAGGCTGTGGCCGAGGACGAACAGCCGCGTCGCATCAACCTCAGGCTGCGTCGCAGCAAAGGCGAGCGCGGCGACGGCGTCGTCCGTGACTTCCTGGTCGAGGGTGAACGTGCTGACCTTGATCAGCAGCGGAAATGCATATGTCCGCTTGTCATAGCGGAGCGTTGCGATGCCGGAAGCGGCGAGCGCGTGCGCGATTTCGGCGAAAGGCTTGTTGGGCCCGATAGTCTCGTCGCGATCGTGCGGGCCGGAGCCGTGCACCAGCACCACCAGAGGCGCCTTGCCCTTGAGTTCCTTGGGCAGGCAAAGCACTGCGGGAAATTGAAATTCGGCGCTCGGGAATTTCACCTCACGCTCGACCCAGTTCACTGGGGCGGCGGGAGCAGCGGGCTTTTCAGCGACGACGAAGCCCTCTCGCGTGGCGAAGAAGTTTTGTCCTTCGTTGGCGACGCGCAGCAGTTCGTGGGTGGAGGAGTCGATCCAAATGTCCACCTGGACCGTCGCGAGTGACACGGAGTACTTGCGGGTGCGGACGGACTTGCCGTCCAGCGTTCCCGGTTCCTCGCCGGCGGGCGTGATCTTGCCGGGAACTGTGGCCAGGCGCTGCGGAACGAGGAATGTGACATCTTCCGCCTTTAACTTGTCCGCGCAGTCGGCAATCACCTGGAAATCGCCCGTGATGGAGTTGTCCAATAAGAAGACCGAGGGACTGAAGGGCACGGTCTTGTCGTGCGGCTCGCCGTTGCTGGTTACGTTCATCTTGATTTGCTCACCGTCGCGCACGGCGGAAACGGTGTTTACCTGACCCTGGTAGCGGAGATCGAGATCGTATTTCTGAAACGAGCAATCGGGTGCGACGGAGAACTTGTAGGCGTAATCGACGGCAGTGGCGCTTTGCATCAGGTTGGTGCGGCCGGATACGACCACGCCCGAGGCGGTGCGCGTGACCGTGTACTCATCGGTGCCGGTGACAATGCCGGCGAATTTGAAGCGGAGCGGCTTGTCCTGGGCAACGGCGAAAGAAACAAGGAGAAGTAGGAGTGCGGCGATTTTGTTTGTCATGTCGGATTCCTGAGCTCTTCTACGCACGAGAGCGGCGAAAAGACGCGACACTCGCGTGCTATGATTTTCCCAGCGACGTGCTGCCCATCCCATCTGGAGACTACCTGCTATTTGATGGCGACCCCAACGCAGACCATGCCTGAGCGCCGCCCGATCCCATCCTACGGCCAGCTTCCCAGCGTATTTCCGCGGCGGATCGCGATTCTCTTCCTGCTGCTGCTGTCGTCGATCGTGTACATCGGGACGGCGGGCGGAGCGGCCCTGCTCGACGACGCCGATGCCTCGCACGCGCTGGTGTCGGTGGAGATGCTCCAGCGTCACGACTTCGTCGTGATGTTCCTGAATGGCGTGCGCTACCTGCAGAAGGCGCCGATCCACTACTGGATGGTCGCGGCGATGTATCAACTTGCCGGACAGACGGAATTTGCGGTGCGCTTTCCGGTGGCGCTGGCGATGGTCGGGCTCACGCTGCTGGCGTTCGAGTTCGGGCGCCGCTTCTTCGGCGAACGCGCCGGCCTCTACGCGGCGCTCGCGACCTGCACCAGCGTGGGCATGTACATGTTCACGCGCATCATGATTCCCGAGGCGATCTGCGCGCTCGAGTTTACCGCCATCTTCTATCTCTTCCTGCGCGCGTGGACGGGGACGCTGGACACGCGCATCGGTTATTGGGGCGCGGCGTTGCTGACCGGGTGCGCCGTGCTGACGCGCGGCCTGGTCGGCGTCGTTTTTCCGGTGGGAACGATTGTCGCGTTCCTCATCTTTACCGGGGGCTGGCGGCGCTGGCGCGAGCTGCGCATCGCTTCCTCCATCCTGATTTTTCTCGCCATCGCGGCGCCGTGGCACGTGATCGCGGAATTGCGCGCGCCGGGCGGCCCGACGCATCACGGCTTCCTGTGGTCGTACTTCATCAACGAACACGTGAAGCGGGCGCTGGGTACGCGCTGGCCTCCGGATTACGACGCGACGCCGCTGCCTTTGTGGTGGGTCGCGCACCTGGCGTGGTTTTTTCCGTGGAGCGTGTTCCTGCCGCTGGCGCTGAAGTTGTTTCCGTCCCCGAAGACGTGGTGGAAGCAGATGACGGTCGAGGCGCAGGCACGGCTGCTACTCTTTACCTGGGCGGCGGTGATCCTGGGATTCTTTTCGGTGGTGACCGGGTCGCGCATGGAGTACTACGCGTTCGGCGCCTGGCCGGCATGCACGATCCTGATCGGCGTCGGCATTGCGCGCGCGGAGGAGCAGGGAAGCAAATGGCTGCCGCGGCTGGCCGCGATTCTTGCCGCGCTGGGCGTCGCTCTGGCGGGTGTGCTGACGTGGGCGGTGTGGCAGGCGTCGCGGATTCGCGCCACCGGCGATATTTCCTCGCTGCTCAAGACGCACCCGACGGATTTCTACCGGCTGTCCATGGGGCACTTGTTCGACCTGACGCCGGAAGCCTTTGCGGACTTGAGAACGCCGGCACTCATGGCGGCGGCATGCTTCTTCGCCGCGTTCACCGCCACCTGGCTGCTGATGCGGAAACGCAAGGTGCTCGTGGCGACGTTGGCGCTCGGCGTCGGGATGGGCGTGTTTGTCTTTGCGGCCAACATGGCGTTCCGGGTGTTCGAACCGCGCATGTCGTCGCGGCCGCTGGCCAACGCAATGTTGAAATACCTGAAGCCGGAAGACCGGCTGGCGATTTATGGCGAGTTCGACCCGGCGTCGAGCGTGTCGTTCTACACCCACCGCAAGGCGTGGATCGTCAACGGGCGATATAACAACCTGGAACTTGGGTCGTACTATCCGGATTGTCCGAAGATTTTTCTTACCGACGCGGATTTCCCGGCCTTCTGGAATGCGCCGGAGCGGACTTTCCTGGTGGTGCCGCCGGAGCAGCGCGAGAAGGCGGCGCAGCGCATGCCGAAAGAGCATACGTGGGTGTTGATCGAGGCGGGCGGGAAAATTATATATGTGAACCAGCCGCTCACGCCGGGGCAGAAGACGATTGGGGAACTCGAGACGAAATGAAACTGTCAGCTACTAAACTTCGCCGATGATCTTCTCTACGGTTCTATTGCGGGCGCTGCGATAGGCGGCGTCGAGCACAAGCTGATTGCGCAGGCCTTCTTCTCCGGGTGCGGGAAAGAGCCTGCCGCCGGTGATCCAGTCGGCGAAGGCGTCCACCTGCCGCGCGTAGGCCATATCGTTGCTCAGTTGCTCGCGCGTCACGCTCCCATCCGTCTTCTTCAACTCGATGGTGATCGGCTGCTCGACGTCAAAAGCGTCGGTGGCGCTCAGCGTCGCGGCTTCCCCGACAATCGAGACAGGGCTCCGATAGGCAGCGCGCATGGAGACGATCACCGTCGCCAACAGGCCGCTGCGAAATTGCAGGTTGAGCACTCCGGTGGCTTCCACGTCGCGCGATTCCTCATCGGCATGGGTGAAGGCGGAAACGGCGATGACTTCGTCCGACAGGATGAAGCGCAGGGCGTCGATGCAATGGACGGCGATGTCGGCGATGGGGCCACCGCCCGCCACCGAGGCATCGTTGATCCAACTGCGCACATGGCCGCGGCCGGGGTAGGAAAACTCCGCGCGCGCGTAGAGCAGCGGCCCTAGAATGCCGCTGGCAACGTGCTCGCGCATGCGGCGTGTGCTTTCTTCGAAACGGAAAACCTGGGCGACTCCGAGCTTGAGGTTTGCGGCACGCGCGGCGGCAATCATCTGCCGGCACTCCTCGGCGTTCATCCCCATCGGCTTCTCGAGCAACACCGGCTTGCCGGCCTTCAGGCAAGCCAGCGTGTCCGGCAGGTGCAACGAGTTGGGCGAGGCGACAAACACGGCATCCACGTCGGGACAGCGCGCCAACTCGTCGACCGAGGTGAACGCATGGGGGATGCCGTACTGGGCGGCCGAAGCCTTGGCCTTGGCGGCGTCGCGGCGCGAGATCGCGGTGACACGGCAGCGGCTGGCTTTGGCAAAGCCTGGCATCAGCCGCTTCACGCCGTGCAAACCAAAACCGGCAATTCCGAAACGAATCATGGCTGCGGAGGCGGCGCCTGCGAGGGCGGAGGCGTGTTCTTCGGTGGCGGCATGGTAGTGGTCGGAGGCTGCACCTGTGGAAGCGGTTGCTGCGGAGCGGCGCCGGGTGCGGGCGCTGGCGTTCCTGGCCCTCCGGCGGGCGGACGCGGAGGAGGCGGTGTCACGACAAAGCCCATCCGCTCGGCGGTAGGCGGCGGTGCGTTCGGGCTTCCGCGGCGGGCGCTGCGTACCTCGCTGATCTTCGTTTGCACGATTTGCGTCAAATTGTCGTAGCGCGACAGGACGTTTTCGAGCCAGTAAGGATGATTCTCTTTGAGGTAATAGTCCGAGTACATTTTGCGGTTGCGGACCAGCGCGTCGCGCAGATCTTCGAGGCGGCCGTTGGTACCGGTGATTTCGTTGATCGAACCCAAGTTGTAGCGGCCCTGCGCGCTCGGCGTTTGCGTGCCGCTCCAGGCCTTGGCGATCTCGTCCTGGTATTGCACCTTCATGCCGAGGAAGTCGAGGCGGTAGCCGGCGAGGATCATCGGCTCGATCGTATCGGAATGGATCGCAGCCTTATCGCGGTTGTTGATCAGCGCTTCCAGACCTTTCTCCGCCGAGAGCCGCAGGTCGCGCGCGATGGGCAGCATGCGTCCGGCAAACTGCGCACCCGCCGGTGAAAATGGATCAACCCACAAATACGAATTGGACGACTCGCCCAGTCCGGCGCTCTTGAACAGCGTGTTGGCTTTGTTCAAGTCGAGGATGGCGTCGTGAAACGTGGAGTCGGTGTTGCGGTAGAAGGCCCAGTCGTAGGCCTGCTGGAACTGCTGGATGTTGCACTCCCCCTGCTGCCAGGAGCAGGCGCCGCCCAGGACAAATTGCGGCCACGTCAGTCCGATGAACGACTCGCCATCGTCGTTCCAATTCGTGTTCAACATGCCGAGCGCGTTGTACTTTTGCCCGTCGCGCACGAAGACGCTGATGTTCGGATAGGCGTTGTCGAGGTTGGGGAAGATCACGTTCCAGTTATTCGCCCCGGGCGCGACGAACAGGTCCAGACCCGCGTCCTTGTAGGGTTTGAGCATGTTGTCGAAGTTCGGGCGCGCGCTGTAGGACCAGGCAACCGCGATCACGTCCTTGGGCAGGATGTTGAGCAGTTGCGGGTATTTCATGGCGATGTCGCCCCAGAACATGATGCGCTTGTGGTGCGGCTTGAGGATGTCGGTGATGCGCGCGAGGAAGTCGAGATAGACCTTGCCGATGCCGACTTCATCCGCCCTGGGCTTGGTCTGGCCGCGGCCGAGCTCGAAGGTCTCGTCGGCGCCGATGTGCAGGAACGGGCCGGGGTATACCTCGGCGAGCTCGTCGAACATCTTCTGGATCAGCGCGTACGAACCTTCCTGTCCCGGGGCGAGCACGTGCCCGTGCGGGGTTTCCGCGAGGTCCGTGTAAAGCTCGTACTTCAAAATGTTGTGCAGGTGTCCGAAGGCCTCCTGCTCGGGCACCACGGTGACGTAATACTGCGCTGCGTACTTGACCAACTCGCGCGCCTCGCCGGGCGTGACCGCGGCTTCCTGCGGCGCGATCAGCGGCTGCCCCTTGTAGGCGAACACCGCCTCCATGTAGGGCGAGAACATGTTGATCTTGTACTCGCTGAGAGTGCGGATCTGCTGCTTGAGAAATTCGAGCTTGGGGATGGGACCGCGGCTGAGGTCGTCGTGCACGCCGCGCCAGCGCATCGAGGGCCAGTCGCGAATGGAAACTTCGGGCACGATCAGCTTTTTGCCGTCGGGCTGCATGAGCTGGCGGAGCGTCTGCACGCCGTAGAAGAGTCCGGCATCGCTGGCGCCGGCGACCACGATGCGCCCACCCTTTACCTCGATGGTGTAGCCCTCGTCCTTGAAGAGTGGATCGTCGCCGGATTTTGGCTCAAGACGTCTGAGTTGAATCGTACCCGGAGCGGCGGCGCCAATCGTGGGCTTGCGTCCGCTAGTGCGCTCGATTTCTTCCGCCAGCATTTCGGCGGCGATGTGGTCCGCCTTGGCGTGCTTGGCGGTCAGCGCAATTCGAGTGGCGGAGGTGACCGTGACCTTGCCCGGTCCCAGTTCGACCTGCTTGGGATACGGAATGAGCTTGAGCTGCTGGGCATGGACGGCGGCGGAGCAGAGAAGGGCGGCGAGAATAAGAACGCGTTTGTGTTTCATAAGAAATTGCCAGCCTATGCGCCCGCCAACGCCGGCGTCAAGGAAGCGCCGAGCCTCACGCGAGTGAGTGACGCGCATCACGGACTGACGTGAAGTTCGGGGACAGACTGTCGGCAGAGGTGGATTATGCCGATCCTCATCATGGCGCTGCTCGCGCTCGCTGTGTTCCTGGTCATGGGGCTGATGTTGTTTTACGCCGCCTACGCGGAAGCGCACACCCCGCACCCGAACCAGGAGCCTGCCTCCAAGACCTCCGCCCGCTGACGCGGCGCTTATCCTGCTTGATCGCATGACCGGCGCGATTCTCGCCAAACCCGACTGATCCTGTCGCACAGTGTGCTGCACCTCACAAGGGATTGTGACCGGCGTCACGGCCCGGGTGTCCATGCCTTGGCTACTGTAAAGACAAGGAGCACCACCCGGTCGTGCGATCAGGCGGCGCCCACAAAAACCCAGACACGAGGAAGAAAATGGCCTACGTAATCACGGATACCTGTATTAAAGATTCGCTCTGCGTGGACGCCTGCCCCACCGACTGCATTCATCCGAAACAGGACGAGCCGGCTTTCGAGACATCGACGCAAATGTACGTCAACGCCGAGGAGTGCATCGACTGCGGCGCCTGCGTCCCGGCTTGCACCAGCAATTCGATCTTCCCGCTCGACGAAGTGCCGGACGAGAAGAAAGTTTTCATCGAGAAGAACGCCGCTTTCTACGCGAACGCCTGAGCTCCCCCCGCACTAATAAGGAAGCCGCTCGACGAGAGCGGCTTCTTCTATTTAGGCCGGGTATATCGGTAAGTAAGTGGTACAACGCATCGGGATACCGAAATACCGAAATACCGAATGACCCGACTCACGCCACCGGCACGCTGGCCTTCTTGCGGAATACCTCGCCCATGCGCTTGATTTCGGCGCCGACGCCGCGCAGCTTTTCCTCGATTCGCTCGTAACCGCGGTCGATGTGGTACACGCGGTCAATGATGGTTTCACCGTCGGCGACCAGCGCAGCCAATACCAGCGATGCGGACGCGCGCAGGTCGCTGGCGAGCACGGCGGCGGCGCTGAGCGGGGTCTTCCCGCGGACGATGGCGCGCCGCCCCTCGATCTTGATGTTGGCGCCCATGCGCACCAGTTCCTGCGCGTGCATGAATCGGTTTTCGAAGATGTTTTCTACGATGACCGAGGTGCCCTCGGCCTGCGTCATCAGCGTCATGTACTGCGCCTGCATGTCGGTGGCGAAGCCGGGATATTCCTCGGTATTCATGTCCGCCGGTTGGAACGGGCCCTCGCCCGTCACGCGGACCGAATCGCCGTTGATGCGGATCTTGACGCCGACCTCTTCCAGCTTCTGCAGCAGCGCCGACTGGTGCTCGACCACCAGACTGCTGACGTTGAGGTCGCCGCCGGTCATCGCGCCCGCGAGGATAAAGGTACCGGCCTCGATGCGGTCGGGGATGATGCGGTGGCGCGCGCCGTGCAGCTTCTCGACGCCCTGCACGCGAATGGTGGAAGTGCCCGCGCCTTCGATTTTCGCGCCCATCTTGTTGAGCAGCGCTGCCAGGTCGGCGACCTCCGGCTCGCGCGCGCAGTTCTCCATCACGGTCTCGCCCTCCGCGAGGGTGGCGGCCATGAGCAGGTCTTCGGTGCCGGTGACGGTGATCTTGTCGAAGCTGATGCGCGCGCCCGTGAGCCGCTTGGCGCGGGCGACGATGTAGCCGTGCTCGGTGGTGATCTCCGCGCCCAGGCGTTCCAGCCCCTTGATGTGCAGGTCGATCGGACGCGCGCCGATGGCGCATCCGCCGGGCATGGAAACGCGCGCTTCGCCGCATCGCGCGATGAGAGGGCCGAGCACGAGCGTGGAGGCGCGCATGGTTTTCACCAGTTCGTACGCCGCTTCCGGTTTCGGAGTGCGCCCGACGCAAATCGTCGTTCGGTGCTGGGCTCGTCCGTAGCCAAGCTCGACTTCGGCGCCCATGCTGGCCAGCAGGCGCCGCGTGGTTTCAATGTCGCGCACCTGGGGAATGTTTTCGAGGATGATGGGTTCTTCGGTGAGCAGCGCCGCCGCCATGGCGGGAAGGGCAGCGTTCTTGGCGCCGCTGACGCGAATCGTGCCGAGCAGTGGGTTGCCCCCGCGAATTACGAACTTATCCATAAGGGCTTCAGGCTCCAGGCTTCAGGCGTCAGGACGCCCGAGCCGTATGCGTCGTGTCGTTAGTGTGCCACGACGATAGTGCCGCGGGTATGAATGTAGAACCTTAGTAATCAATTCCAGTTTTCGCCTGTCGAATCCCGGCACCTGAAACCTGACTCCTGACACCTGGAGTTTACGATCTGCCGGCGCGGCGTTCGCTCAGGGGCAGCGCGCCTTCGATCGCGTGGCGGACGTTGCCATTGGCCAGCATGAGCCGCTTTTCCGCGTTGGACTTGGTGATGCCGGTCCGGAGCATGATCAGTGCCAGTGGGACGCTGTTTCCGGCCTGCTTCAATGCTTCCGCAGCGTCGGCCCGCGCTGCCCCCGTAGCTTTCTCCAGGATCCCAACCGCCCGCTCCACCAGTTTCTGGTTCTTGGGATGCACGTTGACCATCAGGTTCCCGTACACGTATCCCAAGCGTGCCATGGCGCCGGTGGTGATCATGTTGCAGATCAACTTCTGCGCCGTGCCGGCCTTCATGCGGGTGGAGCCGGAGAGCACCTCCGGTCCGACTTCGGCGACAATCTCGATCTCCGCCGCTTTGCCCAGGGGCGAACCGGGATTGCAGGTGATGGCGACCGTCTTCGCTCCCTTGCTGCGCGCGTACTCAATCGCCGCGATGGTGTATGGGGTGCGGCCGCTCGCCGCGAGACCGGCAACGACGTCGAGCTTGCCGGGCTTCTTGTCGGCGATGTCGTCACGGCCGGTTTCGGCGGCGTCCTCGCTGGCTTCGGTGGCACTCCACAGGGCCTTGGTGCCGCCGGCCATGACGAACTGCACCTTGTCGTATCCAACGTCGAACGTCGGCGGACACTCCGAGGCGTCCAGCGCCGCGATCCGCCCGCTGGTTCCCGCGCCGACATAGATGAGGCGTCCGCCAGAGCCGATGGCTTGCGCGACCGCATCGATGGCCTCGGCAATTTGCGGCAACGCACGTTCGACCGACGCCCCAACCTTCTTGTCTTCCTCATTGATGACGCGCGCGATCTCCAGCGCACTCATGGTGTCCAGTTGCGCGGAGGCCGAGTTTTGCGCCTCGGTATTCAGGCGTTGAATTTCGTCGTTGGGTCCGTCGGGCATGACAGTTGAGTTTACTCCGGAGGTTAAGTTCTGCGTGACCGGCGAGGCGCCGGTGTTACGGTGAAACAAACCCCAGCGCTTGCATGACCGCGTCGTGAAAGGCGGGGCGGAGTTGCTTGATCGGTTGCGACTCGCGATGCGGCCAGGTGCGATTGGTCAGCATCGTCACGCTCAGGCGGCGCTCCGGATCGATCCATAGTGACGTTCCGGTAAATCCAAGATGCCCATACGCCGAGCCTGAAAAATAGCGGCCCGATTGCGACGGCTGCGAAACGCGGTCCCAGCCGAGGGCGCGCGCATTTCCGCTCCGCACCGGTTGTGGCGAAGTAAACAGCTTCACGGTATCGGGGCGCAGGATGGGCGTGCCGCCATGCAGCATCCATTCCGCGAATCTCGCGACGTCTGCGGCCGGCGCAAACAGTCCTGCATGCGCCGATACGCCGCCCATCACGCTGGCATTCTCGTCGTGCACCTCGCCCTGAATTGCCCGCTGACGAAAAGCGCGATCGTCTTCGGTGGGCGGAATCTGCTCGCGCCATTCCGCCGGCGGACGATATCCGGTGCGCGACAAACCCAGCGGGCCGAAGATTTCGCGGGCACAGAAAGTATCGATCGGCTCGTCGGCCAGCCGCTCCAGTACCGCGCCCAGCACGATGAACCCGATGTCGCTGTACTCCACGTGGTCTCCCGGTCTAGCGACCAGCGGCGCCCGGCACGCAGCGGCGATTAGTTCCTCGCGTGTGTGCGCCTGCGCAAACAGTTTTTCGTAAGCCGGCAATCCCGAGGTGTGCGACAACAAATGCCGCACCGTCACGCTGCCTCTTTCGCCGCCTCCGACAAACTCCGGCGCCATCGCCGCTACGCGCGCATCCAGGTCGAGCACGCCGCGCTCGTACAGCACCATCGCCATCGACGTTGCCGCCATCACCTTGGTCAGTGACGCCACGTCGAAAATCGTCTCCCCGGTGACTTCCGAAACGTTCTCCTCGTAGGTAAGCCGCCCGAATCCGCGCAGCGCGATCAACTCACCGGCGAGGGTGATGGCCGCTGCCGCACCGGGAAACACGTGCTGGGCGATGCCTTCGCGCAGTACTCTCCACGCGCGCTCGAATCCCGGTTCCGCAGCTGTGCTTGTGTTCAACTCGGCCTCTACCTACAATCGCCTGTTGCTATGATCCGCCATAAATCTATCGCACTTGTCTCCCTGTTCGCCCTTTTTGTCTTTTCCATTCCCGCCGCCTCGCAAAAGCGTCCCGCAAAAGAAGCTGCGGCATCCACTTCCGCGCCGATGCCGATCTCGAATCCGCGCTTTGCTCCCATTGACGCCATCTTCAACGAGGCCGTGCAAAAGGAGCAAATCCCGGGCGCGGTGGTGCTGGTCGGGCACAACGGCCAGATCGTTTATCGCCAGGCGTTCGGCTTCCGCAGCCTGGAGCCCGCGCGCGAGAAGATGACGATCGACACCGTCTTCGACATGGCGTCGCTGACGAAATGCCTGGCGACGACAACGTCAATCATGCGCATGGTGCAGTTGGGCGAGATTCGCCTGAACGATCCGGTGGCGAAGTACATCCCGGAATTCGGCGCCAATGGCAAGCAGCAGATCACCCTCCGACAGCTTCTTACGCATACTTCCGGCCTGCGCGAGGACCTCGACCTGAAGCAGCCGTGGCAGGGATACGACGCCGCGCTCAAGATGGCGTACAACGAAACGCCGATTTATCCCGCGGGCGCGCGCTTCCTGTATAGCGACATCAATTTCGAAGTGCTGGGCGAACTGGTGCACCGCATTTCCGGCGTGACGCTTGACCAGTACGCGCTGGCGCACATCTACGAGCCGCTGCACATGGCGCACACGCGCTTCCTGCCGCCGAAGGAGTGGCTGCCGAAAATCGCGCCCACGCAGTACGTACAGCCCGGAGTGGCGCTCGACCTGGCGCTCGAAGGGAAGGACAAGCGCGGCGCCATGTTGCGCGGCGTCGTGCACGATCCCACCGCGCGCCGCATGGGCGGAGTCGCCGGACACGCCGGCCTGTTCTCCACCGCCGACGACGTTGCCAAGTACGCGCAGGCCATGCTGGATGGCGGCGCTCCCGTCCTGTCGTCGTTCACGGTCGAGAAAATGACCACGCCGCAGACGCCGCCGACGCTGGCCACGGTCCGCGCCTTCGGCTGGGACATCGATTCGCCGTTTTCGACCAATCGCGGCGACTTCCTCCCGATTGGCTCTTACGGGCACACCGGGTTTACCGGCACGTCGCTGTGGATCGATCCGACGACGAAGACTTACATCATTATCCTTTCCAACGCCGTGCACCCGACCGGCGGCACCGGCTCGATGGTTGCAATCCGCTCGCGCACGGCAACCGCGGTCGCGGCGGCGCTCCAGCTCACCACGACGGAGCAGGAGAAGTTGCGGCTGGAGCGTATTACCGGCTACAACGAAACGTTTAGTTCGCAGCGGCGCTTTCCATTCCGCAACGGACAGGTGAAGACCGGCCTCGACGTCCTGGAAGCGCGGAACTTCGACGTTCTCAAGGGAGCCGAGGGCAAGACGCGCCGCATCGGGCTGGTGACGAATCAGAGCGGATTCAACACCAAGGGCCAGCGCACGATCGACGTCCTTGCTCACGCTCCCGGCGTGCAACTGGTTGCCATCTTCAGTCCGGAGCACGGCGTCACCGGCGCGGTGGACACGACCGACGTCGGCAACACGGTGGATACGGCGACCAAAATCCCCGTGTACAGCGTTTATGGCGACACGGTGGAGAAGCGGCATCCGCCGATGGACGTGATGAAGAACCTCGACGCCGTGGTGTACGACATCCAGGACGCGGGCGTGCGCTTCTACACCTACGAGACCACGCTCGGATACTTCCTCGAAGCGGCGGCGAAGACGGGGACCGAAGTGATCGTGCTCGACCGGCCCAACCCGATCACCGGGACCTACGTGCAGGGGCCGATGTCGGAGCCGGGCACCGAAAGCTTTGTGAATTACACGCAAGAGCCGGTGCGCCACGGCATGACGGTTGGCGAGCTGGCCAAGTTCTTCAACGGCGAACGCCACATCGGCGCCAAGCTGACAGTTGTCCCGATGGAAGGCTGGGTCAGGGGCGACTGGTTCGATTCAACCGGACTGCTGTGGGTGAACCCGTCGCCCAACCTGCGCAATCTGGTGCAGGAAACGTTGTATCCGGGAGTCTGCCTGATCGAAGGGACCAACGTCAGCGTAGGCCGCGGAACCGATACGCCGTTTGAAGTTTTCGGCGCGCCGTGGATCAAGTCAAAAGAACTCTCCGACTACCTGAACGCGCGCGACATACAGGGCGTGCGCTTCGTCCCCATGACGTTTACGCCGGCTAAGGGCGCGAAGTTCGGCGAGCAGCAACTTGGCGGCGTGAACATCGTCCTGCTGCAACGCGATTTCTTCGACGCACCCCAACTCGGCATCGAGATCGCCTCCGCTCTGCACGCGCTCTATCCGAATGAGTTCGACATGAAGCGCATCCACCTGCTGGTGGGAAGCCAGAAGATCGTCGACGACATCGCCAGCGGCGTCGATCCGCGCAGAATCTGGCAGGATTGGCAGGATCCGCTGAAGGCGTTCGTCGCGGTGAGGAAGAAGTACCTTATCTACTAATCGGGTGCCCCACACATCGCGCCAAACTGACATCGATATCTCAAGACGCTTAGGCGCGATGTGTGGGTATTACTCCGGCGCAAGTCCCAGCGTCGGGATGAACTTCGGCGCCCGGCGGTGCTTGCTAGCTTGCTCGTATGCGTACGCCAGCTTGATCAGCGTTGGTTCGCTCCAGGCGCGGCCGAAGAACGAAATTCCGACCGGCAGTCCGAAGCTGAATCCGGCGGGGACGTTGATGTTGGGATAGCCGGCCATCGCGGGCAATTGCGAACTGCCGCCGGAGAAGTGGTCTCCACTCACCGGGTCCGTCACCCAGGCGGGCCCGCCGGTGGGTGCGACCAGCGCGTCCAGCTTGAATTTATCCATCGCCGCGTCGATGCCTTCCTCGCGCGTGAGCTTCCGGCACTTCGCGAGGGTGTCCAGGTAGGTCTTATCGGTCAGTGGTCCTTTGGCCTCCGCCTTGATGAACAAGTCTTGCCCGAAGTACAGCATCTCCTTCGTCTTGTTTCGTTCGTTGAACTCGATGATTTCCTTCAACGTATGCACGGGCGCCTTCGGCCCCAGCTTCGCCAGGTACGCGTTCAGGTCGGCCTTCAATTCAATGAGCAGGATGTCCAGTTCCGGATCGTCCAATTTGCCGAGGCTGGCGATTTCCACCGGATCGACCAACACCGCGCCTTCGCGCTTCATCGTCTCCAGCGCCGCATTCATCAGTGCGTCCACGGCGTCGCTGAAGCCGAACAACTTGCGCACCACACCGATGCGAGTGCCGCGCAGTCCCTTGGCATCCAGAAACTGCGTGTAATCGGTAGCTCCGCGCGTGCGGCTGCCGGCGGTCGCGGAATCCTCGGAGTCCTCGCCCGCCATCGCACTGAGCAGGGCAGCGGCATCGGCTACGGTTCGCGCCATCGGACCGGCAGTGTCCTGGCTGTGCGCGATAGGAATGATGCCGGAGCGGCTCACCAGTCCGAGCGTCGGCTTAATGCCAACGATCCCATTCGCGCTCGACGGGCAGACAACGGAACCGTCCGTCTCCGTGCCAACCGCGACAGCGCAGAAATTAGCCGAAACCGCCACGCCCGAGCCCGAACTGGAACCGCAGGGATTGCGGTCGAGCACGTAAGGGTTGCGGGTCTGTCCGCCACGGCCGCTCCATCCGCTGCTGGAATGGCTGGAACGAATGTTGGCCCACTCGCTCAGATTGGTTTTGCCAAGGATGACGGCGCCCGCATCGCGCAGCTTCTTCGCCACGAACGCGTCGCTGGGCGCAATGGAACCAACGAGCGCCAGGGAGCCCGCGGTGGTCATCATGCGGTCGGCGGTGCCGATGTTGTCCTTGATGAGGACGGGAATTCCGTGCATTGGCCCGCGCGGACCCTTGGCTTTGCGTTCGCGATCGAGCGCGTCGGCAATCGCCAGGGCCTCGGGATTGATTTCGATGATCGAGTTCACCGCCGGACCGCGCTTGTCCATGGCGTCGATGCGTGCCAGGTACTTTTCCGCCAGGGAACGCGCGCTAAAGCGTCCGGACTTCATGCCATCCTGAAGTTGCGAAATCGTGAGCTCGTTGAGTTCAAAGGAATCCGCGCGAGGAACGGCTTGGGAAGGAGCTTCCGACTGCGGAAAAGCGTGCGCGAGCGTGGTTCCGGCGCCGGCGACTGCGGCGGTTTTCAGGAAATTGCGGCGGCTGGTTCGGTGATCGGCGCTCATGCGTTCCTCCAACTTCGATTCGAGTTAAGTGAAGCAGGCCATTGTACCGATCCCGTGCGGAGATTTAGCCAACAAGGTTCTCGCACATCTGCGCCTTTTCTCGGTTTGTGTTACTATCTAGTCAGACTAGTCAGGAGACGTCATATGGCTGTGCGATCAAAGACAAGCAAGAAGGGACAAAGACCTGTGACTCCAAATCCGAAAACCCGTTGGCAGCTTCAGACAGCCAAGGCGCGCTTCAGCGAAGTCTTCCGCCGCGCGCGTTCCGAGGGACCGCAGTGGGTGACGCGCCAGGACAAAGAAGCCGTAGTAATCCTCCCCGCGGAGGAATACGAGCGCTTGGCGAGGAGGATGAAGCAGCCCAAGAGTCTGGTTGAATTCTTGAGGTCATCGCCGCTGATGGGCGTCGACCTGCCGGACCGGGAACCGGACTACGGCAGGGATATCGAATTGTGAGCGCTTTCCTCCTTGATACGAACGTGATTTCCGAGATTGTACGTCCACGACCGGAGCCCAAGGTAACCTCCTGGATCGACTCCGTTGATGGAAATGTGTTGTACGTGAGTGTTCTCAGTCTAGGCGAGATCCGTAAGGGAATTGCCCTGTTACCCGATGCCCCGCGCCGCGCGAAGCTGGAAGCCTGGCTTACCAGTGACCTTGAGGTGTGGTTCGCCGGTCGAATATTGATCGTGGACGCTGTTATTGCCGACCGGTGGGGGCGCATCAGCGCGCGGTGTGCGGCCGCTGGATTCGTACTCCCCGTAGTGGACGGAATTCTGGCCGCCACGGCGCTTCACCACAATCTGACATTGGTCACGCGCAACACGAGAGACATTTCCGCGACTGGTGTCACGCTATTCAATCCTTGGAATGCGTAGGACCGCATAGAGCGAATCCATGAAAATGAGAGTAGTGACAGTTTTCCTGACGTTGTTGCTCGCCGCATTCGCCTCTGCCGCCGACCTCAAGTCCGATCTCGAGCAGATGGCGGCAAAGCATCAGGGAAAGGTCGCGCTGTTTGCCAAGAACCTGAAGACCGGCGAGACCATCGCCATCAATGCCGACGAACCGGTGCAGACCGCCTCGGTGATCAAGCTGCCGGTGCTGATCGAAGCCTTCTACCAGGCCAAGGCCGGCAAGCTTGATCTCGCCAAAAAGCTGAACCTCACCAAGGAAGAGCAGGTGCCCGGCTCCGGCATCCTCGCTTACGTCCAGCCCGACGTCACGCTCAGCCTGCTGGACACGATCACCCTGATGATGATCGTCAGCGACAACACCGCGACCAACATGACCCTCGACCAGGTCGGTATTCCCAACGTCAACACCCGCATCGCCGCCATGGGCCTGAAGAATACCTATCTTTATAAGAAGGTTTTTCGCCCCGCCGAGGGACCCATGCCTTCCGACCAGCCGAAATTCGGTTTGGGCAAGACCACGGCGCGCGAGATGGCGGAGGCGCTGGAGAGCATCCATCGTTGCGACCTGAAGGACCAGGCCTTGTGCGACCAGATGATCAAGATCATGCGCGGGCAGCAGGAGCACAGCATGGTCCCGCGCTACATCGAGAGCGAGCCCGGCGTCCCGCATCCCGAATGGATCGCCGACAAGCTCGGCGCGCTCGACCAGGTGCGCAACGACGTCGCCCTGGTCATGTACAAGGGCACGCCCATCATCATCTCGGCCTTCACGTGGGAGAACAAGGACCAGCGCTGGTCGCACGATAACGCGGCCGAAATCCTGATCGCCTCGATGGCGCGGCGGATCGCCGAACAATGGGCCCCGGCCGCTGCTCCGGCGCCGGCAAAATAACGGGAGTGCTCATCGCGGCAGCAACAAAGCCGCGTTGTTTGTGTTGTAATGCTCAACATCCGGAGGCTCGAATGCGCCTGCTTCTTACCGTCATCGTTCTTTCCGCTGCCGCACTTGCGCAGCAGCCCGGCGAATTACAGGACGCGAAACCCGCTCCGCCCGCGCAGCAGAAGGCGGAACAGGAACAACTGGAGCAGCCGGGCTTGCTGGTCATTCCCGCCGGCACCGAGATTCCGCTCAAGCTTGCGCAGGCCATCACCACCAAGAACGCCAAAGTCGGCGACCCGGTTTATGCGGAGACGGCGTTTCCGTACACGGTCAACGACAGAGTCGTGATTCCCGCCGGAACTTATGTGCAAGGGCGGATTTCTGAGGTTCGGCGTCCCGGACGCGTCAAGGGCCGTGCCGAAATGTTGATGCACTTCACTACCTTGATCTATCGCAGCGGTTACACCGTCATGCTGCCCGGCGGGGTCGAGAACATGCCCGGCGCCGAGCAGCAGGACGTCAAGGACAAAGAAGGCACGATCCGTCAGGGCGGCAACAAGACCGAAGACATCAAGACCGTGGGCAAGGTGGCTGCCGCCGGCGCGGGAGTTGGCGGAATCGCAGGACGTAACATCAAAGGTGTTGGGATCGGCGGTGCCGCGGGCGCTGCGGCAGGACTGGGATGGGTACTGCTCACGCGCGGTCCGGACATGACCCTGCCCGTCGGCACCAGCGTGCAGATGGTCATCCAGCGCTCCATGACCGTGAAAGCTTCGAAGATCGATTAAGGGTTGACGTTCGGGCAAGCAGGCGCGGCGCGTGTCCGCGCCTTTCTATTTCCCCAGAATCCTCGAGAGCAATCCGGCTTTCCGTTTCGCAGGCAATTCCAGCCTGGCTACGATTTTCTCGGTTTCAGCTTCGCTCGCCGCCTGCTGGTCCTTGAGCAGCTTGACGATCTCCTGGAACGTGGTGAAACGGTCGAGGCAGTGGAAACAGCTTTCGACGTGCTCCTCGGCGACATCACGCTCGCGCCAGGAAACCTGTCCGTTCACGATGTTGTTGTAGGTTTTCAAGGGCAGGCAGGAGTCGGTCTTGCCCTGTTCGGCAGCTTCCATCAGGGCGCGCGCGGAGATCACCAGCGCATCCGGCGCCGCGTCGGGAACGATGGCGTGGACGCGTTCTTCGGCTTTCTGCTTCACGCTGCGCGCGGTGGCGTCGGCGTGCATCAGGATCGGCGAAATCCGCTCTTCCTGGAAGCCACGCATGAAGAGCCACAGCATCTGCTGCTCGACCACGGGCAGGTCTTTCATCACGCCGCGCACCTGCTCCAGCGAGATTTGCGGGACGGGCTGTCGCGCCACTTCGCGGCCATATGCAAATAAATGATCGCGGAAGGCGAACGCGAATTCGCGTTCGTTGGCAAACTTCAGGCCCTGGAAGAAAGCGCTGTCATTGGCGCGTGCGCGCTGGAAAACCGCCGCCACGTGGTCTTCGATTTCCGGCGCCAGCACCGGGAAATAATGCAATAGCATGCCGCGCGTGATTCCGGAATAGTCGCGGACGAACTCCTCCCACCCTCGGCGTTCGCCCCGGACGCAGTCCTCCGCTATCGCAAAAATGGTTCTCACCGCCACGGATGGAGTGTACCGGATATCCGGAAAAAGCCGGGACACTGGTGCAGCGAGCGGGGAAAACCAGCAGTTAGCGGTGAGCAGCCGGCAGGCGGTTGGTTTCGCTCGCTGCCAGCCACTCGCCGCCAGTTACTACTTCAGGGCAAACATCGTATTCACGCGCGCGGTGACGCTGATTTTCTGCGGCGAGAACTCGGCGGTCGGAGGGGCCGCTTCCGCCCGCATGGCCATTGCGCGTCCGGCTGCCATCGGGGCGGCGAGAATCCGGACCTGGTCGTACGTATCCACCGACGCGTAGCTCAGTTCTCCCAGCATGCGTCCGCCGGCGCGGGCCACGGCAGCGGCTTCGGCGCGGGCGCGCTGAAAGGCATCGTCCACGGCGCGCAGTTTGGCCGCGTCAATGTCCTCGAGCGTGTAGTTGAGTGAGACGTTCTCCGCCCACTCCTGTTCACCGACCGCGCCCACGATGGACCCGACCTTGGCAAAGTCCTTGAGCTTGAGCGAAACGCTGGTGGTCACGCGATAGCCGATGACCTTGCGCTTGGGATTGCGGTAGTCATACACCGGCTGGAGCGAGAAGAAGCCGATCTCCGCCGATTTCGGATCGATCCCGTTGGTGCGCAGGATCTGGCGCAACTGCTCGGCTTCCTGCGAAGCGCGCGAGTAGGCGTCTTTCGCCAACTCCTCTTGCGCCGAAATCATGAACTGCACCATGGCGGTGTCGGGCGCGGACTCGTACTTTCCCTCCGCGCTGACGTACACCATGTTCGCCTGTGCATTGACGACGGGCGGGGTCTGCGCCGCGGCGGCGAGTGTAATAAAGAGAAGTAAACAAGAAGTCAGCGTTGCTTTCATGAGAGGCTCCTGGTGACGCTCCATGATAGAACGCGGGAGCCAGCGGAACTTGCAAACCAGGCGCAAGGAATGGCACAGGGCGCACGGCGCATGGCACAAGGCGTAAGGCAAGAAAAAGGCAACACCCGACTGGCTGTTGCCTTGCGCCTTAAGCCTTAAGCCTTGCGCCTTAAGCCTTGAACCTTGCGCCTTAAGCCTTGAGCCTTACGCCTTGAACCTTGCGCCTAACGCCCACCTGGTACTTGGATCGGGCGATCGAGGCGGACTTCCAGTTGTGCGCCCTTTTGCAGCTTGAGGTCGCGGTTGGTCAAAATGCCCGCGCCGCCGCCAAACGCGCCACCAGCCGCCGCGCCGATCGCCGCGCCACGCCCACCGCCGGCCGCCGCACCCGCTGCCGCTCCAACCGCAGCGCCAATCGCGGCGCTTTCAATCATGCGCGTTGGGTCGGTGCGTGTCTTCTGGATTTCGCCTTCGGGGCCGGTTTCCTGCTGGACTGCGTGCTCGCCGGGAACGCCGGTCACGGTCGCGATCAGCGGATACCATCCGTGATTGGTTTCGATCTCGTCAAAGCTAAGCAACAAGCGTGCGCGCAGACCGCGGTCGATGCTGCTCACGTGCCCTCTTACTTTTTTGCCGGCGGGAATCACGGAGCCGTCGGGCGCGGTCAGGTTCTCGGAGAGCCTGCCCTCGAACTTTTTGCCCGGCTTCAGCTTCGCCGTGTCCAGCGTGCTGTCGAGGCGGATCAGGAAGTGCGTGCCTTCCGGGATCATGTTGTCCGTCTGGGAGCCGGCAGTCTGTCCGTTCGGCGAGCTCTGGGCGGTGTTTTGCGCGAACAGGGTGGCGCCGGAGAGAAGCAGTGCAAGCAAAGCGATGGTTGTCCAGCGTTTGGACATAAGCGAACTCCTGTATTCAGGGCCGATATGAGCTTCGATGTTCGGAGTGCCCGCGACGCGGTCTGGCGTCCGACAGAGGCGGAGTATCGTCCCATGGGAATGAACCCGAAAAGGCACGCGTTGTTGCGAATATCCATAACTCTGGGGATGAAATCGGGTTGAAATGTGGTAAGGAGTGTACAAGCGCCCACTTTTGGCGCTCCCAACTATGCGCAAATGGACCATGCCGTTGACGCTGCTGGGCCTGGGCGGACTGGGGTACCTGGTTCTTTCCGAACGCGGGCAACAGGCGCTGCGCTGGATGACGGAGAACCTCGACCGCGGTCCGGACAAGTTCCTGGAATGGAATGAAGCCGCGCAACGCGATCTCGACCGCATCCAGGTGGCGCTGAACCGCGTCGCCGATTCGGTGCAGGCGGGCACGTTCGAATCGGAAACGTAGCCGTCCGCACGCCGGCCCGTGCGCCGTCGCCCTGACGGTGCGGAATTCGTTTTTCCCACACACAGGTTTTCAAGGCTGTCATTTCGGCAAGGCTCGTAGTGCCTTGTTAATGCCACACTTCAATTCACCGGGAGCAGCGTGCCCCGGCAACTGAGGCGCGACCCGTCCGCCGTTAACGGTGTAGTTACTCACCGGGTAGGTAATGACAAGTAGTTTTTAACGCGCTCGAATAGAATCAGTGAGATCCGTCCGGGTAACCCGGGGATTTTCGGCTGCCGACAGCAGGCCAAAGTTAACTTTGAAGTTACCCCAGACCTGGGAAGGGGCCCTCCCCCGGTTTTCCCACAAGTCCCACAAAAAAGCCCGAAAAATGACGAAATCCCACAGGCGTCCCACAGGGAAGCGTGGCACCCGGTGTCGTCGGCCGAGATTGTCAAAGAGCTACCAGGAGCTGATGAAGACACCACTCCCTACACCACTTAGGCACGAAGTCAGAATAGCGCTGAAGCGGGATGCTGTATGTGAGGCCGGACACGGATGCGAGTGACAAGGAAGAATCTGGCGAGCTGGTGATCGGCAGGTGGGACGAAGAGATCAGCGCCGGGACGTGAAGCAAGACAAATCAGCCGCAGATTTTCGCGGATGAACGCGGATTGAAAACGCCGAGGAGTTGAACCTGAGTTCCTGTTATTATCCGTGAACTTAACGTGCGCGAAAACTAGCAGCTCATAGAATCGCATCCATCAACGCATTTGAACGGATGGAAAGAGAGCCATAGTCATGATCTCGCTTGAAGACTTTGAACAACAGTGGTCAGAGGACATTGTCGCTGGAAATCCGAGTACAACGCAGCTTGGCCACCGCTTTGCGGCGAAGATTTTGCGCGATTGGCACGAAATAGATTCATCAACGGATGAGGTTATCTTGTGCGATGGCGCCGGGGATGGCGGAATTGATGCCGCAGTCTTCATCAAAGAGGATCTTCAGGAAGGAATCGAAGGCGACACCTGGATGTTGGTTCAAAGCAAGTATGGATCGTCTTTTTCTGGCGCGGATACGATCACGACCGAGGCGCAGAAGCTGTTCGCAACACTTGAGGGCAAAAGGGAAAAGCTCGCGTCATTGTCCACGGAGTTGATAGGTCGCCTCCGGAATTTTCTGAAGAACAGCGGGCCGAAGGATCGGCTGGAGTACATACTCGCCACTAACAAGAGGCTCACGAGCGATGAGCAGGAATTCTTGAACAATATTAAGACCCTTGGCCGAGCCAAGTTCGGCGAGTGTTTCGATGTCGATTCCGTATCCGTCGAAACGATCTTTAACAAAGTTTCCGAGGCGGACGCTTTCAAGTCTGCCAAATTATGCTTGAAGCTCCAGACAACTGTAGCAAGCTCGGGCGCGGTGCTGCTAATTGGCGCGACGAAACTGGCAAACATCTTCAAGTTCATGCAGGACTACAAAGCGCAAACGGGAGACTTGGATCTTATTTACGAAAAGAATGTTCGCAGGTTTCTCGGCGACAAGAGAAAGGTAAACAAGGGAATCGAGAAGACCTTAGAACACCACCCAGAGCGGTTTGGCCTTTACAACAACGGCGTTACAATTGTTGCTGAGGAGGTCGAAAGATCTGGCGAAGACGAACTTACTCTGACAAACCCCTTCATTGTGAATGGCTGTCAAACGACCAAATCGATATGGTCTGTTTTGCAGCGGCGGCTCAATTCTGGAGGCAACGCACCAACCGAAGCTCAAACCGAATGGCAATCGCATCTTGCCGGTGGAGTAGTTATCACAAAGATCGTTGTCGTCGGTGCCGAAGGCGAAGAGCTATTGACGGAAACCACTCGCTACACAAACTCTCAGAATGCCGTTGTCGAGAAGGACTTCATAGCGCTCGAGAAGGACTTCCGGAACTGGACTCCAATATTTAATGAAAGATTCGGGGTTTTTCTTGAAATTCAGCGCGGTGCATGGGAGGCGCGACGCGCTTACCAGCGACAACACCCATTGGTTCCACCGCAATACTCGGAGGCGGCTAATGCGTTTGAACTCCTCAAGGCTTACGCAGCCGGCTGGCTTTGCGAGCCGGGAATTGCATTTGGAAAAAATCCGCCATTCGCACCTGGTGGTTCGTTTTTCAGCAAGATTATTAACGACCCAGGCTTCGGAGTTGACTCGCTTTTTGCTGCTTACCAACTGCAAAAAATGGCAACGAGTCACGGCTTTGGTCGAGGTGCAAAATCACCAACAAGAGGACAAACTCGCTACCTTTTCATTATGGTCGCCGTTGAGCTGGTGAAAGATTTTCTTCTGAATAGTGGCCTCGAATATGACCATACTTCTATCTCCTCAGCCATCATCAAGTTCGCGAATGCTGGCCTCCTTAAAGAAATAGGTGATACTGCTGTTCAACTCATCGATGATTACCTAACGAACGGAAACGAAGATTCCCTCTTTAGCGAGCCGGAATTTCAGAAAATGCAGGATCTGAACGCGTTCCTCAAGTCGGACAAAATCGGCAAGAGTGAGGACTTTTCTCCGAGGCTCCGAACGCAAATCAGCCTCGCTAAGAGACTGCTTAGAAGGACAGCGCCGTTGGATAGGATGAAGGCTGTATTATCAGCACCGGCAACAGCGTGAATGGCGACGGTGGGAGGTCGAAGTCGTGCATTCCCCTCCGCGAACAGACCGCAAATTCGATTAGCTTGCGCGCTGCTGCCGAGATATGCTGCCTCCTATGCGGGTAAAAACTTCGATTCACATAATGATCGCGGGACCGTCCGATGTTAATGCCGCTTGCGAGGTGCTCTCGGAAGTCATCGCCGATTGGAATGCCGCAAATTCTCGACAGGGCGAATTCATATTAGAGCCGGTGCATTGGACGACGCACACATATCCAGAAGTTGGTACGCGCCCACAAGAAATCATCGAGCAGCAGATTGTCGATCCCGCAGATGTATTGATCGCGGTGTTCTGGACGCGCCTAGGAACGCCTACCGGTGTCTCCGAATCCGGGACTGTAGAGGAGATTGAGAGATTCTGCCAAGAACGAAAGCCAGTGCTTCTCTATTTCTGCAAAAAGGATGTTCCGCATGACGCAGACCTCGCTGAATTACAGCGCCTCAGAAGCTACCAGAAACGGATTTCACAAACATCGCTGTACCGCGAATACTTCAGTGAGCATGAGCTGCGACAGATGGCAACTGGTCATATAACGCAACTCGTAAACGAATTGGCAGGAGGGGTCGGAGTGACACGCCGCGCTTCGACCGAAATCTCGAACCGACGCAAGTCAGCTGCTGCAAAGGCATTCGGAAAGATTGCGGCCATTCAGACAGACTGTGAAACGCAGTTTTTCGGTGACATTCCGGACACCCTGCGACGGAAACTCAAGCCGGCACTACTGGAGATTATTTCGTGCCCTGAACTGTCTGACGACGAACGCGCATTATTGCGCGATTGCATTCGAATGGCGCTACGGCTTGAGCCGCCGTTTTCGCAGTCCGCGTCTGTACATGAGTCGTTCGAGATGGAGGTGGAGGGCGTGTTCGAGAATATTCGACAACTACTCATACTGCTCGGAGACAAGAAGGTTTCCCCTGAGCAGTCGACGAAGATCGAGAAAAACTATGAGATAGATGATCTCGCGGCGACAATAAACAGGGTAGAAGCCAAGTTCAAACTAGAATGTTTCACAAACAATTTTAGGCCGCTCATCGAGGAATTGCGGCCGATTCTAATTGAGCTGATTGCCACTCCAGCGTCACAACACATCCCGTATCTCGGTTCAATGTTGAATTCTGTGAGCGGTCAAATGACTGAACTGCAACGCGTGTCGTTGCACTCGAAGGCCGCCGTAAGCGTATTCATCGACCTCAAAGATAAATTACTAGCCGAGCTCCGTGATGCAATAACTTTACTGCGCAGGTCAACACTCTTAGATGAGTGGCAGTTGCTCTCCTATACTAAACTCCGCGATGCATTCTGCAAACACAACGGTGAAACCGCATTCGGCTGGCCGGCAGAAAAACAATGCCAATGTGGCGATTGCTGCGATTTTCGCGATATAACTCACACGTTGCAGCTCGAAATGGCTAATGCAGCCAAAGCGTGATCTGTCGGCTAACCCAAAAGAATCGTCCGTGCGGGTTTCGTGCCGGATATCACGCCTACCCCTCCGCCTCCCAGCGGAAGCGGCTTACGACGACTCCGAAGAGCGCGGTGAACAGAAGCAGCACGCCGATGGCAGGAGGGCGCCGGATCAGCGTGGATGCGCAATTGCCACTGACAAATTCTGAGTAGACACATGTACAGGAATGCTGTACGCTCTTTGCATGGCGATCGAGACCACTTACACCAGCCTTCGAGAGCAACTTGCCGCCGTACTCGACCAAGTTGCGAACAACAGAGAAGTCGTGATTGTCCGGCGTCGCGGCGCGAAAGACGTCGCGCTTGTTCCTGCGGAAGAGCTGACCAGCCTGCTGGAAACTGCCCACTTACTCCGTTCACCTAAGAACGCCGAGCGGCTGCTGAAATCGATCGCGCGAGCTGCTCGACCGGGAAAGCCGGATTCGATCGACAAATTGCGGCGAGAGTTGGGTCTTGAAACCCGGTGAGCGACAGGCTGTATTTCAACCCGAATTCCGGGAAGACCTGCGCTATTGGGTCGGGACGGACCGTAAGGCCGCGCTCAGAATCCTCGAACTCGTAGAGGCAGTGCTCCGAGATCCGTTCACAGGAATCGGCAAACCAGAGCCGCTCAGGTATGTACTGGCGGGCTGCTGGTCGAGGCGCATCACCCAGGAACACCGGCTGGTTTATCGCGTGTCGGAGAGTCGGATCGATTTCCTGCAAGCCCGATACCATTACTAGATATCAGCACTTTGAAGCCGGCTCGCCCTTCGGTGTGCTCAGTCGCCGGAGCGCAGTTCGGCGCGGGCCTGCGCACTTCGGCTGATCATGTTCAACACCAGCGGAATCGTGGTCAGCCCGCCGACGACGGCCAGCGCAATCCCAGCGGACCTGCGTTGATCGTCATTCATGTGGCCGGCGACCAGCAAGCCGATGCCAACGCCCAGGGCAGCGCGGGTCCCGGCGATGAGCATGATCTCCGCGACGCTAAACTTGCCTTCCATCATCTGTCCACGCACCTTCGGTCCCAGCAGACACAGCCAAGGGACACATATGCTTGGATGCCGCGAACGGGATCGATGGTTTTGGCGTCGCATTCCCACACATCGCGCCTTAGGGGGGCGAATAGGGCAAGCTCGAAACGGCGCGATGTGTAGGGCACCCGCGAGTCAGGAATTGGCCGTGGTCCGGGCCAGCTTGGAAGTGTAGGGATAGCGATAGACCTGGGAGTCGATCTCCTTGCGCAGGTCGTGCCAGATGGATTCCGGAATGGTGAGGAAGACTTTGACGACTTCGGGATCGAACTGGCGTCCGGACCATTTCACGATCTCATCGCGGCCGGCGGAGAAGGGCTGGGCGGCGCGGTAGGGGCGGTCGGACATGATGGCGTCGAGCGTATCGGCGAGGGCGAATATGCGGGACCCGAGCGGGATTTCGGCGCCCTTCAGCTTCCGCGGGTAGCCGGTACCGTCGTAAAACTCCTGGTGCGAATAGACGATCTCGCAGGCCTCGGTGAGGAAGGGAATCTTGCGGAGCATCTGATAGCCGCGGTAGCAGTGCTCCTTCATGATCGCCATCTCGTCGGGAGTGAGGGGGCCGGGCTTGCGGAGAATGGAATCGGGGATGGCCATCTTGCCGATGTCGTGCAGGAAAGCGCCGCGGCCGATGACGCGGATCTGCTCGCCGGGAAGTCCCATGGCCCGCGCCATCGCGATGGTATAGGCGGTGACGCGCTTGGAGTGGCCTTCGGTTTCGGCGTCCTTGAGGTCGAGCGCGTCGCCCAGGGCTTCGAGGGTGATGTCGTAAGATTGTTCGAGCTGCGAAAGCGTCTGATCGACCTTCTTCTTTTCGGTTTCGAGTTGCGCGGTGCGCGCCGCCACCAGCGATTCGAGGTTCATCTGGTAAGCCCGGTTTTCCGTTTTGAGGCGGCGGTTCTCCAGCGCGCGGCGGACGATGGCGAGCAACTGCTCGCGCTCGAAAGGTTTCAGCAGGTAGTCGTAAGCGCCGTTGCGGATGGCGGCCAGGGCCACGGAAATATCGTGGACCGCGGTGACCATCACCACCGGCACATCGGGATATTTCTCCTTGGTGCGCTCCAGCAGCGCGATGCCGTCCATGCCGCCCATCATCAGGTCGGTGAGAATGAGTTCGAATTCCTCGCCCGATTCCAGGAGGGCCAGCGCCTCGGCGCCCGAAGCTGCCTGCTGGCAGCGGAAGCCGGAGATGGTGAGCATGGAATGAACGATTTCTCGTATGGCTTCTTCGTCGTCAACGATCAGAATCCGATCAGCAGGCATGGGTCTAGCTGTCCCTAAAGTGGTGGAGTGGCTCTGGATGTCGGTGTTTCCGCTGGGCTTGCATTGTAGCTCAGTTCTTAGCGAGTCAACACGCTTGATTGCAAATCGAGCTACTGGTTACAGGCTTCCGTGCTGTACGATCTGCGGGGAATTCAATTAAGGAAGGACGACGGTGGGGCACTTCTTCAATGCGCCGGTGGGATCGTGGCATGCCGACCCGAGCATTTTCGTGCCGGCCATGCTGGGGACGGCGGTGGTGGCGCTGGTCGTCGCCGGCTACGCAATCGTCCGCTCGCAGCGGCGAATCGGGCAGGTCCGCGCCGAGGAGCAGGAACTCCTCCGCAACAACCGGCAACTCCATTTTCTGAACGCGATCTCCAAGGTCGCGGCGCAATCATTCGACGTCGAAGAAATTCTGCAAAATGCGGTGGAGCAGTTGCTGGGGCTGTTTTCCGCGGACACAGGAGCGGTCTGGCTAATGGAGGCGGATGGGCGAACGGTGCGCCGGCGCGCCTACACGGGGGCGCTGCGTCCGGAGCTCAATCAACTTGAGGTGCCGGGCGACTTTTTGGCCCTGCTCAAGAAGCAGAAGCTGGAATTTTTCTCAGAGCGCGACCTGGCCAAGGTCCCGCGCGTGATCATGCAACTGGTGGAAGTGCAGAACGTTCAGTCGATGATGTGCGTGCTGTTGTGGGCGGCGGAGGAACCGATGGGGGCGCTCGTCGTGGGCAGCTTCCGGAAAGACGTTTTTGACGAGAACGATCGCGCGCTGCTGCTGGCGCTGGGCCGGCAACTGGCGACGACGCTGGAACGAGTCCGGCTGTTTCACAATACCCGTCACGCCTACGATCACCTGCAGCTCACCCAGGAGCAATTGTTGCAGAGCGAAAAGCTGCGCGCCATGGGACAACTGGTATCGGGCGTCGCGCACGAGCTGAATAACCCCCTCACCGCAGTCGTTGGATACGCCGAACTGCTCCAGGGAGAGGAACTGCAGGATACCCAGAGGGATTACGTCGGCAAGATGCTAAAGCAGGCGTTGCGCATGCAGCGGCTGGTGCAGAACCTGCTGGCGTTCGCTCGCCAGCGCAAACCGGAGAAAGCGTACGTGGACCTGCGTACGGTGGTCGAAGATGCGCTGGCGTTGCGCGATTTTGACATCAAGCGCCACGGCATCGTGGTGGAAACGTCGTTTGCCAAGGACGTTCCGCATACCTTCGGCGACGCGCAGCAGCTCGAGCAGGTTTTCCTGAACATCATCAATAACGCGATCGACGCCGTCCTCGAAGTCGGATGCAGCCGGCGCTTGCAGGTCAAAGTCATGCAGGAAGAGGGACGCCTGTGCGCGGAGGTTCGTGACTTTGGCCCCGGCTTGAAAGAGCCGAACAAGGTTTTCGATCCGTTCTACACCACCAAGCCGGTGGGGCGGGGAACGGGACTGGGCCTGAGTATCTGCTACGGCATCGTGAAGGAGCACAACGGAGAGCTGCGCGCCTTCAACCATCCCGAAGGCGGCGCGGTATTTCGTGTGTACTTGCAGCCGGTAGCGGCGCCAACGGAAGTGGCCCCCGCCAAGAAAAAAGAAGTAACAGCTCCGCAATTGGTGGGTCGAATCCTGGTGGTGGACGACGAAGCATCGGTGCTCGACTTCGAGCGCGAAGTTCTGACCCGCAGCGGCGCCCAGGTAGTGGCGCTGTCGAGCGGAGACGAGGCGTTGTCGAGGCTGGAACTGGAGAAGTTCGACGCGGTGGTGCTGGACACCTCGATGCCCGGCCGCTGGTCCGGCCCGGACATTTACCGCTGGATCGCCAGCAATCGTCCCGGGGCGGAGCGAAACATCGTTTTGGCGTGTTCTGACATCACAGAAGCTGGAGTGCGGTCCCTGATCGAAGGGAAGCGCGTACCCTGCCTGACCAAACCGTTTCAGACGCAGGATTTGGTGGAAGTCCTTCAGTCCGTAATTTCACAACAGCGGAGCAATCCCAAGAGCTAACCGCCGTCAGCGCTGGTACCTGCAAGAGTTACCGACTTAAGACAAATGTGGAGAGTCCTATGGGACTCAATATGTGTAATGCGATACCAGTTTAAGGTATCTTAGTGCCTCCTAAATGAGATCGTCCTTGGCCCCCTGCTGAGGGCGAGGATCAGTTCAGGGCGTCTACCCACCTGGTTTTACATTGACCTGTAACGATTTGTGCCATGGAACCCAGTCTTGCACACCGTGCTCGCTTCCCTTGGGCAAGGTGATTGCAGTTAGTAAGGTGGGAATGGCCTGACCGAGGCAGCTCGTGATTCCCGAAGCCGAATGCACGATCGGCAATCGAGAAGGGCCGAAAAAGAGTAGCTGCAGTGGCGCGGCAAGTGCAATCACGTTCGGCAGCCCAGACGAAAACGGAAACAGAAGCGACAGAAAACACACTGAAATAACGTTGGGAGTCGATATGGCAAGCACGATCCAGCAGGCAAAGATTACCGGTTACGCCACATTCCTACCCACAGTTGTCCCCGTGCTGCCTGAAGTTTACGAGGCGGTGTACCAGGAAAACCGGCACCGGCTGTACGCGATGGCGTTCTGGATGACCGACAATGAGTTGTCGGCCGAAGAGCTGATGAGGAATTCGTTCCTCCGCGCCTTCGCTGGGAACGCCCAGCCCACGGCCGAGATGCTCGACCGGGCCCTGATCGCCGAAGTCCGCGAACTGATGCCGCTCGGCGCCCTCACCCTGGATGAAGGGACCTGCACGGATGCGCCGAGCATCCGCCGCAACATCCTGCGCGTCCACCTGGAGCGCGCGGTGGTCCAGTTGCCGGCCACCGAACGCATGATTTTCCTGATGCATGACGTGGAGAACTACAGCCACGAGCGTATCGCCCGCTCCATCGGCCTGAACGAGGACGAATCCGTCCAGGGCCTGCACCAGGCGCGGTTGCATCTGCGGAATCTGTTGGCCGAGATGATGAAGTAAGAAACGCCGGCACAGGCTTTATCCATATTCTTCCTCCTGAACCTGCCCCTCGAAAAAAGGGGCTTTTTTCATGGAGTGCCAAGTGCCGAATGCGAAGGGCTGAGTACCAAGTACCAAGTGCGTTGCTCTTGCTTACCGCAGTCGAAGTGAGGAAGCGAGGCGGGAGAGGGCGAGCATCAGGGCGGCGCCGCGGAGAGAGATTTTCCGCTCGGAGGCCATGCGGCGGGCGCGATCGAAGGCGTGCAGAACCAGCGTGCGGGATTCCGCTTCCGCCGCTTGCGGATCGGGTGCGGCGAAGGAGAGCCCACGTTGCCACTCGTGCGACCACACGGCGAGTTGCGCCGCGCCGGCAAGCAGGTGTGGAACTACGACGCAGGGTCCGGGAAGGGCGAGTTCACCGGCGTGGGTAATGGCGCCCTGGGTGAGTTCCAGGATGGCGCGGGCGCGGATGCGGGGCGCGTTGTAGGCCCCGATTTGCCGCTCCGCTGCGGCCAGGATGAGAAGGTCGCAGTCGCATTCGAGTACGTCCGGATTGTTTGCCGCCTCGGCTGCGGGAAAACCAAACACGACGCCATTCTGGATGACGTAGTCCTGCAATAAACCCAGATCGATTCCGGAATCACGAACAATGCCACCGGAACGGTCGGCAATCGCGACGATCCGCGCTCCCTGCGTGTGGAGAGCGCCGGCGAGGGCCCGCCCCTGACGGCCGAAACCCTGAACGGCAATGCGAACACCTTCCAAACTCTTGGCCGAGAGCGCCTGCTGAATGAGCGCCGAGATGGAGAGCGCACACACCGCATCGAGAGTGCCGCCGTCGATCGGTTTGCCGGCAATTGCCGCGGGTTCGCATTGCCCGCGCGCGTGGGTGTTGGCCTCGTCCATCCACGCGGCGACGTATTCATTTCCGTCAGCGGCGAGGACGTCGAACAGCGGGCCGGTGTTCTCGTGGAGTGCGATTACGAAGTCCTTGACCAGGTGCCGGAGTTCGCGCTCGGTGAGCTGTTCGGGGTCCACCACGATCGCTCCGGCCGCGCCACCGAAGCGCAGGCCGAGCAACGCGGACTGCAAGGTTATCTCCGCGGCAGTGGTGCGCAAGCTCGCCGGCTGAGCGGTGGGCGAGAACGCGACCGGCCCGATGCAGGGCCCGTGTCCGCGGCTGTGCTGGACACGATATCCGGTGACGTTCACAGCGGAACCATCGTCGCGCACGCGAGGCAGGTTGACCGTGATTTCGCGCTCGGGATGTTTGAGTCGCTGCAGGACCCAGGGTTCGAGGTCGAGCGAGCGCGCGGCTTCTTCAAGATCGGCTTCAAATTCAAGCAGGGGGTCGGAGTCGAGGGTTTGTGGCGGAAGTAGCTGCGAGATTTCCATGGTGCCGTCCCTCCGGGACTCGGAACCTTCAGAGGGCATCACAACCCGGGACTTACGAGCACCCCCTGACGAGCAACACCGGCGCGTCATGGGGACCCCGCGTGTCCCGGGCTATGAACTGTCGTCCTTCGAACTCAACGTGCCGCGACGTCTCGATGTACCGCGACGAACACGCTAGTCCGCCGCCGCCGCCTCATTGACCAGCCACGCGTTGCGAGCTTCCGTACGCGGGAAGATCTTCAGGTGCAGGACCGCTAAACGGAACGCGATGACGGCGGCGCTGATCAGCATGATGGTGACCGCCAACTCGCTCCATTTAGGCACATAGTGCGTGCCGGTAGCGCGCTCCAAAGAAGTTATCGAGACGTTGACGCGATGCGCGATGAAGCCCATCACGGTGACCGCCGAGGCCCAGTAGAGGCCGATCGGAGTCGCGTTCACACGCTTCATGTTGAACAGCACCAGCGGCACGACGATGAACAGCGCAATCTCCAGCCAGAAGTAGAACGTCTCCGGCCGGGCCATGAACAGGTATTCGCCGGCGTGCTGGCGGAGCAGGTCCACGAAGCGGAAGAGTCCGAAGATAACCAGCAGCGGCGTGATGACGCGGCTGAGCTCACCGAGCAGCTTGGGGTCGAGCTTCGCGTTGAGCGACCGCATGGAGAGGTACATGGCGATGATTACCATGGCCAATCCGGCGGGGAGGGCGGAGAGATAGAACTGGGTCGTCTGGTACTGGCTGTACCAGAGCGGATACACCTTGCCCTTGAAGATGATGAACAGGCCGCCCAGGAACGACTGGTGCAGCGACGAGAGCAGCACTCCGATCAGCACCAGGCCGATGAGCACGCGGTGCTGCCAGGTGAGCAGCGTCTGGCGCATCTTTTGCCAGGGCAGCTTCTCAATGAGCGCCGGCGAAAACTCCAGCGCCAGCACCGTGGTGTAGAGCATGATGCACCACACCACTTCGAAGAGCACCGAAGCGCGGTTCCACATGAAGATCGGGTGCCAGAAATTCCAGGGCAGCCCAAGCTCCCATGCGTATCCGGCACAGACGGTGGTGTAGCCGAGGAAGGCGATCACGACCGCGGCGCGCGAGATGGGCC
>Ga0097691_1000370_pt1 | contig 40788 bp, 38 predicted proteins | sample NGESurdeep072012_8_FD_72858 | JGI IMG/M metagenome (GOLD analysis project Ga0097691, IMG submission 72858) | Arctic peat soil microbial communities from Barrow, Alaska - NGEE Surface sample 210-1 deep-072012 | ecosystem: Environmental > Terrestrial > Soil > Wetlands > Peat ... | reverse complement strand
TTCAGCGTGGCGGCGAGGCGGCGAAGCCGCTTGTTGTAGCCGGGCTGCTTGGGCAGGTAGGGGAACAGGTGGCGCAGGTGCTCACCGGCGAACCGTAGCCAGCGGGCCTCGCTGGTGTGTCCCAGCAGTGCCTGCATCACCGACAGCGTCACCATTTCGGCGTCACAGATCCGTGGAGCGATACCTACCGCAGGGCGCCACGGAACATGCTCGGGAAAGCTCTTGAGAAGGTCATCGGCCCTGGCATACAGTGCGGTCGCGAGGGTGTCCAGGTCAGCGTCCACGACGAGCCTCCGGGTTCAGCGTTGGGTAAGCAACGCTGATTCTGGGCACCCTTCAAGCGTTACCGAGCACGACACGCCAGCCCGACCCCTTGGAATTGATCATCTAGGCGGCACCGGCGGTGTTGCATTTAATGGCAACGTCACCGACGTCGTATCCGCCGCGCTCGCCGTCGAGACGTGGATGCACGCCGTAGCCGACCGGATCGGATCGAGCAGACTTACACGCCCCGCGTCATCGAGGAAGAGGAGGATGAGTGACATGGCTTTGGTAGCCGGTGAGTATGTGTTTGAGTGCCTTGAATGCAACGGCGAAGGGTCCATAGAGGTTTTCGACGTCGAACAGGACCAAGTTGTCTGGGTGACTTGCTCCGACTGCAGCGGAGAAGGCGTCCAGTACCTGGACGAGGAGGAAGCGGCCGAACGGATCGACACCGGCTACACGCCTCTCCGCACGCCCAGCACGTGATCGAGGAGGACGAGTGCCGGAATGCAAACGCCGCCATCGTCGCCAGCGTTACTTGCGACTCTTTTGCGATCTAGGCTATTTTCGGCCTTAAAGATATGGTGGTCCTGACTTGCGTTTCCGCAGGGCAGGGCCGCTTTTCGTAGCGGGGACAGGATTTGAACCTCTGATCCCACGCAACAGCTCGGGAAGGGGCGGAGCCCGCAGCGCGGCATGGTCGGGGGAGCCCGCTGTGCGGCAAGATCGGGCGGCCCGTCGAACGTGCAATATCGAGCCGTCGGCCTGGGAAAGGCACGCAGACGGGCCAATTGCACGTTTGATCGGCCGGTGCCGTGGTTCGTCATGACTGCCCGACCATCGGCATGTGCGGAAAGCCCGGCCAGCCGACAGGCGGCGGAATGACGCACCCGGATCGCGGTACCGGTCAACTGAGGCCCCCTACGTTGCGAGCGAAGGTGAGCGGTGACGACAAACCCTGAACAACCGTTCGATCCCAGCAAACTGCGGAGGTTCGACCGCAACCTCCTCGAGACAGGTACAGCTTGCGCCTCGGGTGTTGGAGCCCGTCCCGTTCTGCTGGTTCTGCGAGGCTGAAACCGGGACACGGTCCAAGGAGCACATCTTTCCAAAGTGGCTGCTCATGCACTACGGAGCCATGAACGAGATAGTGCAGCCGCACCGCATCAGCATGGCGTTGGGCGGCCTCATCGCATCAGAGCGCGGAGCGCGACCGCTGCGCGCTCACTACAACGGCGAAGTGTGCGCCGCCTGCAACAACGGCTGGATGGCGTCGCTGGAGGCCAGCACCAAGCCGATCCTGACTCGGCTCCCGCTGCGCGGACGCATCACGGAGGAAGAAGCAGTCGTTCTCGCACGATGGTTCGCCAAGATCGCGGTCAACTTGAATGTCTCCCAGCCATACCGGCTTCTCGTCGAGGCTCCCTCACGCCATGCCCTGGCAACACACATCCCAGACCGGTTCGCGGTCTATCTCTTCCGAGTTCGACGGCAGAACGGTGTAGTCGACTGGGCACAGAAGTCTCCGGACGCAGGGATCGTTCCCAGCGACCGCGTCGACGAGTTCGCGCGGCTTGGAGGACTTACCCTCGTCACTCACATTCGCATCGCGGATGTCGGCGCGGTCATCGCTCATGTCCCCGAGCCGCTTAGGTCGCTGGATGTGCTCCCCGAAGGGACCGCCCGAATCTACCCGTTGCCACCCCGACTCCCTACCTGGGAAGGTCTTCCCCGCCACGACGACTACCTGGGACCCTTCACGAGTTGGAACCTAGCGGGAGTTTCCGGGCTATTCGGATCCTGATCGGACTGTGGGGACGTGGCACCCGGTCTGACCTGGGGTTTCTCGGCGTGTCGGGTGTCCCGGAAGGCTCAAATAGTGTATGACCTAAAGTATGGCAAGTTTGTACAAGAAGGTGGTCAACGGGAAGCCGTACTGGTATCTGCGCCAGATGGCGCGGGTGGACGGCAAACCCAAGATGGTCTCCGAGCGCTATCTGGGTTCGGCCACCGACATCGAGGCGTTGCTGGAAGCTCATGAGGACGCGGTGCTGCCGGCCCGCACCCGGCATCTGGGCTTTGGTGATGTCGCGGCGGTGTGGGGGGTTCTGGAACGCCTCGACGTGATTGGGGTGATCGACTCGGTGGTCGGGACGCGGCGCGCTGACGTGGGGGCCTCGGTGGGGCAGTATCTGGCGTTGGCCGCGTTGAACCGGGTGGTCGCGCCCACCTCGAAACTTCAGTTCGAGCACTGGTGGAAGACCACCGCGGCCGACCGGTTCACCGCGATCCCGTCGTCGGTGCTGGACCACCGCCGGTTCTGGGACGCGATGCACACGATCACCCTCGACCAGCTCGCCCAGATCGAGCATCTGCTCGCGCTGGCCATGATCGAGAACTTCGGGTTGGACATCTCCGCATTGGCGTTGGACATGACCAACTTCGCCACCTACATCGACACCGGCAACGAAAAGGCGCCAATCGCCCAGCGCGGAAAGGCCAAACAGAAGCGCTCCGACCTGCGGCTGGTCGGGCTCGGCCTGGTCGTCACCCGCGACGGCGGCGTCCCTTTGGTCAGCCACGCCTACCCCGGAAACCGGCCCGACGCCGGCCAGTTCGCCACCATGATCGACCTGCTGCGCGCCCGGCACACCACCCTCGCGGCCGACACCGGCGCCCCCACCTCGGGGCAGGTCACGGTGGTCTTTGACGCCGGGCAGAACTCGGTGGCGAACTTCGAGCACCTCACCGATACCCACCTGGCGTTCGTTGGTTCCATCCCACCCTCACAGGTCGCCGACCTGCTCGCCCTACCCGCCACCGGCCGCACCCTCGTGGACAAAGCCCGTTTCGAAGCCCTGACCGCACTGGAGGCCCGCCGGGTCGTCTACGGCACCGACCGGCGAGTGATCCTGACTCACTCACCGACCCTGCACGCCGCCCAGCAGGTCGGATTCGCCCAGACCCTGGCCAAGGCCGTCGGCAAGCTCACCGAACTGGCCGACACCCTGGCCCGCGGCAAGACCCGCCGCCCAGCCGACAAGGTCAACGCCGAAATCACCGCGATCACACACGACCCGTGGCTACGCCGCGTCCTGACCTGCAAGCTCACCGGCGCGACCCCCGCGCAACACCGACTGAGCGTCCAGATCGACCAGGACGCCCGCGACGCGCTGGAAGCCGAGGTATTCGGCAAACGGATCCTGGTCACCAACCGCGACCACTGGCCGGTCGCCGACGTGGTCGCCGCCTACCGCTCCCAGTCCGACGCCGAGTTCAGCTTCCGCCAGCTCAAAGACCCCCACGTCGTCTCATTCTCCCCAATGCACCACTGGACCGAGCACAACATCCGGGTCCACACCTTCACCTGCGTCCTGGCCCTGCAGATCGCCCACCTGATGCGCCGCGAAGCAGCCCGCGCCGGGCTGCACCTGTCCGTCCGAGAACTCCTCGACCAGCTCGCCGGCATCGCCGAGACCGTCCTGATCTACCCCTCGACCGGCGGGCGCCCCAAAGCCCGCCGGATGCTCACCCAGACCACCGAAACCCAGGACCAGCTCAGCGAGATCTTCGACTTGACCAAGTGGGCCCCCCGGACTTAGGTCATACGCCACTTCAAGCTCAACATGGCCCTGACCTGCGGCGATACCACCAAACTCAAAACAGCCAGGAAACTCCCGCTAGCGGCCTTGGGCGCGGTGCACCCGCCCCCAACGTGCACTGAGCTCAACCCATCGCGAAGACCACTGTCACGCTCACGCTGACCACTTGACTGCCTGGCTGGATCGGAACGTCAGACGGCTTGGCCATGGAGCCAGAAGCCACGGAGATCGGCGACGGCGTGGCAACATTCTCAGCGATGCCCACGGCCTCACCCAACGAACGCCCTGCGGCCCTGGCGTATTGCTCGGCCTTGATCTTGGCGTCCGCAAACGCGCGGTCCCGAGCTTTGGACACCAGCGCCCCCGTGTCCTGCAGATCAAGACTGATCCCGTTGACCCGAACGACGTCGCCACCGGCACCGACGGCCTTGCCGATCGCATCTCCAGCGCGGCCGAGGTCACGCAGCTTGGCGCTGAGACCTTCCGTGACGTCGTAGCCCTTGAGCCGGGGCGCTGCGGTGTTCGCATAGTCGTAGCTGGGCGCGATGTTCAGTCCCGACGTCTGCAGGTCCTTCTTTGCGACGCCGTTGCTGAGCAGCGACTTCTGGACGGCGTCAGCAGAGCCATTGGCCTTCGCGAGCGCTTCGGACACCGAGGGGGCAGTCGCGACGACGGACAGATCGAGCCGCAACGTGTCCGGGATGCCTGCCACGTCCGCCGTGGCGCCCACAGTGATGCCCGCAGCCCCGACTCCCGCGATCGGCGGGGGCAGGGTCGATGAGCTGTTGCTGGCCCCGGTGAAGGCCGCCGCCGGCGGCGGCGTGCCTGCCGAACGATTCGCACCGACGAGGTAGACGACCATGAGGCACATGAGGGCGAGAATGACCAGGGAAGCGCGACGAGCAGTGATGGTGAGCGTCATGTAGGTGTGACGCACCGCAGGTCATAACGGTTCCGTCCCCTGACACAGTGCTCGCACAGAACTCAGTGCCCGTGAAACAGTGATCGTGTGGAGTTCTCTGACGTCATTGCCAAGCGCCACATGGTTCGGCGCTACGACTCCGACCGCGGCGTGCCCGCCAAGGTCGTCGAAACGGCGCTGCGCAATGCGATCCGGGCACCGAGTGCAGGCTTCAGCCAGGGCTGGGATTTCGTCGTACTGACCAAACCTGGCGAACGAGAGGCCTACTGGTCGGCCACCACCGATCCCGACGACGAGCCGGACATGTGGCTGGCGGGCATCAAGAGCGCTCCCGTGCTCATCCTGTGTCTGTCCGATGAAGGCACCTACCTGCGGCGCTATGCCGAGTCGGACAAGGGCTGGGACGACATGGACGAGGCGCGATGGCCGGTCCCCTACTGGGACATTGACACGGGCATGGCGGCCCTGATGATCCTGTTGACCGCGGTCGACCAGGGTCTGGGCGCCTGCTTCTTCGGGACGCCTCCCGAGGCGCACGAGGACGTCTTCGAGGCGTTCGACATCCCTCATGACCGCCACCTGGTCGGGGTGGTGTCATTGGGCTATCCGAGGCCGCATCCCAAGAGTGGAAGCCTCAAGCGAGGCCTACGTGGACTGGACCAGGTGGCCCACTACGGACGCTTCGGACGCCACTCACCACCTTGATCGGACCGATTCAGTCATTTGTTCTGGCTGTTCTATCTCCGGATCTCTTCACATCGTCGCCCTGCAGGTCCACAGATGTCACCGCAATGGCCGCCGCTGCGCGCGGCGCACTCACCGCAGGACGCCAACGACGGGTTCTGACTGGCCGGCCAGCTCGCCGCCGACCTGCTCTGGTCCCGCCGCCGGCGAGTCGGGGGCAGAGCCTGTCCAGGCAAGGGCGAGAATAAGGTAATGGTCTGAGCCACAGTATTGAACAACCGCACTGAACAACCGCACTCACGCACCGCACCAACCAACCACAAGGAGAATCCCCGAGCATGGCCCGTCGCACGTCATCAACCCCGCCGCCGGAGGCAGACTTCACCGAGCGGATCGTTGACATCGACGTCGAGGAGGAGATGCAGGGGGCGTTCCTGGAGTACGCCTACTCGGTGATCTACTCCCGCGCCCTGCCTGATGCCCGAGATGGGCTCAAGCCCGTGCAGCGACGAATCCTGTTCGGTATGAATGAGCTCGGGCTCCGACCCGAGCGTGGACACGTCAAGAGCAGCCGGGTGGTCGGCGAGGTGATGGGCAAGTATCACCCTCACGGTGACGGCTCCATCTATGACGCGCTGGTACGCATGTCGCAGTCCTTCACGATGCGGATGCCGCTGGTCGACGGTCACGGAAACTTCGGTTCGCTGGACGACGGACCGGCGGCAGCCCGCTACACCGAGGCCCGGCTCGCCGCAGCCGCGATGCTGATGACCGACAGCCTCGATGAGGAGACCGTCGACTTCGTCCCCAACTATGACGATCAGCTGATGCAACCAGGGGTGATGCCCGCGGCGTTCCCCAGCCTGCTCGTGAACGGTGCCAGCGGCATCGCTGTCGGCATGGCCACGAACATGGCACCACACAACCTCGTGGAGGTCATCGGCGCGGCCCGCCATCTCATGGCCAACCCGCAGTGCTCGCTGGACGACCTGATGAAGTTCGTCCCCGGACCCGATCTTCCGTGCGGCGGCAAGATCGTCGGGCTGGAAGGGATCCGCGACGCGTACCTCACCGGGCGTGGTTCCTTTCGCACTCGTGCGACGACCCGGATCGAGCACGTCACCCCGCGAAAGCTAGGCATCGTCGTCACTGAGCTGCCCTACCTGGTCGGACCCGAGAAGGTCATCGAGAAGATCAAGGATCTGGTCCAGTCCAAGAAGCTTCAGGGCATCAGCGATGTCAAGGACCTGACAGACCGCAAGCACGGCCTTCAGCTGGTCATCGAGGTCAAGGGCGGCTTCCACCCCCAGGCGGTACTGGAACAGCTCTTCAAGATGACGCCGATGGAGGACAACTTCGGCATCAACAACGTCGCCTTGGTCGACGGCCAGCCACGCACCCTCGGCCTGAAGGACCTCCTGCGGGTGTACGTCGACTTCCGCCTCGACGTCGTACGCCGGCGCAGCGCCTACCGGCTGCGTAAGCGTGAGGAGCGGCTGCACCTCGTCGAGGGGCTGCTGATCGCCATCGTGGACATCGACGAGGTCATCCAGGTCATCCGGGCCTCCGACGACGCGGCGGTCGCCAAGGCCCGGCTGATGGACGTCTTCGATCTCTCCGACCCGCAGGCCACGTACATCCTGGACCTGCAGCTGCGCCGGCTGACGAAGTTCTCCAGGGTCGAGCTCGAAACCGAGAAGGCTGAGCTGGAACGACAGATCGAGGCATTGCGCGCGATCCTTGGTGACGAGAAGCTGCTGGCCAAGACGGTGTCCAATGAGCTCGCCGATGTCGCCAAGGCGCACGGGACGCCGCGGCGCACGGTGTTGCTGGAGTCCGCCGGCACTGCACCCACCACGGCCACACCGCTGGAGCTGACCGACGACCCCTGTTGGGTGCTGCTGTCCTCCACTGGTCTGATGGCGCGCACCACCACTGTCGAGGCGCTACCGAGCGAGGGCGCCCGTCACAAGCACGACGTGGTGGTTGCCGCCGTTCAGAGCACCGTCCGTGGCCATGTTGCCCTGGTCACCTCGCTCGGGCGGATGATCCGGCTCGCGGCGTTGGACCTGCCGATCCTGCCGCCAACCAACGGCACCCCCTCGCTGTCCGGGGGCGCTCCGCTGGCGGCCTTCGTGGACCTGCCCAAGGGTGAGCAGCCGCTGATCCTGACGTCGCTGTCGCCAGGCTCCCTCGGCCTCGCCCTCGGAACCGCCGCAGGGGTCGTCAAGCGAGTGACGACCGACTACCCCGGCAACAAGGACGACTGGGAGATCATCAGCCTCAAGGCCGGCGACCACGTGGTGGGTGCGGTCGAGCTTCGCACTGGCGACGAGGAGCTCGCGTTCATCAGCTCTGACGCACAGCTGCTGCACTTTCCTGCGTCCTTCGTGCGACCACAGGGTCGCACCGCCGCAGGCATGGCCGGCATCAAGCTGGCCTCTGGCGCGGAGGCCGTGTTCTTCGGCGCCGTCGATCTCCGGGCGACCAACCTCGTGGTTACCTCCAGCGGCTCTTCTGGCGCCTTGCCGGGCACCGAGCCCGGTTCGCTCAAGGTCACCCCGTTCGCCGAGTATCCGGCCAAGGGTCGTGCCACCGGCGGCGTCCGCTGCCATCGTTTCCTGCGCGGAGAGGACACCCTGATCCTTGGATGGGTCGGCGCCAGCCCGGCCACGGCTGCTGCTGCCAATGGAGTTGCGATGGAACTGCCCGAGGCCACCGGCAAGCGTGACGGCTCCGGCATACCGGCGGCCACACCGATCAACGCCATTGCCGGGCCCCTGCCCGAACCCATGGACCTGCCCTTGCCCACCCTGCCCGACTCCACGACGGACGACCTGGTGCTGTCGCTGGATCTGGAGACGACACCCGAGTTCCCCGCGGGCCAGGAGTGAGCCGGGCTGCGGCCGCGCGCCACGGCAGCAGCAGACCCGATGCCTGCTCGGTGCTCTGGGATGACGCCCAGGCATCGGCGCTGGGCACCGCACCCTTGGCGAGGTTCTGGGTGGCCCTTGAGCAGAACGGTCCGTGGGGTGCCAAGGCCGCGACACAGTCCCACCTCGATCCGGACCTCGGCAGAACCGTGGACCGGATGTGCCAGGACGCCGCGGGGCGCTTCATCCTGATCCGTCGCCCCGGCAGTCACTCAGACCTGCGCAACCCGGACCCACGAAAGGTCCATACCCAGAGGGTGTACCTCGCCGGCGGTCTGGCCGAACGCCCCTGGCTGCTCGAGGCCGATCTCGATGACCCCGCGCGCCTGGCTCGGCTGCCAATGGACGCCCTCGCCAACGGCGACGCCGGCGCCGTCCAGGAAGCCCTGCCCGAGGCGAAGCGCTCCCCCGGTCCGATTCTGATGATCTGCACCAACTCCAGACGGGACCTCTGCTGCTCGGTGCGCGGCCGGCCGGCGGCTGCCGAGTCCGCATCGCAGCGCCCCGGTCAGGTCTGGGAGTGTTCGCACACCGGCGGCCACAGATTCGCCCCGACCGGGGTGCTCCTTCCCCATGGCCAGACCTTTGGCCGGCTCTCCGCTGCCTCAGCGGTCGCCGTGCTCGATGCTGCGATGCGGGCCGAGGTCCCCACCCAGCTACTGGGTGCGATGTACGACCGGGGACGCAGCCACCTCGCCGCGCCGGGACAGGCAGCCGAGTCCATCGTGCGACAACAGATTCATGAGGCCAGCCTGCTGGCCCTGTCCACGACATCGACACCACGGCCAGGTCAGGAGAACACCTGGCAGTGCCGGGTCAATCACATCGATGGTCGCCATTGGGACGTGGAGGCTGTGCGGAGTCCCAGCGGAGATGACCGACCGCAGTCCTGCGGCGCAGAGCCCGTGCCGGCCTGGCAATGGTCTGTCGTCAACGGTTCCGGTCGATGAAAGCGAGCATCTGCGCCCAGGCATCCGCGCACTCGGTGCGCCACTGCTCGTAGCCACGGTCGAAGAACGAGTGGGGCGCACCCTCGTAGAGGGTGTACTCGTACACCTTGCCAGCCTCGTCCAGTGAGTGGACGAACGTGGCGTTCTCCTGCGCGGAGGTGGCCTTGTCATCGCCGGCCGCGAGAATCAGCAACGGCGCGTCAAGGTCGCCCACGACGTCCTCGACGGTGGAGGGTCGACCATAGAACCCGATCGAGCCGGCGGGGCGCAGGTCGGTCGCGGCCAGGCGCCAGGACTGGCCTCCGAACATACAGAAGCCGAGAGTGAAGACCGGGTCGTCGCTGCGCTCACGCAGGCGCGCTGCTGCTGCGTGAGCATCGGCCAGCACCTCCTGCGGCGTCAGCTTCGTAGCGTGTGGCATGTACTCGAAGTCGTCATCGCGGGCACTGAGCCCGGCGCTGCGCCCGTAGGGGTCGAGGGCGACCGTGTCGATCCCGGCCTGTGCACAACACGAAGCAAGGTCGGTGTAGAAGGCGTGCATCCCCCGGATGTCCGGCAACAGCACCAGACTCGCCCCACGGGGGGTCACCGGCACCGCCTCGAATGCCGAAAAACGGTTGCCGTCCCCCGCTGTCAGCACCAGGGGCCCGTGATCGCCCACCTCACTGGACTTGGGCGGTTCGGGCGGGTGCTGGTCACTGGAAAAACACATGAGTGAAGTGTCCTCCTCTTTGCCTCACATCGCCCACACAACGGACGCGACACGCACGGTGTGCAGCGCTCAGGCGTCGATGCGCTGGCGATCTAGCTCGGCTGCGGACTCGATGATGAAGTCCTTACGCGGCGAGACGTCGTTACCCATCAGCAGGTCGAACACGTTCTCGGCGTTCTCAGCGTCCTTCAGTGTGACCCTGCGCAGCGTCCGGTGGCGGGGATCCATGGTCGTCTCGGCCAACTGGTCGGCATCCATCTCGCCCAGGCCCTTGTAGCGTTGCAGCGGCTGCTTGACTTTACGGCCCTTCTTCTCCAGTGAGGACATCACCTGACGCATCTCGGCCTCGCTGTATGTGTACAGGAGGTCGTTCTTCTTGGCGCCCGCGTTGATCACCTCGATGCGATGCAGTGGAGGGACCGCGGCAAAGACCCGGCCGGACTCGACAAGGGGCCGCATGTAGCGGAAGAACAACGTCAGCAGCAGGGTGCGAATGTGGGCCCCGTCGACGTCGGCGTCGGTCATGATGATGACCTTGCCGTAGCGCGCAGCACTCAGGTCGAACGAACGTCCCGATCCAGCGCCGATGACCTGCAGGATCGCCGCACACTCGGCGTTCTTGAGCATGTCGGCCAGTGAGGCCTTCTGGACGTTGAGGATCTTGCCTCGGATGGGCAGAAGCGCCTGGTGATCCGAGGACCGAGCGAGCTTCGCCGTACCGAGCGCACTGTCACCCTCAACGATGAACAGCTCGGTCCGCTCGACATCGCTGCTGCGGCAGTCGGCCAGTTTGGCCGGCAGGGAAGAGGTCTCCAGGGCGTTCTTGCGCCGTTGGGTCTCCTTGTGCAGCCGTGCACTGATCCGAGACTTCATCTCGGCGACAACCTTCTCCAGAAGCATTGCCGCCTGGGCTTTCCCGCCCCGCTTGGGCGAGGTCAGCATCGCGGTGAGTTCTTTCTCGATGACCTTGGCCACAATGGCGCGGACCGCGGAGGTGCCCAGCACCTCCTTGGTCTGGCCCTCGAACTGGGGCTCGGCCAGTCGCACCGTGACCACTGCCGTGAGGCCGGCCAGCATGTCCTCCTTCTCGACCTTGTCCGACCCGACCTTGAGCCGGCGGGCGTTGACCTCCAGCTGCCTGCGGAAGACCTTGAGCATCGCCTGCTCGAAGCCCGCCATGTGGGTGCCGCCCTTGTGGGTGGCGATGATGTTGACGAACGAGACCGTCTTGGTCTCGTATCCGGTGCCCCACCTCAACGCGACGTCAACATGGCACTCGCGCTCGAGGTCGGTCGGCGTCATCCGTCCCCGTTCGTCCAGCACCGGCACATTCTCGTGGAAGGTGCCCGATCCCTGCAGGCGCCACACGTCGGTCAAGGGCGGGTCGATGGCCAGGAACTCGGCGAACTCGCTGATGCCGCCTTCGTGTAGGAACGTCTCCTCGTGCGGACCGTCCTGCCCTGGGGTGCCCGGCACACCGCGCTCATCACGGATGACGATGGTCAGACCAGGGATGAGGTATGACGTCTGGCGGGCTCGGGATGCCAGTTCGTCGTAGCTGAACGCCGCGTCCTTGAGGAAGATCTGGTGATCGGGCCAGTAGCGGACCCGGCTGCCGGTCCTGCCACGACCCACCTTGGCGATGATGCGCAGCTCGCTGTTGTCCACGTATGCCGTGAAGCTGGCATCGGGTGTCTTCAGGCCCTTGACGTCGTGGAAGACGCCTGGTTCGCCCCGGCGAAAACTCATCGCATGGGTCTTCATCCCGCGGTCAACCTCGACGTCCAGACGGGCGGACAACGCGTTGACGACCGAGGCGCCCACGCCGTGCAGACCACCGGAGGCGGTGTAGGAGCCACCACCGAACTTGCCACCGGCGTGCAGCTTGGTGAAGACCACCTCGACACCCGACAGACCGGTACGCGGCTCCATGTCAACGGGAATGCCCCGCCCGTTGTCGCGGACCTCGACCGACCCGTCAGCCATCAGCGACACATCGATGTGGTCACACACCCCCGCCAGGGCCTCATCAACGGAGTTGTCGATGATCTCCCACATACAGTGCATGAGGCCACGAGCGTCGGTCGACCCGATATACATCGCCGGACGCTTGCGGACCGCCTCGAGGCCTTCCAGGACCTGCAGGTGGCGAGCCATGTAGTTGGGTGAGTCAGCGTGAGCTGACCCGGTGCCAGATGTTCTGGCGTTTGGTGCGCCAGCGCCAGAGGCGCCGCCAGTCCTGGCGGTCCTGCTCGTTGGGGTGGCGATGGTCACGGACATCCTTTCGGTGCGACGGAAGCGCCGGCCGAGGCCGACCTACGACTCTCTCGCAGGTTATCCCCCCACCCAGACAAGCACACGTCAGGCACGCGGAAGCGCGCGGCACACCAGGCTGCACAGCATTGCGCGCAGAGAGAAACGCGGTATGTTTCTGTCCACATCCGGCCAGAATGGATATCGGGAAGCAATCTTCGTGTTTGACTGTTACAACCGGCGAATGGGTCTGCCCACAACGCAAACCACTCGGCAAGCGTCTACGGAGTATCAGCAAGTGATGAAGTACCAGAACGGATACAGACGAGATCGCGACACCAGGTAGGACCGCCAACGGCGCCCACTACGACGAAAAGGATGGCTGACGTGACAACTGCACTGGCACCGACTCTGACCGCGGCCGACCGCTGCGACCGCTGTGGCGCCCGAGCCTACGTGCGCGCCCGCCTCAGCTCAGGTGGCGAGCTGCTCTTCTGCGCACACCACGGCCGCGAGCACTTGCCCAAGCTGCAGGACATGGCCACCAATATCCAGGACGAGACCGATAGCCTGACCCCAGCGCCCGTCGGAGCCGAGGCGGACGCGCGCTAGGTCCTGACACGCGGGAGCATGGCGAACCTCTGATCTGGCAATGGACGGGGTCACTGTTGTCGTTGGCCTGATCATGCTTGTCGGGCTCGTCGGTATCGTCGTCCCCGTGCTACCTGGACTCCTGTTGGTCTGGGCGGCTGTCTTGGTCTGGGCCTGCGCGACCCAGACGCGTGCCGGGTGGGTGGCCTTGGGTGTTGCCACGACCCTGGCACTGTCAGGTGTCCTGCTCCAGCACCTCCTGGCGGGTCGACACATGGCCCAAGCCGGCGTCACGACATCCAGCACCGTGGTAGGGGCAGCGGTGGGGGTCGTGGGTTTTTTCGTGATCCCCGTCGTCGGCGCGTTTGTGGGCTTCCCGCTCGGGATCTATCTGGCGGAGCGGCTCAAGCTGGGGACCCATGCCGGCGCTTGGTCGTCCACCAAGCACGCGCTCAAGGCCGTCGGGCTGGCCATGGTGATCGAATTGTTCACCGGTCTCGCGATTGCCACCACGTGGGTGATCAGCGTGGCTGCGACCGCCTGACCGTCCGCCCCCGGATCCTCAGCCCGTGCTGCCGATCGCGTAACGGGCCGGCTCACTGCCCGTCGCGACGGCGATCCCATCGGTACTCAAGGCGTCGCATGAGCGACTGCTTGTTGGCCTTGCTCTTGCTCTTGCTCTTGCTCTTGCGGAGTTTGCCGAGGCGACCCGCCGGCTCATGTGTGCGTACCGACCCGTCCTCGGTGACCGCACCCAACTTGACCTTGGGCACCTTGGGCGGGCTGATCGCGTACGCCACGCCGCCGACCATCAGCGCAAAGCCGATGGCACCCCACCAGATGGACTCCGCGGCCACGCCCAGCACGACGAGCCCGAGGCCGGCGATAACGCCTGCGGCCCCAATAGCCAGGCCCCTGCGCAAGCGGGCACGCGCAGCAGAGCCTTGCATCTGCGAGGCAAACTTCGGATCCTCGGCATACAACGCTTGTTCCATCTGCTCCAGCAGATGTTGCTCGTGCTCTGAAAGCGGCACCTTCGACCTCCCGTGGGCGGCTCCACTGTATGACAATAACGTTCCACGGTGCCGATTCGTTGCCCGAAACCGGCGTTGCGTGGTGCTCACCTCAACCCTGTCACCGACTACCCAGTTCAGGATATGTCGCCACGCTTCGTAGCGGTAGCGGACCGCTCACCTTCCACCAAACTGGCAGGACGAACCGCGCCGGCCCCGAACCGCGCACTGGCGCGGTCAACCGCACGATCCGCGTCACGCCAGCCATGTTCGGGCTCATCGAGAAGACCCTGTATCGGTGCCTGATCGCAGTCCATCAGACCTTCCATCCGGACGCCGACCAGGCGCAAGCGGGCCCTCTGCAGGCCCAGCGTGTCAAAAAGTGCCCGTGCCGTCGCGTAGATATCGCGGCTGACGTCGGTTGGGTCACGCAGGGTCTTGGAGCGGGTGATGGTAGTGAAGTCGGAGAAGCGCACCTTGATCGAGATCGTTCGTCCCACCATCCCCGCTGCACGTACCCGGGCGGCGGTGCGGTCGCTCAGCTTCAGCAGCTCTCGGTGGATGTATGCCGGGTCGTCCACGTCGTAGGAGAACGTCTCATCGGCACCGATGCTGCGTTCACGACGGGTGGGCATCACCGGGCGCGAGTCGCGACCCCAGGCCAGCGCGTGCAGGGCAGGTCCCGCATTGTCGCCAAGGGCCCGGCGCAACGTGTCGACCGGTGTGTGGGCGATGTCGGCCACGGTATGCAGCCCGAGACGCTGCAAGACCTCCTCCGTGCGCTCACCGACACCCCACAGAGCGCCGACCGGCAGCTGGTGAAGGAAGCCGACCACCTCGGCCTCGGGCACCACGAGCAACCCGTCCGGTTTGGCCAGACCCGACGCGAGCTTCGCGATGAACTTGGTAGTAGCCACACCGACCGAACAGGTGATGCCCTGCTCATCGGCGATCGTGTCGCGGATCCCCTGGGCAATCTGACGTGGTGTGCCCAACCTGCGGCGGGCGCCAGACACGTCCAGGAACGCCTCGTCCAATGACAGCGGCTCGACGATCGGCGTCACGCTGGCGAACACCGCCATGACAGCTCGGGAGATACGTTCGTAGCGGGCATAGTCAGGAGCCACGACGGTCGCCTGTGGACACAACCGGCGGGCTCGCGCGGTCGGCATCGCGGCGGCCACACCGAACGCGCGCGCCTCATAGGTCGCGGACAGGACTACCCCGCGGTTACCGCCGCCGGCAATGATGACCGGTGTGCCCTTGAGCTCGGGCCGACTGAGCAAGGACGCCAATGCGTAGAAGGCGTCCATATCCACGTGCAGGATCGAACAGCCCTCGTCGTCCGGGGCATGCTCGCCCTGACGTTCGGGCACAACGAACTGGCGCCGGCTCATGGCGTGGACTCCGGCGGCAGGTCATGGGACAGACTCACAGAGACGTACGCCGCCCTGTCATCACCGGGACACACCGGCGCCAGGTCAGCTGCGGCGCGCCAGTACGTGTAGGGCTGCACCGATGTGCCCCAGGAACGCGTAGTCGGGATGACGCGAAGCAGTCTGCTCAAGCCTGAGCAGTGCGGCCCGGTCGGCGTCGAAGTCGACATAGGCGGCAGGTACGAGATCACTGAAGATGCGCACTCCATGCATGTCCTGGACGGCCAGTCCGGCGCCCTCGACGAGAGCAGTGATGCCAGCGGCGTCAAACCGTCGCGGCAGGGGATCCGCCGGACCCCATCGACCGTCGTCACTGGTGAGCGCGCACTGGGCCTGGGCGAACTGGCCGGCAAGGGCTCGGGCCAGTACGGCGGCGATGCGGGTGGCGACCACGAGAGAGACGTATCCGCCGTCGGCGAGCACACCGGCGATGGATCGTAGGGTCGCGGCCGGGTCATCGACGAATTCCAGCGCGCCATGGCAGCACACGAGGTCGGCGTCGGCGTCGGGGTGGACCTGAAGCAGGTTTGCGGCGTCGCCCTGCACGGCCACGACCCGCTCGGCGACCCCGGAGTCGCCGGCGCGACGGTACAACGAGGCCAGCGCGTCGAGGCTGGGGTCGATGACCGTGACGTGATGACCGAGCTGGGCCAGTGGAACGGCCAGACCGCCGGTGCCACCGCCAAGATCGACGACACGCAGACGCCGACCGAGCTGTTGCTCGCGCTCGAGGACGACGGCCCGCACGGACTCCCAGACAGCCGAGGTCCGCACGGAAGTCTCGACGCCGCCGCGACCACTTCGTCGCCCTTCATCAGCCACGGCAAGGCTCCTCTGTTACTGGTGGCCGCCGACGGGCGACAGGCCTGACGGGGCAACTGCGGTGACTCTCGGGTCATCTCCACCCTAGCGCCCTGAGCTTCCCGGGCTAGCGTGCCACAGCTTGCGCGGTGGGGTGCCTTCCTGTGGGACTGCGCGGCCTTCCTTGGGCAGCTTGTGGGAGTCCCGGACATCGCCGCCGGCAGGTTTGACGTCCGCGTAGGGCGACTGTTTGAACCCTGAGGCGTGCACCAGCATCCGGGCGCGGTGTTTGTCCATCCCGTCAGCCGACTCGTCCCGGTCAGCGTCATGCTCATCGACACCATGCTTATCGACACCATGGCCATCGGCTTCAGACAGCGCCGCGTGCACTGCCTCGAGACCACCTTGACTCCAGGCATCCCACAGCCCGGACAGCTCCCACGCCCCGGTTGCGCGCAGGGAGACCCCCTTGGCTCCGGTGCGGCGCAGGATCCCGCGGACCAGGAGCATCCAGGAGTGGAAAACTGTTGCCGCATAAGGACCTTGGACATCCTCGAAGAACGTTGCGTCAACCGGGCCTGTTGAGTCGTCAAGGGTCAGGAACACCACGCGTCGACCTGAGCGGACCGGCGGCGTCTGTGTGGCGACCTTGACCCCGGCGACCCACAGCTCGGATCGACTTCGTTGTCCGAGCAGCGAGGCGGACTGGGTCACTCCGAGCGCCTGCAACATCGGGGCGTAGAAGTCCATGATGTGGGCGCTGGCGTCCAGACCGAGGATGTCCAGCTCGGCCCGAACCCGCTCCGGCCCCGTCATCTCGGGCAGACCGGTGGCCGTGGTGAGCTCGGGGGTGTCGCCCAGATCGAGAGTGAGCTGGGTGGGCTGCACCCGGGCCGGCATGACCGGCAGCCCCCCCTGGGACTGAGCCGCCGCCAGAAGCCGCACGTCGCGCACCTCTGGGCCAGTTGCTCGTGCCAGTGTTACCTCGCGAGTAGCCGCGGCAACACTGGCGGCCATGGACCTGGACGTACGAGCTGCCACCCTGCGACCGGATCGGCGCACCGAACGAGACCACCGGTCGAGCTCGGCCACATGCAGCAGGAGGTCGCGTCGGGTCACCCGGCCACGCCGCCCAGTCGTACCGCTTCCACGGGAGGCCCCCATGGTGGCGCTGAGCCCGTAGAGCGAGTCGAATCCCCCGGCCATGACCAGCCGCTCGACCACCGGGCGACTGACCTGGGCTCGATGCCAGAAGTCGGCGAGGGTGACGTACGGCTGGCCGGCCACAATGCGCTGAACCTCGGCGTCGCTGATGCCCTTGACGTCGGCCAGGGACAGCCGGATGCCATAAGCCCGCCCATCGGGAAGGTCGGCGAACGGCTGCTGTTCAACGGAGACCGTGTCAGCCACGCCGCTGCCGCAGCCTCCTTGAGCCCACGGCGTGACCCGTTCCACCCGGTAGCTCTCACCCGAGGCGTTGACGTCCAGCCCCAGGATCGTGATGCCCAGGTTGCGTGCGTCGTCCAGGATCAGCCGTTTGGGGTACATGCCCGGGTCGTGGGTGAGCACACCGGACAGGAAGGCGGCCGGATGATGAGCCTTGAGCCACGCCGACTGGTAGGTGGGCAACGCGAAGGCTGCCGCGTGAGCCTTGCAGAAGCCGAAGGATGCGAACGCCTTGAGAACCTCCCAGATCCGGTCGACCGTGGCTGGCTCGTAGCCCCTGGCCGCCGCCGCAGGTCGCCACCAGGCTTCAACGTCTAGTTGACCTTGAGGCGATCCGAGTGCCCTGCGCACCTCGTCTGCCTGGGCCAGGGTGACGCCGGTGGTCTCGGCAACGATCTTGAGCACCTGTTCGTGGAAGACCACGACACCCTGGGTTTCCTTCAGCGCTGGTTCAAGGCTGGGGTGAAGGTACTCCGGCGAACGCCAGTGCTGACGGGCCAACAGGAACGGGGTGATCATGTCGGACTTGACCGGGCCGGGACGAAACAGCGAGATGTCGATGATGAGGTCCTCGAAGGTCTCCGGCCCAAACTTGCCGATCAGCTCACGCTGACCAGGACTCTCGATCTGGAAGCATCCCAACGTGTGCGTGGACCGGATCAGCCGGAACGCCCGGTCATCCTCAAGAGTGACCTGAGCCCGGTCGTCGAGGTCGATGCTGATGCCGTCGACCCGGGCCACCTCATCGACAGCGTGTGCCATCGCGGACTGCATGCGGATGCCCAGGATGTCGAGCTTGAGCAGGCCCAGGGTCTCGACATCGTCCTTGTCGAACTGGCTCATCGGGAACCCCAGCCAGCTGGCTTCCACCGGAGTGCGATCGAGCAGCTCCTTGTTGGACAGGATCACGCCGCAGGGATGCACGGCGATGTGTCTGGGCAGACCGTCGAGTCGCTCCACGAGGTCGAAGAGAACACGCAGGCGAGGGGCAGCCAGGCCGCTGGCGCGCAGTTCGGGCAGCTCGTCGAGGGCGCCCCGGACATCGCGGGCCCGAATATGCGGGAAGGCCTTGGCGATGACGTCGATCTCGCCCGGCGGCAACCCCAGTGCGGCGCCCACGTCCCTGATCGCGTGACGCGCCCGGTAGGTGTCCATCATCGATACACAGGTGACCCGGTCCCCACCGAAGCGTTCCAGAACGTGCTCGTAGATCTCGGTCCGCCGGGCTGACTCCACGTCGACGTCGATATCGGGAAGCTGGGCGCGCAGCGGTGAGCAGAACCGCTCCATGAGCAGGCCATGACGCATCGGCTCCACTCCGCTGATGCCAAGCAGGTAGTTCACCAGGCTGCCGGCACCCGAACCTCGTGCCGCCACCCGCACACCGAGATCACGGATCAGGTCGCACACTGCAGCCACCGTCATGAAGTAGGTCGGATAGCCGAGCTCGGCGATGACGCGAAGCTCGTCCTCGAGTCGCGATGCCACCGCTGACAGCTCGGCGTCCCCTGCTCCCCCGTATCTCGTGGCGATGGCCCCCCGACAGCGAGCAGCCAAAATCTCCTGGGGGCTCTCACCGGCGGCAATCCCGAGCGCCGACGGCTCGGGCAGGTGCACCGAGCCGATGCCGATGTCGGTGCGCAGGTCCAGCGCACACGACTGCGCCAGGGCCACCGTGTCGGCCATCAGCTGACGGGCCCGGCCACGTTCACCGCTGCCGCCACCGCTGACCCCAGCACCGGCGGCCCGGGCGACGTCGCAGGCCACGGCGTACATCTGGGCCGATGAGCTGAGATGACCCGCAGTGGTGACCCGGTCGAGATGACGCGTGTCCAGTGGCACGAGGCGACGGGCGGCATCAAGAACGTCGACAGTCACGGCGCCGCCGGGATCGGCATGGCGGACCGCTGCCGTGAGCACCGTCGGCAACCCGACCTCCGTGGCCAGACCCAGCAGCCGGGCGGCATGCCCGAGGCTGGCCGGGGTGCCCTCCGGCCCGCCGTGACACACCACCTCGATGACCACCGCGCCGCGCGGCATCAGGTCGACCCACTGGCGCAGCAGCATGCGCGCCCGGCCGGGACGGCGCGCCAACAAGGCCTGACCCACGTCAGAGGCCGGCCCGAGCAGGACCACCAGAGCCAGCGCTCCGCTGCGCGGGTCGACGGCATGTTCGGCAATGAGCTCTGCGCTGCTGACCGGGGCTCCGCGTTCACCACTGAGGTGGGTCTGGGTCACCAGACGACACAACCTTCCCCAGCCGACGCCAGGGTCGACCCCCGCGCCCTGCCCGCGTGCCAGCACCGTGACCCGAGGGTATCTGGGATCGACATCGGCACCGCCCCGGACTGGATTGGCACGACCCACCTGAATCCCTTGCCCTGTAACAGCATTGGCTGGCCGGTGCCCCACAGTCGGGTCCACCCCGTGCCCCACTGCCAGGTCCACCCCAAGCACCGGAGCAATGCCGGCCTCGTCGCAGGCCTGAACGAAACGCACCGCGCCATAGAGTCCGTCGCGGTCGGTCAGGGCCAGCGCGGGCTGGCCTAGCGCCGAGGCACGTTCCACCAACGCTGCCGGAGTCGACGCGCCGTAACGCAACGAGAAACCGGACGCGACGTGCAGGTGGGCGAAGGCATCACTCATGTCGCCTTGGTCACCGCCATGAACTCGGGCAACGGCCGGCTCATGGGAAGGCCGAGTCCCCCCTGAACCAGTTCGAAGAAGGTCTCGGACTGCCGTAGAAGGTCATCGGCTTCGCGCGCACCCGGCCCGGCCGAACCTCGCTCGAACGCCGCGCGACGTCTGGCCGAGGCGGCGAAGAACACCGCCCACTCGGTCAGCTCTGGAGCCACCTGCGGCAGCAGCTCCCACACGCTGCGCAGCTGTGAGCTCCGGCTGGGCTTGCTACGAGCAGCCAACAACGCAGCTGCAGCGCGCAACGCAGCCAGGTGAGCCTCGACGTAGCGCCCGGCGATGGTGTCTGCGTGGCAGGCCGACAGCAGACTGGCCCGGGATCGGTCGAGCAGGTCCAGTGCCGTGCTGGCCAAGGGCGCCCGCGGCGCGCTGGAGGTTCGAGTCGTCATGAGCACACCACCTAGTCCGCCACGCGCAGGAGTCTCCAGCTGCGCGCGAGCCCGTCCATACCCAGGTCATAGACCCCGGTGCCAGCGAGGCGACCGGGGCTGGCTTCCACCCGCCATACCTCGTGTTCGAGGCAGTCCAGCCCACGGGCCGCGATCTCCTCATCGGGATCGAGGGCCTCACGCCACCAGGCCTTGCGCTCTTGCCAGTGCCCGATCACGTCACGGACGATGTAAAGCCGACCGCGCCACAGGAAGGCTGAGGGCGGCGGCTCCTGGACGTCGATGCCAGCACAGCCTTCTCGTGGCGCTCGCGACCTAGTCGCCGTGTTGTCGTTAAGGCCGACGGCGCCTTCACCGGCCCGGACCTCGATGGATTCCTCATAGCGACGCACCATGGTCGGCTCCTTCGGACTAGGCGGGAGGTTGAAATCAGCGGCTCCGTCCGGCCTGCGACGGACGGGGTCGAGGCGCCCGCCGCAGAACCAGACGTACCGGTCGAACGCGAAATTCTAGAACGTGTGTTCGACTAATCCAAAGGTACACCGCGACTCCGACAGCCCGTCAATACCCGATGTGTGGGTTGTGCTCTTCCGGACAGGACCCAGGCTGGCTAACGTGCGCACATGACCGATCCGAGTCCCGGGAACGTTATCGACAATCCCTGCGTGCGTCGCGTGGCCGCCGCACTGGCGTCCTTCGGTGTCCGCGGTCAGATCACCGTCTTGGACGACGCTGCGAAAACTGCACGGCAGGCCGCCGATGCGCTGGGGATCGAGATCGCCCAGATCGCCAACTCCCTGGTCTTTCGGGCCTATCGCGACGACGAAACAATCTGGCCATTGCTGGTCCTGGCCTCAGGAGCCCACCGGGTCGACACCCTCAGGGTCGCAGACCTGCTGGAGTTCAGGGCGATCTCCCTCGCCGACGCCGAGTTCGTCAGTAAGCACACGGGATTCACGATCGGAGGCGTGGCGCCGATAGCCCCCAGCCATCCCATCGAGACCGTCGTCGACGTCTCGCTCAGCCGCTACAGCCAGGTATGGGCCGCCGCCGGCCACCCGCGCACGGTCTTCCCAACCTCCTACGACGAGTTACTGAGGCTCACCGGAGGCCACCCTGCCGAGGTCGCCTGAGGCAACGATCACACGTGCTGGACGTTCTCACCAGCAAGGTTGGCATAGACCCTGAGCGTGGCCGGCGAGCGGTTCATCGTGTAGAAATGCAGGCCCGGTGCGCCCTCGGCCAACAGCCGCTGAGAGAGCTCCGTGGCGATCTCCACACCCACCTCGCGGACCGCGCCGGGGTCATCGCCCACCGCCTGCAGCCGCGAGACCACAGCAGTTGGCAGAGGCGTCCCGGACATCTTGGCCATCCGGCTTACCTGCGAGAAGCTCGTCACCGGCATGAGCCCCGGGATGATCGGCAGGTCGCGTCCGCGGGCGACGACCCGGTCGCGAAGCCGCACATAGCTGTCGGCGTCAAAGACGAACTGGGTGACCGCGAACTCCGCCCCGGCGTCGGCCTTGCGCACGAGCACGTCAGCGTCCTGGTCGAGACTGGAGGACTCAGGATGCCTGTCGGGGAACGCAGCGACGCCGACGGTGAAGTTGCCCAGCGACCGGATCAGGGCGACGAGCTCGTCCGCATGGCTGAGGCCCTCGGCGTGGGGGGTCCATGGGGTACCGGGGCCACCGGGCGGGTCTCCGCGCAGAGCCAGCACGTTGCGGATCCCCGCATCGGCGTACTCCCCCACAACCTGACGCAGCTCGGCCACCGATGACCCGACGCAGGTTAGATGAGCCATCGGCGTCAGGGTGGTCTCGAGTGCGATCCTGCCCGTCACCCGCACCGTGCGCTCACGGGTGGAACCACCAGCCCCATAAGTCACCGAGACGAACGTCGGACGGATACGCTCCAGATGACGAATCGCCTCCCAAAGCGTCTGCTCACCCGCGTCGTCCTTCGGCGGGAAGAACTCGAAGCTGTATGACGTTCCCTCCTGCTCGAGCATCCGCGGAATCGAGCGGGTCAAGTGCTCAGCCTGAGGCATCGTCGATGAGGTTCCGTGCGCCATACCGGCCAGACTATGCGACCGGGCAGCACGTAGGCTGAGTCAACTCAGCATCCGAGAGGACCGCTTGTCGAATCCACTGGACACCAGTGACCTGCGCGCACGCGTGCAGGTCGCTGTCGATGCCGAAATCTCCGCCCAGGCGCGGGTCCTCTCCGAGATCGGCGACGAGCTCACCCCGTTGGTGGCGGCGGTCGGTGCTCTGCTGCAGGGTGGAAAACGACTTCGGGCGGCATTCCTCTACTGGGGCTATCGCGCTGGCGGCGGGCCGGACAACGAGGCTGTCATCCGCGCCGCGACCGCGATGGAGTTCTTCCAGGCCGCGGCCCTGCTGCACGACGACGTCATGGACGACAGCGACACCCGGCGCGGGATGCCCGCGGCACACCGGCGTCTGGCCGATGAACATACGGCCGCTGGCTGGGCCGGCAGCGGCGACCGCTTCGGCGTCGCCGGGGCCATCCTGGGCGGAGACCTCTGCCTGATCTGGAGCGACGAACTCTTTGCGACGTCGGGGCTGCCCGCCAGCGAGCTCACTCGCGCCCGTCCGATCTTCGACCGGATGCGCACGCAGCTGATGGGGGGGCAGTTCCTCGACGTCCTGGAGTCCGCTCGCGGCTGGGACGATCTGAGCACCGATCAGCGAGTTGCCCGCGCCCGCAAAGTGATTCGATACAAGAGCGCCAAGTACACCATCGAGCACCCCCTGCTCATCGGAGCCGCAGCTGCCGATGTCAGCGCGCCCGACCGCGCCGCGCTCTCGACCTACGGACTGGACCTCGGCGAGGCCTTCCAGCTTCGAGACGACCTGCTGGGTGTCTTCGGAGACCCCGCGCATACGGGCAAACCGGCCGGTGACGACCTGCGTGAGGGCAAGCGCACGGTCCTGGTCGCCCTGACGTTGGACCAGGCAAACCCGAGCACAGCGGATTTGTTCGACAAGCTGCTCGGCGCGCCGGACCTGGACGAGCCCGGCATTGATGAGCTGCGTGCCATGATCACCGCCAGCGGTGCCCCCGAACGCGTCGAAAAGGTGATCCGTGACCTGAGCGCGTCGGCTCGCACGGCCCTTCACGCGGCCACGGGGCTGACCGAGCAGGGACGGGACGTATTGGACGCTCTCATCGACGTCTCGACCGCCCGCTCCACGTGAGCGGTCCAGCGACGACGCGTTCGGGTCCCGCCGCGACACCTGAGCACGTGGTGGTGATCGGCGCCGGCCTCGCGGGGCTGTCCGCCGCAATGCATCTGGCTGGGGCTGGCCGTCGGGTAACCGTCCTGGAGGCCGCGAGCACCCCCGGCGGCTGTGCGGCACGAGTCTGCCTGCCGGCATCGGGAACAGGGACCTACCACCTCGACACCGGGCCGACGGTCCTCACGATGCCGGACCTTCTTGCCGACTGCTTCGCGGCACTGGGCGAGTCACTGTCCGACTGGGTCACCCTGCGCCGCCTTGATCCTGCCTATCTGGCCCAGTTCGCTGACGGCACCGCACTGTCAATCACCAGTGATGTCGACGCGATGACGGACCGTATCCGTGATTTCAGCGGATCCCGGGGTCCTTCAGACGCCGACGGCTACCGGCGCTACGTCGAGTTCGTGACTCGCCTGTATCGCCTGCAGATGCGCGACTTCATCGACCGCAACTTCGACTCCCCGGTCGACCTGGTCGGCTCATCACTGGCCAAGCTCGTCGCCCTGCGCGGCTTCTCACGACTGGCTCCCACCGTCGCCCGCTACTTCCGCGACGAGCGGCTGCAACGGATCTTCAGCTTTCAGGCCATGTATGCCGGTGTCTCACCCGCCAGGGCACTGGCCATCTATGCGGTCATCTCCTACATGGACCTGGTCGAGGGCGTGTCCTATCCCGTGGGCGGGATGAATGCCCTGCCCACCGCGATGGAAGCAGCAGCACGCAAGGCCGGCGTCGAGTTCGTCTACGACACCCGGGTCACGACGACGACCTGGAGCGGCGATCGGGTCATCGGACTGCAGAGTCTGGACGGCCGCACCTGGGCTCCCGATGCCGTGGTCATGACCCTTGACCGGCCCGCCGCCCTCGAGGTCCTGGACCGGTCGGGTCCGCGCTCGCTGACGGGGCGTGCCGCCAGGACGCGATACTCACCGTCATGCGTGGTCCTTGCGGCAGGTGTGAAGGCCACCTGGCCCGATGCGGCACACCACACGATGCAATTCGGCCGCCCCTGGTCCCAGGTCTTCGATGACCTCGACGCCGGGCGGTTGATGCGCGACCCCTCCTTCATGATCTCGTTGCCGTCGGTCACCGACCCCGGGCTGGCACCGCCTGGCAGCAGCGCCGCATACGTGCTCTTCCCGGCACCAAACCTCGACCACGCCAAGCCGCTGAACTGGGCCAGGCTGCGTGGTCCCTACCGCGAGTCCATGCTCAACGCCGTGCAGGACGCTGGCTATCGGGGCTTCGGGGAGGCCATCGACGCCGAGCTGCTGATCACCCCCGCGGACTGGGCCGATCGCGGACTCGGGGCTGGCACGCCGTTCGCGGCCGCCCACACCATTGGCCAGACCGGCCCCTTCCGTTCCACCAATTGGCTCGGCGACAACGTCGTCTTCGCCGGCGCGAGCACCACACCCGGGGTTGGCGTGCCCATGGTACTGATCAGTGGACGCCTCGCCGCCGAACGCCTGACGGGCCGCGATCGGGCCTATCGCTCCCTGGCTTGGCGTTGAGCGACTTGGCGCCGGAACTGACTGCGGCCTACGAGCACTGCCGGCGGATTCACGCGGTTCACGGTCGCACCTTCTACCTGGCCACCCTCCTGCTGCCGCGCCACCGACGACCCGATGTGTGGGCTCTGTACGCCTTCGCCCGGGTGGCCGACGAGCTGGTGGACGCACCCACCAGTCCTGACCCTGCGACGTTGCTCGCCTGGCGCGACCAGGCCATGGTCACGATGCGATCCGCATCCCGACCTGACCCTGGGCAACCCGTGCTGAACGCGACGTGGCACACGATCCGCGCTGTCGGGCTCGAACCCGATCTGCTGCAGGAGTTCCTCGACTCGATGGTCATGGATCTGACGATTTCCCGTTACGCCACCTGGGAGGACCTTCGTGGCTACATGCGCGGCAGCGCAGCCGTCATCGGTGAGCTGATGGCGCCGCTGCTGGGGGCCAGGGGGCCCGACGCACTGGCCCGCGCGGCAGCACTGGGCGAGGCCTTCCAGCTGACCAACTTCATCCGCGATATCGGTGAGGACCATGGCCGGGGCCGGATCTATCTGCCGCAAGCAGACCTTGCGCGTTTCGGGGTCGACGAGGCCATGCTCGCCCGGGCTGTTCACACAGGGGTGCCGTCACAACAGGTGCGCTCCCTGGTCGCTTTCGAGGTACGCCGCGGCCTCGACCTCTATGTCATCGCCAAACCGGGACTGAGGATGGTCGACTCCCGCAGCAAGCCATGCCTGGAGCTGGCGTTCACGCTCTACCGGCGGATCCTGCATCGCGTGATCGACAACGACTTCAACGTGTTCGAGCGCCGTCTGGTCGTGCCGCCCTGGCAACGAATGGCCACGGCCGGACATGTGGCAGCCCGCGCGTCGAGCGCTGGACTTAGTGAGTCGATCGGATTCTCGCGCCGATCCACACCCAGGCGGCGCAGCTGAGCAGGACCAGCGCGAACCCGAAGGCCAGATCCTCGACCGGCGCATAGGCAAGGCGGCCGTCGCCGGCGAACACGATCCGCCCCGAACCCAAGATGGCGTCATCGCTGTATCTGACGATGCCGCGACCGGTCAGCCAGCCGTTGGTGATGAGCTGGAACACCACAATGATGGCGTATGCCGTCCACCAGACGCGTGAGCGCACCAGTGCCGTCCGCAAAACGATGAGGTCCGCAAGGATCGCCGCCAGCACGGCGACGGTGGCGGCGGCGGTGTAGGAGCTCATCTGGGGTTCATGGCGCGCGGCGCCGGGACCATACGACGGTCACTGCTTCGAAGGTCAGGATCCCGGCAAGGGGGATCACCACGAAGAATGCGTACTCCTCCAGAGGCAGTCCCCACAACCGCACGGCCAGCGTCTGAGCAGGGTCGAAACGCCACTGTCCCGCCGCGGTGGCCACCAGGTCCCAGGCAACGAAGAGCATGGCAACCGGGACGATCGCCAGGAACAGACGCAACGGCTGGCGAAGGACGCTCAAGCGGTAGTACCTGTGCAGAGGCAGGGTCCCGATCAGAACGAAAGCCAGCATCGCGGCATACGAGGCGTGCTTCCAGCCGGCCCCCACGATCAGTTGGCTGTCACGATCAGTAGGCCGCTTCCATGGCGCGGCGGCGTACCTCGGTCTTGAAACCGGCCAGGAGCGCGTCCATGGGAGCACCCTGAACCGGAAGGGTCTCATCGGGGGTGAACAGCCATCTCAGAATCTGTGCATCGCTCATCCGGCTGTCGCCAAGAACCGTGAACGTGCCGGGGAGCTCGGGCAACGGCCCCTCCTCGTTGAAGAATTTGGACGGCACCGACATCACGTTGCGGGGGCCGATCCTCACCCCGAGGACCTGTCGGTCCTCGATCATCTGCCGAACGTCGCTGAGTCGTAGTCCCATCCGTTCACCGATGTCAGGGACGGTGAGCCAGTCCCCCACGAGCTTTTCGAGGTCGTCATCGGCGGGCGCGTCCGCATTGATGTCATTAGCCACGGCTCAAGACTGTCACGCTCTGGGCACGGGGCAAATCACGTGGATGCACGAGCTTGGGCAGGGCCCGCCAAGATGACCTCGCACACTCTCGCGATGGCCCTGCGGCGAGAGCCCGCAGAGTTCCGTAGACTCGCCACGTGTCTTCCCCGGCTCCCTTCTCCCTCATCGGTCGCGTCCTCGACGGGCGCTATCGCATACTCTCGCACCTGGCCGATGGCGGGATGGCGACTGTCTACATCGCCATGGACCAACGCCTCGACCGCCAGGTCGCGCTCAAAGTCATGCGCGCCGACCTTGCCAAGGATGAGTCCTTCGTCGAGAGGTTCCGCCGCGAGGCTCGCTCCGCGGCGAAGCTGAGCCACCCCAATGTCGTTGCGGTCTACGACCAAGGCGAGGACGACGGCCATGTGTTTCTCGCCATGGAGCTGGTCAACGGTCTGACTCTGCGACAGGTCATGCATTCCGAGGGGCCATTGACCCCGCGGGCTGCTCTGGACATCTTCGATCCTGTTCTGCAAGCACTCGGGGCAGCACACAGTGCCGGCCTGATCCACCGCGACGTCAAGCCCGAGAACGTCATCCTGCGCGATGACGGCACCGTCAAAGTCGCCGACTTCGGCTTGGCCCGGGCCATCGCCACAACCACCTCGACCGCCCAGACCGGTCTCCTTCTGGGCACCGTCGCCTACCTTTCGCCAGAACAGGTCGAACGCGGGATCGCCGATGCCCGCAGTGACGTCTACGCCGCCGGCCTGCTCCTGTTCGAGATGCTCACCGGGTCCAAGGCCTTCATCGGTGACTCGCCGATCCACATCGCCTACCAACACGTTCACAGCGAAGTGCCCCTGCCCTCGAGCCGGGTCGACCCGGTGCCTGCCGGGCTCGATCACCTCGTCACGCGGGCCAGCGCACGCGACCCGGACCAACGCCCGCGGGATGCCAACGAGCTGCTCGCGGAGATGCGTCGGTCGCGTCAGGAGCTGTCCCCCACAGAGCTGGACCAACAACCCAGGGCCTTCGGCGCCGGCCCCAACCCGACGATGGCCCTTTCCCGAGCCGCGGTGGTTCCTCAGGGCATGTTGTCCGGCGGCGCTGGAGTCAGCCCGCCGGCCGGTCGCTGGACTCTGCCCCACATCGCATCCTGGTGGGGGCGCAGCTGGTCATGGCGGGGACGCAACTGGCCGGTTGCCCTGATCGTACTTGTCCTGGTCGTGGCAGCGGCGCTCCTGTTCTTCTTCACCGCGGGCCCAGGCGCCATGACCTCGGTGCCCAAGGTCGTCGGTTCGACCAGCCTGCTCGCCGAGAGGGCGCTGACCCGGGCTCACCTCGACGCCAGGGTGGTCAGCTCGTTCGACGAGACCGTCAAGGCTGGAGTGGTCCTGCTCGGAGACCCACCTGCCGGGCGCCAGGTCCGAAGGGGAACCACGGTCACTTTGACCGTTTCACAAGGGCCAGAACGATATGCCGTGCCCCAGCTCATCGGACGTACCCAGGCCGACGCAGAGCAACGGGTGACCGACGCCCGGCTAACCGTCGGCACGGTCAGCATGGCATTCAACGAAACCGTCCCCCAGGGCCAGGTCATCTCGACGTCGCCGGCCGCCAACACCTCCGTCAAGCGGGCGTCGCCGATCGCGCTGGTCATCAGCCAGGGCCGTCAGCCGATCCAGCTCGCGGACTGGACCGGCCAACCCGTCGACCAGGCCGTGAAGGCCCTGACGCAGGCCAAGCTCAAGATCGACGCCACCAAGCGGGCCTGGAGCGACACCGTACCCAAGGGAGCGGTGGTCAGCCAGTCCCCGGCTGCCGGCACCCTCTACAGGGGGGATCTGGTCACCCTGGTCGTCTCCAAAGGTCCCAAACTCGTGGCAGTCCCCTATGTCATCGGCCAGCAGGAACGCACTGCAAGGGCGATGCTCGAGCAACTGGGCTTCACGGTGAAGATCGAGCGGGCGTTCGGTGGGTTCTTCGGAACGGTCAGGCTCCAGTCGGTCGACGCGGGAACCAAGGCACCCCAGGGCTCGACCATCACGCTGACCGTGATCTGAGGTCCATCACTGGTGACCGCGGCCCGCTCGCGCCATGTCGCGACGCTGCTCCTGGTAGGTCTCACCGCGATCTGGGGTTCGACTTTCTTCCTGATCCGCAACGTGGTCCTGCAGATGTCCCCAGCTGACTTCCTCGCGGTCCGTTTCACCATCGCAGCGGTGGCCGTGCTGGCAGTGTTCTGGCGACAGCTTCTGGCCCTGACCAAACGCGAGATCCAGGTTGGGGTTGGCCTGGGGGTGGTGTATGCCGTCGCCCAGTTCATGCAGACAGTCGGTCTGGAGCACACCGAGGCCACCCGCTCGGGCTTCATCACCGGCACTTACGTGGTACTGACCCCCATCCTCACCGCGGTCCTGCTGCGCGAGCCCATCCCCCGGTCAACCTGGTTTGCGGTTCTCATGGCCACGGCCGGGCTGGTGACATTGTCCCTGAACGGCTTCGGGTTCGGTTTCGGCGAGAGCGTAACCCTGTTCGCGGCCGTCCTCTACGCGCTGCACATCATCGGTCTCGGGCGATACTCCTCAGCGGCAAGCGCCGCCGGCCTGTCCGCAGTCCAACTGATCGTGATCGCCGTGGTGTCCCTGATGGCTGCGTCCCCCGGCGGCATCGAGCTCCCCAACAGCGCAGGCGCGTGGGCGTCGGTGCTCTACATGGCCCTGATGGCCGGCGCCGTGGCCATCTGGGCACAGACCTGGGCCCAGTCACACCTGCCGGCCACGCGCGCCGCGATCGTGATGACCCTTGAACCCGTCTTTGCGGCGGGGTTTGCCGTGGGGTTGGGCGGTGAGTCACTCACCGCCCGGATGCTCCTGGGCGGAGCCATGGTCCTTGCTGCGATGTACACCGTGGAGCTCTTCGGGCGCAGGGCAGACGCGAGCGCACAGGAGAACCCTCCGGCGGAGCTGCTCCACCACGAGGTGTGACAGGTCCGGTCTCAGCCCTGAACGATGAGCGTGCCTGCCATGCTCGGGTGGAACGTACATCCGAACGGGTAGCTTCCGGGCTTGGTCGGCGCGGTGAAGGTTCCTGTCCCCCCGTTAGCGGCGATGCTCCCGGTGTCGAAGAGGTGGGTCTTCTTGCCTGTCAACGTGTGCGCAGCCGAGTCCTGGTTGGTGACCGTCACCTTCTGGCCGGGCTTGACCGTCAGCGTCCCGGAGAACGCGAAACCACTGATGACGATCCCGCTGGACGCTTTGGCGGCGGTCGTTGCCGCAGCAGGCGAGGCCGTCCCGGCGGGCGTCGATGATGAGCTGCAGGCGGCGAGCAGAATGGATACCGCGGCTCCGGCCGCAAGTGCATATGGCTTCATACCGGTGACCACGAACGCGGCCCCGGCCTGGTTCAGTGTGATCTGATGAAAGCCATCGACGCGGAGGCAGATAGTGACAGAGGTACTGGACGAAAAGCCCAAGCAGCGACACCCGGGCAGCCGCGTCCTGCACGCCCTGGACCGGTGGGCGGCCAAGCCGACACTTGCCCTTGCCGTGGTCACCGCAGACGTGCTTTGGGTCCTGGGCAGTGCCGTGTTCGGGTTCCCAGCCCGGCTGGAAACCATCTTCGCGACGCTTGCGGCAGCAACGACCCTGGCCATGGTCTTCGTCATCCAGCACACGCAGGCCCGCGCTCAGGAGGCCACCCAACGCAAGCTCGACGAGATCCTTCGAGCATCGCCAGGAGCTGACAACGCCCTGATCACGTTGGAGGAGGCCCCTGACAATGAGCTGAAAGCTGCCACCGAAGCCCATCGCGACGCCCGACGCGGCGCACGCCGGGACGCAAAGATGAGCCGTCTGCATGAGCACGATGTTGGCGGCTGAAAAGACCAGCGCCCCACGACCATTGGCGTGCTTCGACCGGTCAGGATGCTGCCCTGGTGGCCGCCGCTGAGCCCGCAGTGGTGCTTCAACGCGCCCAGCCCGGCCGCTGCCAATCCCCGCCCCAGCATCACTTCTGCGGCTGGATACAGTGTGGCCAACCGGCAAACGACCTGGTCTCAGCTCAGCGTTCATTCGACCGGTGATATCCGGGCTGCACAAGACAGCCCGCCGACCTGAGAATGGGTGCAAGACATGGTGATGATCCGTCCGTCCGCCGGCAACACGCTTACTCTGCGCGTATCACTTCAGCGCGTCCCCGGCACGTTGGGGAAGCTGACCTCGGCACTGGGTGCGGCAGGCGCACTCGTGGACACCATTGACATCATCGAACACCAGGACGACGTCATTGTCCGGCAGATCCTGATCGAGACCCGCGGGCAGGCGCACGGCCTGGAGGTCGTTGAGGCGGCCAAGTCGGTCCCCGGCGTGGAGCTTCTTTCGGTCAGCGACCGGGTGTTCGACCGGCACCGCGGCGGCAAGATCGAGGTGACCCCGAAGTTCCCGGTGCTGACTCGTGACGATCTCTCGATGGCGTACACACCAGGGGTGGGCCGGGTCTGCACCGCGATCTCGGAGCAGACCGATCTCGTGTGGGACTACACCATCAAGTCGAACTCGGTGGCGGTTCTGAGCGACGGCACCGCCGTGCTCGGCCTCGGCGACCTCGGTCCAGAAGGAGCCATGCCCGTGATGGAGGGCAAGGCGATGCTGTTCAAACAGCTCGCCAACGTGGACGCGTACCCCATCTGCGTGCGCACGTCCGGCGTCCAGGAGCTGGTCGCCGTCGGTAAGGCGATCGCACCCGGATTCGGTGGCATCAACCTGGAGGACGTGGCGGCGCCGGTCTGCTTCGAGGTCGAACGTCGACTCCAGGAAGAGCTGGACATTCCGGTCTTTCACGACGATCAGCACGGAACCGCGATCGTCTCACTGGCAGCCCTTTTTGGAGCGTGCGAGGTGGTCGGCAAGCGGCTTGAGGACCTCAACGTGGTCTTTCTCGGGATGGGTGCGGCCGGAGTGGCCTGCATCAAGCTGTGGCAGCACGCGGGCGTCGGCCACTTCATCGGGGTGGATCGAAACGGCATTGTCCACCCGGACCGTACGGACCTGAATGAACAGAAGCGATCCATTGCCGAGACAACCAACCCCCAGGGACGACGCGGCGGACTCCAGGAGGCGTTGGTCGGCGCTGACGTCTTCGTGGGCGTCAGCGGTCCCGGCCTGGTCAAGCCGGACTGGGTGGCCACCATGGCCACCGATGCCATCGTGTTCGCGATGGCCAACCCGATTCCGGAGATCATGCCCGAGGAGATGCCGGACAATGTGGCAGTGGTGGCCACCGGCCGTAGCGACTACGCAAACCAGATCAACAATGTCCTGGTGTTCCCGGGCCTGTTCCGCGGGTTACTCGACAGCCGCGCACGGTCCGTGGACATGTCGATGAAGGTCGCGGCGGCCCGCGCGATCGCCGACATCGTCGCCCAGGACGGTGCCTCCAGCGACTTCATCGTGCCCTCGATCTTCGATTCCAGGGTTGTCCCGGCGGTGGCCAAGGCAGTACAGAAGGCCGCAGCCACGGCCGGGCTGGGCTCAGCGTCCGGGCTCGCAAAGACCGCCCTGATCTGATCCTGGACACCCACCTCGTCCGACCGGTGGCAGCGGCTGGCTGCCAACGGTCGACTTGCGCACTCCCTGCGGGCCAGCGCCAGGAGAGTCGCAACAGCCCCCCGGCTCGACGGGAAGTGCCCTAAACTGCAATTGCCAGATCGTGACCCTGCAGCTCAGGTCGGAGGTCGGATGCCAGAAGATCACGACCAAGAGCACGGGAGATCCCCGGATGCTTCTTCATCCGGGGATGGCGAGCCAACCGTTCCCGATGACCTGGTTGCGATGCTTGACCTGTTAGCCCAGACGATTGTCCAGGCCCTCGGCTTCGGAGTTGCCGCGGTCAACATCGCTCGACCAGACGGCTCCCTGGAAGTCATCTCGGTCGCAGGCGATGAGCAGGCACGACAGATGCTGCTCGGTACGGTGCAGAGCGCTGAGATCTGGGACCAGATACTGACCGTGAGCGAGCCCTGGGGCCGACTGCGGTTCGCAGACCACCGCAATGAAGAGGCCAACCGAGAACTGCTGAGTTGGGTTCCGGATTTCGTTCCCGTCGATGCCGAGGACGCCTGGCATCCAGAGGACGCTCTGTTTGCGCCTCTGACCGCCGAAGACGGGTCCCGACTGGGCATCTTGTCGGTAGACCTTCCCCGCGACGGCCTCCGTCCCGACGCTGCCACCTGCAACGCGTTGGAAGCGTTCGCAGTCTCCACCGCATTGGCCATCGAGCACGCCACACTGCGCTCGCGGGCAGAATCATCAGAGCGGTTGTTCAGATGGCTCGCCACGCACGATTCACTCACCGGGGTCGGGAACCGCTCGATCTTGTTCGAGCGGCTTCGACACGCTGCCACCGCCCGCCCAGAGCACCGATCGCTGCTGGCACTTGCGTTCATAGACCTGGACGGTTTCAAAGTCATCAACGACCATTACTCGCACAACGTCGGTGATCACGTCCTGCAGACCGTGGCGGATCGAATACTCACGGTGGTGCGCCCTCATGACACCGTCGTCAGGTGGGGCGGAGACGAGTTCCTGGTCCTGCTGGAGCAACTCGATAATGAGACTGCTGGCCTCGAAGTGGGGCAGCGGATCGTGGAAGCAGTCGCAGAGCCCATCCGGCATCTGGATCAGGAGTTCGGGGTGACCGCCAGTGTAGGCGTGGCCTTCTGTGGGGCAGCCGACGAGGTCGATGCCGACGAGCTCGTGCGCCGCGCAGACTCCGCCATGTACGCAGTCAAGCGCACCGGACGTAACGCCTGCACGGCCTTCGGCTCCGGCCACGACCGAGCATCTTCTCGGTGAGCGTAGGAACCGGGAACCACCTGCGCCCTGACCAGCCCCTGGCGTGGGTCAGTCGTTCGGCTTAGGCGAAAGTCAGCTCAACGGGTGGATCTTCCCCCCAAATCAGCAGGAATCGACCAAGTCCCGCCGGCCTGCCATCGTCGTAGGCAGGCTTGAGGAATGACCGTGCTTGGCCACAGTAGAGCGCGGGACAAGGCGGCAGCCGCATCCGAGCCCGCGGCTGCCCAGCCAGATGAAGGGTCGGTTCGCGCCCATGGCCTGCCGGTCACGACCGAGGGCATCGCCCACACCGACGCGACCCCCGTCGGGACGCGACGTCACTATGTCTCGGTTGCCGCCAAGTTCACGCTTGCGATGGCCTTTACCGCCCTGTGGGTCGGTCTGTCGGTGTGGATCTCACGTGGGTGGGTGACCGATCTCGAACCATTGACCGGCCCAGTTCTTGCCTGGGCGACTGTCATCCTCGTCGCGTATCTACCGGGAGCCGTCGTCGCGTTCATGGCGGGCTCTCTCATCCTCGACCGGCAGCCGGCGCTGCGCGTGGCGTCACCGACGACCGCATTGACCATCATCATCGCGGCACGCAACGAGGAACGCGGCATCGGCGAGACGATCGCCGCGATCAGCCGCACTGACTACGCGGGACAGGTCTCGGTGCTCCTGGCAGACAACGGGTCAACAGATGGCACCTGCGACGAAGCCCGGCGTACCGCTGCGGACCTGGGCGTCTCGCTGCGGATCATCTCCGAGCTGACCCCGGGCAAGTCGAACGTGCTGAACACGGCCCTGCAGTGCGTCGAAACGGGGTATGTGGTGACGGTCGACGCGGACACCCTGCTGCACCTGGAGTCGCTGCGCCGACTAATCTCACGCCTGGAGTCCGCGCCGTTGAACACCGCTGCGGTCGCGGGAACCGTCCTGGTGCGCAACTCCCGGGTGAACCTGCTCACGCGGATCCAGGAGTGGGACTACTACCTCGGCATCGCAGCGGTGAAGCGGATGCAGGCTCTGTACCAAGCGACACTCGTGGCCCAGGGCGCCTTCTCGCTCTACCGGACCGACGAGGTACGACGAGTGGGCGGCTGGCCGGACGCGATCGGTGAGGACATTGTGGTGACCTGGCGGCTGATGGAGCATGGCGACCGCGTCCTGTTCGAGCCGACCGCCGTCGCCTTCACCGATGCACCGATCAAGGTGCGGCACTTCATGCGGCAGCGGGCACGGTGGGCGCGCGGGATGCTCGAGGGAATCGCCACGGTGCCGCCGTGGCACCAGGCCCGAAGACTGACCGGGTTCGTCGCCGGTATCGACCTACTCATCCCGTTGCTGGACGTTGGCTACGTACTGATCTGGCTTCCCGGGGTGGTCCTGCTCCTGCTGGGGTACCCACTGATCGTCTCGGTCTGGACGCTTGCCGTCCTTCCGGTCACCCTCTTGGTGTACGGAGGGCTGAGGCTCTTCCAGAGCCGGCACGTCTTTGGTCCGATGGACCTGCGGGTGCGCCGGAACCGCTTCGGCTACGTGGCCTTCCTGCTCGGGTACCAGGTGCTGTGCTCAACGGCTTCCCTCGCCGGGTACACCCAGCACCTGGTAGGGGCGCATCGGCGCTGGAAGTGACCCAAGCCTTTCGTGAAGCGGCTGTCGCGCCGCGCGTCCCACGCCAGAGGGCCTAGCGCACAGCCCAGACGACATTGCCACCGTCGGCCGTGGGCAGAACCCCGAACGCCGGGCGGCCGGCTGACTGTGCTGAGAGCTCGGGCGGGACGTAGGACGCGTACCGGGTCGAGAACATCATGAAGTGCTGGTCAAAACCTGGGGGACGGTCCCGTGGATTGCTCGGTTGCTGCACCACCGGTACCTGGGGTCCCGTGGCCGCACCGCCGGCCGACTGCGCCGGGAGCCCGGGCGCGACGTGGGTAGCGTGCTGGGTCGCCGACAAGACGAAGCGGTCGTCGAAATCTGAGGGAAGGCCCCGTGGAATGCTTGGCTGTTGGACGATGGCGAACTCAATTCGGTGGTCCCGGAAGGTGAGGACACGGGCCACCGAGGTTCGGGAGTAGCACGGGACGCGCTGACGCCACCAGGGTCTGGGGAGACGCAGCGCCAGACATTACACCAAAGACAATCCTGTATCCAGAGCTTGGGCCGGACCCCGGAATCGGGAGCCGCCGTGTCATCGGTGGTGCGTTGAGCGAGGTCAGCCGATGTAGTACATGGTGTTCCGCCCATTACCGATCTTGCGTGAGGGACCGAAGCCGCCTGCGTTGTTGCCCGGGAACAGCCACAGGTGGCAAACTACGTCTGCGTGGCCAGGTCAAAGCCGGCACCGAGTAGACGTTCCACCTGGCCTGCACAACTACCGCAAGCTCGCAGGCTCCGGATGGACAACGGCCCAGATGGCCACCAACTCAAGGTGCCGGGGGTCCACCCCAAGGACAGCGCAGCCACCCTCACCGTTGGCCACCGGCAGTGATGTCGATGCCCACGCACCACAACTTCGCCAGGCCTCTCGCACACGCTCAGAGAGCTACAGTCCCCTCAAAGCCACCATGCCAACCGTTTCGGACTCGGAGCCCTAGCCCGAAGCTGGCCGGTGGCAAGGACACCATCCAGATCGAAGAGTCCGGTTTCCCAGGCGGGGGTGTCCGGTCTGGTTCACCGCGGGTCTCCCCTCACTCGAAGGTGACAAGAGGCCCGTTGGGCTCATTGGTCTTTCGTGAGCTCGTTGAAGAGGTCTTCATCCAGGTCAACCCAGACGTTTTCCTCTCCAAGACGGATCAGCTTCGTTGCGGATGGCATGTAGAACGCCCACCAGAGGATGGTGACCTTCGGCCCCCAGGCACGGGCGGACTTCAGAGAACCTTCCTCTTCCCCCTCCCCTTCGCCTTCCCAGGAAGCGACCCACATATCTTCTTCTCTAGGTTCCAAGGGACCGACAAGGATCCTGCCGGTGCCAGCATCCGGCATCTTCTGCCGGATACCGAGAACAGCGCCATCTGGAAGAGCGCCTACCTCACGATGAACGGTTCCAGGCATTTCAGGGATGTCAACCATCAGTAGTAGCCCCCATTGCAGCATTCGCCGGACCTACCGTTTCCCAGACGATGCAGCCGTCAGCGGAGTCCGGTACATCACGATGGACTTGGCAAAAGTACCACCGCCGGGATATTCAGAGCGGGGTTCTGATCCGCGTTTGCGCAAGAATTCGGCCGTCCGCAAGAAGGCCATCCAGATCCGCCGGTTCAGCCTCCGAGGCTGGGCACGTCCGGTCGAGTTCACGGCGGAGGTTCTGCGGCGTCATCTATTGCACAGTCCGAACGCGATATGTCGCTCGTCGATAGTCACCGTTAGCCCACCTGTGCCTGATTATTCCTGGTAGGCGAACCGCTCCTCACGCCAGACGTCGCCGGTGAGGTGATAGCCGCGTTGCTCCCAGAAACCGCGTGCGGCAAAACGCCGATAGTCAAGGTCCCCAACCCATTTGGGGCCCTTCCAGCCGTAGAGGTGGGGCAGTACGAGTCGAAGCGGCCACCCATGCTCGGGACTCAGCGGCTCACCATCGAGGTGGGTGGCAAACACCGCCCGCGGCGACGAAAGGTCCTCGAGCCGGACGCTGCTGCTGTACCCGCGAGCGGCCGAGACAAGGACATACTCCGCGTCATCGGCCGGTGGCGCCAGGTCGATTATCGTCCGCGCAGCCACCCCCGTCCACTGCAGGTCCAGCGTCGTGTAGCGCGAGACACAATGGTGGTCGGCCCGAACAACCGTCTGCGGCAATGAGATGAGGTCAGCCCACGACAGTGACACGACCTCACCGCCTTCGGTGTCGCCGCCGATCCGCAGCGACCACGTGGCAAGATCGATGTTCGGCACGCGCCCGTAGTTCACCTGTCGCAGCCCCTGCGACAGACGTTGGCCGGGAGGCAGAGGCCGCGGCTCGGCGAGCCCGGACGAGCTCACGACCGCTGCGCCCCCTCTGCGAGCATGGTGTTGACGAGGTCGGCGGCATAACCCGTATCTGCGTCATCGACGTCGAGGTGCCAGACCAGCCGCACCGCCCGCTCATTGACCGCATAGATCCTCAGACCGCGCAGCTCTGCGGCCGAGACGAACTCGGCCGCAGCCCAACCCGCCTGACCCACATCGGCAATAACGATGTTGGTCTGGACGTGAGCCGGGTCGACGACCCCGGGGAACCGGATCGCGACGGCCTCGGAGAACGTCCGGGCGCGGGCGTGGTCATCGGCCAGACGCTGGATGTGATGATCCAGCGCCCACAATCCCGCCGCTGCAAGAATTCCTGCCTGGCGCATGCCACCGCCGTAGCGCTTGCGCCACACCCGAGCCTCCGCGATGTGCTCCCGTGATCCGGCCAGGACCGAGCCCACCGGCGCGCCCAGACCCTTGCTCAGGCAGACCGAGACCGTGTCGAACTGCTGACCATATTCCGCGAGCCCGATACCCGTGGCGACGTGGGCGTTCCAGAGGCGGGCACCGTCCAGGTGCATTGCCACGCCCAACGGTTGGGTGGCCACGCGCAGGGCGCGGATCGCCTCGATCGGCTGGACGGTGCCACCGCCGAAGTTGTGGGTGTTCTCCACGACGATCGCCTTGGTCGACACCTGGTAGGCCCCGGCGTCTGGCTGCATCAGCCGCATCGGCGCTTCCGGGTCGAGCAGGCCCCGTGGCGCCATCCATGATCTCGACGAGACGCCGGAGAACACGGCTGCGGCACCCATCTCGGCCCGCAGCACATGGGCCAGCTCGTCGGCGATGAGCTCCTGGCCGGGCCCAACATGCAGCCGGATCGCGAGCTGGTTGGCCATCGACCCCGACGGCGTGAACAGACCCGACTCGTGACCGAGCAGGTCCGCGATCCGATCCTCCAGAGCCCGGACCGTGGGATCCTCGCCGTACACGTCATCACCGACCTCGGCCGACGCCATCTCCATCCGCATCGCGACCACCGGCTTGGTGATCGTGTCCGAGCGCAGGTCCACCACACGGTCCGTCATGTCGACAGCATCTCAGCCACAAGGAACGCCAGCTCAAGACTCTGCTGGTGGTTCAGGCGCGGGTCACACAGGGTCTCGTAGCGCATCTGCAGATCAGCATCGGCGATCTCGCCGGCCCCGCCCAGACACTCGGTGACGTCGCTGCCGGTGAGCTCGATATGAATGCCGCCGGGGATGGTGCCCAGGGCCCGGTGCACCTCGAAGAAACCACGAACCTCGTCGACGACATCATCGAAGCGGCGGGTCTTGTAGCCCGAGGGTGACTCGAAGGTGTTGCCGTGCATGGGATCACAGATCCACGTCACGACCGCTTCGGAGGCCGTCACCTTCTCCACGATCGAGGGCAGCGCCTCGCGAACGGTGCCCGAACCCATCCGCGTGATGAACGTCAGGCGTCCCGGCTCACGCTCGGGGTCGAGCTTGTCGATGAGACGCAGGAGGTAGTCCGGGTCGGCCTTGGCGCTTACCTTGACGCCGATCGGGTTGCGAATTCGCGAGAGGAAGTCGACGTGCGCTCCCCCGATGTCGCGGGTGCGCTCGCCCACCCAGACGAAATGGCTGGAGACGTCATACGGCAGGCCGGTTCGTGAGTCGATGCGCGTCAGGGGCCGCTCATAGTCCAGCAGCAGCGCCTCGTGACTGGCGAAGAACTCCACCGTGCGCAGTGCGTCGAAGTCGGTACCGCAGGCGGCCATGAACTTCATCGCCTTGTCGATGTCCCCCGCGATGCGCTCGTAACGCGAGTAGGCCGCGTTCGCAATGAACCCACGGTTCCAGTCGTGGACGTGGCGCAGGTCGGCAAAACCGCCAGTGGTGAACGCACGGACGAGGTTCAGTGTCGCCGAGCTCGCGTTGTACGCCCGCACGAGACGGTCCGGATCGGGCGTGCGCGCCTCGAGGGTGAACGGGGAGTCGTTGACCATATCCCCGCGGTAGGTGGGCAGCGTGAGGCCGTCACGGGTCTCGTCGCTGCTACTGCGCGGTTTGGCGAACTGGCCCGCAATCCGGCCGACCTTGATCACGGGCATACTCGCGCCGTAGGTCAGGACTGCCGCCATCTGCAAGATCGTCTTGATCCGGTCGCGGATGTTGTCGGCAGTGGCCGAGGCGAACGTCTCGGCGCAGTCCCCCCCTTGCAGAACGAATGCCTTGCCGACCGCCGCATCGCCCAGCCGAGTCTTGAGTACGTCGCACTCACCCGCGAAGACCAGCGGCGGATAGCTCGACAACGTCCGGACGGCGGTGGCGAGCGCCTCCGCATCGGGCCACACCGGCTGCTGGGCGGCCGGCAGATCACGCCAGGCATCAAGTCCGGCGATGACTTCGGGGGTTGCATCGATTCTGGCTGGGGTGCTCACGTGTACAAGCCTAGTGGTGTGTCTCGTCATTGACTGACGGTTTGGTTGAGGGCGACTCGACCGCGGCGGACTTTGGTCAGGATGGATTCTGCGGTGGCGGTCCAGACGAAGGCTTTGGGCTCGATGTTGTGGA